>Ga0207008_10003_pt2 | contig 72889 bp, 55 predicted proteins | sample Alteio_BWMinCont_83_FD_153489 | JGI IMG/M metagenome (GOLD analysis project Ga0207008, IMG submission 153489) | Enriched cells from forest soil in Barre Woods Harvard Forest LTER site, Petersham, Massachusetts, United States -... | ecosystem: Environmental > Terrestrial > Soil > Temperate forest >... | reverse complement strand
AATGACGATGCCGTCGAGGGCGTGATTCTCATGCTGCGTGGTGAGCAAACGCAGAACGTCCTCAAGGGAGTCGAGGCAAAAACTGAAGAACTGAACCGGCAGATCCTGCCGCCCGACGTCAAGATTCATCCTTATTACGACCGCAGCGAGTTAGTGGATCTGACTACCGACACGGTGGAAGCCAATCTGCTTCGCGGCATGGTTCTGGTGCTGATTGTGCTGATCTTCTTTCTGGTCAGCTTCCGCGCCGCGGTCATTGTTGCCCTCACCATTCCACTGTCGCTCTTGTTTGCCTTCATCGTTCTGCACGCGCATGACGTGGCCGCGAATCTGCTTTCCATCGGCGCCATCGATTTCGGGATCGTCATCGACGGCACCGTGGTGATGATTGAAAACATTTATCGCGAATTGGCGCTCCGCGAGGGGCAACAATACAACCTGAACGAGGTGATCCTCGCCGCCGCAAAAGATGTCGATCGTCCGATTTTCTATTCGGTGGCCGTTATCCTCGCCGGCTATCTGCCGATTTACGCACTCAGCGGGCCCTCGGGAAAGCTCTTTCATCCCATGGCCGAGACAATGTCTTTTGCCCTGGTCGGCGCACTCATCCTGACGCTTACCCTGATCCCTGTTTTAGCCTCCTATTGGTTCAAGAAGGGCGTTCGCGAGAGGCAGAATCGCGCATTCGAGTGGATGAAGCAGAAGTACGCGGTCCAGTTGGACTGGGTCCTCGACCGCCCCAAGACCACCATGGGAGTGGCGGCGCTGATTTTCGGGCTGACGCTGCTGCTCGTCCCCTTCATCGGCGGCGAATTTATGCCGCACCTCGATGAAGGCGCGCTCTGGGTCCGCGCCACCATGCCCTACACCATCTCTTTCGAAGAGGCCAGCAGCATTGCTCCCCAGATCCGCAACATTCTCATGTCCTACCCGCAGGTCACAGTTGTCGGTTCAGAGTTAGGACGTCCCGACGACGGTACCGATCCCACCGGCTTTTTCAACTGCGAATTTTATGTTGGCCTGAAGCCTTACAAAGACAAATCCTGGAGCGGACAGATCAGCGAAAAGAAAGAGCTCATCGAAGCGATCAACAAGAAGCTCACGGCCTTCCCTGGAATCATTTTCAACTACACCCAGCCGGCTGAAGATGCCGTGGATGAAGCCCTTACCGGCCTGAAGAGTTCCCTGGCGGTCAAAATCTATGGAGATGATTTGAGCGTCCTTCAGGACAAAGCTATTCAGGTCAAGAACACACTGTCCAACGTGCCCGGGTTTACCGAACTCACGGTGGTGCGGGAACTCGGACAACCCAGCCTGCTGGTCGATGTCGATCGAGACAAGATCGCTCGTTACGGTATCAACGTTGCAGACGTGGAGGCGGTGATTTCCGCCGCGGTCGGTGGCCAGGCGGTCACGCAGGTCATTCAAGGAGAGAAGCTCTTCGACCTGGTCGTTCGCATGCAGCCCCAGTTCCGTAGCAGCGCGCATGAAATCGGCAACCTCCTGGTCGGAACTCCAGACGGCCAGCAGATTCCTCTCAGCCAGCTTGCCAATATCACTCAGGGAAACGGTGCGTCGTTCATCTATCGGGAGAATAATTCCCGCTATATCGGCGTGCAATACAGCGTCGAGGGCCGCGATCTCGAGCGCGCCGTTCGAGATGGCCAGGCCGCCGTCAAGAAAGTCATGACCCTGCCGCAGGGCTACCGGATGGAATGGGGCGGCGAATACAGCCAGTTCCTGGAAGCCAAATCGCAGATGTACTTTATCGGCCCGCTCGCCGTGGTTCTGATCTTCATGATCTTGTTTGCGCTCTACGGGAATTTCAAATTCCCCATCACCATCGCTATCGGCGTGCTCATGACGGAACCGGTCGGCGCGCTGGTCGCGCTCAAACTCACGCACACTCCCTTCAGCGTTTCCTCGGTGCTCGGCCTTCTGGCGCTTTTAGGTGTCTCGGTGGAGACCGCCGTCATCCTCGTTTCCTACATTAACAAGCTGCGGCAGGAGGGAATGGGAATTCGGGCGGCGACTCGCGAGGCTTCGCTTCTGCGCTTGCGTCCGATCATGATGACAGCACTCGTTGCTTGCCTGGGATTGTTGCCGGCCGCGCTCTCCACCGGCATCGGATCAGATACTCAAAGGCCGTTCGCCATCGTCATCGTGGCCGGGCTTGTCTCCCGCCTCTTCATCGGATTCTTCGTCAATCCTGTTTTGTACGAGATGGTTGCCCGGGAAGGCGATGTGCTCCAGGTCTAGATGAAACTGTTAGACAGGTTGTGCTCCACCTTCAGGCCTGGCGAAAGAGACCAGTGCGCAGTAAGCCGGGTAAGTCCCGGCGGTCGACGGGCTGAGCCGGGCGCGAGTTCGAGAATTCGTAGTGTCTTCCGCTCACCATGCCCCGCACCCGGACTGGGGAGTTCTTCAGGTAATGCAGGGTCGCGGGCGTACTCAAGAACTGGACGGGCGCGGCGGTTCGAGACGCTGAAACCCCAACCCAGGCCGAACTATGATTCGCTGTCCGGCTCGCCATAGGACTGGCCGCCGGCCTGACTGGAAGCGAGTGAGTTGCCGGCGTGTGGCTCCGCAGCGCCGATCGTTTCTGACCGCAACACATGGCTGGTATCTCCTTCGATAGTTTCCGACATCGGTTGAATTTCGACCGGCTCCGGTCCCAGGCGCTCCAGCAGGCAAGCGGCGCCGGAAAGAGCCAGCCAGGTGAACATCCAGTCGATCAGATGACGAGTAACAAAGAGCGCTGCCGGAGCCGCGATCCAGAGGCTGAGGCATTGGAAACAGTCCATCAGACTGCCGGCCAGCCCATTTCCCAAACGGGCGCGAAAGCGAACAATAAGGTCCGCCGGGCCGTCTTCCTGGGCGAGCAAGTGAGTCACGCGCCAGGTGGCGAGCGAGGCCAGAACGAACCTGATCCAGAATTCTGGTTCAACCATTAAGGTTCACGCAAGATCCATTCGATGGAAACCCTGTCCGCGCGAGCCCGGATCTGCCTTGATAGGAGCGGACCCGGACTCGCCAAGCAATCCGTGGCTCGGCTACGACGTTGCCGTCCCGCAGCCGACCTGAATCGTGAAGGTCTCGAAGCTGAGGTTGTACTGCTCGTCAATGCCGACCGAAACGCAATTCTGAATCGGGCGCTTGTAAACGTAGAGCTGCAGCAGGTACGCGCAGCTCGTCGGGAAAGCGGACGATGCATTGACCGTCAGTCTGTACGAGCCGCCGTTCCAAACGGGTGAGGTTGCACCCTGAGTCAGAGCGTCAGCATAGGCCGGACCAACCTGCGCGGATCCCGGTGCCCAGGCTGGAGCGATCGGACTTGGTCCGAGCGCCCACGTCGTAAAGCACGGCGTAGGAGTGCATACCGACGGGCAAGGACCACACATCAGATCGACGGACTGATCGAAGCCGTACAACAGCTCCAGGCTGTAACTATCCAGGAATCCGTCGGGGTCGTACGCCGCGAAGTCGATCAGCAACTGGTCTCCCGGATTGATGCAGATGTTGTCGCAACCGTTGATCACCGTTGTGGTGCCGCCGCTTACGATGGCCACTTGCAGGATGTCCGCGATCGGTTGATCGGTGCAGAGGTGCAGACCGCACAGCTGACCGCTGGGATCGGTATCGCCCGGGGCTTGGTTGTCGATGTTGACGGCCCACCAATTGTTGACCGCAGGATCGGCCGCGATCGGATCGCAAACCGGCGGGACTCCCAAAGTCGGCGCGCTGCCGGTAGCGGCTGGAACGAGGTTCCCCACATAGCCTGGCCGGGCAAAGCCCATCAGCCGCAGATAGTAAATTCCATTGGCCAGCCCGGTGTTGAGCGAGTTCAGCACCATGAGCAGGTCGTGCGTGGCCGAATCCCAGACTTGCGCCCCGTTGTTGGCCTCGTAGTGGGCGATGGTCTCGATTACGTTATGGTTGGTCGTGCCATCGCTGATGATGTTGACTGGGAACGAAACCGGAACCCACTTATAAATCGGGCCCGGAAGAGTGATCAGCACCTGGCGCCCAAATCCGCCTACGGCTGGGAAAGGCAGCGGAGCATAGTCGCCGTCTGCCGGTGGAGTGCCGCCCGCGGAAGGCAGGTAGGCGTACTGGAACTCGTAGTAGTCGACAAGATTGGACGCGAGGATTTCGCTGCCAAACGTGCCAAAGATGTCCACGCCTCCCGCAAACGGACGATCTTGAACTCCCGGGATGTACAGTCCGACTTGGGGCGAAGTGCACGACGGTGCGGCGTAAGTGCCGCCCGCTCCAACGTTGCCGCCGATGGAACCGACATTGATGTCGCAAATGTCGGTGGGCACGATGCAGTTGCCTTCGGGGCAGTTATCGTCACAGGAGTAGGCGCAGCAGGCTTCGCTGTTGGTGATCAGCGTGACGTTCAGATTCGTGGGGCTGTCCCAGCGAGTGTCGCTAACCGTTTCCGCGATGATCGTATTGTTTTGGCCGCCGCAAACCTGAGTCACATTGAAGATGAGGTTGGCATTGCAGTTCCACCACGGCTCCCACGGATACCAGGGCCAGATGGGAAACGGAAATTCTCGCGGCAACACTTCTGATAAGCGGCCGCGCAGGTTCTCGAGCGTAGCGGGATCGATAGTCGTGCCGAGACTCGCTTGATTGGCTCGGGCGAGATTTGGCGAAAGGTCGGCCCGCACGCTCTTCGTCGAAGAAGCCAGCAACTTCTGGAACACGTCAAGGCTGGGAGTGGCCGTAGCAGTCGGCAGGCGTCCGATGCCCAGATTTTGCTTCACCGCGGCGGTGATCTTATCGACAAGAATGGGATCGATCAGCCATTCGCGAGTCTCCCACCACCACCAGGGCCACCACCCGCAGCAACGCGTGAATGTGATCTGAAAGCATCCGTTAGAATCGGTGGTCGCGCATCCAACTTGTTCTTGCGTGCTCCACCACCACCAGTAATCGACGTCGATGGCGCACACCGTAGCGCCCACAACCGGACTGCCGTCGGCACACACCACTCGCCCGGTGACCGTGTAGTTCTGGCACCAGCGCCACCACCACCACCAGTAGAACGAAGAAATCGCGACGGCGGGAAGCGTGAACTGTTTCCCGTTCCGCCAGGAGGATGCCGGCACATTGACCGAAATTGTCTGAAGGTTTTGGAGGTCGGCGGCCGAAGCCGTCTCCGGACCGAGCGCAACCTGTAACGATCCTGGATTTTTCGGAAAACTGAAAGTGACGCTGCCCTTGCCCTGCGCGTTCAGCTTCGCCAACTGCTCTTGCGGTTGGCCTTGCTTTTTGTAGACCATCACCTTGACCGCGCGGTCGGGTTTGAAATCGGACACTTTCGATGCGTCGAGAGGTACTTCCAGCAAAAACTCTCTTGCTTCCGCCATATTGTCTCCTTGTTATGCCGCCGCCGAAGCCGGTCTAAGGAGATAGTGCGCGGGCGCCGAAATTCGTTTCATCGGTCCACGTTGTGCGAGGGCATGATGTCCACTTCCGGACCGTATTTTCGCGATAGTCCTGATCGCTCTCAGAAATGACAACGCGCTTCTGGCGCCTGTTCTACAATGCTCGACATCCCGCACTGCCCGGGAGATTCGTACCTCCGATTCGCGCCAATACGTTTATCCAAGATAAGAAGCCCAATCCGGCCCTGGCTCCCTGCACCACGGAATTCGGCGCTTCATTCCTGGGGATTCGTCGTACGCCATCGATAGAAGAAGGGAATTCCTAGCAGGATCACCGCCAGCCCCAGCGATGACCGCACTGGCCGGATCATCCACAAGTTCACCGTCAAGGCAATCGCGACGACCACAAAAATGAGCGGCGTCCACGGATATCCCCAGGCCCGGTACGGACGCGCCAGTCCCGGCTCGACGCGCCGCAGCCGCAGCAGCGCAATCCCGGTCAACGCAAAGAAAATCCACACCGCGAAAATGAAGAGGGAATAGAGTTCCTCGAAAGTCCCCGTCAGCGCGAGCAGCGTGGCAACGGCCCCCAGAAAAAGCAGCGCACCGCTCGGTGTCCGAAACGCAGGATGAACTCGGCCCGTGAACTGAAAAAAGACGCCATCCCGCGCCATGGCATATGGAATCCGCGCGCCAGTCAGTACCACAACGTGCAACGCGCCAAACGCAGAAACCGCCATCGCCAAGGTCAGCCAGGCCGCACCGCGACTCCCCGCGAATGCCTGCACCACGTCCGACGCAACATGCTGCGACGCGGCGACTGCCGAAAATGGCAGCACGTGGAAGTAAACAAAATTTGCCAACAGATAGAGCCCACCAACCGTGAACAGTCCCAGCAAAATCGCTCTCGGAATGTTCTTCTCGGGGTGCGTAATCTCCTCGCCCAAAGATCCAAGATCGTTGAACCCGTTGTAGGCCCACATTGCTGGAACCAGCGCAGTGAGCAATGCGCCGATCGTGCCCACGCCAAGCGGCGTCCCATGCGAGGCGACCGCTACGGCGGCCTTGTGACCGAACAGTATGCCGCCGAACGCGATAATCACGATCGCGCCCACCTTCAACGACGTGAGCAGAACCTGGATTGCTCCGCTCATCTTCACGCTGAAATAGTTGACTGCCGTCACCAGTATCACCACCAGCGCCGCCAGCGGCTGCGCCACGGTGAAAGTAAATTCCTGGTGCGCGATCTGCCCGCTGAACAACGGTGTCGTTACTGCGGGAAAGAAAAAACTCATGAACCGTATGAACCCGGCTGCCAGCGCCGCCATCGCCACCGGCCGGTCGAGAAACGAACTCATCCAGCCAAACAAAAATCCCCATAGCGGTCCCAGTCCGCGGCCCAGGTAGACATAAGGTCCGCCCGCCTTCGGAAATGCCGCCCCGAGTTCCGCGTAGCAGAACGCCCCCAGCAGAACGATCACCCCACCGAGGACCCACGCAACCATCACCAGCGCAGCCGAGCCCACCGCGCGTGCCATGTCACTCGACACCAGAAATACGCCCGTGCCTATCGTGTCGCCGATAACGATCGCGGTCGCCGACCACAGACCAAGACCTCGCACCAGGTGCGATCCGGACGTGCTTGATTTTTCGGATTGAACCGGAAGATTGGTGGCCATCGGGGATTCAGAGAGCCTACTATCGGCACCCAGCAAGGTCAATGAACCGAATTGGAGTGCCTCTGAAGGCCGGGCAGATTTCGGGGATGGTTCCGCTCCGCCCTCCGCGGTATCATCAATCCGCTATGGCAACCGTGAAGTTCATGCTGCAGGAGTTCTCCTGGGAAGACCCGTACCGTGTCTCTCGCACTGAACACGTGTTGACGCCCGCGCTCGCCATCTATCCCGACTCCATCGCCACAAATATCGCATCCACTCTCAGGCTGCTCGGCGGCAATGCCGATCGCTGGCGCGCTCACATAAAGACGGCCAAGCTGAACTACACGCTGCGCATAATGATTGATCGTGGCGTGTGCAACTTCAAATGCGCCACGACCCTCGAACTTCTCCAGGCCTGCCAGAACGGCGCGGCTGATGTGCTCGTGGCCTATCCGCTGATGGGAGCAAACACACGCCGTGTGCGCGACATCAAGAATCAGTTTCCGGACGTGCGGATTTCAGTGCTCGCCGAAAACGAACAGCAAGTTCGTCAATGGCAGGATGCGTCGATCGGAATTTTCCTCGACATCAATCCCGGCATGAACCGCACTGGCATCGAGCAGAGTGCTGAAGAGAAAGTGTTCGACGTGGCCCAGGCAGTAAAACAAGCCGGGCTAGAGTTTCGCGGCTTGCACTACTATGACGGCCAATACGGCTCTGTTGAAGAGCCCGAACGTAGCAAGGCAACTCACGCCGGCTATGCGCGACTGCTCGATCTCGTTCGCGGGCTCGAGAGCCGCGGAATCCACGTGCCTGAGGTCGTGACCGCGGGCACGCCAACGTTCCCGGACTCCCTCGCCTACGAGCCATTCCAAGCCGCCGAGTTCATGCACCGCGTCTCGCCAGGAACCGTCGTCTATCACGATGCCACCAGTTTGGCGCAGCTTCCCAGCCAATACGGCTATGCGCCCGCAGCGCTCGTGCTGGCCCGAGTCGTCAGCCATCCGAATCGAGGCATCATCACTTGCGACGCCGGCCACAAAGCCGTCTCCGCCGACGCCGGAGTGCCCACCTGCGTCGTCGTCGGGCATCCAGAACTGACGCCGCTTTCGCCCAGTGAAGAGCATCTACCGCTCGCGGTGAGGGAAGGCGCCGAACCGCCTGCCATCGGAGATCTCCTCTATCTGCTTCCGCGGCATGTCTGTCCGACGGTCAATAACTTCGATGCTGCGCTGATCGTGCGCAACGGCCAGATTGAATCCGTGGAAAAGGTTTCCGCGCGCGGGCATGAGGGACCGCTGCTCGACGACCCCGATCCCGGTCATCGACACACTGCAGCCGAGTCAGTCGTAGGAACTGCGCAGAGATAGGACTTCATCGCTCGCACTGCGGCAAGCGCCACCGCTATTTGCGCCGCGGCGCCTTCTTCTTCGATGTGCGTGACGACATTCGTGACGACGCTCGTGACGACTTGCGCGGACTTGGAGCTTTCGCCGCTTCCAGGTAGGCGATGCAATCAATCTCGATCAGCATCCCCGGTGTGTGCCCCAAATCGCTCCCCACCGTCGTCCGCACCGGATAAGGCCTCGTGAATCTCTTCGCATACACCGCGTTGTAGCGCGCGAACAGACTCGTGTCGCTCAGGTGAACGTTTACCTTGACGACTTCGTTCAGCGTGGCTCCCTCAGCTTCCAGAATCGCAGCGATGTTGTCGATCGTCCGCTCAGTCTGCTGTTCAATGTCTTGCCCGACCAGTTCACCCGATGCCGGATCGATCGGCCCGGTTCCAGTCACAAAGATGAAGTCTCCGGCGCGCCATCCCTGCGAGTACGCGCCCATCGGCAACGGCGCTTGCTTGGTCTGAATCAGATGCTTGCTCATATGTGTTTGGTGTAAAGCAAAAAGGATTGCTGGTAAAGCATCCTAGCACGCAAGAAAGAACACGGCGAAATCGAGAGGGTACCCCATCCCTCGTCTCCGCTATTTTGGCGGAGACAGGGTGGGGATTTTGAATCAGTACCTTATCCGCCGGTTGCCAGCTAGTGCTTCATCGCGAGTTTTAATTGCCAATGAAATAGTTCTTGACATCTACTACACATGTAGTAATATCACACACGTTGATAGGAGATGGAATGTCAAGTCCCAAGCTGACGAAGCTCGAACTTCAGATCATGGAAACCTTATGGACTCGCGGCAGCGCCTCTATCCGCGAGATTCAGGAAGATTTCCCCGAAAAGGATCGCCCGGCCTATACGACGATTCAGACCACCGTCTATCGCTTGGAAATCAAGAAGGCCGTGCGCCGCGCCCGCAAGGTCGGCAACTTTCATATCTTTGAGCCCGCGGTCTCGCGCGACATCGCCCAGCGCAAGCTCGTCGACGAACTGTTGGCCTTATTCGGTGGACGCACTCAGCCTGTCATGGCCCACCTGATTGAGTCGGGCCACCTCACGCTCGCTGACGTTAAGGAAGCCGAGAAAGTTCTCCGCAAGCTGGAAAAGGAGAAATCGCATGACTGAAAAATACTTCTCCCCACTCTGGAGCGCCATCGCTCCCGGCCTGGCTAATCATCTGTGGCAATCGACACTCGTCGCAGCTGCTGCCGGCCTGCTCACGCTCGCACTGCGTAAGCATCATGCCCGTGCACGTTACTGGCTGTGGCTCGCGGCCTCGATCAAATTCCTGATTCCGTTTTCAGTGCTGGTCCGCCTCGGCGCCTACTTCGCGTGGCAGCGCCCAGCGCCGCCAGCAAGCACAGCCTTGTACTTCGCAATCGAAGAAGCCAGCCAGCCGTTTTCGCACATTGCTCTGCGCTCCACCGCGGCGCATAGTGCAACGGTCGCGGCACCCAACATGCCCAGTGTGTTACCGGTGCTCATCGCGATCTGGTTCGTCGGCCTTCTCACGGTCCTGTTCGTCTGGATCATTCGCTGGCGCCGCATCTCCGCCGCGATGAGGACGGCCACTCCCCTGAACGACGGACGCGAAGTCGGAACTCTTCGCCGCATGGAACGCATCGCAGGGATCCGCAAGCCCATCGAACTGCTAGTGTCGCGAGCTTCTCTCGAGCCCGGAATTTTCGGCATCGCCCGCCCCACGTTGATCTGGCCTGAGGGCATCTCCAAGCGCCTGGAAGACCCGCACCTCGAAGCCGTTCTCGCGCACGAAGTCTGGCACGTGCGCCGTCGCGATAATCTCTCCGCCATGCTGCACATGCTGGTCGAAGCCGTCTTCTGGTTCTACCCGCTGGTCTGGTGGCTCGGAGCGCGCCTGGTCGAAGAGCGCGAGCGTTCTTGCGACGAAGAAGTTGTCGCCCTCGGCAGCGACCGCCAGATCTATGCCGAAAGCATTTTGAAAGTTTGCGAATTCTGTCTGGGGTCGCCGCTACCTTGTGTCGCGGGAGTCACCGGCGCAGATCTGAAGAAAAGGATGGTTCACATCATGACCGACCGCATCTCGCACAAACTCGACTTCGCCCGCAAAGCCTTGCTGGCCGTGGCCGCGACGTTGGCCATTGCCATACCCGTAACCCTCGGCCTGTTCAACGCAACCCCCAGCCGCGCCCAATCGCAGAGTGAAAATGCCAGTCTTGCTGCACCCGTCTACTCCTCCGTTTCCGTCAAACCCTCTGCGATTCCGAACGGAGATAGCCGGACCCAGATGATGTTCTCTTTGAGTGATGGCAGCTTCATGGCCCGAGGAGTGACTCTGCGACGGCTGATCGAGATGGCTTATCACGTGCAACCCTCGCAAATCTCCGGTCCTCAGGATCTCCTGACCAAAGCCAGATTCGATCTCGATGCAAAACTCGATCCGCAATATGTGCAGCAGATCTCTGAGCATAAGGGCGGTGAAGATCAGCGCATGCTCAAGAGCATTTTGAGCGACCAGTTCAAACTGGTGGTGCACTCGGAGGCCCAGGAACTCTCCGCTTACGATTTGATTGCCGACACGAGCGGTCCGAAACTTCAGGCTTCGGACGGCGAGCAGCATATGTTTCGCCTTGGCCCTGGCGAACTTTCGTCTTCAGGTGCTCCCCTGGAGCTGCTGGTCGCTCAGTTGTCTGCGCGCTTGGGCAAACCAGTCGTGGATAAAACGGGGCTCAAGGGAATTTACGCCTTCAACCTGCATTGGACGCCCGACCCGTCGGAAAGAGAACGCCTCAATCAGTCCGGAGAACCCGTGTTTCCTGAACCGCCCGCAGACGCCAACGGTCCTTCGCTCACGGATGCCCTGCAGGAGCAGCTCGGCCTGAAACTCCAACCGAATACCGAACCCGTTCAGGTCCTGGTAATCGACCACGTCGAACAACCCGCCCAAAACTAAGTGAAAATAACTCCGGGGTGCCCCACCCTTGTCGCGCAGTATGCGACAGGGTGGGGATTTTGATTTTCTAGATGTTTGATAATGCAGAGCTGTTCGGATTGCTCGGCCTACGGCTTGGCCTCTTGCAGCAGCACCACATCCGAATCAGTATGTCCGCGAATGAGTCCCAGCTTGCTGCCATCGAAAGACCAGTGAAACTCGGTGATATGTTCCGACTTGAAGTTGGTAAGTTGCTTTCCGGGCGAGCCGTCGAGAGGTTGTAGCCACAGGTTGTCCGCCTCCTGATCGCGAAACGGATAGACCACGGCCTTGCCATCATGAGTAAAGCGCAAAATCCCGAATCGTGGGTGTTCTAGCTCTACAAGTTTCAAGTCCTGTGGAGAATCCACCGGCAGCAATGCCATCTGTTCTTTCGGTTGGCTGGGCCTGAATGTGCCGAACGCAATTAGTTTGCCGTCGGGAGAAACGTCGAGCCCGTATGCCGGAAAATCCGAAAGTCTTTCTGGCTTGCCGCCTTCTAAAGGAACTCGTGTTGGCTTTGCGCCGTTGGACATGTCGGAGTAATACACCCACTTCCCGTCCGGCGAGCAGATCGGCAATTGGTCCAATTTACCGTCGCTGAGTTGTTTCAAGTTTCCCCCAGCCGCGTCCATCCGCCAGATATTCACCGTTGTCCCACCGCCATGGCCGCCAATCGAGGCAACCACATAGCGGCCATCCGCGCAGGCAGAAGGCTGGAAGACCGCGCCGTCCTGTTGGAGCGAAGTCAATGGCGTCCTCTTTCCATTCTCAAGGCGAACCAGATTCGTATCCTGTTCCAGATCTACCTGTCCATCGGGCGTCCAGCTGAACGTGTAAGAGCGCGGCCCCGACGCGAGCGCTGGAACTTGGCCGTTGCCCAGATCAGACGCCGGCAAAACGTCAAGATCGTAGTGCCCTTCGTTCAAAATCGTCGCCAGCAGGTGACCGTCGGCAGACATGCTAAGGTCGGAATAATCACTGACGTCGTGCGTTACCGCGCGATGTGTGTGGTCGCCAAGGGAGATCTGCACAATTTGTCTGCGTCTGAAGTCAGTATCCCGGCCCGCATAGAGAGCGAGTAGGCTTCTTCCATCGGGCAGCCATGCCGGGCTCGATGCGTTCCCATCTTTGAATGTAAAGATAAGATTCTGCTTCCCGCTGGCGGCATCCACCGCCATCAAGCCGCTGATGGCATTGCCGGGCTGCAGGATGATGCACACGATGGTTTTGCCGTCAGGCGACCAGGCCGGATCGTACAGCCGTTGATTCATCTCGCCTTCGACCAACGTCTTTCCCTCACCGCTTTGGAGGGAATAAATCACCAGCCGGAGCTTGCCCAACTGCGGGTTGTTCATCACCACATAGGCCAGATTGCGGCCGTCCGGAGAAAACGTGATGTTCGTGTCCACATCAGTGACCAGCTTTTGTGGCGTGCCACCCAGCACCGGTGCCCGGTAAAGATACTTCAGTGCCTGCCCCGGTTCCCCCCGCACAAAGTAAAGATAATTTCCGTCGGGCGAGAATCGCACTCCTGCATATTGCACCGGCTCAGGAGGCATGACCTGGGTATTGCTGTTGGTGGGAACATTGCGCAGCCATAAGCTCTGCTGCCCCTTGTCATCCACCACGCTCAAGATGTACTTGCCGTCCGGAGAGATCGCCACGTACCTGACCTTGCCGCTGTCGGTAACTTTGTTGACCGAAAAATTCAGGAACGGAACCGTTCGCGTGCGCAGGAAAAACGAGTAGACGCCATAAGCGGCCGCCGCCACCACTAGAATCGCAATCAACCCGCCGATGCCAACTCCCAATTTGTTTCGGCGCGCGGCGGCTACCACAGCCGAACTCCCACTCGTGTGAGCCGATTGCGTCAGAGCCGGCGCCGACGCTTCTCCTGCGACAATCGGCACAGCGCGGCTTGAATCGGTGTCCCGCCTTACCCGCTGCAGTTCCGCTCGAATTTCTGACGCATGCTGGTACCGCAGATCGCGATCCTTCTCCAGCGACCGGTTGATGATGCGTTCCAATTCTGGAGACACATCCGGGTTTAGCCGCGCGGGAGAAACCGGAGCCCGGTTCAGCACACCATCAAAAATGATCCCCGAAGTATCACCGCGGAATGGCAACACCCCAGTCACCATTTCGTACAGCACCGCTCCAAACGAAAAGAGATCGGTGCGAGCGTCCAACTCTTTTCCGCGCACCTGCTCCGGCGACATGTACGACACCGTTCCCAACGCCGTTCCGGGGCTGGTGAGATGAGGTTCATCCACGGTGCCGGTCACGGTATTTGCCGCCGCAATCTGGCTCGACGAGCTGGTCGACGTTGTAACCTTGGCCAGTCCAAAGTCGAGAATCTTGGCGTGGCCTCGCTTGGTCACGAAGATATTCGCGGGCTTGATGTCGCGATGGATGATGCCTTCCGCATGAGCCGCATCGAGCGCGTCCGCGATCTCGATCGCCAAGCCGAGTACAACCTCCATCTCCACCGGTTTTCCCGCGATCCGGTGTTTCAGGGTCATCCCGTCAAGAAACTCCATCGCGATGAAGGTCTGCCCGTGCTGGTCGTCGATCTCATAAATCGTACAAATATTTGGATGGTTGAGCGCGGAAGCGGCCTGCGCCTCGCGCTGGAATCGGGCGAGAGCCTGCGCGTCCTTGGCAATCTCATCCGGCAGGAACTTCAAGGCCACAAAACGGTGCAGCTTCACGTCTTCGGCCTTATACACCACACCCATGCCCCCGCCGCCGAGCTTGTCGACAATGCGGTAATGCGAGATGGACTGTCCGATCATTGGCGCTCAATCTTAAGGGGCATGAAATAACCAAGTCAATGAACGCGCCGGAGCGATCCCCTGCTAGTCGCGCGTTCGGGGGTTGAAAAATAGCAATCACTGCTATCGCGGTTGGCCGTGGAAGGTTTTCACTGTTAACGAACCTCACCCAAACTGATGTCATCGTGAGCGGCGGCGAAGCTGGCGCGAGCGACCTTACGACAGGTTCCGCTGCGATGCCGTGGAAGGGATTGTTTACTCTCACGCCGATTGCTGGACCTTCGCTACGGCAACCGACTGTGCCGTCCGTCGTAGGGTCCCTCACCCGGCTCACGCCGGGCTCAGGATGACATCATCCTTTGAAGGTTGGGAACCAGCAAGCAAGCCACAACAAACCGAGGGTGCTCCGTCCTTAACGTCGCGTCTTTTGCGACGTTAGGGCGGGGGTTTTGACTTAAGTTACCCGGACGCCCAGTCGCGAAGAATAGATCAACGCTCCAACCGTCAATCAGCCGCGAAGCGGCGAAAGAACCCAGCCCACCGCGTAAGCGGTGGGAAATCGATTAGAGAAAGAAAGCTCCGAAGGAGCGAAAGAAACAACCCCCTATCCAGCCTCACTCCCGCGGTACGTGGTGGCGGTGTCTAACCACACAGAGTGCTTGTGTGCAGCACGGCCGTAACTTGCTTCCCCATGTGTCCTGGGAGCGAAACTAGGACGGGGAGGTGTGTACTTCAACCGCAATGCAGCGCAACGCCGCAACCTCGAGCATTTATCTGATAGCGGCAACGATCGGCTCCCTCTTCGTTCTCGGTCACAACGAACAGGGTGGATGGCTGGAAGCTTCAATCATCTGGCTGTGCGCCGCCCCTCCTTTGTTATTCGTGTTCGCCTACCCGCGCTTCCTGTTCTCTGGGACTGTCTCCCGGCGGCGTCTGACCTATGAAATGCTGCTGCATTGCCTGGGCGCCATCTCCGCGATCGTTGCATTCACGATTTTTTCGCCATTCTGGAAAAATCCCATCCGCGACCTCGGGGACTCGATCTACATCCTCCTGTTTGCAACCGCGGCCCCGATCGTCTTTCTGCTTGCGGCGGTTTCTCTACTGTTTCGAAACGAATCTGAGTTAGCTACAGTGGCCTCGACAGTGGCTTCGATTCTGTTGTGGCCCTATTGGTTTGTGCTTGCCCTGGCATGCGAAGGCCGGTGGTATGAGGACAGCGGCAAATATGCGGTCTGCTCCTTTCTGTGTTTCATCACGCCTGCCTTCTTTGCCTTTGCCGCAGGAGCGCTGAGGTTGCGGCCCAGGATTGCACACCTGGCTGCTCTGCTTGGCGTCCTCTGCACACCTTCGCTCTACTGGACTCTAAGAGACTCCGGACTAGGAAACGTCTGGGTCATGTTCAACCAGCCCGACAACAGATTCGCCAACTACCCTCCGTTTGCCGTCTTCGGGATTGGCTTTGTCGCACTCCTCACTATCGCCACGGTCACTGCCGTCTTGCGACTGCTTCCGAATGGCTGGCAGCTCCGAGGAGTTCCTGTTTCAGGTCGAACCTGGCCGGCCTTTGGAGCAAGCCTCGTGGTCATCACGATCTGGTTTTGCCAATCGGTGATGCCCTATCGCATTCCGGGTGCGGTTGACTACTCCAGTTGGCCCATTCTTCAAATACTGCACGTCGAAAAACATGGTCTCCAATTTCACGAGACTGGCGTCAGCGTCGGCGGGCGCGAAATGAGAGGCGAATACTATCCACGGGCGGTCGGCTCTTCTCGCGATGATCGCCGGCTGCTACAGTTTCGCTTCGAACAAACAGACTGGTCGGGGGATCTGACGCAGCCATTGACAGAGCGAGTTCGAGCGATACTCATGTCGTCCAAGCAGCCAAAGTCACAATGGGAGCCAGTCAAACCAATCCGCAATTGGAACGCTGACAATTGGTATGTCATTGCGGATGGTGTAGGTCTGAAGACGTACACAACGGAGAATGGAACTGCGCCGCCCCCAGAAATCGTAAGTTTGTTCAACGACCTGGCGAACCTCCCGCATACTTCTCAGAGCCGTTTCGGCCTGAAAGATGTTTGCCTGGGTTTCTGCTACGATCCGCTCTCAGCCATGGGCTATCTCTACGCCAATCATCGCTGCCACAACGACGGCCACGGTACGGTCTGCCGGTAACAGGATCGCCCTTCTTTTCACCATGTCATGCCCAATCTCGTTGTGACGAACAACCTTTACTGAGAAAACAGAAAAGCGCAAAAATTGGAAGCATGTGTGAGTATCCCAATCCCTGGGACGAGAGGCCGACGACTAGCGCAAATCGACCCATTAAGTCGTTATTTACCAATATTTTGCAAATAAGCATTTTAGAATCAATAATTTGCGAGGATAGCAAGGCACAACTTATCCCTAAGTGCTTTAGGATGAATAATTTGGTCCAATGACTTCGAAAAAATTGAAATCGAAATCGACCCGCTGATCGTGACCAATCACGAGCGTTCCTGACCCTCTCCTGGTGCAGCGCCACCACCAATCCCGCGTCCTTATGAGGTGTAAACTAATCCAAGTCTTATACCGCTTTACTCATATCCGAAAGGAATTCTCCCATGGCAATACTTGAGCCCCCCGTCCGGCCAGCTCGCGTGAGCCTGCATTCCGGACCATTTGTGACCGAGCCCTTTTTCGATTTTCGCAATGAAGAGAACGCCCGCCGCATGCGCGCCGCGATCTCGAAAGTCCGCGGTCAGCTTGGCCGAGAGTACGACCTCGTCATCGGCGGCAAGCACGTCAAGACCACCGACAAGATCAAGTCGCTGAACCCTTCCAAGCCCTCCGAAATCGTCGGCATCCACCAGAAGGCCGGTAAGGAACACGTTGAGCCTGCGATGCAGGCCGCGCTCGCTGCTTTCGAATTCTGGAGCCGCACCACCGTCGAGGAGCGCGCCAGCCTGCTCTTCCGCGTCGCCGACACTATGCGCCAGCGCAAGATGGAATACATGGCCTGGCTCGTCTTCGAAGTCAGCAAGAACTGGGCCGAGGCCGATGCCGACATCTCCGAGACCCTCGACTTCTGCGAGTTCTATGCGCGCGAAGCGCTGCGCTTCGCCAAGGCGCAAACCCCGATCCAGCTTCCCGGTGAGCGCGACACCCTGCACTACATTCCACTCGGCGTAGGCGCCGTGATTCCACCGTGGAATTTCCCCTGCGCCATCATGGCCGGAATGACGCTGGCCTCGATCGTCAGCGGCAACACCGTCATCCTGAAGCCGTCGAGCGATTCGCCAACCATCGCCGCCAAGTTCGTTGAGCTGCTCGAAGAGTGCGGCATGCCCGAGGGCGTCGTGAACTTCTGCCCCGGCGCCGGAGCCAGCTTCGGCGACGCCATCGTCGCTCATCCCAAGACACGCTACATCGCCTTTACCGGGTCGCGCGAAGTTGGCCTCCACATCAACAAGGTTGCGGCCACGCAGGCTCCCGGCCAGGTCTGGATCAAGCGCACCATCCTTGAAATGGGAGGCAAAGACGCTATCATCGTCGACGCGGATGCCGACATCGACTCCGCCGTCGAAGGCGTTGCGCAAGCAGCGTTCGGATTCCAGGGACAGAAGTGCTCTGCCTGCTCGCGAGCCATCGTCGACGAGCGCGTCTACGACAAGTTCCTCCAGATGCTCAAGGCGCGAGTCGAGAAGATTCAGCTCGGCGATCCTGCCGAAAACGCCAACATGGGCGCGGTCATCAACGAAGGGTCGATGAAGACCATCCTCGGCTACATCGAGCAGGGCAAGAAAGACGGGCGTGTCATCACGGGCGGCGAGCGTGCGGCAGGTGAGGGCTACTTCATCCAGCCGACAGTGATCGCCGACATCCCGGCGAAATCAAAGCTTGAGCAGGAAGAAATCTTCGGTCCGGTGCTGGCGGTGATCAAAGCTCGCGGCTTCGATCACGCGCTCGAAATCGCCAACGACACGGAGTTCGGACTGACCGGCGCGGTCTACACCAGTTCACGCGACAAGATCGAGCGTGCCATCCGCGAATTCCACGTTGGCAACTTGTATATCAACCGTAAGTGCACCGGAGCCATGGTCGGCGCGCATCCCTTCGGCGGCTTCAACATGTCGGGAACCGATTCCAAATCAGGCGGCCCGGACTATCTCTATCTGTTCACGCAGGCCAAGTCTGTCGGAGAGAAAGTCTAACCCGAGGGATCTGGCCATTACGACTGCAAGCATCGGCGTGTATGCTCTGGGCGTCATGATGTTGACCCTGGCGGGCACGCCGAACGCGTCTTCTGCCCCGCCGCAGCACGCTCCCGAGAATCTGAACCCGCTGCTCGAACCGCTCCGCCAGAAATACGATCTGCCGGCGCTTGCCGGAGCCATCGTCACCAGCAAAGGCTTAGTTGCGGTCGGCGCGGTCGGTGTTCGCAAGTACGGCGGAAACATCCCGGTCACCGTCAACGACCAATTCCACCTGGGTTCCGACACCAAGGCCATGACCGCAACCATGCTCGCCACCCTGGTCGAGGAACACAAGCTCAACTGGGACACAACGCTAGATCAGTTCTTCCCCGAAGTCGCGGCGACGATGAATCCCGCCTACCGCAAGGTAACCCTCGAGCAATTACTGGCGCATCGCTCCGGTTTCACCGACTATAGCTGGCCCAAGGGGAAAGACTTCTACGACATGCACAAGCTGCCGGGAACGCCACGCGAGCAGCGCGCCGCGTACGTCGCGGCAGTGTTGAGTGAAGCTCCGGTGAATCAGCCGGGGAGCCAGTACCTGTACTCGAATCGCAACTTCGCGGTCGCCGGCGCGATCGCCGAGAAGGTCGCCAACGATTCCTGGGAAAACTTGATGCAGAAGCGCATCTTCGACCCCCTCGGCATGCAGAGTTGCGGCTTCGGCGCGATGGGCACTCCCGGCAAGATCGATGAGCCCTTGCAGCACATGGTCGTTCTATTGGGTCACCGCGCGATCCCGCCCGGCCCCGAAGCCGACAATCCTCCGGCAATTGCCCCGGCCGCTACCGTGCACTGCTCTGTGATCGATTGGGGAAAGTTCATCTCTGCGCATCTTCGCGGTGAACAGGGACAACCCGGGATCCTGAAGCCCGAAACCTTCAAGCGGCTGCACACGCCGCCGTTCGGCGGCTTTTATGCCTTCGGATGGCTCGTCGCCGACCGCGAGTGGGCCGGCGGACGCGCCCTGAATCATGCCGGCAGCAACAACCAGAATTTTGCGATCGTATGGGCCGCTCCCTTGAAAGACTTCGCGGTGCTGGTCATGACGAACCAGGGAGGCGGAGAGACCTTCACTGCGTGCGACACGACCGCCGCCGCCCTCATCGCTCACTTTGAGAAGAAGTAATTCGAGTAGCCGCTATTTTGCGGAAGGCGCAGCGGCCGCAGGATTTCGTTCTGTAAACTGTCGCTGGTGCCAATAGGGATAGACCGGGATCAAGTCGCTCGCCGCATCCAGCTTCGCCACTTGAGCCGCCGACAGATTCCATCCGGCCGAATCAAGATTCTGCCGTAACTGCTCTTCGTTGCGCGCCCCCATGATCACGGTGGAAACCGTCGGCCGCTGCAGCAGCCAGTTCAGCGCCACCTGCGGGACGCTCTTGCCACACTCTTTGGCGACCGCGTCCAATGCATCGACCACCCGATAAAGATATTCATCCGAAACTTGCGGACCCTGTTCTGCCGTTTTGTGAAGCCGGCTCTCTTTCGGCAGAGGCTGCCCGCGCCGGATCTTTCCGGTGAGCCGTCCCCATCCCAATGGACTCCACACTAACGCGCCCACTCCTTGATCCAATCCCAGTGGCATCAATTCCCATTCGTACTCGCGGCCGATCAGCGAGTAGTAGACCTGATGTCCCACGTACCGTGCCCAGCCATATCGATCGGCCACGTCGAGCGACTTCATCAGGTGCCATCCGGAAAAATTTGAGCAGGCGATGTAGCGCACTTTGCCGCTCGTCACAAAATTGTCGAGCGTGCTGAGCACCTCTTCAATCGGCGTCAGCGCGTCGAATCCGTGCAGGTGATAGATGTCGATGTAATCCGTGCCCAGCCGCCGCAGGCTCGCTTCACACGCCTGCACCAGGTGATGCCGCGACGATCCCAAATCGTTCGGACCATCTGCCATGCGGAACGTCGCCTTGGTCGAGACCAGGACCTTGTCGCGCCGTCCGGCGATCGCCTTGCCCAGAATCGTTTCCGACAGTCCGTTGGAATAAACATCAGCCGTGTCGAACAAGTTCACGCCTGCATCCAGGCAGAGGTCGACCAGACGCGTGGCTTCCGCCACGTCGCTCGCCCCCCACGCTTTGAAGAACTCCGTTCCGCCGCCGAACGTTCCCGTGCCGTAACTCAGTACCGGAACCTTCAATCCAGACTTGCCTAGCTGTCGATATTCCATAAAACGCATAGATGCGGGTCGATGGAAAATGATTCTAAGTGATCGGAGGTGTCCGCTTCCGGACGCGGGAAGCCGCGAAGGGACAGTGCCCGCGGTTGCCCGCTGCCCAACTCCAAGAAATACAAAGGATTCCCGCAGCCGCAGATTGGAAGATAAGCTGCTTAACTCTACGCCGGTAAGGAGGGAGAGCTATGTTCTCGACGGTCCTGCAGGATCTCCGTTTCGCACTGCGCCAGCTTCGCAAAACGCCGGGGTTTGCCACGACCGCCGTCCTTACTCTTGCCTTGGGCATCGGGGCCAACGCGGCCATCTTTACTCTGGTCAACGCCCTCATGATGAAAAACCTTCCTGTAGTTGATCCCCAGAGACTGGTAAAGCTGGGCGATCGAAACGTTTGTTGCGTGGGATTCGGCTTCCACGATGACGGGGATTATGCGCTTTTCTCCACCGCCACCTATGAGTACTTGAAAAAGAATGCCCCCGAATTCGAGGAACTGGCAGCGATACAAGCCGGCTATTTGTACCGGCCGGTGGTTGTAAGGCGCGGCGATAGCCAGGAAAGTGCGCGTTCGGTAATGGGGGAATTCGTCTCCGGCAACTACTTCAGGACTTTTGGTCTGCAACCTCGCGCCGGCCGTCTGTTTGCCGATGCGGACGATGTTCAGGGCGCGCCTTTCGTTGCGGTCATGAGTTATGAGACGTGGAAGAACAACTACGCCGGAGATCCTTCCGTTGTCGGCAGCACGTTCTTCGTAAATACCAAGCCAGTCACGATTGCAGGCATCGCTCCGGAAGGTTTCTACGGCGATCGGTTATCCAGCGCACCTCCCGACTTTTACCTGCCTATTGAATCGATGCCTCCGCTGGCCAATGTCGAGTACGTACACGACCCCAACGGCAATTGGCTTTACATGATCGGCCGTCTGAAGCCGGGCGTGTCGCAGGTCCAACTTCAGGCCAAGCTCAGCGGCCTTCTACGCCAGGCCCTCGCCACCACGCACACGTTTTCGGCGAAAGACAGGCAGCCGGCTCTGGCGCGTGCTCATCTTGTCCTGACGCCGGGCGGAGCCGGGATGCAACAGATGCAGGAACAATATGCGTCGCACCTGAAGTTATTGATGTGGAGTTCCGGGCTCGTGTTGTTGATTGCGTGCGCGAACATCGCCAATCTCTTGCTCGCTCGGGGCATGAGTCGAAAATCGGAGATGTCTGTGCGGACCGCGCTCGGTGCCATGCGCTACCGGATCATTCGGCAGTTGCTGACAGAAAGCTTGCTGTTGGCAGGTCTGGGTGGACTCGCGGGGCTCGCTGTGGCCTATGCCGGAACCAAGATGTTGCTGGCGCTGGCTTTTCCCGAGGCGACCAGTCTGCCAATCCATGCAAGCCCGTCGCCGCAGGTGATTGCTTTCGCTTGCGGACTCTCGCTGCTGACGGGCATCTTGTTCGGTGTTGCGCCTGCGTGGATTGCAGCGCAGGCCGAGCCCGTGGAAGCTCTCCGCAGCGGCACTCGGACGACCGGCGGAGCTACCCTGCTGCAGCGCAGCCTCGTGGTGTTGCAGGCGGCGCTCTCCCTCGTGCTGCTGGTGGGGGCGGGATTGTTTTCCCAGAGCCTCAGCAAACTGCAACACACCGACCTCAAGCTCGAGTCAACGAACCGCTATATCGTGCACTTCAATCCCCAGGCGGCGGGATATTCGCAGCGCCAGGTCGGTGACCTGTATCGTTCGATCGAAGAACAATTTCATGCGATACCGGGCGTGGAAAAAGTGGGTATTGGCAGCTATACCCCGATGGAAGATGACAACAACGGCTGGGACGTGCACGTCGAGGGAAAAGAATATAAGCCGGGCTCCGTTTCGAGTATTAGGACGAGTGCCGAATACTTCGACTCCGTGGGCACCCGTGTACTGATGGGCCGCGGCATCGCCGTGCAGGATACTCCAACCTCTGCGGCCGTGGCTGTGGTAAACGAATCGTTCGTGAAGAAGTACTTTGCCCCCGGCGAAACCCCAATCGGTCACTATTTCGGTTCTGGAGAAAATTCCCCCCACGACTATGAGATCGTCGGAGTCGTTCAGGACACGGTTTACACCGATGTCCGCTGGAAGGACCATTCAATGTACTTCTTGCCGCTGCTGCAGCGGCCCGCAAGCGCTAAGGATCCGATAGAAACCGATGAAGGTTTGTATGTGGGAGCATTCGTGCTGCAGGCCGCTCATCCGATCAACGACATGGAAGCTCTCGCACGGCGCACACTCTCCAGCATCAATCCCAACCTGGCAATCGTGAAGTTCCAGACGTTCGATCAGCAGATCGCCGACCAGTTCACCGACGACCGCATGCTGGCGCGCTTGACCATGCTGTTCGGCCTGCTGGCGTTGCTGCTGGCTACTCTAGGTCTCTACGGAGTGAGCTCTTACGCAGTGGCGCGGCGTACTTCGGAGATCGGAATCCGCATGGCTCTAGGCGCCGAGCGCGCGAAGGTTACCGCGATGATCATGCGCGGTGCAGGGCTTCAGGCGGCACTGGGACTGGCGATTGGCCTTCCCATCGCGTTACTCTGCGTGCGATTCGTAGAAACTCAGCTCTATGAAATCAAGAGGGTCGATACAGCCGTTCTGCTGGCATCGATTCTGACTCTGGCCCTGGCCGCGTCCATGGCCGCCTTCATTCCCGCAAGACGGGCAGCTACGATCGATCCGGCAAAAGCGCTACGGACCGAGTAAGGCGCCGCTGTCGATGAACGCAACGGCGATATTACGTCACTTGATCGGCAGGCTAAAGCTTCTGGATCTGCTGCAACAGCGAATAGAACAGCTGGTCGTGTCCCTTGGCGGAAAAGATATAAGGCTGAAATGTTACTTCAAGACCAGTCTCTGAGCGGCACTGGATCGGGTACAGGCGAACCGATTCCGTGTCTAAATTCGTCTCAATGCACAGTATCCTCTCACCGCTAACTTGCAGTTCTTTCCGTTCTAAGATCTTCGTGCTTCCGTCCGCCATTGGACGGCTCACCAAAGCGTCCCAACTTGCCAGAGTGAAGCGGTCCGAGGCGGAGCTCCTTCGTACCGTAATACCATCCCCGGTGTTGAGGTCCACGAGCATCACATCATTCGTCGAATAAGAGACCACGTACCACTGCTTCGGAACCGGGACACGATACCTGCCAACCTCGACAGAATTGCCATGTCGTACGTGCCAGTAATACGCCTCGATGCGGTGCACCGGAATGAAGCGGAGGAAGACGAAACACACGATTACCAACGTGACAAGCATGCCGCTGATCTTTAGCCCCGACAGGACTTGCTGTGAGACAGGTCGGGTGTCTGGCTGCATTCGCACGGGGATTAGACTATCACCCTCGTTGTCGAAACCAAGCGTGACGGACCGGGTAGAGCTTCCGCTGTAGATGAGCTTAAGGTGATATTTCAATAATAACTTGGGGAATTACAGACCAGACTCAGCACGGAAGCTCCAGAGCGCATCGCCACTACCGACCCAGTCTGAAGTCTAGGCGGACCTCGGAATTTACATCTACGGGTTTCTTATTCACTCGGTATGGTTCGTAGCGCCATTGCTGTAGGGCCTCCAAAGCGTAGGGAATTAGTTCCTGCGGGCCGGAAAGAGCAAGCAGGTTATGAAGTTTTCCATCTCTGCCAATTGTCGCGCACAACACGACCGTGCCCTCAATATTCGCTCTTCTAAGGGCTGCCGGATAGTTGGGATTTACTTTGCGGATCAAACGACCACTGGACACTGTGTCATGCGGAGAAGCGTTATGTTCGGGACTCGGAACGACGGGGCAATGTCCAGTAGGTCCAAGGGTTCCCGAAGCAGGCGGACCAATGGATTGACTCTGTCCGGGCTGCGAATCGCTCGGGGATGGAGATTCGGGGGCGGCCTGCTGAGCAACGAGCGCTGACGCTGAAAACAGAAGCGCCAGAAACGGTAAGCAGGTTCGCATGATTTCACGGCAGTATAGCAAAGGCGTCTTGTAGAAAAGAAGGGATAGCTGACGGAAACGAGGCATTTACACGCACTGACCCTCAGTTCGAACCGGGAAAAATTTAAGGCCGCCATCGCTGGCGGCCTTTTTGAATTTCCAGTCTCTGATTGAAAGCTACTGTGCGACTCCCGCTGGAGGCTGTGGCGCAGCTCCCGCCGTGGTGGCGGCGGCGGCTTCATTCAATATCCGGTGATGGATGGTGAACAGCGCCAGTTCCAGCCGGTCTGACACGCCGATCTTGTCGTAGACGTTCCGCAGATAATTCTTGATGACCTGTTCGGTTGTGCCGAGCTGCGAGGCGATCTCTTTGTTCTTATAGCCCTGCACGATCAATGCAACGATGCGCAACTCTTTCGCCGTTAGGCGATCGCGCACTCGCAGTCCGACCATGTCGTTTTCGGTGAGCTCGCTGGGCACGGCGACATCCTGCACCCACGTCTCGCCGCGCGCCACTTTGCGGACGCAGTCAACCAGGGCTGCGCTGGTGACGTTGCGGTAGACCACGCCGTGCGCGCCGTTCGACATATGTTTCTGCGCGCTCTCGCCGGTATCGGCCAGAACGATCACGCGGGTCTTCGCTTTGACCGCACCCTGCACGATGGCAGCGAAGTCGTTGTGAAAGCCGGCTGCGACCACCAGCACGGCTGCGCGAAACTTGTCGAGCGCCATGAACATCTGTTCAGGTGTTTGCGCCTGCGCCACAATGCGCATCTCGTCCTCGACTGCCAGGACTTTGGCAATGCCGGCCCGAAAGATCGCCTGGTTATCTGCCAGAATCAGTTTGAGCATGTTGTCCGCGCTCCGAGAAAGTCTGGTTCAAAAAGTTAAGAGTTTCTTACGAACTCGTATGAGTCAATGACGCAAGCCACGCCGCGGCCCTCGCCGCCCTCTCCAGTTTCGTCCGCGCGAACCACGCGTCCTTTGCACTGGATGGTGACGTTCTCCTGGCCACCCGTCATCTCCGGCGGCAGGGTGATCTCAAATTCCACAGGCGAACCAATCTCCATGGAAGCGTCGGCGCGAATGTAGACGCCCGCCGCGCTGAGATTACCCGTGACGCCCGAGGCGTCTCCAGTCTCGCCTTTATGAATCTTGATCGGCAATTCCAGCGGAAATCTTTTTCCGGTCCGTGCTTCTTCCCCCACGGTACCTCCTCTATGTTGACCTGTCGTTTTGTCGTCTGTGAATGAGGCCAACGTCGTCAAAACAAGCTCCCGGCGGGCTGGGGCCCGCTTTTGTGCTCACGGGCGGTTATATCACGGAAGGTTACCTATGTAAAACCCTGATAACCCGTTAGTTAACGGTAGCAACTAGGTTCCCCCTGCCCGTTTTTCGCCTTCCGGACCCGCTTTTCCGATTGACAGAGCCCCGCCAACAACCGTCCAAACCCCGTGATAGTGTTTTAGGAAAGGCGTTGTGTGACCAAGAGGCCGTTTTCCTATGACACGTTCTTCCCGCATTCCATCCAGCGCATCCCTCTCTGCCGCTTTTTTGCTGACGTTCGTTCTTAATTCGATGGCATGGCCGCAGTCGCAGCCATCGAACCAGAAAGCGGCCGCTCCATCATCCGCGACGAAGGTTCCCGCGCCTAAGCCAGCGCCGACCGTAGGTGAATCCAAGGTGGGAGAAGCGCCCAGCGTGCTGGTACAACTGAATTCCGCCCTGGAAGGACTGGCGGCTAAAGTTTCGCCGGCGGTCGTTCAGATCGTCGTCACGGGATTCGGCCCCTTGCGCGAAGAGGACAAGTCGCAGACTGCGCTCATCGTACGCCAGCGCGCCGTCGGCTCGGGGGTCATTGTCGATCCTAACGGATACATCATGACCAACGCTCATGTGGTGGAGGGAGCACAACAGATTCGTGTGGCCCTGCCCCTGCCCGGAGGCGACTCGTCCGGATTGGTGCCGATTGGAAAGCGCCGCATTCTTGAAGCGAAACTGCTGGGCCTGCACAAGGAAACGGATCTTGCCTTGCTCAAAATTGACGAGACCGACTTGCCGACGCTTCCTCTGATGAGTCAGCAGCGTCCACGCGTCGGACAACTCGTGTTCGCGATCGGCAGTCCGGAGGGGCTGGCAAACTCGGTGACGATGGGCGTGGTCAGCGCGCTCGCCCGGCAGCCGGACCCTACGAAGGCGATGACCTACATCCAGACCGATGCCCCCATTAATCCCGGCAATAGCGGGGGGCCGCTTGTCGACATGGAAGGGTCCGTGGTCGGCATCAACACGTTCATTCTTTCTTCCGGCGGTGGCAGCGAAGGCCTGGGCTTCGCGATCCCGGCGCGCGTTGTCGAGTTCGTTTATCAAAGTCTCCGCAAGCACGGCCACGTCCACCACGTCGAAATTGGCGCCGTCGCCCAGGAGATCACTCCGACTCTCGCCGAGGGTTTGAAGCTCCCCCAGCGTTGGGGCGTAGTCGTGGTCGATGTACAGCCAGATGGCCCTGCCGGCGCGGCTGGCCTCCAGATCCAGGACATTATTCTTACGGCCGATGACCGTCGCATCGAAACCCTGCCGGCGCTGACCTCGGCGCTCTATTTGCATCGCATCGATCAAGTTGTGAAATTGGAGGTCCTGCGCGGGAAGGAGAAGAAGACGCTCTACGTTCCAGCGATCGAACACCGCGACCAGATGGACCAGTTGCTCGACGCGATCAATCCAGAGAATAGCCTTGTGCCCAAATTTGGAGTTCTCGCCGTTGACATCTCAGGAGACTTGGCTGCCAAGGTCGGCTCTGAGCTCCGCATTCCGTCAGGTGTAATCGTGGTGGGGCGAGCGGCAGAATTGATTACACCTGAGACCGGCCTGCAGGCGGGAGACGTGATTCATCAACTGAATACGATTTCCATCGACTCTCTGGCGACCCTGCGCACCGCCATTGGCAAGCTGAATACCGGAGATCCTGTCGTGCTCCAGATTGAGCGCGATGGCGGCCTGTCGTACGTCAGCTTTGAGATGGAATGACTGGTAGCTACTTGGCGAATGCGCTGAAGGCTTTCGGCGCGTCCGAATGGAAGACATCGCCGAGCGCGGAGACGAGAGTCTCCAGTAAGCGCAGGTCGTCGGGGATGAACGCGTCCTGACCCGCCCGATAAAGAGCAAGCACAGCGATCACTCTGGACTCCTTTTCGATCGGTACCGCCAGCGCCGAACGCAACGTGCTGTACTTCGTGGGGTCGTTCAGATATCCGGGCTCGACCGACGGATTGCCATTCAGAATTGCCTTGTGATTCTGCGCCACCCAGCCCGACAAGCCTTCTCCCAGTGGAATTCTCAAGGACGAAAAGAGGCGGAAGTTTTCTCCACTCACAAACTTCGGGGTCAACGTATCGTCTTGCAAGCCGTACACCGCCATGGAGTCAAATGGCACCAACTGCTTCAGCCGGATCGACAATAGCGCGAATACATCTTCCAGCAGCATCGAGGCTCCCGCACTCTGCTTGAAAGCAGCGATCTCGCTGGCCGCCTGCTTGGCGCGTGCCATTCGTGAGACCGTGTCGCCGGCCGGAGTATCTGCCCGATGTTCCTCGACCGACTCCGCGAATCCGGCGTCGGGAGCTGCTCCTCTCTTGACCTTAATGTCCGTCGACAGTTTCGGCGGAGCTTGCATCGGCTGCTCCGTGGCAAGCTTTTCAAGTTCGATATAGCGGCGCTGCAAAATCGCGACCACCTTTGGATCGAAACTCACACCAGCCTCGGATGCCACCTTGGCCATAGCCTCATCGAGCGGCAGCGCCTTGCGATATTGCCGGTCAGAGGCAAGAGCGTCGAGGCAATCGACCGCGGTGAGAATGCGTGCTCCGATCGGAATCTGTTCTCCTGCGAGTCCCAGTGGATATCCACTGCCATCCCATTTTTCGTGATGCGCCCGCACGATTGGTACGACCGGGTAAGGAAAGTCCACCTGCTCCAGAATCTCGGCGCCCACGACCGGGTGAATCTTCATCTTCTCGAATTCTTCCGGCGTCAGCTTTCCAGGTTTCGAGATGATGTGTTCGGGCACGGCTAGCTTTCCGATGTCATGTAGTACCGACGCGGCTTGCAACGCCTCTTTCTCGTCCTCGGTGAGACCGAGTTCGTTCGCCAGTTCCATCGCGTATACGCGCACGCGCTGCAAGTGTTCACCCGTGGTTTCGTCTTTGGCTTCGATGGCCAGCGCGAGCGCCTCAATCGTGCGCAAATGCAATCGGGAGACCTGTTCGGCGTGTTGTTTCTCGGTCTCAAGTTTTCCGAGATACAGCCGGTACGAGCGGTACATCAGGTAAATCGGTGGCAATACCAGCAGCGACGATTGCCATCCGATATGACCGTTCAGGAAATGAACCAGGCCGGCGGCGGCTGCACCGACCATATAGTACGGGATCAGCCACAGATGGTTTTCGGTCCAGACTTTGGCGATGCGCTTATCTTCCGTGAGCCCGATGATCGTCGACATCGCCGCTGTGTTGCATCCGAAGTGCGTCACCGCAGCCACGAGGAGTGCAAGCGGACCCGGAGCATGAAGCACATGAATCACAACGAACTTGTAAGCTCCGTATGCGACCGCACTCGAAAAGGTCAATTGCGACCAGTTGAAGACGAAATGCACCAGCTTGACCTGTTGCTTCCGCGTGCCCAAGAACGCTTGACCGAGTGTGCAAGCCAGGACAATCAGCAGCGTCTCAGGCAGGCCCAGTTCCAGTATGCCGAGCAACGTAAACAGGAAGTTCACCGAGAGCGTTGCATCAATGCCAGGGAGCGTGACCTTGAGCGATGAAACCAGCACTGCAACAATCAGGTAGCAGACGAACTTGACCGGATCGCTCGATTGCCAGTGCGAGAAGGCCAGCACGTAGCAGGCACTCCCGGCCAGAGCCATGCCGGCGATGAATGCCCGCGCACCAATGGAACGAACCCACGACATAAGTGCTTAAATTTTCAATGAATTGCGCCAGTAAGTCCGCCCAAAAACGAGTCTGGCGATTACCATGGTTTTTCTTGATAAATCAATCACTTACCTCAATTTCGAGCAGCTGCGCCGAGCAGCCCATTCCGTGTGACAAGTTGTCCCATCGCCCTTCACGTGGGACAAAGTGCCCGTTGTGTTCCGCAACACCTCCCCTTAAGTAATTGATAAATAAGGGTAATGGGAGTCACTCTTTGGGCCGAGACCTGCATACATAGAAGTCACTTGGGGCACGGTTACGCGCCTGTGGGGCGCCATAGTGGGGGGATATGAAGAAGATTCTAGTTCTATTGCTGCTGGCCACGGTTACGGCGGCCTATGCAGACGATTCCAAGTTGTCGCCCGAACTGCGCGGCAAGCAGTCGCCGCAGCAGGTGCAGGTCATCGTGCAGTACGCTCCCGGAGCGCAGGTCAATTGCACCGGCCTGCTCGGGTTGGTCGACTGTCTGGTGAACGATGTTCTGAAACTGGGTGGAACGATCCTGGCGCCACTGCCGTTGGTGAATGGCGTGGTGGCGTTGCTCGACGGTCCGGGCATCCTCAATCTCTCGAACAATCCCAACGTTGTTTACATCAGCACAGACCGGCCGCTGACCCCCACCCTCAGCAACGCTGCGCCGGCGGTGAACGCGTTTGCGGCATGGCAATCCGGTTATACCGGAGCCGGAGTTGGTGTTGCGTTAATCGACAGCGGAGTTGACAGCCATCCGGATTTGAACGGAGGGTTTCTCGGATTGTCGCGTGTGGTGTGGAATCAGAGCTTCGTTCCGGGAACCGCTGCCGCGAACGATCAGTTCGGACACGGCACCCACGTCGCCGGATTGATCGCCGGAAACGGGGCGAGCTCGACTGGGCGTCAGTATTCGCGCACTTTTGAAGGGATTGCGCCGCAGGCAAGCATCATCAACCTGCGCGTGTTGGACCAGAACGGCGCGGGCACTGATAGCGCGGCGATCGCAGCCATCAATCAAGCCATCGCGTTGAAGCCATACTTCAACATCCGCGTGATCAACCTGTCGCTGGGACGTCCGGTATACGAAACCTACAAGCTCGACCCGCTCTGCCTTGCAGTCGAAGCCGCATGGAAGAGCGGCATCGTGGTCGTCGTTGCCGCAGGCAACAACGGCCGCTATCAGCCGACCAGCGGTTACGGGACGGTCACCTCGCCGGGCAACGATCCTTATGTAATCACCGTGGGCGCGATGAAGACGATGGGAACGCCCACCCGCCTTGACGACGAGATGGCCAGCTACAGTTCAAAGGGTCCGACCGCGATCGATGCGATTGCCAAGCCGGACATTGTCGCGCCCGGCAATCTGCTCGTGTCTCTCGAGGCGCCGGGCTCGACGCTATACAACAGCTATCCGGCCAATCGCGTGCCTTACAGCTTTTACGTTAACGGAGGCAGCGGTGCTCCGTCGTCGAGTTACTTCACGCTCAGCGGCACGAGCATGGCGACGGGCGTAGTGAGCGGAGTAGTGGCCGATTTGCTGCAGAAGAGTCCGAACCTCAATCCCGATCAAGTCAAAGCCCGGTTGATGAAGACCGCTTGGAAGGCGCTGCCAGCCTACAGCAGCACGACCGATCCAACCACCGGCATCACTTATGTCGACCAGGACGACGTTTTCACTGTCGGCGCGGGTTACGTCGACATCGAGGCGGCGCTGAACAACACTGATCTGGCGAGGGGTACTGCGATGTCTCCAGTGGCATCGTACAACTCCAGCAATGGTTACGTTTACCTCAACGACAGCTCGACCGCCGTTTGGAATACGTCACCAACCTGGTCAAATCCCCTTGTATGGGGATCCTCGCAGTTCCTGGTTGGTGCCCCTGCCGGCAGCCCACTTTGGGGGAGTAATGACTCCGTCTGGGGATCGAATGTCATGTGGGGCTCGAACGTCATGTGGGGTAGCAACGTGATGTGGGGCAGCAATGTAATGTGGGGTTCGAATGTCATGTGGGGCAGCAACGTCACCGGCGGAGAGCAGTAAACTCACTCAGCCTTAACCGAAACCAAACAGGCCGCGATGCTCTCGCGGCCTGTTTTCTTTGTTGCAGTGAACAAAAAGTGCAGCCCCTTGCTAAGCTCGAAAATCCAAAAAAGCAGGAGGCTGATTCATGCAACGTTTCGATTATGGGAAAGTAGCTCCCGGCGCCTCGCGCCATGCTGGGTCTGGAACATTACCTTCACGAGACGCAGTTTCGTCGTTGACACTCTTTCAGGAGTGTCATCCTGAGCCCGGCGATAGCCGGACGAGGGACCGTACGTAAGTGGGAAGGCCATGGCGTGATCGTAAGGAACGCCCGCTCTGCATGCAGTGTGCTGCCCCTGGCCAACCGCCGTGGAACGGTTTCGCAGCGTATGGTCCATCGGCGAGCTACACGCTCGCCTCCGGATGACATTCTCTCGAGCTTATGGCGGTGAGCTTGCTGGTCCGTCAGGGGAATGAAAAGCGGAAGCCGAATGGCGGGAGTCGGGAGCCGGCCCTTTACTGCTGCGGGGCGAAATATCCCTTGCGCGCCCTAACCTGCAGGTCCTTCTTCAGGGACGAGATCTCAATGGAGCGGTAGCGTCCGTCGGAGTCGAAATCAGCCGGCTTGTACGAGACCACATACTGGCTGCGCAGTTCGTCTTCAATCGCGGCGAATGATTTCGTAATGTCTTTCATCTTGAACGGAAAAAATACCCGTCCACCGGTCGCTTCGGCGAGCTGCTGAAGCACTTTGTCGCCGCGCATCACCAGGCCGCTGTCGTCGGTCGAGATCGCGTAGATAATAACCTCGGAACGCTGCGCCATCTCGATCGCCTGAGCCTTGGAAACTTCGCTCTGGTTATCTTCGCCATCGCTGACGATGATGATGGCCTTTCGCATCGGCCGATCGTTGCGGTCTTTCAGAAGCTTTTCTTTGCAGGCGCGATAGATCGCATCGTAGAGAGCAGTTCCGCCACCATCATGCAGGCGGTGAATGCCGGTTGAAAGCAGCGTGACGTTATCGGTGAAATCCTGCGCCAGCTGGCTGTGGCTGTTGAACCCAAGCACAAAGGCCTTGTCGAATCCAGCGCGGACTGTGTGCTGCAGAAAACTGGTCGCGGCAGTCTGTTCGAATACAAAGCGGCTGCCCACCGATCCGCTCACGTCAATCAGCAATCCCAGATGTAGCGGCAGATCCGTCTCGCGGCGGAAATTCAGAATCGCCTGCGGCGGCTTGTGGTCGTCAAGAATACTGAAATCGTTCTGATTAAGGTCGCGTACAAACTTGCCGTGCTTGTCGGTCGCGATGAACAGAACGTTCACTTCATTCACGCGAGCGTGAAGAGTGACCAGGGAACCTTGCGGCTCGTCAGAGTTCTCAGTCGTAGAGGTTGTGTTCGAAGCGCTATACGTCGGTGATCCGGAAACGTACCCGGTCTGGGCTCGCAGCTGGCTCGCTCCAAAAAAGGTTGCCAGAGAGAGTATTAAAACCTCGAAAATCGACTTCGTGTACTTCATGCCCAGAGAATCCCTTTTTTTCACTATAAACCGCGCTTCCAATACACTCCTAAGCTATTCGATGCACGCCACGGGCCGTAATCGGGATCATGCTGCAGGAGCGATCTGATTGACTCTAGGTGTTTCGCGAACGCGGTGCCAAGTTACAAAAGGAGCACGCGTTTGGTCATGGCACAAGACGTGCAATCTGAATGACTTGCGAGTGAGTTCGCGTCCCAGGAGGGTGCACGAATTGCGCTAGCTACTCGAATTCAGGGCGGAACATAGATAACATTGGTTCACGCACTTTTTCCTTACAATCTTTTCGGAGGGCGAATGAAGAAACTCATCGTGTGTATTGTCGTGATCCTCATTTCTAGCGTTGCGGCTTTTGCCGGTGACCAGCATGAGGAAGAACGGGTCAGTGATGCAGGTGTAGTTCTCAAAGAGATTCTCAACATTCCGGACGACATTCCGCAGGACCTGATCGATAAGGCCGAATGCATCGTCGTGCTGCCTTCCGTGAAAAAGGGAGCTTTCGGGATTGGTGGCAGCTACGGCCGCGGCGTGATGATTTGCCGCGGTGGTCCGCACTACAAAGGCAAGTGGGGATCTCCCGCGTTGTACGCGCTGGAGGGCGTGAGCATCGGATTTCAGCTCGGCGGGCAGGCCACCGACTTCGTGCTGCTGGTCATGAACCCGAAGGGCGCGCAGTCCCTGCTCTACAGCAAAGTGAAGCTCGGTGCGGACGCATCTGCGGCGGCAGGGCCGAAAGGCAGAACAGCGGAAGGCGCCACGGACATCGTTATGAATGCCGAGATCCTTTCGTATTCCCGCAACAAGGGCCTCTTCGCCGGAGTTTCGCTGGAAGGCTCGACATTGCGCTCTGACGGCAGTGCCAATCAAAAGTTGTACGGCCGGAAATTGAGCGCTAAGGAAATCATTCGCGAGGGCAAAGTGGGAATCCCGGCCTGTGCCCACGAACTGGTCTCGTTGCTGGATTCGAAGTCCCCGGTCAACAAGTCGGATCCAAAGTCGCTGGAGTAAATTTTCCCGTGATCCTCTGTGCCCTCTGTGGTCGAAGTCTTTTGCCGCAGAGGGCATAGTTTTCTGTAACGTCATCGTTTCTGTATCATCCCAAATCATGTCAGCGAAGCGAACCTCGGAACTCCATCGTTGCGCGTGGGCAACCAACGAGCTGTCGATCCGCTACCACGATGAAGAGTGGGGAGTCCCGGTGCACGACGACCGCACGCTCTTTGAATTCCTGATTCTCGAGGGCGCGCAAGCCGGACTGAGTTGGAACACGATCCTCAACAAGCGCGAGAACTATCGCCGCGCCTTTGACCGCTTCGATCCGAAACTGGTCGCGCAATACGACAAGCGCAAGGTCAGGCAACTGCTGGCCGATCCTGGAATCGTCCGAAACAAACTAAAGGTTGCGGCAGCAATTGAAAACGCGAAGGCATTCCTGCGCGTGCAGGAGGAGTTCGGCACCTTCGACCGCTACATTTGGCAATTCGTCGGAGGCAAGCCGCGAGTGAACAAGTGGAGATCACTGAAACAGCTGCCTGCTCGCACGCCCGAATCCGACGCCATGAGCAAAGACCTGCAGCGCCGCGGCTTCAAGTTCGTCGGATCGACGATCTCTTATGCGTTCATGCAGGCCGTCGGCATGGTGAACGACCACGCTGTGGACTGCTTTCGATACACGATGGTTTGAGGTTGGTCTAAGGTCTCGTTCCGCTACGAGTAACCTTCCACTTACTCCAAGGTGTTACCTGGTTGAGTACTCAACTTGACTATTTAGGCCAAGACCGCGATATTCTCTTTTAAACCAACACGTGTCACTGCAATTCAGCGGTTTCTGAGCAGTTGATCGCTGCCGCCTGAGCCCCGCACGTTGGGGCCTTAAGCGCTTCAGGTTTTGGCTCCGCGTACCGCATGCGAATTCGGTCGACGATTTTCGCCCGCCTTCCCATCGCCAGAAGAATGCTGGTCATCGTTGGTGTGTTCGTTGCCATCGTGATCTGCGTCTTTTTCCTCGATGTCGTCCGCTCTGACATCCTCACGGGTGTTCGCGCCTATGTTGGCGGCGAGAGCTTGTGGTCGAAGGCGGAGAAAAATGCCGTTTTCAGCCTGACCCGGTACGCTTCCACTCATGCCGACAGCGACTACCGGCAATACCTGACTGAAATTGCGGTGCCCGAAGGCGACCGGATCGCAAGGTTGCAATTGCTCTCTGCTTCGCCGGATATGAACCTTGTACGCCAGGGTTTCATGCAGGGCCGCAACCATCCGGATGACATCGAGAGTATGGCGATGCTCGTCCGGCGTTTTGGCCGGCTCGGATACATCGCCAAGGCAATCGCGATCTGGGGGGAGGGTGACCGCTACATCGACCAATTGCGGGACCATGCGGCCGCGCTCCACGCAGAGATTGATTCCGGGCACGCCGATGCCCAAAAGATTCAGCAGATCGCCGCCGAAGTAGCGGACATCGATGCGCACATCACTCCGCTGGAAAACGCATTCTCTTATACGCTCAGCGATGGAGCGCGGTGGGTCAACCGGGTGCTCTCGATCATCGTCGCAGTCGCTACCGGACTCCTATTGTTTCTGGGAGTTGGTTTGTCATCGGCTGTCTTGAACAAGATTCATCATTCGGAGGAGAAGTACCGTCATCTGATCAACGCCGCCAACGACGCGATCCTGGTGATCGATTCCGAGAAAAGAATCGTTCTCGAGGCGAACCGCAAGGCTTCTGAGATGTTAGGGATAGCCGAAGAAAATCTCGTCGGCATGTCCGAATCGAAGGTCTATCGCACCGCTGCGGGCGAGCCGCGACAACTCCTCAATCCGACCTCGGCAGATGTCCAAACCCGCCGCGAACTGGAATTGATCCGGGCGGATGGAACGCCTGTTCTGGTGGAGGTGAGTGCGAGCCGGACCATCGTGGGCGGACGGCCCGCTGTGCTGGGCATCTTCCGGGACATTCGCGAGCGGGTCGAAGCCGCCGCGGTTCTGCGGCGACAAGATGAGAGATTCGGACATCTCATCCGGAATCTCTCCGATGTCATCACCGTGGTCGCAGTGGATACGACGATGTTGTACCTGAGTCCGTCGGTCGAGCGGACGACGGGATACCGGCCATCGGAACTTCTCGGCCAAAGTTTTCTCGATTTCGTGTATCCCCAGGATCAGGCGCCGGTTCGCATGGCCTTCGAGCGCCTGATTCTACGGACGGGCACGGCGACTCCTCCTGAGTTTCGGTTCCGTCACAAGGACGGCTCCTGGATCTGGTTGGAGTCGGTCGTCAACAATCTGCTGAACGACGCTGCTGTCGGTGGCGTGGTTGTCATTTCGCGGGATGTAAGCGAGCGCCGCGTGCTGGAAGAGCAAGTCCGTCAATCGCAGAAGATGGAAGCCGTCGGACGCCTGGCTGGCGGTATCGCTCATGACTTCAACAATCTGCTCATGGTGATCAGGGGTTACGCCGAGATCGTGCTGTTCGAAGGCGGCATCACCGCAGGCATGCGAAAAAGTGTTGAAACGATTGTGCGCACGGCAGACAGCGCCGCAAATCTAACGCGGCAATTGTTGTCGTTCAGCCGCAAGCATGTCTTCAGTCCGCAGGTGCTGGAGTTGAATTCCGTGGTATCCCGCATGAGCGAGATGCTGCTTGAGTTGCTGCGCGAAGCGATGGAATTCAAAGTAAAGCTCAATCCCGAGGACGTCTACGTGAGCGCCGACCGCGGACAGATCGAGCAAGTCATCATGAACCTTGTCGTGAACGCTCGCGACGCCATGCCCGATGGCGGGAAGTTGACGCTGGAAACGGCGCGGGTGCGCATCGATCCGTCGCGGGCCAGCAGGTTCTCCGCCGTGCCTCCGGGCGACTACGTCATGCTCGCAGTCTCCGACACCGGGATCGGCATGGATGCCGAGACGCAGAGCCGGATCTTCGAACCATTCTTCACTACCAAAACCCGGGATGAAGGCACCGGTCTGGGCTTGTCGGTCGTCTACAACATCGTGCGAGGTAGTGGAGGTCATGTCCGCGTCGACAGCGAGCCGGGACGAGGCACGACCCTTCAGGCGTTTTTCCCGCGTGTCGCCGCGGCACCGGTGCAAGAAGAGGCGCAATCTCCTGGGAGAAGTTCGAGCCGTGGCATGGAGACCATACTCGTGGCCGAAGATCAGCCCGAACTGCGATGGATGATCTGCCAGTTCCTGCAGGAGCGCGGCTATTCAGTGCTTGAGGCCAAAGACGGACGAGACGCCGTTGAACTGGCCGACCAATACAAAGGCACGATCGATGTTGTGCTGACTGACATTGTGATGCCCCAACTTCGCGGACCTGAAGTCGCGCGCCGCCTCTCGCAGTTACGCCCTGGCATCAAAGTTATCTTCATGTCGGGATACACCGAAGGAGAGCTTGGTCCGGAGGCTCAAGATGAGTGGGCGAGCCGAGCCGCGCTCCTGCAAAAGCCTTTCGAACTCGATCTGCTTGCGGTAAGAATCCGCGAAGTCCTCGAAGCCGAAACCCGCCGCTGACGATCAGCAGTGTCCGCATTTTTCCGCATGGTGGCGATGCTGAATTCTCTCGCATCTGGAATGTCCGCATCTTCCTCACTTCGGTACAATACCGCCTGTGCCCGAAGCTCAGCAGAACCGCGCCAATGCGTTCGGTAAGGCGTCGCTCTTCTCCGGACTCTCCGAACGCGAACTCGGCTATCTGCTCGATCGAGTCGTTCCGCGCAGTTACTCTTCCGGCGAAATCGTATTCAGTGAAGGCGAACTGTGCGCCGGTCTTTACGTCGTAGAGTCAGGCAGCATCCGCATCTTCAAGAGTTCTTCTGGCGGTCGTGAACAGGTGTTGAGCATCGAAGGGCCCGGCGGATCCGTTGCTGAATTGCCGGTCTTTGATGGTGGAAGTTACCCTGCGTCAGTGATTGCCATCCAGGATACCGTGCTTCTGTTTGTAAGCAGGCAAGATATCCACGGGCTCTGCCTGGCTCATCCTGAGGTGGCTCTGAAGTTTTTGCGCGTTGTGGGAGCGCGTCTGCGTCGGTTGGTCGGCATCATTGAAGAGCTCTCATTTACCACGGTTCGCCATCGGCTGGGCGCTTACTTGCTCCGCCTTGCGCAGAAGGAAGGCAAGCAGGTGGCACAAGGCGTGGAAGTGATGCTTCCGGCGAACAATCAAGAGGTGGCGGCGCAGATTGGAACAGTTCGCGAACTGGTCTCCCGAAACCTGTCCCGATTGCAGGCAGAAGGCCTGTTGAGCATTGACGGGCGCTCACTCGTGATCCGCGACATAAAGGCCCTCGAGTCGGATCTATCCGACTCTGGATAGTCTGGTACTGCCCCACACATTGTGTTTCGCGCCTGGCGACGTCCGGGAGCAGTGTGCTTTGTCTAACACGTGCTGTGACAAAAGTCATCGGCAAGCCATTCGCATTCCTCTAGCCTCAGAGATGACGAAGCCTAAGAGGCTTCGAGGAGGATGGGATGAGCGCGATTGCTGAAAAAACCGTGCGGGAACTGGCTCTGGAGAGCTCCGCAGCGACACGAGTATTCGAAAGACTGGGGATTGACTACTGTTGTGGCGGCGACAAGCCGCTGGGAGAAGCGTGCCAGTCCGCGAATCTCTCTCTTGAGCAGGTAGAACGGGAACTGGATAGCGCGAAGCAGGAGTCGCAGGCAGGCGGCAGCCGCGATTGGCAGCGGGAACCGTTGTCGGAATTGGTCGCGCACATCTCCACCACGCATCACAAGTTTGTGCGCTCGGAGATTGTGCGTCTCGGACCTCTGTTCGAGAAAGTGTGCCGGGTACATGGCAAAAACCATCCCGAACTGCTCCACATTCAGGCGGTCTTCCGCGGACTAGCGCAGGAACTGACTTCCCACCTCATGAAAGAGGAGACGGTTCTGTTTCCCTACATCGTGCGGATGGAAGAGGCTGTGATTCAAGCAGAGCCGGTGCTGCCTCCGCCCTTCGGTTCGGTCGCGAATCCGGTGGCGATGATGGAGCATGAGCACGACTTCGCAGGCGATGCGCTGCGCGCGATCCACGCAGCCAGCAACGGCTACACCACCCCCGAAGGAGGTTGCGCCAGCTATCAGGCGCTCTACCGGGCGCTGGCGGAGTTCGAAGCCGATCTCCACCAGCACATTCATCTGGAGAACAACATCCTGTTCCCACGCGCCATTGCGATGGAAACGGGACGGTAAAGCTTCATCCAGTTATTCTTCTTTTCGGAGATATATCGTAGTACGATCCAAGTTCCAGTAGTCCACTTCATCCAGAAGGTGGTCAATCGTGTCCTATAAGAAATTGTGGATTGCCTTGGCAATAGTTTTGATTGTCTCGTTCGCGGTGCTTGGAGGCGTAGGCATCAAGGTTCTGAGAAGTGCACCGCCGATTCCGTCCCAAGTCGTGACCAGCGACGGGCAAGTCTTGTTCGATGGCAATGCGATCCAGAACGGCCAAGGGGTTTGGCAATCGATTGGCGGACAGGAAGTCGGCACAATCTGGGGGCACGGAGCCTATGTCGCCCCGGATTGGACGGCGGACTGGTTACACCGCGAATCGGTGTTCATCCTCGACCGCTGGGCGAGGCAGACCGGCGCCAGCGATTACGCTTCGCTCGGCGTGGAGCAGCAGGCGGCATTGCAGGCGCGCCTGCGGCGCATCATTCGGCAGAATACGTACGATCCCGAAACTGGCCGGATCACTGTTGATCCGGTGCGTGCCGAGGCTTTCGACGAACTGTTTCGCTACTACTCAGATGTGTTCAGCCGCGGGCGCAATGAATATGCGATCCAGCGCGGGGCGATGAGCGATCCCTTGAAACTGCGGGAGATGAGTGCCTTCTTCTGGTGGACAGCATGGGCCGCTTCCACAAATCGCCCCGGCACTGATGTCACCTATACGCAGAACTGGCCGCACGAGCCTTTGATCGGTAACGAGCCGACCGGAGGCGCGATCGTCTGGAGCGTCGTCAGCTTCGTCTTGCTGCTCGCGGGCGTTGGAGGCATGGTCTGGTATTTCGCTTCGCAGCCGCGCACCGTGGCCGAAGAACTCTTGCCGGGCAGCGATCCTCTGCTCGGCCTCAAGCCCAGTCCATCGCAGCGCGCAACTGTGAAGTATTTCTTCGTCGTGGCCGCGTTATGGGTTGTACAAGTGGCGCTCGGCGCCATCACCGCGCATTACGGTGTGGAGGGATCCGGCTTCTATGGAATTCCGCTGGATCGCTGGCTTCCTTATAGCGTGACGCGCACCTGGCATCTGCAGATTGGCATCTTCTGGATCGCCACTTCATGGTTGGCTACAGGTCTCTACGTCGCGCCCGCGGTCAGCGGGTACGAGCCGAGGGGACAAAGGCTAGGTGTGAACGCGCTCTTCGGAGCTTTACTTCTAGTCGTAGTCGGATCGCTCGCGGGCGAGTGGCTCAGCATTGAGCATCGCCTCGGCAATAACTGGTTCTGGTTCGGCACACAGGGTTATGAATATGTCGACCTTGGCCGCTTCTGGCAAATCCTGCTGTTCGTCGGGTTGGTCTTCTGGCTGTGGCTTATGTGGCGCGCTCTTAGGCCTGCCCTCGCAAAGCGCGACCAGAGCTATTCGCTGCTGATGATGTTCCTGATTTCCAGCATCGCGATCCCGCTGTTCTACGCGGCCGGACTGATGTACGGCCAGCGCAGCAATTTGGTGACGGCCGAGTACTGGCGCTGGTGGGTAGTGCATCTGTGGGTTGAAGGTTTCTTTGAAGTCTTTGCCACGGTCGTGATTGCTTTCCTGCTCACACGGCTCAAACTACTCTCGGTGTTGACGGCAACACGGGCTGTCCTGTTTTCCACCATCGTGTTTCTATCAGGCGGCATCATCGGGACTTTCCACCACCTTTATTTCGCTGGGACACCCAACATTGTGCTCGGTCTCGGTGCGGTATTCAGCGCAATGGAGGTCGTGCCTCTGGTCCTGATCGGCTTCGAGGCTTGGGAAAACATTCGGCTGGCACGCTCTCGCGAGCAACACATTTGGGTTGCCGCTTACAAATGGCCAATCTACTTCTTCGTGGCTGTCGCATTCTGGAACTTCGTGGGAGCGGGATTGTTCGGTTTCCTGATTAATCCACCCATCGCCTTGTATTACATGCAGGGCCTCAACACGACGCCAGTGCACGGGCACACGGCATTGTTTGGCGTCTACGGCATGCTCGGGCTGGGGCTCATGCTCTTCTGCCTTCGTGCTCTGCGTCCGGGTCGGGCGTGGAAGAACTGGCCTCTGTGGTTCTCATTCTGGGCGATCAATGTCGGACTGGCTCTGATGGTGTTGCTCAGTATGCTTCCCATTGGCCTGATGCAGGCGTGGGCTTCGGTGGAATACGGAACCTGGTATGCGCGTTCCGCCGAATTTCTGCACTCGGGCGGCATGAACCAGTTGCGCTGGATGCGCATGATCGGAGATTCCATCTTCGCACTCGGTGCGCTCGTGCTCGGCTGGTTCGTTCTAGGATTGGTTACCGGCCACTCGTACGAGAAGCAGGGATATGTCGCTGAAGGAGAGTGGCAAGTGCGTTCCGAAGAAGTGACGACGACGCGCTGATTTGCGAGGGTATTGTGGACCAGGCCAGCCTGCGTAGCTGGCCTTATCTTTTGGCGAGAGCGCTTGCCGTGAGGAAAACCACGACCAAACCGAGGAGCAGCACGGCACCTTCGACGCGCGTCGACCAGACGTGGAGGGCGTCAAACTGTATGCGTGCGGGATTGTCGAGCGGCACAGTCGCGAAATCACTGACCGAGGCACGCAGCGTGTCCATTCGCGGGATGATCCAGAACTGCGAGAACAACGTCAGGCCGAGCATCAGGCAGATGAGCACGTGCCGCATGGCAAACGGATGCGCGGATCCTTGCGTCAGGTAGCTGTAGAGCACGGAAGCGATGAGGAAGAGAACGCCCGAGAAGATGGCGATCCAATGCAGTTTGCCGAGAGCGCGTCCTACGACATTGCCTGCGAGATGTGTGTTGGGCAGAACCTGAAAAGCGGTGGGCGCGAGCACGAATGCGAAGAAGATAAGACCGCCAATCCAGACCACGAGCGAGAGAACCATCAGGAAGCGGAGGAATGACATGACGGGAGAATTATAGACAAGAAAATGAAAACCAGACGACGCGGAGGAGACCGAGAACTATTCCTCTACTGCGGCGGCCCGCCACCATCTGCAGGCGCCAGCGGCAAGCGTGCCGCACCGCGAATCATCTCGCGCTCCTGATCTGAAAACGCTCCCTTAAACCGCGGAGAGTCGATCACCTGCTCACGCTGCTCCGGCGGCATGGCTCGCAAGTCTCGTACCGCAGTGCCGACCTGACGTTGCCGGTCCGCAGGAAGCTGGCGGAATTGTCCATAAAGCTGCCGTGCCTGTTGCTTCTGATCGGGAGTTAAATGCTCCCAGGTTTCCATACGGTTCAGAACCTGCAGTTGCCGCTGTGGCGGCAGATCAGAGAAATGCTGCAACCGTTGCCGAAGCACCTGCTGCTGCCCCGGAGGAAGCCGCCGGAACGCCTGGTCATTCTGCAACGCGCGCTCCTGCTCTGCTGGAGGCAAGTCTTTGTACTTTCGCAGCCAGTCGCCGGCATGACCCTGCTGCCGCGCTGCCGGTGGCTGCTGTCTCGCGGCCGGAGGTTGTGGGCGGGCTGCGTGCGGCTGCTGTGCAGGAGCATGCTGCACTGGGGGCGCGGCAGCTCCATGATGTTGCTGCGCGCCCCTGAGCGCCATGCTCGGACAGGGGAGGGCCATCACAATCCCGAGAATGGCGACTGCCAAATGTCCGGTAATGGGTTTCCCCCGTCTCATATGCTGCTACTCGATTGTCCTAACTTCAGTCGGCATTCTGCGGAGTGGCCACGACATTCTGTTGTACATCCAGATCGTCGAGCAACTCGAAATCAGAATACATATCGTGGTTCTTCTCCAAAGTCTGCAGATCGCTGACTGCCGTGCCCGGCCCAACAGGTCCCACATCGGCAATCGGTACCTCGATCGGATGCACGCGATCACCGCGGGCAAAGAATAGTCCCACACCAACTCCCATGATTACCGTCAGTGCAGCCGCAAGTACCGGCCGCCGGAACCAGTGCAGCCATCCCGTTTGCGGCTTGTCCATCTCTTCACGCAAACGCGCCTGCAACCGTACGTCAAAGTACGGCGACGGCTCTGGCGTCTGCCATTCATCCAGCAACGCCATCGTCGCTTTCATCGATTTGAACTGCTCAGCACACGCAGTGCACGTGGCCAGATGGCTGCTGTCGTCTGCTGTAACCTCGCTCAGACCAGCCGCCACATCGGGCATCCGTTCAAGAATTTCGTCGCATTTCATAACTGCTTCCCCTTCACGTCTTGCCAGTGCCGCTTCACTCAGTACTCAGTCGTCTAAACAAATTCTTTTAACTGTTCCCGCAATGTCTCATAGGCCCGGAAGAGCAGCGACTTCGTCGCCGACTCGCTCTTCTTCAGTACATCGGCAATCTGCTTGTAGTCCATCTGCTGGTACTTGTGCATGATCACCGCCAGGCGTTGCTGCTCCGGCAGCGCTTCCACTTTCTTCCGGATCGCCAGCATCCGTTCCCGCCGCACGATTTCCTGCTCGGCGTTCAGCGATCCATCAGGCACCTCAAATGTCGTACCCGTTTCCTCGTCGGGTTCATCCAGGCTGACCTGCATCTCCGGACGCTCATGCCGCGTATCGCGCGCATGATTCACCGCCAGGTTCGTCGCAATCCGGTACAACCAGGTTGTAAACTTTGCGCTCGCCTCATATGTTTCGCGCGAGCGGTATACCCGCAAGAACACTTCCTGCGCCAGATCTTCGGCCGCCGCCGTATTCCGCGCCATGCGGTACATAAAACTCACCATCGGACGGCGGTACTTCTGCACCAGATAATCGAAGGCCGACTGATCGCCAGTCTTGACTCGCAGCATGATGTCAGCATCGGACTGGGACTCCGGTCCGATGGCCGATACCGGCAGCATTGACGCCGCCATCAGCATGCCGCGATCAAGTGCAGCTGTGCTCACACTAGTTGGAACCCCACGTGGCCCCGAAAGTTGCGCCATCGACGACTCCGAAGATGGCTCGGAAGTCTCGTCGTATGAGAGAGTTACAGGCGGCCGCTTCGGCTTGGGGTCAGACGGCATAAAAGACTGATAGAGGTGGAAAAAACGGGCGATTTAGGGCCCGTAGCCGATAGCCTACCACGCGCCCGCCCGTTTTCAAGTCGAAGCGCTGCTCCACCCAACGCGCATTTCGTTGGCCGGCTTTCGAAAATGTTGAGAGTGCGGGCAGGCTGCCTGCCCTTCGCGCCTTGAGGCTGTTACGAAACCACTATTCCGCAGATTTAGCTTGTCATGCTGAGCGCAGTCGAAGCATCCCTACCTACTGCTCAACCCTTACCAAACAGGGGAGTGGTGATCAACCCGAAACCCGAGTGCCCCACCCAACGCGCATTTTGTTGGCGGGGCTTTCGAAAATGTGCGGAGTGCGGCGTCTATCCTGCGATTGCCATGGAACGGTCTTCGGGCCGGTAGGGTACGCGCGCAACGACAGTCGTGCCACGGCCTGGTTCCGATTGGATGGACAATTCTCCGTTCACCAAACGGAGCCGCTCGCGCATGCTGATCAAGCCTAGCCCCCGACGATTCATCGCGTCCTGCCAATCGAACCCGATTCCTGAGTCACTCACAGTCAAACTGATTCCTTCTTTCATGCCGAGCATTTCCACTGTGAAGTTCTGATCAGTGCTGTGCTTTATCGCATTCTGCAATGCTTCCTGAAGAACGCGAAACAAGCAAAGTGAGATTTCTTTCGGAATTTCCGCCGGTATATCCGCTTGCTTGAATTCAATTTGGACATTTCTCTGTTCAGCCAACTCATGGCAGAAACTCCTGACCGCAGTCGCGAGGCCAAGGTATTCGAGCTTTGAAGAATGCAGACGATGCGAAAGCGCCTGCACATCTTTTCCGAGGTCAGAGACGCGCTGAGATGCAAGCTGGAGGCTTTCGTGGATATCGTCCATCGAGCCAGAAACCTGAGGATCGCAGTGTTCCAGTTCGACGACCAGCAATGCGATGCGTTGCGCAATGTCATCATGCAGTTCTCGGGCAATCCATGTACGTTCTTCCTCATGAGCCTCGATCAACCTGCGCCCCACGCTGGAAAGAGCTTCCTCAGCCAGCTTTCGATCGGTGATGTCCAGACAAGACCCGATGAAGCCAGCAAAAGTGCCGTCTGCGTTGAATCTCGGGACACCGATGTCGAGGATCCAACGGTAATCTCCATCATTGCGCCGGACGCGATACTCCATCGCATACGATTGGCGCACGTCAAAGGCGTGCGAGTAGGTTTTCAGGCAGCGCTGCAGATCTTCACCGTGTACTCCTTCGGTCCAGCCGTTTCCCAGCTCTTTTTCAAGCGGGCGCCCGGTGAACTTGAGCCACGGTTGATTGACGTACGTGCAAAGCCTGTCAGTCCCAGCCATCCAGATCATGACCGGGGCTGTGTTGGCGACCAGTCGGAAACGTTCTTCGCTCTCACGGACAACATGCGCATCTTGTTCATGCTCTTCCACGACGGCTGCGAGAACCATGAAGGTGATCGAAGCGAAGACCAGGAACATCTGTAGAGGCAAAGGGTCCGTGAGGGGCACCAGCTTGGAAAACGGACCTCGGCCATGGACTGCACCCCAAATCGATAGAGAGGTCACTGCAAGCAGTGAAGTGCTGGCTCCCAACCACCCGAATCGCAATGCGGACCAAAGCAGAAATGGCACCAGGGTATAGAACAGCGCGGGCGATCTGCTGTCTTCAGGGAGTGTGAACACAACATAGCTGACAAGAACCAGCCCCGCGATGAGTATCAGTCCCTCGAGGCGAAGGGCACGCGATCTCCGCATCAATACACGCCCCTCGCTCAACCAACTCAACAGGGCAGGGGTCACCGTGACGAAGGCAAGTACCTCGGACAGAGAAACAATCTTCCAGCCCATCCAATAGTCGCGGGCGACACCTTGCGCGCTCAGAAATGCTCCAGCGAGCGGCGCCAGGACGATGGCGAAGAAGGAATACTTGGCCAAGGCCCTTACGCTGTTGAGCCTGGGCAGACCGTCGAAGCAATATCTAAGACCAATCGCGGAAATAAGCACTTCGACAGTATTGCCCGGAATGAACCGGGCAATCGAACTCAGCGGCACGCCTGATTGCAGGTCTGCGAGAGCAAATCCAACAAAGGCTGCGGGGATGAGCAGCGGCCAGACACTGGCGCGGACCAGCAGCAACCCCGTCACCAGGATCGCGCAACCTGGCCAAAGCGGCCACACGGTCTGGGGATTCGAAGCCAGAATCCCGACCAGCTTTGGGACGAGGTACGACAGTGCGGTTGTCACGCACACCACAAGCAACGTCGCACGGGAATCAAGAAATGGCAGGCCGTGTGAGAGGTGATTATTGACGCTAAGTGTTGATTTTTCCAGAACGCATCCACCCTTCACTTCTTACAGATCGGTTCACCGACTGGCTTGCCGAGACCTGAGCGTAAAAGTATTGCAGATGAGGCGTTCATTCACTGCTCTAGCGCAGGTTTAGTCTGCTGCTACGGCTGGGCAAACAGTATCTCACCAGTCGCAAGAGCGGTAAACAGCAGGGTTGTGGGCCAAGCCATAAACGCAGTTCCGGAACGCGGTGCGAGCTTTGGTCGTTTCCTGCTTTGTGACCAATCCACAACACTGTAACAAGTGACAGGTCACGGATTCGCCTTCACGAAGATACTCTCCGAGGATAGAGCGGAAGGTGGCCATCGGTATCAGATCTCACCTTAAACGGGGAACACCTGCGTTCAAAGCATCATCAACATCAAGGAGAAACCGTATGAAAACGTTGACGACTCTTTGCATCCTGTGCGCTATGTTCATCCCGGCCGCATTGGCTCAGACAGTCGATGTCAAGGCGCAGCCTCTAACCGACACTGATATCCAATTGCTGCGCTCGAACTTGCAGGCAGACAAAAATGAAATTGTTGGGCATACGATGCGGTTTACAGACACAGAATCAGCCGCCTTCTGGCCGCTGTACAGGGATTATGCGCGGGATCAGCAGGTGATCGGCGACGCGCGCTTGCAATTAATTAAGGACTACGCGAAGAACTACGACACCATGGACGACACCAAGGCCAAGGACATGGTGGAGCGTCTGCTCGGCATCGACGCCAAGCTCACGAAACTGCGGGAGGATTATTGGCCGAAATTCGAGAAGGCTCTTGGTTCGAAGCGCGCGGCAAGGTTTTACCAGGTCGACAACCGCCTGACCCTGATGATCAACATCCAGTTGGCTTCCGAGATCCCGCTGATTCCGTAATGTTGGTTCGGGCCATTTCCGAATCGTCGCTGTCGAGAACAGCGCTATTGCTTAAGACGCGCCAGAATTTCATAAACTGGCTTGTTGTCTGCGAACACCCGCCATTCGGAAACTCGCCCGCCGCTAACAATAGCCTGCCAAGCCGCCGGCGTCTGCCATGCGGTGCTATTGATCGTTCCGCCAGCTTCTCCCGTGGCGAGTACAGTTTCCTTTCCCGACAATAAGTTCTGCACTCGAATCCAATAATCTGGGCACATCGCAAAGTAACCGCGCCATCCAGTTCGCATGGATTCCGCGCCCTGCACACGGTTGCCCAAGGAATCCACAAAGAGATGGTCCGGGGTCATGAGAGAGTTCAGGGCCTCAATGTCGTGACCATTGATCGCGGCAACGAACTGCTCGAACGTTTTTGCAGCACTCATTGCCTTCGCCCCGTTGGACATGATTTGCTCCCCCGCAACTGCGGCGTGAAGTCTACTACCGGAAAGATTGTCTAATTTTTGTTGCAATATCGCGACAGCAATCAACGACGAGCGCGCCCGCTCGGAGGACCTTCTACGAAGATTACAACTGAACGGTCAACTCGGCCAGCCAGTAGCCCGACATAGCAGCGGCTCGGGCGGCTTGTTGGCGACCCACATCGTCCATTGCCTTTAGGGCGGCTTCTCGCCGCTGCTGAAACACTTTTTCCAGATGCGCGCCGTAGTAACTCCCATCTTGGCGCATGGCGTATCGTTTCACCGATTCGGGGCTGCCGATCTTCAACGTCTCGCCCAACTGCAAACCTGCTTCCAGAAAGAACTCCCGGTCTTGCCCATCGGGCACGCCGAACACGAACGGCTCTCCCCAATCGAACGCATTCTTGATCATCCCCGTGGGATATTTTCTCAGCACTTCGAGCCCGCCCCGATTGAGATACTCCAGCAGCAGTATGCTGCCCGGACCCGATTCCCTGGCGATCGCGCGCAGCATTTCTCTCATCCCATCTTCCGGGACGTACATGCTGACGCCCTCGCAAATGTAATAGGTCTTGCGTCCGGGCTGGAAACGGGCGCGGCGCAACACTTCGCCGAGGCTTTCCCGCGCGAAATCGATCGGGGCATAGACCACGTTGGCGGGCGCTCTGCCCAAAGCCACTTCGACACGCCGCTTTTTGTACTCCTGGGTGGTGCCGTAATCGATCTCGATGACAGCGGTGTCTTTCAATAGTTCGGTGAAGCGGTGGACCCGCGTATCGAATCCGGCGCCCAGGATCACCAACTGAGTCGCCCCGCTGCGGACGGCACGCTCCATCATTTCGTCGATGAAGCGCGTCCTCACCAGCATCAGCCAGGCGAAACCGAATACATCGGGATCGTTCATGGCTTCCTGAAAATCTCGGTCGAGCGCCTTACTGATGGGATGATCGGCGATCAGGGCCAACTCAGCCGTACCGATCAGTTGCTCGGCGATCCAATCGGGATTGCGCACGCTCGCGTCGGGCTCGCGCGATCCGAACGCACGCGCCGCGGCCGTCAGAATCGAAGTTCGCGAGGGCAAACCGTTGGCTTCCATTCGGGAATTGTCGAATATTCTCCGGTCAGTTGTCGACAACCTGGTTGCGTCAGGAGCAAAAGGTGCGGAGCTTGCAACACAGCAAGCGTCTGGCATCGACCAACCTGTCATTTCCGCCAGTGTGTGGACGCCAGAGGACCTCCTACCATCTGATGCGCCACCCGAGAATGGGCGGGTGGACGTTGACGTCGTGGTCAACGAGGGTATTGCCAGTTGTTAACAGCCGAACCCGGATCAAAATAGGATTGAATGACACGAAAACAACCAGAGTCCAGCAGGTTGCACAAGCGACAATGCGTTGTAGGTCGATCCACCTTGTTCGCTCTATCCGGGGCCTTGATCTTTGGACTCCTCTTGGCAGTGTCCTGCGTACCCGATTGCGAGGGGTATTCCGTTCTTACTCATGAAGCGATTATCGATGCCACGTGGAAGGATAGCATTGAGCCCCTGCTCCTGAGCCGATTCCCGAACGCGACTCCGGACGAACTTCTCCAGGCCCACGCCTATGCCTACGGCGGCGCCATAATCCAAGATATGGGTTACTACCCGTTCGGCAGTCGATTCTTCAGCGACCTCGTGCACTATGTCCGAAGCGGTGATTTTGTAGTTGCCCTGATCGAAGAATCAAAGGATCTGAATGAATACGCATTCGCCCTTGGTGCGCTGTCGCATTACGCTGCCGACAACTCGGGTCACCAGCTTGCCACCAACCTATCTGTTGCAATCTTGTATCCGGGGCTGGCAAGGAAATATGGCCCCGTCGTCACCTATGAGGAAAAACCGTCGGCTCACATGAAGGTGGAGTACGGTTTCGATGTGGACCAGGTGGCGGAAGGAAATTACGCGCCCCAGGCTTACCATGACTTTGTTGGCTTCGAGGTTTCAAAGCCCGTCCTCGAAAGAGCGTTTGCAAGAACCTATGCGCTCGATATGTCGAGCGTCTTTGTCAGCGTGGATATGGCCATCGGCAGCTATCGTCACGCAGTTTCAACCGTTATTCCACACGTGACCAAAGTAGCATGGCACCTCAAGAAGGATGAGATTACGAACAGTCGCCCGAGCGAGACTAAGAAGGAATTCGTCTACAACATCTCCAGATCGGGCTACCGCAAACAGTGGGGCCACGTGTATGAAAAGCCAGGGTTCGGCGACCGCCTCAAGGCTTCTTTCCTGCGCGTAGTGCCAAAAGTTGGCCCGTTCAGCGGGCTCGCGTTTCATCCACCTACACCGGCCGTTGAACAGTTGTATATGAAGAGCTTCAACGACGCCTTGGACCACTATCGAATCATGCTCCTTGCGCAGCAGCAACACCGGCTCCAATTGCCCAACGACAACCTCGACACCGGAGCAGTCACCGGAGCAGCCGCTTATAGACTCACCGACGATGCGTATGCGAAGTTGCTCGACAAAACCAGCGGCGAACCGGTCCCGGAGCCTCTGCGCGAGGACCTTCTCTCCTATTATGCCGATCTCGAAAAGCCTTTTGCCACCAAGCAGAACTCGAAGGCTTGGCATGAACTCATCAAGGAACTGGATACTCTGAAATCGAAGCCTGCGCCTGGAGTTTTGCTCCCCACTGACTCACCGGACTTGTCCACTTTTTCACTGCGCAGGTAGTTCGTGTCATTCCGGATTGTGTAGACCGTCTTGATAACAGTTACACGCAAACCACGACCACTAATTTTGATTTCGGAGGCATAAGTGGCCATATCAAAGACCCGTCAAGTGGATATGGTCCCGGGCCGCTTTCAATGTCACCCTACTGCCCGGACAGTTCCCGAGGACATACTGGAAATCGGTTTGGTTCACCTCGTGTGTTCTTGCCCTGGTGCCGTCGTTGGCGTTCATCTCTTCGCGTGACGGCTCTCGGAGTCCGCGGTCGGCCATCCGCAAAGCCACAAGCACAGTAGGGTTAGCGTCGTTTATGTGTGCGCCGCTGAAGTTCGAGTGCTGCACCCGATAAACTGGAACACCACTGGAGGATCGAGCGATGCGCATCGCAAGGGTGGGTCATGCGGTCTTTGCGTCGACCATGATCGCCCTTGGAATCCTGGGCCTGACCAAAAGCGACTACGCTGCGGTATGGCAGCCCATCCCCAAGAGCGCGCCCGCACTACTCTATCTCTGCTCCTTCATCTCGTTGGCAACCGGCATAGGCCTGCTGTGGCAACGCACCTCCGCCGCGGCTGCCCGCGTGTTGCTCGCCTATCTCCTCCTTTGGTTGCTACTCTTGAGAGTGCCAGGCATTTTCCTCGCGCCCACTGTGGATTTTTGGTGGTCAGCCTGCGAGACCGCAGTCATGGTGGCCGGCGCCTGGGTGCTGTATGTCTGGTTCGCCACTGACTGGGACAGGCAGTGCCTCAGTTTCGCCACCGGCGACCGGGGGCTGCGCATCGCCAGAGTGCTCTACGGCGTGGCCTTGATCCCCTTGGGCGTGGCGCATTTCCTCTATCTCGAACATACCGCCGAGTTGGTGCCTGGATGGCTGCCATGGCATCGGTTCTGGGCGTATTCCACCGGTTGTGCCCTGATTGCAGCGGGCGTGTCGGTGCTCATCGGTGTGTATGCACGGCTGGCAGCCACGCTCTCCGCGTTGGAGATCGGCATGTTTTTGCTGCTGGTGTGGGTGCCTATCGTGGCAGCAGGCTCCAAAGATGCCTTCCAATGGGGCGAGACCGTTGTCTCTGCGGCGCTCACGGCCGGCGCCTGGATGGTGGCGGATTCCTACCGCGGCAAGCCTTGGTTCGCCGTGAACGAGCGCTAGCACCGGTGCTGCGGTAAAAAGGGGCCGGATTTTGATGGCCGCATTGCATCCGTCAAATCAAACGGCCTGGCCTAATTCTTTCGGGGCGGATCCGTTGTCCATGGCGGCACAACGCCGATGGAACGCGCGTAGGCGATTTGCTGACCCAGATGCTGTGCGATGTGCTGAACGATGAAGAGCAGGACTCCGCGTTCGGTGATCTTCCCTCCGTTCCAGTCCAGAGTCTTTTCCAGGTCCGAGTCGGGCACGGCGCGGATGGCCGCCTTGGCATGCGCGTACGAAGCTTTAAGCACGGCGATAACTTTTGCTTTGTCGGTGGTCGACTGCTCCAGGGTTTTCGTATCGACTCCCGCCGGCATGGGAGTGCCGACGAGTCGATAGAGGTTGTAGTTGGCAGCGCTGGCGTGCAGGAAAACTTCGGCAATGGTGCGAACATCCGCGGAAGGACGCCATGTGTACTTATCCGCGGGGATCGCTTCGGCAAGACGAACGAATTCACTCTCCTGAATCATGACCTCGGCCATGACTTCTGACCGGTATCCGCTGACCCCAGGAGTGCCGTCCCGGTACGGATACACTTGCGCCGCGACCCGAAATGCGTTCGTGGCTATCAGCATGAAGATCAAGCAAAGAGTGGAGAGAGCGCGCCGCATGGGGCCTCCAGAGCTGTAGTCACCGCCGACTGAAGTCGCAGGATTATATCCCACTTACCACAACCGAACTCACCCGCTAATCCGAGCACGACGACTCTCCCAACAGCATGCAAGGAGAACTCGACGCCACCAGCGCCAAAACCAGCCTCTACGTCCTGCAGACGCTCCTCATCGCACTCCGCCTGCAGACCATCGAAGACAAGAAGCCGAAAGACGTCAGGAAGAAACCGCGCACCACGAGGAGGAAGAACAGAAGTGCAAAACGCCGACGCTGACACTCACAACGAACGGCGTCATCTCGAACGCGCGCGCTTCCACCAGCACGCGGAGGGATCTCCCCCACCAGACCCCGGAGGCCACTCCCCTCCTCGCGCCGCGCAAGCGGTGTCCAAAACGGGTGGACACCAACCCCAAAAAACGATAAAGTACCCTCTGAGTGGACACCTCAACCACGCTAAGTGACTGAGTCTGCTGTATGGCACTTTGAAAAAAGAGGGCTTTTCGTAGGGCGCTTAACTCAGCGGTAGAGTGCCATCTTCACACGGTGGAAGTCATAGGTTCGAATCCTATAGCGCCCACCATCTTATTGAAAAAAAATCAGTTAACACAAATCTCTGGAGCCGCCCTCAGAACTTCACTTATTCTTTGGAATGAGTGACATGCAATTCCGCCCCGCACAAGTGCGAGCCGTTAAGGTCTTCTTCTTTACATCGCAGTTGCCAAGACTAGGGTTCCAGCAGCGCGCGTAACTTGTGAGCGTATCTCCGGCTCGACGTGACCACCGTTCCTTCTGCCAGTACGATGTCGTAAACCCCATCGAACATCGGACGAATCTCGCTAATGCAAGCGGCGTTCACGATCGCCGATTTCCGCACGCGAATAAAGTGTTGTGGCGCAAGCTTGTCTTCGAGATGTGCCAAAGTTTCCCGCAACAGGTGACTGTCTTTGGCGGTGTGTATGCAGGCATAGTTTCCAGCGGCTTCGATCCACAAAACGCTGGAGACGGGAACAAAGAAAATCCGCTTCTTGTCCTTCACCACAAAGCGTTCCAGCGGGCGGAGACTACGGAGGGATTCGAGCAGTGGTTCGAGACCTCGATTTGCTTTCCCGCGCTGTTCGAGGATCTGGAGTGCGTGAACCAGGGCCTTGCCAAACCGCTCTTTGTCATACGGTTTTAAGAGATAGTCAACAGCGTGCACTTCGAATGCACGAATGGCGTGCACATCATGGGCCGTAACGAAGATATAGACGGGAGCGGGGCCGGTTGATGGCTCCACATTTTCGATGACTCCAAAACCATCCAGATCAGGCATCTGCACATCGAGAAAAACGATGTCAGGATGAAGTTCATTGATCTGCTCCACCGCACTGATTCCGTTCGCCGCCTCGCCTACAACTTCAATGTCGTTGTGTTTGGCCAGATAGCGACGGATACCCCGGCGGGCGATCGGTTCGTCATCTACGATGAGGACTCGCGTCTTCATGCGAACTCCGAAGTGGAATGGTGATGATGGCCTGACAGCCTCGACCGTCGCCCCCGGTAAGCTCCAGCGACGACTCGTCCCCGTAGAGCTGTTTCAGGCGAGACTGGACATTGGTGAGTCCAACGCCGAACCGCAGGCGCGATCCCGGTGCCGGACCCGGGCCATCATCGCGGACGCAGAGCCAAACTCTGCCGTTGTGGCGTTGCGCAGCGATCTCCAGCCGGCCTGCGGCGGAATCGACGCTGATGCCGTGCTTGATGGCATTCTCAACCAGTGGCTGAAGCGCCAGGCTCGGTACATAGACTCCGAGGAGATCAGGTGGCACGTCCATGTGAACTTTCAACCGATCGTGAAAGCGTGTCTGTTCGATCTCCAGATACTTGCTGACGAACTCGAGCTCGCTCTGCAAGGTGATCTCGTTCTCCCGCCGTTCGAGGGCCATGCGCAGCAAGTCGCCGAGACTGACCAGCAGGTGGCTTGCCGCATCGACATCTTCCTGCATCAGGACTCCGATGGTGTGAAGACTGTTGAACAAAAAGTGCGGGTGTAACTGGCTTTTGAGGTTTTCAAGTTCGGCGTGGGAAAGCTGCGTCTGCAGCTGCGCCGCTCGAGTCTGGCGCTCCATGGCGGCCTGGTAAAAGTGGATCGACTGATACAGTCCCACAACTAACCAGTACGTAAGCACGCCGGTGAGGCTCATCGATACAACACTGCCTGTGAACGTCGGAAGAGGGCGTGGTGCACCAGGATCGGTTATGCGAAAAAGGAGTCCCAGAAGTCCATGGCTCAGAAAGTATTCTGTGACAGATGCCAGGGGAGCCATCAGGAACGACGCGATTGTGTGGATCGCTATATGAGATACAAACCTCGGCCCCGTCAACGGGAACCGTTTCGCCAGAGCAATCACAAGCGGTGTGAACGCCGCCCATACGTTCCAGTAGACGAGTTCGATCACACCCACGAGCACCCAACTGACGTGCCCGCCGTGAACCTTCGCCACCGCGATCTCCTGCACCGTGAACAACAGTCCTACAATCGTCCACGCACACGGGATCAAAATCCATCTCGTTCGTTCCCTATCTGTTGTGGCCTCGAGCAATGGGTGTGTCGACCTCTCCGGGACGGATTATAGCGGAGCCTTCGAAGGAGACATCACTGAGGCCAGACCGCTTGTCTCACTTCGGACGCCGCATGTCACTTTTCCGGTTAATGCTGGTTCTTCGCGGCGTATGTTCCTACCCGCTAACCCAGTGTCCACAGGAGTTTGCTATGAGCAAAGCCGTAATTACCTCTCCGGAACTCACGCCGCCAGTCGGTCCGTTTTCCCAGGCGATCCAAGTCGATGGTTTCCTCTTCTTCAGCGGACAGGTCGCCCAAGACCCAGCAACTGGCAAGGTGGTCGAGGGGGGCATTGTGCCCGAGACGGAGCGCGTCTTCCAAAACCTGTCGGCGGTTCTCAAGGCGGCCGGCAAGAGTTTCGATGATGTCGTGCGGGCCGGTGTGTTTCTCACGAGCATGAGTGACTTCGCCGCGATGAATGGCATCTACGCAAAGTATTTTAGTCAGCCCTTTCCCGCCCGCACGACGATCGGGGCCGCCGCGCTACCGCTTGGGGCCTGCATCGAGATCGACCTCGTCGTCAAGGGTTGAGGCGTCGGTAGGAGGGCTTCATCCCGGGGATCTTGAAGGTTTCAAAATGCGAATACTGATAGTGGGCATCGGCGCCTTGGGCGGAACAATTGCGGCGCGTGCCATCCGCACAAGAGTGCCCGTCCGGCTTGCGGCTCGCAACACCGATTCCGCGAAGGCATTGCGCAGATCGGGCCTGCGAGTGTCCGGCATCGGAGGAGAGGTGAGGGCAGACGCTGTCGACGTCGCCGCAATTGAGGACTACGGAAAGGGAGACCAATTTGACCTGATCCTGCTTGCCACCAAAGCGCAGGACGCTCTGGAAGTCGCGCCCTACGTGGTGGGCCTACTTGCCCCCGGAGGGGCTATTTTGCCCATACAGAATGGCGGTGTTGCACGGGTGCTTGCGGATCGCCTAGGCGAAGATAAGATCCTTGGTGGATTCTCAAATCTTGGTGCCACGATGGTAGAACCCGGCGTCTACGAGCAGAAGAATGCAGGGCATCTACTGATAGGCGAACTTGCTGGTGGTGTCAGTGAGCGCGTCGCGCGGGTTGCGCGCACCTTAGGTCGAGCGATTGAGGTTAAGGTTTCTTCAAACCTGACTGGTGCCATCTGGTCGAAACTCCTGATCAATTGCTCGGTTACAACCCTCGGCGCGCTCTGTTCGCAAACCATGCGTCAGTACATGGAAACGGAGGCAGGCAAGAAGGTCTTCCGGCGGACGTATGAGGAAGCGTTGTCCGTCGCACTTGCAATTGGCACTCGGCTGGAGCGGTTGGCCGTCGACCCGATTCCGCCCGGGTGGCCGAGCAATTTTGGCGCAGAGGAACACTATGAGTCGTGGGTCGAGGCTGTGATTGCGTTCTACGGAGACATCAAACCCTCTATGCTCCAGGACTTTGAGCGTGGCCGTAAGACTGAGATCGACTTTATAAACGGCTATGTGGTGACGTTAGGCCACGAGTCCGGAGTACCGGTACACATGAACGCCGCGATTACAGGCGTCGTACGCCAGATCGAACGTGGAGTTCTCCGGCCGACGCGAGAACGGATGAACGAGCTAGCTGATCAAACCTGTGAACGGACCCGTGACAGTATTTGACGGCCAACTCTGACCGCTTGTCACACTTCGGACACCGCATGTCACTTTTCCTGCAAAGACTGGTTCTTCTCGGCATATTGTCCGGTGAGCAGCAGCATCGCCTGGAAGAGTTCCACATGAAGAAGATTCTGACTCATTATGTAGTGTGCACGCTTGCGGTCGCTCTGATGGTGCCTTTGGCGCAGGCGCAGCCGGCAGGAATACAGGCCGCCTTCGGAAAAGATGTCGGAACGCTTTCCGACAAATTCACCGGACTCGCGCGCGTTATGTCGGGTAAGTACGACTGGAAGCCCGGCCAGGGCGTTCGCTCCGTCGGCGACGTCTTCAACCTGATCGTTAAAGAGAACGGCCTGCTCGCCAGCGTGCTTTCGGGCACACCGAATACGGAGGCAAAGCCCGCGCCCATCACCGATCCAGAAAAATTGCAGGAAGCTCTGAAAGCTTCTTACGCCAATCTGCAAAAGGCGATCACGGCACTCTCCGACAGCGACCTGCAGACGCCGGTGAAACTGTTCGGACATGACCTGACGAAGCAGGGCGCGGTCATGCTGCTTCTCGAAGATCAACACGAGCATCTGGGGCAGTCGATTGCGTACGCGCGCAGCAACGGCGTGGTTCCGCCCTGGTCTAAGTAGGAGCCCCGCGCGGTGGGACACTCAGTTCGCGTCGTCTAGGAAGGAGTATTGATGACATTCAACTGCTGGAAATTCAAAGGCGGGAAATCCAAGGGATGGAGTGTTTGCGCCATAGCCCTACTTTCTTTCACCGCCGGATCGCTCATTACTGCCCGCCTTACTCGCATTGACCACGTGAGGGCCGACAGCAATCGCGTCTTCGAGCTTCGCATTTATCACACTATACCGGGCAAATTGCCGGCACTGGAATCGCGGTTTCGAGACATCTACTCAAAGCTGTTGGCCAAACACGATCTGCAGGTCGTGGGTTACTGGGTACCTGAGGGGGCAGCCGATTGGGACAACACATTCGTCTACCTCGTGGCTCATTCCAGCCGCGAGGAAGCTAAAAAGAACTGGGACGCGATGCTGGCCGACCCGGAGGTTCAGGAGGCAATCAAATCCGAGGAGGCCAACAAGCTGGTGGAAAAGATAGACCGGACGTACATGCGGCCGACGGATTTTTCGCCGAAGTAGTTTCGCATTTCGCGAGATTCGACTCGTTAGTCGAGTGCGACGCCAGAAGCCTTCCTCTAGGGCTGGCGACATTCAACTACGATTTTGTCATCAACGACAAGTTACTGATTCAGGCCTCGAACACTGGCAGATGCGCAAAATCGATGGGGAGTGGAAGGTATTGTCCGTTACCTGGACGATCTATTGATAGTCACAGCTGACAGACCAAGAGGAGCGCCATGGGGACTTTACTTCAGGATGTTCGCTATGGTTCGCGCATGCTGGTCAAGAAGCCCCCATTCACCATCGTGGCTGTCCTGACGCTGGCTCTTGGCGTGGGAGCCAACACTGCGATTTTCAGCATCGTGAATGCCGTGTTGCTGCGTTCTCTGCCCTACCCCGATCCCGATCGTTTGGTACGAGTCTTCTTTAACGAGCCCGGCGTAGGATTGCGGGACGTCACGTTTTCCCAGCCCGAACTGGATGACCTGCAGACGCGATCGGGTGTATTTGAAGATGTGACGCCGATCTTCGAAGGTAGCGAGGATGTGACCGGAGCCGGACAGCCCGAGCGTGTCGAGGGGGTCAATGGCAGTTTCAGCTACTTTTCCATGCTGGGTGTGACGCCGCAAATTGGACGGCTGTTTGGTCCGCAGGACTTCGTGCCTGGTTTCGCCGCAGAGGCCGTGATCAGCGATGGCCTGTGGCGCCGTGCCTATGGCGCCGATCCGAATGTTCTCGGCCGCACCATCCGGATCGATAATGATCCCTTAACAATTATTGGGGTTCTGCCACGCGGATTTCGCCATCCTGGACCGACGACTTCCGGCGACGCGGAAGTGTTTGGCGCCGGCGGATTCAGCGGAGATCCCTTTCCCCCGCCAATGCGTGGTACCCGGATTTTAGTATCTGGAATCGGACGACTTAAACGTGGCCTGACACTTGCGCAAGCTCAGGTGCGGCTCACCGCCATGGCTGCCCAATTACGCCACGACTTTCCCGCCGATTACCCGCCGCAGGCGCAATGGACCATTGAGATTCAACCATTGCAAGAAACTTTGGTGGGCAAGGTTCGGCCCATGCTGCTGGTGTTACTGGGCGCGGTAATCCTGATCGTTTTCATCGTATCGTTGAACATTGCCAATCTCCTCTTGGCGCGCGCTTCGGGGCGGCAACAAGAGATGGCTGTGCGGTCAGCGCTGGGGGCGAGCCGCGGACGCATGGTGCGCCAGATGCTGACCGAATCGATGCTGTTGTCGCTCGTCGGCGGTGTCGCGGGAATCGCAACCGCAGTGGGTACGTTGGGTCTCATCCTGCGCTTCGTGCCATCGAACGTTCCCCGGCTCAACGAAGTACGAATCGACTGGGTGGTGCTGGCGTTCGCTCTGCTGATTTCCATTCTCACCGGCTTAATGTTTGGACTTGCTCCAGCGCTTCATTCGGTAAAAGCCGCTCTCTCCTCGGCCATTCGTGAAGGTGGTCGAGGGTCCGGCTACAGCACAAAGACCGGCCGACTGCGAGATGTTCTAATCGTGTCTGAACTGGCTTTCGCCGTCATACTGATGGTGGGAGCCGGCTTGCTGCTGCGTACATTGCGGAGTCTGTTGCAGGAAAATCCAGGCTTTAATCCAACTCAAGTTGTCACGGCAAACATACAGCTTCCGAATCCCAACGAATCGGAGGAGGATCCGTATCTCGATATTCCTCGCAGAGCCATCTTTGATCGTGAGTTGCTGCGGCGCATGAAGGCAATTCCAGGAGTGGAACTCGCCGCCATCACCTCAGCTTTGCCGACCACCAATACCAACCCCAACGCGGTCGGTGGCGTAGCGAGTGAAGGCTTCGCGATTGAAGATAGACCGGTCGAGTCCTCGCAGGATCTGAGCGCCGAAAGAATTCGGATAAGCGCCGATTATTTTAAGGTGTTACAGACGACGCTCCTGCGCGGCCGCTCATTCACCGAGGCGGATGAAGACGGCAAACCGCTGGTGGCCATCATTGATGAAAGCACCGCTCGTAAATATTGGCCAGCCAGCGATCCGCTGGGCCGCCGAGTGCGTTTCGGACGAGACCGTACCAAGCCTTGGACGAGCGTTGTGGGTATTGTTAGGGACATCAAGAGTGACGGTCTCGACATCGATGGCGTTCCCCACATCTATGTTTCGACTTATCAAGACAACAGCAAGCTACTGAGCGTGGTGCTGCGGACGTCTCTGCCCGCGACCCAGCTCGAACCACAGATTCGGCACGAAATCCAGAGCATTGATCCCAACTTGCCGGTATTTAGTGTTTCTTCTATGAACGACGTTCTTGATCGATCAGTAGCTTCACGCCGTTTTTCTGCCGATCTGGTGGGCGGATTTGCTGGACTGGCGGTGCTTCTGGCCTCCATCGGAATTTACGGTTTGTTGGCTTATATCGTCGGTCAAAGATCGCGCGAGATCGGTATCCGCATGGCCCTGGGGGCGCGACGAGAAGACATTCTGAGAATGTTCTTACGCAAGGGGGTGGCACTTGCTGGCATCGGCATTGTTGCCGGAGTGGCCTTTTCTGCATCCACTGCGTCCATGATCGCAAGTCTGCTCTATGGTGTTCGCCCCCGCGATCCGGCTGTGTTTCTGATCGTGCCTCTCCTTCTACTTGCAGTGGCCACGCTGGCGAGCTATCTCCCAGCACGCCGCGCGACGAAAGTGAATCCGATGATTGCCCTTCGTGATGCATGAACTCACCGGTTTAGGGCCCGTTCGTCGATGGCACGAAATCTTGATGCCATCTTTTACTTAGCGGGAACCCGCCTCTACGGAACTACCCGCATTGTCCAAGCCTGTTTACAGCGGGCCTCAGTCTGCCAGGTATGTTACGAAATTCGGACTGATGTAGCCCCGAACCGCACTTTATCCACACCCTCGGCAACTGGCGGACATCTGGCTGTCGATTGACCAGATGATCGAACTGTAATTTCCTTTTAATTCATATCGATCGAGGCCGCAGTTCAACCATTCGTTGGGCGACACCTGAGCGCGACGCTGCCTTCCGATTTCCTCATTTCCGGAATTCTGCGGGGCACGCGTTCGCAGTTACAACTTTCCGGCTATACCTTCCCACCTGCTTCAAGCAAGATTTGTTTCGGAGGAAAGCCATGCGCTCCCAGATATCTCACCGACCTCTTCTGGCAACTTTGTTCGTCTTGATGTTCTCTCTCACCGCCATTCGGGGCGCACAGGCAAAAATCAACACCACCACTACGGTAACTCTATCGCCGAATCCGTCAACCTACGGACAGGTAGTAACGATTACGGCGACTGTAAGGCCTGTAAGTGGCACAGGCACACCCACAGGTACGGTTACATTTTTTGACGGCGTGAATCATACGACCAAGACATTGAGCGGCGGTAAAGCAACGCTAAATGCGACGGAACCGGCAGGAAATCATTCCATCAGTGCCACGTACAGTGGCGACTCTAATTACAATGCGAGCACATCTCCGACGGTGCTGCAGACCGTCAACAAGGCGACGACGACTACAGTTTTGAGCTCGACGCCAAATCCCTCAAGCTTCAATCAGTCGGTCACATTTACCGCGACCGTAACTGGACAATTTGGTGGTGCTGTGACCGGGCCGGTTGTTTTCACCTTTGGCAGCAGTCAACTCTGTTCCTCGTCTATTTCAGGTGGCATTGCGACGTGTTCCTATTCCGCGTTGCCGGTTGGCTCCGACACCGTGACGGCAACTTACGGAGGCGACGCCAATAACCTGGGTAGTTCTGGCAGCGAAGTCCAGAGGGTAAATCAAATCGCCACCACGACCACGCTGGCTTCGTCGCCGAACCCATCGGGATATCAGCAACAAGTAACCTTCACGGCGACAGTCACCCCGGCTCCAGACGGCGGGTCAGTCTCGGTCCAGTACGGCAGCGTGGTATTGTGCAGCGGCGCAGTGGTGGGCGGAGTGGTAACTTGCCAATCCTCCACCCTCCCGGTTGGAAATGACTCGGTCACCGCCAGCTACGGTGGCGACACCAATTACGCTCCAAGCACCTCAAACCCCGTGATTCAAGTCGTAACTCCCGTTTTGCAATCGATCACGGTGAGCCCGCAAGGTCTCTCGGTAGCGGTAGGAAGCTCTCCGCAAGCCTACTCGGCCGAAGGTTACTACAACGACGGTTCGCAGCGAAATATCACAACTTCCGTCCTATGGGCTTCGAGCAACACGGGAGTTGCCACCATCACTACTGGTGGATCTGAAACACCAGTGAGTGCCGGCAATACAACCATCAGCGCGACTCTGAATTCAATCCAAGGCACAAGTGCATTGACGGTTGACGCCGCCAGCACGTTCTTCGTGGCTCCTAACGGCAACGACTCATGGTCGGGTTTGATCTCCGCGCCCAATGCAGGAGCTACCGATGGCCCATTTGCTACGCCCTCGCGCGCGCAGTATGCGGAGCAGCACGCATCGCGACCAGCGACTATCTATCTCCGAGCGGGTGCTTACTATCCTGCGCTGACTCCCGCAGTCGGCAGCCCCTACATTACCAACCCCGGTACCCTTGTCTTTGGACCCGCGGATTCCGGCAGTTCGACCAGCGCTCAGGTTACCTGGGCGGAATATCCACCGGATGTTTCGGTCGGCCCTGCAGTGATCAGCGGTGGAGTTCCAGCCAACCAGGATCCAAGCTCCGGCTTGGGATTGAAATTGTCCTGGTCGAATACCGGAAACTGGTACACGGCAAAGTTGCCCCAGTATCTGCCCTTGAGCAATGGACAACCCAGCAGTGTGCCGATGGAGCCGTTCGAAAGCCTTTACTACAACGGCGAGCGTCGCCTTCGCCCGCGTCTGCACGATACGGGAACAAGCGCCAGCGGTGCTACTTACAGCGCCGGCTATTACATGAGCGCGAATGGTACTTGCTCGGCGATTGGCAGTTGGTCGGGCGCACAGTTTTCCACCAATCTCGAATCATGCAACCTTGGCGCGTTCTTGCGCGTGGCCGGCACCATCGCTCCTGGCAATGGAGTCACCTGCCCGAACGCCACCGATAACAACGGAACTTTCAAGTGTCTTGATCGCTTCATTTACGCCCAATCAACCGGCACCGGCGCCGACACGATCGATAACTGGACGAACCTGACCTCCACCACCTCGGTGCCGAACCAGCCATGCACGGCCTCAACCTCGTACCCACAAGGAGATGTCGAGTTAACGATGTTCGGTGCCTGGACGGTAGATGTGATCCGTGTGAACTGCGTCGATACAACCAATCACATCATTTATCTCGCAGGTCCGACCAAGGCTGGCAGCGGTAACAACTTCAACTTCATGGGCCCGACCGTTGGCCATCGCTTCCTCATCGAGAACAGCTACGATGCCTTCCTGGCGGCACAGTCTGCAGGTCAGGTGGGAATCTGGTTTTTGGACCGGCACCAGGGTCCAGGGAACTGGGTACTGAACTACATTGCGAATTCCAGCGAGAATCCCGCAGCCGATTCCATTATCATTCCGCAACTGCCGCAGACGGGAACTCAGTTCCCAGCTGGAGGTCAATATCCACTTATATCGAGCGGGGTCGCGCAGAATGACTATATCGGCGGAAGCCTCGTCTGGGCCAGCGGCCTGCAGTATGTCACCTTCAACGGCATCACGTTTGAGGCTGACAATTTCTATCCAAACTACGCTTCGGCCGCAAACAGTTACAAAAGCGGATTCAACAACGACGTGAATGGTGAAATGCCGGTTCCGCAGGCTATCGACTGCGAGAACTGTCAGTTTGTTACGTTCAACGGCATCACCGTGCGCCACACCGCCGCATCGGGACTCCTCGCCGCGGCGACCCAAACCACAAGCTTGTGCTCGACCAATGCCCCGCCGACAACATCCTCGTTCTGCGATCTCATCGAAAACTCGTTGTTCTATGACATCGGTGATAGCGGTGTGCGCATCGGTCACTATCCACAGAGCAGCGATTCAACTGCGGTTGTGCAGGATGTGTTGGTGCAGAACAACCGTGTGCAGGGTTTTTCCAGAGTGTTGGCGGATGGCGAGGGCATAGCTGAGGGCAATGGTTATTACAACCAAATCCTCAACAACACGATTAACGACGGGTATCATGCCGGTGTTTCGATTTGCTTCAACTCGTGTGGCCACAATTCGGCAGGAACCAGCCAGGACGGAAACAATGTTGTCGTAAACAACAATCTGATCTCGAACCTTATGCAGGGAATCACCTCCGACGGAGGTTCCCTTTACTTTAACGTCGGCGGGTCGAATGGATCAGCCACTGGCGACCAAATCTACGGCAACGTCGTCTACGACACCACCGATTCCTTTATCATCGACGTCTTCAACGGCGGGAAGGTGGCAGGCTCCGGCTATGGCGGCGAAGGGATATATCTCGATGCACAAACCGCCAATGCGGACGTCGAAAACAACGTGGTGTTTAATGTCGACGGCAATGCAATCCATGTCACCCAAGGTTTGGCTTCACAATCCGAGCAGCCAAATATTTTTAAGGACAACATTTTTGCATTTGGCAATGCCGGCATGTTCACCGAAGACAGTCCTTGGGCCACGAGCGGTTGCCCCGGGCCGGGAGGGCAGATTCTCGAGGTCAAGCTCATTGACAATCTCTTTGCCTTCGATGTGAAGAGTGGGCAAGCTGAGATCGGTAGATCAGCGTACAGCACGATTCAGGGCTGCAAGGATTCTTGCATCAGCTCGACAGGTGCTGCGTCCTACTCGGATTATCAGCTCTTCCAGGGCAATGCGTATTGGAGCTTTGTTGAGTCGTTTGGAACGGTTTCGAATGCCTTTTCAGTTCTCAAGAATCAGGGCGCTGGCGGCCTCAATAGCAGCAATTCCTGTCTCAGCGGTGCCAGCAACATGCAGAACCTCAGCTTTGACACTCTGCCCGACAGTTGGCAGAGCGGAAGCGTTCCTGTGCTGATGGATGAAGACTCCGGCGGAACAGCCGGTGTCAATCCTCAGACCAATAATCCGAATTTCCCGACTTCCGGAACGTCTGCCAATGTGCCGCCGAACTTCACCATCAACAACGCGAGCGGACTCGGAGGATTCAGCCCCACCGGGACGAATGCGGCAATCACCGGGGCTGGGAGCACGGTCGGCGCGCCGGGCGTTACTTGCAGCACAGTGCTTCCCGCGGTGAATGTGTGTCCGACTTATCCGACGTTTGTGTACGGGAGTGGAACTCTCATCTTCTGACGTGGACTGAAAGGCATTCCCAGGGCGGTCCGGGTGCCCTGCAATGCGATCGGGAGCATTGCCGTAATGCTCTTGCAGTCAGACGCTGTCATTTGCCTTCTTCCGGCCCTGCCCGCACATGGCCGGAAGAAGGATCGGTTACAGAGCCCGCCCCGGTGGCGGATCTAAAGTAGACCTGGCGTGCCGCTCACTTCTCGCGCTTTTTTTTCGCGATAAGTCGGACCTTTTGATCCTCCGTAAAAAGCCGAAGCCTCCGTCCGCGAAATTCCGACAACCTTGCGCCCGGCAAATTTCTCTAACAGCGAGGGAGGAGGAGGAACCGCATGCCAGGAAAGAAGAAATCTTCGGGTCGCAAGTACAGCAAGGGTGCCGGCAAGACGGTCGCAAGCGCTATGCGCCGCAAGAAGAAAGGTACGCTTCGCTCCGGTCCTGGCGGCAAGGGTGGAAAGGTGAAGAGCCGGAAGCAGGCCATCGCCATTGGACTCTCGGAAGCTCGGAAAAAGGGCGCAAAAGTACCCCGCAAGAAGGCTGCGTAAAATACCAGATTTGATTTTGAAAAGGCCCACCTGCCATGGCGGCAATGGGCCCTTTTTTCGGGCCCACTTGAGGCTTCGTTTAGAATAGCCGCACGCAGTTCAAGCCCCCTCATGTCCTCGACCGGAAAAGCAAATGCAGTTCTGGCCGCCGCAGTGGTTTTTCTCCTGCTGAGCAGCTGTGCGGCTTACCTTGCCTTCCAGCGCTTCCAAACCAGCGAACTGTGGGTCCTGCATTCGCTCGATGTCCAGCATGCCCTGGACCACTTTTCCAGCACCGCCGGCCGCGCCGGTCGCCTCCGCTCCGAATACGTAGAGTCCGGGGATCCTCTGTTGCTGTCGCGCCAGGGCGAGGCCGCGGCTGAAGTCCGCAGCGCGCTCTCCACGATTCAACGACTCACTGCCGACAACATTGCCCAGCAGGCCAATTGCGTGAAACTCGCTCAGCTTACCGAGCACCGCCTCGATTTGATGGATCAGGCGCTCGAACTCAAGAGGTCCGGTAAATCTACCGCTGACTCCCAGGCTCCCGTGAACCACGCGATGATGGCCGATGCCGATGCCACCGAAACGGTCATCAATGCGATGGAAGACGAGGAGCAGCGGCTTCTCACCGAGCGCAGGGCCCGCGAGGACTCCGCCTTCTCCGTCATCGCTGCCGTCCTGCTCACGAGCCTGTTTCTCGGGTTGGTCCTCTTTCTGATTCATCACCAGATGATTACCGACCACGTCCGCGAACGCGTGCGCGCCGAGAACGCCCAGCGCAATCTCAGCGCCCGCTTGCTGAACTTGCAAGACGAGGAACGCCGCAAGTTCGCCCGCGAACTCCACGATTCCGTCGGCCAGCAACTCGCCGCCATAAAAATGGCGATTTCCATGATCGAGCGTCATGCCCCGGGGAATCCGATCGTCGCCGACTGCTTGCGACTGGTCGATGATGCCATCGGCGAAACCCGTACCATTTCCCACCTCCTCCATCCTCCTCTCCTCGACGAGGCCGGCCTCAACTCGGCCATTCGCTGGTTCGTTGAAGGATTCGCCAGGCGCAGCGGCATCCAGGTCGACCTGCATATCGAAGACCGCACTCCGCGTTACGAAGATTCTGTCGAGCTGGTATTATTCCGCGCATTGCAGGAAAGCCTCACGAATGTCCATCGACACTCGGGGGCGACGCAGGCCGACGTTCGCTTAACCACCGCTGGGAGTCACGTCATTCTTAACGTTCGAGATCGTGGCCGGGGTATTCCCCACGCTGTGCTGCTGAGCCTTCAAGGAGACGGAACCGCCGGGGGCGTAGGCCTCGCTGGAATGACCGAACGTGTGCGCGAGATCGGCGGCCGCCTGGAGATCAGCTCGAATGGCGATGGAACGGAAATTGTCGCGCAGGTTCCTGCCCGCTTTCGCAAGCAGCCAGAACTTGAAACTCTGCCTTCTACGGCTTAAGAGGTAAAGGAATGATCAGAAAGTTCGCCCTCATTTGCATCGTTACAGTGCTGCTCATGGCATCGGTCGCGTGCTCCAAACGAAATTCCACGCCGCGATTGCAGGTCGAGATTCCTGCCGCCTTCAGCGGGAACTGCGTCCTTGAGATGGGGATCAATGACGCTTCACCCTTGGCGAAAGACGGAGATGACTACGTTCTTTCCGTCCCCCGCGATGGCAAGGTTCGGACCTCGACCCTGCTCAACAATCCGAAGGTCACGTTCAAGAACGGCAGCAATGGCCAGGTTTGGGGATATTCGCAAAGAATATTTACCACCGGAGACGGCATCTCTGTCGGCGGCAAGATTGAGTTTTTCGTGGGAACTCAAAAAGAGTTCGAGGCAGAGCAGAACAAGAAGAATAAATCGGGCGGATTCCTTAAGCTAGAACCTGCATTCGCCAGAGCCTGATCCCCGGCTGCTCCGATCAACAAGGGGCCGCAGATAAGCGTGTCATGCAGAGCGAAGAACAAGCAGCGCGCTAGCGATGCTCGTTCGCAGTCGAAGCATCCCTACCTTCTACTCAACTCCCGCCAAACGCGAGCAATGAGGAGTGCCCGAAACCCGGCTGCGAATCCACCGCGATGTGAGGCTGTCACGAGACTAAAATTCCGCAGATAAGCTTGTCATGCAGATCGAAGAACAAGCAGCGCGCTAGCGACGCTCGTTCACAGTCGAAGCATCCCTACCAGCGACTCAACTCCCGCCAAATGCGAGCAATGAGGAGTGCCCGAAACCCGGCTGCGAATCCACCGCGATGTGAGGCTGTCACGAGAACTAAAATTCCGCAGATAAGCGTGTCATGCAGAGCGAAGAACAAGCAGCGCGCTAGCGATGCTCGTTCACAGTCGAAGCATCCCTACCTTCTACTGAACTCCAGCGAGGAATGGGGACTACCCGAAACCCACCCTTCGTGATGTTCGAAGCGTGGGAATCAGAGCCGATATTTTAAGCGTGCACAGTCTTCTCAACGTCGCGCAGACGAGCTGCTTTGCCGCGCAGTCCGCGGAGATAGAACAGGCGGGCGCGCCGCACCTTCGACGACCGCACCAGATCGACCTTGTCGATTACCTTCGAGTGCAGCGGGAAAATGCGCTCCACGCCCTGGCCGAAGCTGATCTTGCGAACGGTGAAGCTGGCCTGCGGACCGTTGTCGCGTTTGATCACCACGCCTTCAAACGCCTGCACGCGTTCCTTGTCGCCCTCTTTAATCTTTACGTGGACGCGCACCGTGTCCCCCGGCCGAAACGCCGGAAGGTCTGTCCGTAGTGTCTTCGCGAGTAGCTTTTCAATAATCAGGTTTGACATGTCAGTACCCTTCGTTTGATTCCTATCGTGATCTCAATCTCTTCACCAAAATCTTGTCATCCTGAGGCCCGCGTCTTTTGCGGGCCGAAGGACCTCTGCACTCCCCGCCGCAAAACCGAACGCATCCCGCACTCAGACTGACAAAGAACTCTTAATCCGTTCCAGAATCTTACGGTCTTCCTTGCTCAGTTCTACTCCATCCATCAGATCCGGACGGTTTCTCAAAGTCTTCTTCAGTGCCTGCTCACGCCGCCAGCGCCGTATCTCCTGATGATTGCCGTTGATCAGCACCTCCGGCACCGTCATCCCGCGAAACTCAGCTGGCCTCGTGTAGTGCGGATAATCCAGCAATCCACCGGACCCACAAGTCGAATCCGCATTTCCGGCATCTCCATCACTCGCATGTTCCGTGAACGATTCCTGTCGCGTCGATGCCTCATTTCCGACAGCACCTGGAAGCAATCGTGTTACGGCTTCCACGATCACCGCCGCACCCAACTCGCCGCCGCTCAGCACGTAGTCGCCGATGGAAAGCTCGCGGTCCGCCAGAAACTCCGAAACGCGTTCATCCACGCCTTCATACCGCCCGCAGACCAACACCATGCGATCGAGCGCAGCCAACTCCGACGCCACTCTTTGCGTAAAACGCTGGCCCTGCGCCGAAAGCACGATCACGCTTTCTTTCGCCGTGCCACTCAGCCGTTGCTCGCGCGGAGCAAGCTGCAAACCCTCTAAACAATCAAAGATCGGTTCCGGCTTCAAGACCATGCCCTCGCCGCCGCCGAACGGGCGGTCATCCACGGTGCGGTGCCGGTCGTGCGTGAACTGCCGCAGATCGTGGACTTCAATCTTTACCAGGCCCATCTCCGCGGCCCGGCGCGTAATCCCGTGATCCAGAGGCCCGCGAAAGAAGTCCGGAAAAATCGTGACAATATCGGCCTTCATTTGCGAACTCTGAATACTAATCCCTGGACCCTAGCCCCTGCGTTTCTGCTGGTCTTTCTCTTCGTCGGTCAAAGGCGCGTTGATCTCCAACATGCCCTCGGGAAGCTTCATGCGAACCTGCTTCCCAGCCAGATCCACGCCTTCCAGGTACGCCTCGGCGAACGGCACATCAAACTTCTTGCCACCCGCACCCGCCACAATCAGCAGCGGCGCCTCTCCGGCCCCGAACTGCACGTCCTCAATCCGCCCGATCTCGTTCCCCTGATCGAACACCGTGCAGCCAACCAGGTCGCTGATGTAATTCCAGCCGCGCTCCAGTTCGGCGCGCTCAACCCGCGGAACCTGCAACTCCGATCCGATCAGCGCCTCAGCATCCGTGATCGAATCGACACCAACAAACTTCAAAACCACCAAGCCCTTGTGCGGCCAAAGATCCTCAATCTCAACCTCACGCCGCGAAGTGCCTGCCCGATCCAGCGCCGACAATTTCATTCCGACGGCAAACCGGTCCGGAACGTCGCTGTGAATCTCCGCGGCCACTTCGCCGATCCGCCCCTGCGTCTTTACCACACGGGCCAACGTGATGAATTCATCCGAAATTGGGTGCCCCATTTCTCGCGCGCTTTTTGCGCGAGAGGTGGGGATTTTTCCTTTCGAATCCACGAGCTTACTCGATGATCTCGAGCTGATACCGCTTGCGCGCCCGATGTCCGGCCGCGCCCAGCAGCGCGCGCAGTGCCCGGGCCGTGCGTCCCTGCCGCCCGATGACCTTGCCCACGTCGCTCTCGGCGACCTCAAGCTCGATCACGCCATCGTCGAACTTCTCGACGAAGACCTCATCAGGCGAGTCGACCAGCGACTTCGCGATCAACTCAATAAGCGCACAAATATCTCCGGAAGTCTCAGGCATAAATTCTCACTGTGGAAACGAGATCTGAACTCGGAAGTCCGCGGACAATCTACGCGGCGGGAACCGGCGCCGCGACGGGAGGCTTGGAGTACAGCTTGTTCACCCGCTCCGACATCTGTGCGCCCTTCGATACCCAGTAATCCACGCGCTCACGCTTGAAGTCGATGCTGGCCGGGTTGGTGCGGGGATTATACGTCCCCACCACTTCCACCGGACGGCCGTTGCGCGCGCGCGCCTTCTCAATCACCACAATGCGATAGTGCGGTTGTTTACGCGCACCCATGCGCGATAGTCGAATCATTAACACGAGAGGTATATCCTTGTTCCGGAAGAGTCCGGCGAGATCAAGACAAACTATTATTATGCAGGAGCTTAGCCCGAAAGGCAAGCAGAGCGATCGTGTCCCAATTTCAAGCTGTTCCACCACTGAAATTCATGGTGGAAAAGACGTGATGGTGGACCCTGGCTCCCTCCGCTATCTCGGCGCCCTCGGCGGTGATGAGTTCTGTCCTCAAATCTAGAGAGATGTTGAAGGCCTCAGTTATTTCTCAGCGCCTCCATCGGATTGACTGCCGATGCTCTCCGCGCGGGGATGTAGCCTGACACCAACGCGACCAGCAGCAGAGCCAGCGCCATTCCCATATAGCTTGGGAAGTCCCACGGCGAGGTGGCGAAGAGCAAGGATGCGATCGCTCTCGCAACCACGATCGCGATCAATGTGCCGATCGCAATGCCGGCCGCCGTCAATTTCAGGGTGTTGGCCAGGACCTGGCGCTGCACTCGTCCGCCTGTTGCCCCCAGCGCCATGCGAACTCCGATCTCTGAGGTCTGCCGCGTCACGGAATACGAAATCACGCCATAGATTCCTAGCGTCGCTAAGAGCAGACCGAGTCCGGCAAACGTCGCGACCAACAGCATGAAGAAGCGGCGCGGCGAGACCGCATGATCGACAATTGTTCGAATCGGGCGGAACTCCGATGCCGGTTGGTAGGGGTTCAATTCGCGCAGGGCGCGCAGTACGGCCGGAGCAAGGGTCGCGGGCGGCAGGCTGCTGCGCACGACAAGTTGTGCGCGCGATGGTCCCTGCTGTGTGCAGGGATAATAGACCTGCGCTCCCAGTGTGCTTTCTACGCTTTCCTCGTGGACATCATCGACGACGCCCACGACGCGGTCCTGTTCGTCACCGCGCATCAGGATTTTATTGACCGGATCTTCGCCGGGCCAGAAGCGGCGGGCCATCGATGCATTAATAATGACCACTTTCTCGCTGTTCGGGCCGTCGGCCCAGGTGAAGTCGCGCCCTTGCAAGCCCATGCCCATGGCGCGAATGAATCCCGGAGTAATTACATAGACCAAAGGTTCAGGAAGTTCACCGGGAGCGAAGACCTTTCCTTTCGGCACAGGTGTGTCCCAGGAGCGATTGGGTCCAAGGGGAAGATAGTCGGAGATGCCGGCCGCTTGTACGCCGGGAATTGCGCCGACGCGCGTAAGAACTTCCTGGAAGATGGCTGTCCGCTTGAGTACTCTGGCCTCGTCCGTAGGGGCGCTTTCGTCGTACGCGACATTGATCGACGAGGCGTGATCGGGCTGGAATCCGAGATCGACCTCGAGCACCTTGGAGAAACTGCGCAGCAACAGTCCAGCACTTACCAGCAGCACGCATGCTAGCGCGATTTCGGAGATGACGAGAGCGGCTCGGATGCGCTCGTGCTTGCGGCCGAGGCCGGCCCCGGCGCCGGAATCCTTAAGCACTTCTTGCAGATTGCCGCTCGCCATCCGCAATCCTGGCAGCAAGCCGAAGATCATCGCCGTGAGAATAGCGACGAGGACAGTCCACCCCACGGCTTGGCCGTCGATCCGCAACGAGTTGAGGAGCGGCAGAGCCAACGATCCCTGGTGTGCGAGCCAGCGGATGACGGCGAGCGCCAATCCGAGTCCGAGAACCGCACCCGCGCAGGAGAGTACAAGGCTTTCCATCAGCAGTTGACGGATGATCCTTCCGCGGCTCGCTCCCAAAGCTCCCCGCATCGCAAACTCTTTCGCGCGCGCAGCCGATCGCGCCAGCAGCAGGTTCGACAGATTCACTCCGGCGATCAGAAGAATCGTACCCACGGCGAACCAGAGCGCAATCAGCGATCGACGCAGCTTGCCGGTGACGTAGTCTTTCAATGGCACAGGGACGAGGTTGCCTTTGTACCTGCCTTTGCTCTGTGGATACTTCGTGTTGAAGTACATCTCCGGCGTGACGCGGTTGGCGTCGTCGAGTGCCTGCGCGACCGTGACACCCGGTTTCATACGGCCAACCAACGTTACGATGTTTCCCCACATGCGTTCTGTGTCGAGACTGACCGGCACGAAAAGATCCGCCTTGGCACCGGGAGCAAAAACCGCTCCGTAATCGAACGACTCGGGCAGGACGCCGACTACCGTGACCGGGGCTCCGTTCAGTTCGATGGCTTGGCCGATGATCGCTGGATCGGAATGGAATTGCCGACGCCAATAGGCATTGGCCAACAGGACAACCGGCGTGCCGGTGGAATTAGGGATAACCGGTCCTCGCGCTTCTTCAAGAGTGAACAGACGCCCCATCTGCGGCTGAACCCCGAGAACCTGAAAGAAATTTCCGATGACTTCCATGCCGGTTACGGGCACAGGCTCACCGTGGCCCGTCAGGCGAAAATTTTCGGGAGTCGTGAAGGCTTCGTATCCGGTGACGCCTTGGTATGCGCGACTCAT
>Ga0207008_10004_pt1 | contig 75170 bp, 51 predicted proteins | sample Alteio_BWMinCont_83_FD_153489 | JGI IMG/M metagenome (GOLD analysis project Ga0207008, IMG submission 153489) | Enriched cells from forest soil in Barre Woods Harvard Forest LTER site, Petersham, Massachusetts, United States -... | ecosystem: Environmental > Terrestrial > Soil > Temperate forest >... | reverse complement strand
TTGTTGGTTACCCGAGTGGCGACTGCTCTGGATGGGGTGTCTGGGCGGCCCGCAGGCCTGCCTTCAATGTTTCTAGGGGATTCCACAATGACTGTGAATTTCTTGTTGGCAGCAGAGCAAAGCTCTCTTGCGGATAATCGGCGTTTCTCCAACCGATCTAGGTGGGCGCGGCATCGTCTCACGATACTTGCGCTTTTCATGATGCTGTCTTGTTTGCCGTCTGCGGGTGCTCAGGTATCCGCGAGCATCAAAGGTATCGTCGCGGACCCATCGGGGGCGCCGGTTCCTGCGGCCACGGTGACGGCGAAGAACACGGAGACAGGAGCTGTGCGAAGCGCGGCCACTGATGAAGCGGGGCGGTATCAGGTCGTTTGGCTGGCGGTGGGGCAATACGAAGTGAGAGTTGTCAAAGCAGGCTTCCAAGACGCCGTTCGGAGCGGAATCCGCCTGGTCGTGGGGCAGGAGGCAATCGTCGATCTGAAATTGCAAGTGAGCGCGGTGAACGCGGAAGTGCGGGTCATTGGAGATGCGCCCGTCGTGAACATGAGCACAAGAGATATCTCCGGCCTAGTTGCGGAACAACAAGTGAAAGACCTTCCTCTGAATGGGCGGAGCTATGATTTGCTGTTGCCACTGAATCCGGGTATCGTGAATTTCACTTCGGAAAAAACGGGCGGGACCGGAATATCGAATTCCACAACGGGAAACAACTTCGCAGTTTCCGGGAACCGGCCACAGCAAAATCTTTTTCTCCTCAACGGAGTGGAGTTTACCGGCGCGGCCGAGAACAACATGCAGCCGGGAGGAACGAGCGGAATGTTGCTCGGAGTGGACGCGATTCGCGAATTCAACGTGCAGCGGGACTCCTATGGAGCGGAATTCGGCAAGCGACCGGGCGGGCAAGTGGTGATTGTGACGCAATCGGGAGCGAATCAGTGGCACGGGACGGCATTCGAGTTTCTACGCAATAACGCGCTGGATGCGTCGAATTTCTTCGACCAAGGGGATGCTCCGCCGTTTCGGCGCAACCAGTTTGGTGCTTCTATGGGAGGGCCGATGCAGAAAGATAAGACCTTTCTGTTCGGCAACTACGAAGGATTTCGGCAGAGTCTGCACCAGACGTCGGCGACGTTCGTGCCGGACGCCGCTTCAAGAGCAGCGGCAGTGGCCAGCGTCCAGCCGCTGCTGAATTTGTGGCCCACGCCTCCTGCAGGCGCACCGGACTTTAGCGGGATCGCGGAAGTCTTTGGCAGCCCGTTGCAAACGATTGGAGAGGATTTTGGGACAGCGCGGGTGGACCACATTTTTTCCCAGCGGGATACGTTTGCGGGAATTTACACCATTGACGACGGCAGGGACTCCACGGCCACGCCGCTTGATCCTTTCAGCAGCGACGCGATGACGCTGCGGGAACAGGTGCTGACGCTGGAGGAAACGCACGTTTTCTCGCCGGCGTTGGTGAACAGCGCGCGATTCGGTTTCTCGCGCGCGGGCTATTTTTTTACGGGCGAGCCGACGCCAGGAACCCCAGCGGCAAGCGTTCCCGGCTTCCTGATTGGACATCCCGTTGGGGCGGTAGTGGTTGGAGGGAGCGCAGCGTCGAACCCGCAAGCGCAGCTGGGTTTGGCTGGAAGTAACAACGGAAGTAACCTGACGATCGCGCGAAATCTATACACGTTCGAGGACCACGTAGCGCTGACGCGAGGGCGGCACCAACTTGAATTCGGTGCATGGTTCCAGCGATTTCAGTCGAACGAAACAATTGCGCTGAGCCAATTTGGACAGGCAACGTTCACCAGCCTGCAAACGTTCCTGCAGGGAACGATCTCCAGTTTCTTGTTTGATCCGTCGCCAACGGAGATGAATTGGCGTTCGCTGCTAGGCGCGTGGTATGCGCAAGACACCATCCGAGTCAGTCCGAAACTTACTGTGACGCTGGGCTTCCGGGATGAATTCACGACCGGCTGGAATGAGGCACACAGCCGAGCGGCGAACTATACCTTTACAAATGGTGTGATTTCGACGCAACCGCAGGTCGGAGATTCGCTGTTCACCGTCAATAACGCAAAGTTTCTGCCGCAGCCGCGGATCGGAGTGGCTTGGAGCCCATTCGGCGCTAGGACGGTAGTTCGGGCGGGATTTGGGATGTACAACGATCTTCAGGATGCTTTGGGATACCGCGCGGATCAGAATGCGCCCTTCAATCCGACCTTTACCACGCCGCTGAAAGTGTCGCAGCTACCGATCAACCCTGCTGGCCCATTTCCTGCAGCAGCGAAGCTGATACCCGGAGGAGTCCAGCCGGATATGCAGACGCCGACTCTGATCTCCTATTCGTTGAGGATACAGCAGCAACTTTCACCGAACACGTCGCTGACGGTGGGCTACGTGGGGAACCATGGCTATCACGAACTGATCGGCATTGATGCGAACGAACCTTTTCCCGTGATCTGCCCAGCCTCGCCGTGCCCCGCAAACTATCCCACTAGCGCTGGGTTTCCGGCAGGGATTGCAGGAACCCCTGTGCCGGCGGGTACTTACTTTGTGCCCACTACGACGAAAGCCAATCCCGCAATCGCGAATACGTGGACGTGGTTTTCGGAAGGAGACAGCTCCTACAACGCGCTGCAAGTGGATGTGAATCGCCGCTTCAGCGGAGGCTTGACGGTTCGAGGAGTGTACACGTTCGCGAAGGTTCTCGACGACGGCGACTCTCTCAATGCGACAACATCGGGAGGTGGACCGGCGCTGGCTTCGAATCCGTTCAACCTTAAGTCTGATCGGGGATTAGGAACTTTCGACGTCAGACACGTTGCGGTGGCGAATGCGACTTATGCGTTGCCAGTTGGGCACGGGAAGCGTTTTTTTGGTGGTCTGGAGGGATTTGGGAACGCGGCGGTGAGCGGTTGGACGGTGAACTCGATTGTGACGTTGCAAGGCGGCTTTCCGTTTTCGCCACAGCTCAGCTACAACCCGTCGAACAACGGGGACACACGGAATCCGGTGCGCCCGTTCGCGAATCCGGCTTTTACCGGTCCGGTGATCCTTGGGAGCCCGAACCGATGGTTCAACCCTGCCGCGTTTCTGGCACCGACGAACACGGCTGCAAATGGCGGGTTCTATGGAAATGTTGGGAGAGACACCTTGATCGGGCCGGGCCTGGCTACGTGGGATTTCTCCGTGCTGAAAGACACCCGGATCAGCGAGCGGCTCAATCTACAGTTTCGGGCGGAGATATTCAACCTTCTGAACCGGGCGAATTTCAACCTGCCCAATGCCGTTGTGTTCACTCCATCGGGCGTTTCGCCAACGGCTGGCGTGATTACCAGCACGTCTACTACATCGCGCCAGGTCCAATTCGGTCTTAAGCTGCTTTGGTAGAGGACTGGCCGATCAATCGATCATTTCGAAGGCTGACGCTCGAACGTAATGAGCTGCAACAGAAGATTTAGGTTCTCCAATTGGTTCAAGGGTTCATCGGTTGTCGTGGGCGAGCGACGTCGAAGTCAAGTCGATCCGGCCGTGGCGCCTTGTGCTAGTGCAATGGCGCGTTCTGCTAGTGACGTGGGTTCCGCCCCCACCTAAACTCTCTGTGTGAGTTCTCCCCGGCCGGTCGCGATTCTGCGCCATTCGGCGCGCGTTACAACATGGTCGTCTTCGATAGAGCGGATGTCGATCAGCCCTTCCTGACACCCAACGCCGAACTCCTCGCCCCGATCGCGCTGCAACTGGAGTTTGAACTGACGCAACAGCTGCCAGCGTGAGGACAGCGGCGGCGGTAAACATAGGCGCACGGCGGAGTTTCAACATTCCGGCAATCCCAGCACAGGATACTAACCCCTAGAGTGAGACAGACCGTGCATGAACTGTGCAAGAATCCAACGTTTTCATTCCGCTGGCATTACTTTTGAGCGAAGAGCAGATTCCCCGATTTGTTAGAAACGTTAGTAGTTAGAGCCGACAAAATCGTCATTTTAGAGAAAATTCTCGCGGACCTTGATGAGTTTGAACGAGTCCTGAATGAGGCAAAGGAACATGGAGCTGGCTGGCATCTAGCCGAGGATTTCTAAAGCATTGGCTCCAATCAACTGGGAAGCCTTGTTCCTGGTAGCTCAGACCGACAGACTTGGCAAGTGGTTATGGGCTCATTCCACATTATCCTTCAGCGCTGAGAGACGCACCCAGCGAGAGTAGAAGATCACATCGAGAGAGCCAATGGCGGAGAGGAGAATGACCAGCTGGAGCGGTTTGGGAGGCTGCCGATTTTTCCCGTGTCCGGTTACCGCGTTTGAACATAGCCGCCCGGCGGCGGACGCTACGCGTGAGGCACTCGGAGCAGTAATTCAGGTAGCCAATGAACCCGGAGCATCCTCCGTTCCCTTTAAACAGGCAGCTCCAGCCGCGACGTGTTAGCTTGTTCCAAGGACCGAGACACAAGAGAATCCCGGATCCTGTGGCGAATCCAAGTGGGAGAACCGGAATGTCTTCATTAACGGCAGGGAAACACGCGGGTTCAGGCGCGGCGAGTAACCAACCTGCAGTCGCTGAGCCTACGTTTGCCGAACGAGCGCGTACCTTGGTGTATCTTGGCCGAGTTGGGAGTCTATCGACACTTTCACGTAAACAGCAGGGGTTCCCCTTCGGATCCGTGATGCCCTATGGATTGGACGACCACGCGAATCCTATCTTCCTCATTAGCACGATGGCCATGCACACTCAAAACGTGCAGGCAGACTCGCGTTCCAGCTTGTTGGTTACCCAGCTTGATACCATCGGCGATCCTTTGGGAGCGTCCAGGGTCACGTTGCTAGGAAATATTCTGCCGGTACCTGTGCCGGAGGTGGCTGAAGCACGGAAACTCTACCTGGCGCGTTATGCCAACAGCAAATACTGGGTGGACTTTGACGACTTTTCCTTTTACCGGATGGATGTGGTGGACGTTTACTATGTGGGTGGCTTCGGGGTGATGGGATGGGTCTCTCCCTCGGAATATTACGGCGGGCAACCCGACCCGCTGGCTGACACTGCACCCGACATCATCCAGCACATGAATACCGATCACGGGGATGCGCTGGTCCTGCTTGCCCGGGCATTTGCTGGAATCGAGTCTCAGGAAGTGGCCATGACTTCGGTCGACCGTCTCGGCTTTCAGGTACGCTTGAAAACCGAAGATGGCATGCGCGGCGCCCGCATCGCATTCTTGCGGGAGGTGAGTAGTCCGGCGGAAGCCAGAAAAGCTCTGGTAGAAATGGTAGGGCAAGCACGGCGAATGTGAGCAATCGTGCGACGCTCTCTAAGGCCTTTCAGAAGGCCGGTGAGTGTCAAGCATGTTTTCTTTCTTTCTTCCGGTGAGGATGTTTTTGTTCTTCTCTTCCTCTCCTCTCTGTGAGTTCCTGCCCTTGAGCCCGGCTCGAACGGAAGGAATCCACAGGAGGAAAAAGGGGAAAAAAGAGCAAAACACACTTAACTCATACCGGCCAACTCATGGAAGGAGTTAGCCGCACGGTCCGACGACTCCGTGGTTGTCTCTGAATCAGTGCGGTCGCTGAGTTCACCTTTTGACTCGTGCAAAACGCCGCCGTACCTCTCGCCTTGCTCAACCAATCCTCGCAAAGACCGTAACTAGCCAGTTGCCTCCAATAGAAATCTCAAAAAGCTGGAAACAAATTGCGCCGCTGAACCGTATCTTCTATTGTATCCCCATAGGACGTAGCTGCATCCTAGGCATTCTCAGAGAAGCCCAGAAATAAGCGAGGAGTTATGAGGTCACTGCGCGCTTGGCTATTGCGGCTGGCCGCCTTATTTGGCAGTGAACGACGCGAGCGAGACCTCGCCGAGGAAATGGAAGCCCATGTCCAGATGCACGTTGAGGAAAATCTTCGCGCAGGTATGAACTTGGACGAAGCGCGGCGTGATGCTCGGATCAAACTCGGCGGCATCGAGCAAACCAAAGAGGATTATCGCGCCCGCCGCGGCTTACCCCTGTTGGAGAATTTCTTGAGTGACCTGCGATTTGGTGCACGCACACTGCGGAAGAATCTGGGGTTCACTGGCGTCGCGGTGCTTACTCTGGCGCTCGGCATCGGCCTAAGCACTGGTATTTTCACGATTTTGAATGGCGCGGCCTTGCGACCGCTCCCGGTTCCTCATGCAGAAGAAGTCGTAGCTGTCTCGCAGACCTACCGCAAGCTCCAAGGTCCCATCCACCGCAATGTCCGCCAGAACGCGAGCTTCTTTTCTTATTCCGAATACACGGCTTACCGCGATCAGAACCACGTGTTTAGCGGACTTCTTGCCTATGTACCCTTCGTCGAGGTGAACATGGGAGGCGCGAATCCGCAACATCTGGTTGGTGAGCTCACTTCGTGCAACTATTTCGGCGTGCTGGAAGTTCCTCCTGCTGTGGGCCGCAGCTTCACGGATGCGGAATGTATCGCAGGCAACACAGCTCCTGTTGTGGTGCTGAGTGATGGATTGTGGCGTAGCGCGTTCGCCGCAGACGCTTCCATTGTCGGAAAGCCGGTTATTCTGAATCGCATCCCTTTCATGGTGATTGGCGTTGCCCCGGCAGGCTTCCAAGGTAGTGAGCCGATTCCATCGCAGTTCTGGGCTCCTATGAACTTGCAGAGCACTCTCCTCCGTGAGCCGGATCGTCTTGCCGACGATTCTCAAAGCTGGCTCGGGCTGCTGGGACGCACGAAGCGCGGGATATCCGCGAAGCAAATCCGCGCCGACGTCGGCGTAATCGCCGGCCAAATCGACCTGCGCGACCCAGGCCGCATCACTACGCTGGCCATCGATACGGCCACGCTGTTCTCCGTCCCTGAAGAGCGGTTCCTGTTGCTGAGTATGGGTGGCGCCCTGCTCTTTGCGGCGGGCATGGTGCTGCTGATTGCCTGCGCCAACGTAGCTAGTCTGCTGGTCGCTCGAGCCACCGGGCGCCGCAAAGAAATTGCCGTGAGGCTCGCGATGGGCGCCAGCCGAGGACGTCTCATCCGGCAGCTGCTCACCGAATGTCTTTTGGTTGCACTCCTCGCCGGATTGCTGGGCTCGCTTATCTCGTTCTGGTCTACAGCGGGCCTGGTGCGATTTCTGCAATCCAACATCTCCGCAGGCTACTGGCCCGTGGCGCTCAACATCAGTCCCGACCTTCACGTTCTGGCTTATGCCCTCGGCCTGACGTTGCTCACTGGGATTGTTTTTGGTTTGGTGCCGGCGCTCCAGTCTTCGCGAGCGGATCTCACCTTCGCAATGAAGGGAGAAAGTGCCGACTCCGAAGCCAAGCCTCGCAGAAATCTTTTGCGCGGCGCGCTCGTAGCGGCGCAAGTGGCCGCGTGCATGGTCTTGTTGCTTGCCGCGGGGCTGTTGCTGCGTGGGCTTCACCGGGCACAGACCATCGACCCAGGTTTTCGCATGGAGAATGTCGCCGCAATCGCCTTCGATCTCCATGGAGCAGGTTACGACCATCAGCGCGCCGAAGCGCTGCAGCGGCAGTTGCTCCATCGAATCGCCGCGCTTCCCGGAGTGAACGCCGTAGCCCAAGCCAGCGCGGTTCCGTTGGACGACAATCATCGTGGTACCGACCTTTCCATCCCTGGCCGCGAAGAGCACGTCGGTGTCGAGTACAACTACGTTTCACCTGTCTTCTTCCCACTATTGGGGATTCCCATCGTGCGCGGCCGCAATTTTACGGAGACGGAGAGTCAAACCGGCGCGCCCGTGGCGATCCTCCCGGAATCAACCGCGCGTCGCCTGTGGCCGAGCGAGGATCCCATCGGCAAGACAATTCGTCTGGACGCCGATTATGAGGTTGTGGGCGTGACGAAGGACGCGCAAGTGTCGTTTTTGGGCCGCGCCGATAACATTTACGCCTATCTTCCGGCTGGTCCCAAGCAACAGTTGGACCTCCGCTTATTGGTTTCTGGTACTGCTGGTTCGCCTACAACACAGAACCTTCGGGCAACCGTCGCCGCGCTCGATCCGGAACTGGCCGTGGAAATCGTCAATCTCGAAGAAAATCTCAAACCCTGGCTCACGCCGGGTCGAATCTTCTCCACTTTATCCGGATTCCTCAGCGGCCTCGCCTTGCTCCTGGCCGCTGTGGGCGTCTATGGCTTGGTATCCTACGCTGTCAGCCGCCGTGTGCGCGAAATCGGAATCCGAATGGCCATTGGAGCGGGCAATCGCGATGTCATGGCTCTTGTTCTGTGCCAGGCCATGAGGCCAGTGGTGATCGGCGCGCTGATCGGCATCGCTGGCTGCGCCGCAGTCGCTTGGGCGCTAACAACGATTTTGCCCTGGGAAGTCTCCTTGCGTTTCTTATATGGCATTAGCCCGGTCGATCCGGTCGCTTTCTTTGGCGTTCCAGGATTCCTACTCGGTGTTGCGCTCCTCGCGAGTTACATCCCGGCTCGGCGCGCCATGAAGGTTGATCCCATCGTGGCGTTGCGCTACGAGTGAAATCACACGCTACGGACGCTTTTCGTACAATCTGGATGATTCAGGCCGGAGTTGGATTTGGCTTCGCGTTCAAAACGCTGCTTGCGCACCGCATCCGAGGAGAACTGCGCTGGAAGAATTTTGATTGCGACGCTACGATCCAGCCGCGTGTCCCGCGCAAGATACCTCGCCCATCCCGCCTGCACCGAGCGGGGCGGTGATCTCATAGGGACCGAGATGCACCCTGGGAGCGAGAGCCATAAGTGGGCGTGAACCCCGAGAATCCTTCCTCGGGTGCATCGGGCTTGCAAGTACCGTAATCACCTATGTGCATTCCGACGCCAAACCGACCAGGCACTTGGTCCGGTTTGTGTGCCAATCGGGAGTGAATACGGGCGGCCGCGGACGGGCCGTCGCATTGCCTCGAACTTGCGGTCGCTGCACTATGGCGAGTTTCCAGGCCCTTATCCGTTGAAATCACCAATGGACCCTCTGCAGTTGATGCCTCGCCACTCAAAGGTGGCTCAGGAACTCCAGGAGAGCGGCGCGGTATCGAGTTGGGGCGATGAGGGAAGACTCTTCGTGGCAGTAACCGTTGATTTGAAGGAAGGTCTTGGGAGGAAGGGCAGCGTCGTAGACTTCCTGCCCGAATTGAAAGGGAATGACAGGGTCCTGATCGCAGTGGACAATCAGAAGCGGGGCGTGAATTCCCCTTAGCCAGGCTTGGGTATCGAACTGTCCATGAATTAGAAAACTGACGCCCGGAAGAAACCAGAAAACCTTGCGGGCAACTCGCGCCGCAGAAGGAAACGGGGCCTCCAGAACCACGCCTGCGACCTGGCGGCGGGCTGCCACGTGGGTGGCGACGGTGGTGCCGAGGGATTGGCCGAAAGAGACGATTACCTTGGGGTCTATATTTTTAGTGTTCACGAGGTATTCGTAAGCCCCTTCGGCATCACGGTAGACGCCAGCTTCGCTCGGTTTTCCCTCGCTGCGGCCATAACCCCGGTATTCCAGGGCGAAAACGTTTGCGGGTGTGCTGCGAAGAAATTCGTAGATGGGTGCTCGGTTGGCGATGTTAGAAGCGTTGCCGTGAAAGGCGAGAAAAGTGAATTTCGCTTTTTCATGGGGAATCCACCAAGCATGTAACTTCACGCCGTCGGAAGCTGTAAGCCAAACGTCTTGAACAGGCAGAGCGCGAGGTTGCCAGTCGCCGTCAAGGCGGTCGGGATAGTTTGGGAAGAAGATCAGGCGCGATTCGAACGTGCGGACGAGCGCCAAGACCAACAGGTAGGCGACGAGAATTGTGAGGAAGAGGTTCAAGAGACGACTGTGAAGGCTTTTTTTTGAGGCATTCGGGACGCCCATTGGGTGTCGCGAGAATAGTCCAATGACAATGGAAAAGTAAATGCGCGAGTTGAGGAACGGCTAGGTGAGGCAGGTTAGAAGTGCGAGGAACATTCCTCTGATAGCTCCCGATTATGCGTAACCGGACTGCGATTTATCAGGCAGTTTAACTGATGCAGGGCCTGCGATTAGAAGTAGAATCGACCACCGACGGCCTGAAGGAGTGCGACGAGCGGCAATGCGCCGGATGGCGGTAGCTGGACGGGTGGTTTCTTGTCTAGGGCCAGGACTTGAACGCGAAGAACCACAGGGCGACAAGGAAGGGAAAGAGGGTTGCATTAAAAGTGTCGCCTTGGCGCTACAGGCTTAGCGCTGGCAATCCAGCCGGAAGGCAGCTGCTTGGAAATCGCCACGTAGGTCTAGCTGCAGACCGTGGCGCATCCACCACGCGCCCGAGGCACTCTCCGGCGCTTCAGGCTGGGACTTGCCCTCGATCCAAGTGAGCTTGTATTCGGCGTTAGGATCAAGTCCTTGCAGTTGCAGTAAGGGAAAGTAGCGGCCTTCCTGTGTCGCATTCGCGAAGGCAAAAACGACGCCCCGATTCTTGTCAGTCGAGACCGATTCCGTGGCGGAGAATTCGCTGCCATCATGTGGACTGATCAGCCGGTAGAGATTGCCGCGCACAATCGTTCGCTGTGCGGAGTGATAAGCGGTGATCAACCTTTTTGCCGTTGCAAAGTCCTCTGCGGTCCAATGATCGAGATTGGCGCCAATGCCGAGCGAGCCTTGCATTGAACTGAGCATGCGGTAAGTGAGAGAGGTAAAGCGTTTGTTGTTGAGCCAGTGCGGCGAATCCGTGACCCAAGCCATCATGATTTGAGGCGTGTACGCGTAGGTAAGACCATCCTGCATCGAGAGGCGGTCGAAGGGATCCGTGTTGTCCGAGGTCCAGACCTCATCGGTGTAGCGCAAAATGCCGAGGTCGACGCGCCCTCCGCCTCCGGAGCAGCTTTCAATTTCGATCTTGGGATGCCTCTTGCGCAGGTCAGCAAGAATCGCATAGAGGTTGCGGATGAACTCAACATAGACGCGCTTCTGTTGGTCGACTGGAACCTGGTCCCAGCCCGGCTCCGACCAGTTGCGGTTGTAGTCCCACTTGAGAAAGGCGATGTCATTTTCGGTGAGCAACTTATCGAGAAAGCCCTCGACATAGTCGCGCACGTTGGGGCGAGCGAGGTTGAGCACGAGTTGATTGCGCGATTCGGAACGCGGTCGACCGGGGAAATTCAGAACCCAGTCTGGATGCTTCCGATAAAGATCCGAATTTGGATTGACCATTTCTGGTTCCACCCACAAACCAAAATCCATGCCGAGCGAATGGACCTTGTCGATGAGTGGCTTCAAACCGTGAGGAAATTTCTCCGGGTTCACGTACCAGTCGCCGAGTCCGGCATGGTCATCCTTACGCTCGCCAAACCAGCCGTCGTCCATTACAAATCGGTCCACGCCGATGGATGCAGCCTTCTCCGCCAATGCCATTTGTCCAGCTTCATCGACCCTGAATTCAGTAGCTTCCCAAGAATTGTAAATAACCGGACGCGGCTTGGGGTCCGGCGCTTGCGGAAGGATGCGTGCGATTTCAAAACGATGCAAAATGCGTGAGGCTCCGCCCAGGCCGTGATCGGAATAGCCGCCGTAAAAAACCGGCGTCTCGAGATGTTCACCGGGTTTCAGTGTGTAGCCAAAATCAAATGGATTGAATCCGCCGGTTACTCGCACCGCATCCAGCTGGGTGCGCTCGACGCTGATTCGCCAGGATCCGGACCACGCGAGCGCTCCAAACCAGACTTCCCCGTGCTCCTCGTCCGCAAAAGCAGCTCCCACTGCCGCTTGGCTTTCGTCGCGGGAAATCGCGAACCACGGATTGGCCTGATGCCCGGTGGTTCCGCGCCGGCTTTCCATGACGCGCGCGCCGCCGCGAATGGGTTCCTGATTCAACGTCCACTCGCCGGCCCAGCGGCCTGTCAAATAGCTCAAGGTATAGCGCGCTGGAGGCAGGGTCCATTGCGCGGCTGCAGCCTGTTCGATCACAACCGGCTGCCTATCACGGTTTTCGATCTCCGCAGAACGGGCGAGAATACCAGTATCTGCGTCGATGGAATAACGCAGCGTCACATAAATCTCGCGAGAAATATCCTTCAGTTGCAATTCGACCGCTTGCGGACCGCTCTGCGTGGCCCGGAGAAAATGAAGCACCAAATCGCGATTGCCATCGGCAAAAGTGATCTTGAGCGCGGGCTCCGTAAATAAGCCTGCACCCCAGCCTGCGTATTCCTCGGGCGTGGTTGTGTAAGACGAATCGAAGGAAGCCACCTCCGGAAGCGAATGCGCGGGCGGAATGGTGTCGTGCGCACCAAGGCGGCCGCCCCAATAGAGCGGCTGCAACTCGCCGCGCTCATTCACGCCGAACGCATAGGTAGAATTGCCCCCCTCCAAGCGGAAGACCTGTGTGGTCTGTGCCGTACTCGACGCGACGGCGAGCAGGGTCAGGAACAAAGATCTGGATACAACGCAAGAAATTCGCATGTTCAAAGAGAATTTCATTTCGCCATATCCTAGCATTTGTTGCCATATTTTGGCGCTTGGGGTTACTAAGTGCTCTCGCTTGGATTTACGGTGACGTATTTGGATGGGCGTTTGATCCAGCTGAGGATCTGTCAGCTGCTTGAAATTGTTATTCGGAACTGCTCAGAACAAATTTCGCGCTGGCCGTGATAGGGACTCTCATCGAGCACACGCCCGCGTACTGACCGTGACCGAAGGGTTCAAACTCGACCTGGGGCCGCTGCTCGCTTCCGGTGTCCTTCTGATCAAGTTAGAGTTGCACGATACGTCGGCAACTACGTCTCCCTGCTGCCGGGAGAGAAGAACGAGATCCAGATTCAGTATCCTTCTTCGGCTGGCGCAGGACCGGCGCAGCTGGCAGTCCGGTGCTGGAATCTCGCGCCGCGAACGATCGCAATCGCGGAGAGCAAATATACCCGCGAAACCGTTGAATCAGGTGTAGGCTGGCCGTGCATCAGGTCTGCTGCGTGTCGTAGGGGACGCTAACGAAGAGGGGGCCTGGCACGCACAATCGATGCAATTATATTTCGCCCTGAACTTCCCAGGATTCCTTGTATCGTTCGCGAATCCTGGGCGGGTGTGGGTGCTGCGGACAGTTCCAAGGCGCAGCACGTGGGGCAGGCACGGTCTAACTCGCGCAAGAAAAGTAAGATGAGCTTGAGTGTCACGGAGACCGCAAGATTCGCCACGCATCAAGGGCCGCAAAAGCTCGGAGAAATGGCGGGCAAACAGTATGGTCATGGCGGGCAGAGGCACTTCACCGGAATCAAGAGGAACAGGGGCTAACAAGGCCTATCCAGTAGCTCTGGCAATGGTTACCGTGCTGTTTTTCTTCTGGGGTTTCGTCACGGTTCTGAACGATATCCTCGTGCCGCACTTGAAGTCCGTCTTCGATTTGAACTATACGAAAGTAATGCTCATCCAGTTCGCTTTCTTTTCGGCTTACTTTCTTTTCTCCATTCCTTCAGCAAAGGTAATTGACGCGATCGGATACAAGAAAACAATGGTAGTCGGGCTGGTGACCATGGGGCTGGGAGCGTTCTTGTTCATTCCCGCAGCAAGTGCGCTGTCCTATCCACTGTTTCTAGCGGCATTGATGGTGCTGGCCGGGGGAATCACCGCACTTCAGGTGGCGGCCAACGCTTACGTTGCGGTGCTCGGACCGCCCCAGACGGCCTCAAGTCGGTTGAACCTGGCGCAGGCATTCAATTCCCTCGGAACGACAATCGGCCCATATCTGGGAGGAATGTTTATCCTGGGTGCCGTTGTCGAGAATAAAGACGCAATTGCGAGGATGTCCAACGAAGCATTACGTGCCTTTCGTGTTCAGCAGGCAGCCACTGTGAAATTGCCATATACAGTGATTGGTTTTGCGCTGCTGGTGTTTGCCGTGTTGATCGGCCTCTTTAAGTTGCCCGCCATACCCGAAGTCGAGCGTCATGCGGATGGGAGGCACGAAGGAAGTATGTGGAAGTACCGGCACCTTCTGCTTGGCTGCGTGGGCATCTTTCTCTACGTGGGAGCCGAAGTGTCCATCGGCAGCTTTCTGATCAACTATTTTAAGGAGCCGGAAATCGGAAACTTGCCGGAACTTATAGGAGCGAGATATGTGGCGTACTACTGGCTGGGCGCGATGGTGGGGCGTTTCATTGGCTCGGCGGTCTTGCAGAGAATAAACACGCGGACGGCACTGGGAATCGCGGCGTTTTGCGCGATGGCGCTGGTGCTGTTGTCGATGCTAACGACTAGCCACGTGGCGATGTGGAGCATTATTATTGTTGGGTTTTTTAATTCCATTATGTTCCCGAGCATTTTCACCCTAGGCATAGCAAAGCTGGGCCCGCGGACTGGAGACGGTTCGGGGTTGCTAATCATGGCCATCGTGGGCGGAGCGATCATTCCGGTTATGCAAGGAGCGATCGCGGACCGGATAGGGGTGCACCACGCTTTCCTACTGCCCGTGATTTGCTATTTGTATATTGTCTACTACGCGTTCCGAGGAGCGGAGCCCGTGGGAGTCCAGTAGAACCGAAGCTATGCACAGAAATTGAGCAGATGGAGGAATGCTGAGGTGTAGGACCATTTGGGGCCCCTGGAAATCCTGTTGTAAAACAGAGAGGCCGCGAAGTGTTCGCTTCGCGAGCCGATTTCCAGGAGGCAACCCAAAAGGTGAAGAACAAGAAAAAGCATAACGACAAATCCCGCATCCAGCAAGAGTTTCCAGCAGGTATCCGGGAACCCAATAAAATTGCGGCTTCCACGCACTATGACTTCAGAGGCAAGCATCTTACTCCCTACGGCGGCCTGTTTCCAGGGGGTGGCTACGATGCTTGCTGCAGCGCATTCTACGGGAACGGGTGTGGGAAGCGGCCGACGTAAGACTGAAGTCCATCACTCTGGACACCGACACCACCGTGCACACCGTCTATGGCCGGCAGTTAACGGTACAGTGGGCATGGCGACGGAACTATTATAAGATGAGCGACAATAACCTCACTCTGATTTTTTCAGAGTGATCCGGCGAAGCACAGTCTTGTCTGGAAGGATGAAAATCCCTTCGATCTTGTCACCATCAATCTTGAGGGTGATGACTCCCCTGGGAAGCTCAACAGTGAGCGTATGCATTCCACTGTCATAGCGCCACTCCCCAGAACCCATCACGATTTCCCTCCCGTCTACAACCTTGCTGGCCGTGACCGTGAGGTAGCCGCGCTTACCTGGAATGGCGGCAATACGGTAAACCGCGATTTCGTCATGGCAAGAGGTGCCTTTCTCAACGCACAGAGAATCACCGCGCCAAGTGCCCGCGATTTTCGACTCGTCGTCGGTGGCCGAAGCGTTCACGGGAGTGTTCTGGGGAATCGCGACAATCGCGAAAACCAGCGACCCCGCCAGCCAAACGGCCAGGCCTGCGCCCCGGGAAAATGGAATTCTCATCGCTCCTCCACAAGTCACAGTGGTTTCGACAATTCTATAACACGTGCCTATAGCACGTGTGGTCCGGTTACCGTATATCGCCGGTTAGAGCCTTCATTGGCCACACGGTCCGTTAGCCTATTTCGGGGGGGCGAGGCGGTCTATACGGCACTCAGCGGTTTGCAACTTCCCGGTGGTCAGTTACCGTCAACTATTTGCTCCTGCAATCTCTTTCGACTTGATCTCGTACTCGAAGCCGTCCGGGTCAAGGCAGTCGAGTCGGCCGTCGGCCGTTTCCGCCTGTGGGTACATCAGGAATCCAATAGGCGCGCCGTGCGATCCGGGTAGCGCCACATCGTGTGCGAAATTGTATGCTATCCAGTTCATCTCCCATGACCCAAATAGTCGCACACGCGCTTTTTTCACCATGTCGTCGTCCAAGGGACGATTTCCCGGCGGTTCTTCCAACACTACCTTCCGCACATCCGCAGGATCAGCGGGCACCCAGCCGAAGTCGCCGAGGTATACCTCCGCACGGCAATGCTGCGCCTTTGTCACGAACTCCGTCGAAGGCCCTAGGCTCTTATATCCCAGTTCTGATTTGGCAACGCGGATACCGTACACGTCGCGTGCCGGAAGGCCCGCCGCCCTGGCAAGCCCGACAAACAGCGCATTCAGGTCGGCGCACTTGCCGCCCAAATCTTTAGTTTCCAGCATGAAGCGAATGTCGCCCAGGCCGCAGCCCCGTGTTTTCGGATCCCGGAATGTGTTCTCCACGATCCACTCGTAGATCGCACGCGCCTTATCCACATCCGTCTTCGCGCCTTTTGTAATTTCGGTCGCCGTCGTTTTCACGATGCCGTCGGTCGGCAGCAGCCTAGTCGGCCGCAGAAAATGTTGCAAATCTGCTTGATCTCCTTTCGGCCTATTGCCGACGGCGGAGAGGTCCACCGCATAGTTCTTGGTGGCTATCCGGCTCGTGACTGTAAGGACCGGCTTCACGCCGACAGGAAATTCCGCCGCGATCATTCCGAGCGTGTCGGTCCTGCTCTCGACCATCTTCGCGGTGCCACCCTCGGCCTTGAACTCATTCGCGAGCGTCTTCTGGTAGGGTGTTGGATTCACGAGTGCCGCCGGTAGCCATATCCGTGTCATCCCGGAAGTCTTCAGAACCTGCACGCTTGTCGTCACTTCAAACGTGCGCCACACGTCAGCCGCTGCACCCTGTGACAACAGGCGTCCCCCCTTGGGAAAGGCCAGAGATGCTGACACCACACCTGCGGAACGCAGGAAATCGCGACGTTTCATAACCCGCCTAGTCCGACACAATTTCACTTATTTGGCTTTCTGGCCAATCACAAAATACACTTGATTCCCCACCCAAGCAACGGGCATGGCATGGCATGGCCCCTGTCAACCTGACCGCTTCCAAGTGCTGGGTAAGGTCGGGTTACCGCACATCATGTGAAATCGCCACATGGCGAGGTCGGCTTCAGACAATGCTATGGGCGGCCTTTTGGCTTTCCCGCGAAGCTTGAGAAATTCCGGCTTAATCCAAACCGTGTTCATTCGCTTCGGCTCAAGTTCCATGTTTCCGTATTTGTTGAAACCTCTAATGGTATAAACCCTTCCGAGGATACTCTAGCAAGAGTTTCTAGGTTCCCAACTCGTCCTTGACACACGGGAAAGGTCGTTTTCGGAATCCCCATGATTCTGACCTTAGCACCCGAGCTGAAATCTTCGTTTGACCATATTCCCCATTGTCCGAGCGAAGTTTAATCACAAGTGTGAGCTAACTCCTCGTATATCTTGCTCCTTAGTACCTGGTCTAAAACTGGAACACAGTCTAAACGTGCCCATCTAAACGTGCCCCTTGTTGAAGCGAGAGCTTTCGGGAGATTATCATCTCGATTGTCTGCCGACATACGCGGCGGGGACGGCTGGGGGGATGGCATGAAGAATTCAGCAAGGACCAGGCAAGCGGAAACAAGCCGGATGGCAGCTGAATCCGTGCTACAAGCCAAGAATCCTGAGCAGCAGGGCGGGCAGATCGCCGTCAACGCAGAGTATCTCCAACGCATTAAAGTTCTCAGCGAAGAGCGCGAAATGGAGAACCATGACTTCCGCACGTGGCTCAAGAATTACGCTTCAGACGACGTCGATGATGTTGTGAAAGCCCTCAGCCAGAAGTACTTCGCGCTTATCGACTGCAAGGAATGTGCGAATTGTTGTCGCGTCTTGGAACTGGAATTCACAGCGCCCGAACTTCACACCATAGCGAACTCAATGGAGCAATCGATAGACGAGTTCAAGAAACGCTTTGTGGTAGAAGGCCTAGTGAAACCTTGCCCCGCGCTCAAGGGAAATCTGTGTGCGATTTATGAAGGTCGGCCAGATGTTTGCAGGTCATATCCTCACTTTGAAAAACCGGACTTTATCTTCAGACTCTACGGGGTCCTTGACAGCATTGGCATCTGCCCCATTGCCTTCAACGCTTTTGAAGAACTTAAAGCGAAGGTTGAATGGTCGAAGTACCGGGCGAGACGGTCGAAACGAATGCGGGAGCTTGAAACGGAAGGTCACGTAGCGTGAAGTCTATCGAGGTGTGCCAAAACATCGCCATGCGACGCATCCCGAGGCGTTTAGATAGTACCGCTGGTGAGAGCACGTCCAGAGCAATTAGAAGCGCATGCTCGGAGGACGACCCAGAGACCGAAATCGGAATTCCGGTCACTAACGCGAAGGTAGGGCTCAACTCGCGTGTGCTGCCATCCATAGGAGTTCCAGAAGTCAAACGGGAGTAAGAGAGATGAAGAAAACACGACACTTGCTTTACGCCCGATGGCTGTTCGCGGGACTGCTCTTCGTCGCCGGCACGCATCAGACCAAGGCTCAGCAAGCCAATAAGAAGGTGCCCGAACTTCCGGAGAGTAAGCCGGAAGAGGTCGGCTTCTCGACCGAGCGACTCGAGCGGCTGCATGCGGCGATGCAGCGGGAAGTAGACGCGAAGGAGCTTGCCGGCATTGTGACGATCCTGGCGCGGCACGGCAAAGTGGTCGAGGAGAGGAGCTACGGCAAGAAAGACATTGCGAGCGGCTCTCCGATGACAAAGGATACGATATTTCGCATCTTCTCGATGACCAAGCCGGTCACCGGCGTGGCCATGATGATCTTGTACGAAGAGGGCAAATGGTACCCTTCGGATCCGATCTCGAAGTACATCCCTGAGTTCGCGCATCTGAAAGTTTTCAAGGGCGTGGATCAGAGCGGTGCGATGATTCTGGAAGACGCTGTCCGTGCGCCGACCATGAGCGAGCTGATGACTCACACGGCGGGGTTCACCTATGGATTTTTCGGCAATACGCCAGTGGACAAGATGTACAACGAGCAGAAGGTGCTGCAATCGCAATCCCTGCAGGAGATGATCGACAAACTGGCAAAGATCCCGCTGCTCTACCAGCCGGGCACTCGCTGGGAATATAGCGTGTCGATGGATATCCAAGGCTATATCGTTGAAAAATTGTCGGGCCAGTCGATGCCCGATTTCATGCAGCGGAACATTTTCGGGCCACTCGGCATGAAGGACTCGGGCTTCTTCGTTCCGAAGGAAAAGCGGAACCGGTTTGCCACGCTCTACCGGGAGGACCAAAACGGCCAACTTGCCGCGGATGCGACGGTCGGGGGCATGCCCACCGACTATGCGGCGCAACCATCGATGGCCTCGGGTGGCGGCGGGATGGTCTCTACGGCAGAGGACTACCTGCGTTTCGCACAGATGCTCTTAAATGAAGGCGAGCTGGACGGCGTTCGCATCCTGGCGCCAGCCACGGTACAACTCATGACCTCGAACCACATAGCGCCCGGTCTCATGAAGGGCGAGAATCCAATCGGTCCACGGCCTGGCCTGGGGTGGGGCTACGACTGCGCGGTCTTCACGGATCCGCCGCAAGCGGACGCAGTAGTTGGAAAAGGCACCTTCTGGTGGCAGGGAGCGGCGGATACGTGGTTCTGGGTGGATCCGAGTGAGGATGTGATTTTTGTTGGCATGACACAGCGAATGCTTGGCGCCAAGTGGCCTGCGGTGGCGGCTTTGAGCCAGCCTACTGTTTATCAGGCACTACTGAAGCCGCGGATGTAAGGTCTGTGGCCGTGGCGTCCCTCGTTAGTGGACGACTCAGGCCCAGGGTGTCAGGTAAGCGGAGATCCGGCCTACTAGTGGCCACTTCCATCGCGAGGCGTCGCCCGAAGCGTAGACAGGGAATCGGAGGGCCGGGCTATCAGCTTGCGAGCGGGTCTGCGACGCCGGATGTAGCGAACCAGTATCCACACGACGGCAACTACGACCAAGAGTACGAGACCGGCGAGGGCAATGAGTATACGTATCGAATTTTCCATCGTAAATTTGCCGCGCACGGTGTAGAAGCCATTAAAACTACGGATGGCCGCGGGCATCGCGAGCACATCATCTTTCGTCATTTGGAGGGCGTGTTCGTGCGGATGATATTGAGATTCCCAGGGAAATAAGTCCCCGGCAGAGTTCATTTCGATATGGCCGCCCAGGAGGAAACTGATCGGGCGATCCTTGACGAAAGTCACGACCCGCTCCGCGCTAGCAACATCCGCGCTGGCGTCGTCGATAAGAAGCCGGGCGGGCATCAGAAAGTCACCAGTAAACAACAATCCCATACTACGGTCGTAAAACGAAACCTCAGTCTCGTTGTGCCCTGGCGTGGGAATCACATCGACCGTTCGATCACCGAGATCGACTTGAGCGAGACCGTTGGGCCAATCGGTGAATTTGTAGTAGCGCCGAACACTGTCGATATCAAATCCAACCACTTGAGCATTGGAAAAATGCGCAAACTGTGCATCACCGGCGCGGTGATCAAGGTGCCGATGGGTATGAACGACAAGCAAAGGAAGTTTTGCAGGTCCCTCTCCGGGAAGCAGGCGCATCACCGTGTCCGCTAGTGGAATCACGTTTGGATCTGCAATATCGCCGGTGTCAATTAAAAGCGCCTTCGTTGATCCAACCAGAAGGTACATGAAAGGCGCCTCGAAGCTCGCGCAAAGATTCTCTCGAAGAATGAATGTTCGGGTGTTGTACTGATGCTCCTCAAGAGGAGGTGGTGGGTCGTTGGCGCAATTTCGTGAACCTTCATTCCAATGAATGTCCATCGATCCAGGCGCGAGTTGCGACCACCCGAGCGGGGACGTGAGCGGCACCGCGAGAACCAGCAGGACGAAGACTGCAAGCCGGCTCGAGAGCCGCTTGGCAATGATGCGGTCAATCTCGTCTGTCATGGCTTACAAAGCCTCCTTGCGCGCAGTCAGCATCGAATCCAAGCTGCGCAGCCACAATCCCACAGCTTGATCCACGCGTTTGCGGTCGTGTGTAGTACAGAAATCCAGCATGAACCCCCGCAATCCAGCGAGTACGACGGTAGCGATAGCGCGCGCCTGCTTGCATTGATACGGTTCACTACCGAGCTCGTCGGTCATAAGCTGCAGCCAATCCTCAATGGTGTCGCGCAGGAATTCTTTGTAAAGCTGCGGGTGACGCAGCGCTATGCCGTAAGTTTCAAAGAAAAGACGAAAGAGCGGTTCGGAATCAGGCGCACTCATGCGCTTCCAAATGGTCTGGCAGCCCTCCGCAAAGCTGGCCCCCTCTACCCGGCCATAGGTGGTGCGCTGCCGTTGCCGGACCTGCGCCAGAACTTCGATAACCATTTTTTCCTTCGATCCGAAGTGGTAAAGCAGAACACGAGGAGTGCATCCGAGTGCTTTGGCTAACGGCCTGAGCGACAGACCGTTCAGACCATGCTTGATGAGATATTGGACAATGGCGTTCCGCAGTTCTTCCGGCCGTTTTTCATTTACGGGTCGACCCATGGTCTGACGCTACCATAAATGATACAGTCGTTACAATAATGTGCGGACACGCGGAATCGTACGAATCCATGAGTTTGGGTTGGATTGTCGCGTGGTTCAACAGCTAACTGATAAACGTCGCAACCGTTCAAGCGGATTTCAAGTTTCCGATTACCGGAGTTGGGGCCCTCGGCGTGTGTTCGGCTACGGAACAACTCTGGCGTGCATCACTGGCGGCGCATTCAGCGTCGCGTTCTTTCCAACCGCATCACGCGCCGAATCACGCGTCGAGCAGCTTGGCAATCACATCGGCGGCATTGTAATCCGGCATGTCTGGTGGCAGAAAGGAGGGAATTTCACTCAGGTCATCTCCGGAAGTGACCAGGCCGGTTTCAACGTACTTGCCGGCGCGTACCTGAGGATGTCCGACGTTCGCTACCAGCGCGTTGCAGAGGCAAATGCGGCCCACCGTGTCCTCGATCTTTCCGCCCTTGGAAAGGTATGTGCTTACCGGCTGCGCAGCGCAGCGATAATCAATCGTGCCCGCTGCGGTCCTGAAAGCTTCGCGGAGATAGCCCAGATCGCAGATGCGTGGTCTGGCCAAGTAAACCTCCGGCTCCGAAATCGTGCCTTCCAACTGCGCGACTTTGAATGGATAACCTGTCGGTGAAGCCGAAGCATCGGTGAAAACCCTGGCCTCTCCGGAAAGCGCCTTCTTCAAGAGCGCCTGCTTGTAATCGTCGCGCAAGTCCGACTCGGCGCAGAAGGCAAACGCGGTTCCCACTTGCACCCCGGTGGCGCCCGCCGCGAGGGCTTCGCGGAGCTTTTCGGCGCTGCCGTATCCGCCGGCGAGCCAGAACGGCAGGCCCAGTTCTCGCATCTTTTGCAAGTCGACTTCGTCGCGTTCTCCGTAAATCGGCTCGCCTGCTCCGTTCCGCTGCGGCTTCCCGCGCGGCGGCGCATTGTGTCCGCCGGCTGTGGGCCCTTCGACGACAAATCCGTCGATCTTGCCGTTGGCCTTCCGCAGCAAGGTAAGGGCCAGCGTGTTCGAGGCCACGATGGGGAGAAACATTGGGCGCAGCAGCGGCGGAAGGTCGCACTCCGCGAAATCCTGCGGCACAAAAGTGATCGTGGTTTCCTCACTTCCCTGTGCGCCCGTAACCCGTAGATCGTAGCTGACAGGCTGATGATTGGCCAGACGGTCGAGCACACCAGGAATCTTAAGGGGGATGCCAGCGCCCATCAGCACGTACCCAACGCCCGCGAGCATGGCTCCGTACAGGGAAGGCAGGTGGGGAATCTGAATCTTCTCCAGAAAGTTGATTCCCACAGGGTGGTCATGACCTTCGCGGGCCAAACTTACCTCGACAAAGTTGGCAACGATGCACAACTCGATCAGTTCGCGCGGATTGTTCAAGGAATGTTTCGGCAGGCTTTTGTAGGGCTGGATTTCCATCTTGCCACCGGGGATGAAATACGCTTCCCAAATGCGCTCCGCCATTTTGGGGAAAGGAAAACGACGTAGCCCGCGCCGCATATGTCCGCCGGGGTCGCCTTCCTGCAGCCGCCGGGCCAGGATCTGATCGATGGCCGTACCGGAAACGACCCCGAGTTGTGCGAGTCGAGATACTGCCCGCGCGAGCCGCCAACTTGACACGCCCGCACCCATACCGCCTTGTATGATGATTGGATGTTTGTACTCCATACGTCCAATTATTACATGGCTAGATATTTAACTGCTGATTAAATCCAAACATCCTGTCGGTTGTGCCTCATTCATACTTCGCACTGGCCGGTCTGCGAGGAAACCGATTGGACGTATCCCGCGGTAATCGGAGAAGTAAAATATTACCTGCTATCGTCCCGCTGTGACGAATTTCTCTCACACGCTTGCGTTAGTCTTTATACGCGTATCGCCGACATGTCAGTCTCGTTGTAATTCAATCCCCGATTGGTTGGAAACGTTAGTAGTTATAAGAAATGGACGGAGCCGTTGGAGTCGAGTTTCGTGCGCCCAAGGCAGGCGCGCTGCCAGGCCGCGCCATGCCCCGACATCTGCTGCATCTTGATGCTACTGCACCGGCAACAAGGATCACGCTCCAACCCGCCTCAGAGAAACTTAGCGAAGCGTTCCGGACGCAGGCGCGGGCAGCCTCTAAGGTAACGGAAACAAACACCGGGACACTTGATCTCATTCGACGCTTGGCCCGGGCGTTTATATCGAACGCCCGGGCAAGGATCTGTAATAGACTTTCGCTTTCGCGTGACCACACTTCTTGGATCGCGCGAAGAAACGCATCGATTAATATTCTCCGCACTTACGGAAGGCGGTCATGGCTCCAAATTCAGAAAACGGAATGCAGCACCTAAGCAGCGCCTACTCGGTTCCAGAAACTCTCAAGCGAATCGACTCTTTGTTGCAAGAAAAAGGCTTAACGATATTCTGCCGCATTGATCACAGCGGCGAAGCCGAGAAGGTTGGTTTGAAAATGCACGCTACTCAACTCATCCTTTTCGGAAGCCCTAAGGGAGGTACGCCCGTTATGATTGCATCTCCCACGATCGCGATCGATCTTCCGTTGAAAGCATTGGTTTGGGAGGACGCCGACGGCAAAGTGTGGGTGTCGCATAATAGCCCGGAATATCTCCAGCAAAGGCACAATGTCCCCGGTGATCTGGTAAAAAATATCAGCGCTGCCGGCCCACTTCTTCAATTGGCAGTAAAATAGCCGAGTCTCACAGCCCGTTGGCTTTCTCTTGAGAATTTATGGTTGAAAAACCTTCGAAGGATTCTCAGCCGCAAAGCAACACCAACCCTAACGCCGCGCGCGATCATCTCGCCAATGAGCGCACGTTTCTTGCGTGGGTGCGCACCGGCGTTGCCATCGTCGTGTTTGGTTTTGCGATTGGCCGTTTTGCCATCGCTATTCGGCAATGGATGCAGATCGAAGGGCAGGGCCACGTTGTGCCAACGTCCGGACTTTCGGTGTGGTTCGGCACCGTGGCGATACTGTCGGGCGTGCTTGTTTCGATGGCCGGGCTTGTTCGGTACCGGCGGACCCGCGAACAGATTGACTCTGGAAACTTTCAGCCCGCCGGTTTCATCATTGACCTCGTGGGAATTGTGACCGCGCTGTTCGGCTTGGCCCTCGCGGCGTATCTTGTCTACATTGAATTGCACTTTTAGCTAGAGCCTGCAGATCAGCAGCTCTCGTTCGTACACCATTTCCTTCGGCAGATGATCGTGAAGTCCGATAAACAACTCTTCGTGTTCAATCACTTCTTTGCGCCAGGCTTCCCGGTCAAACTTTTGCAGCTCTTCGAACTTTTCCTTGGAGAGATCCATGCCTTTCCATTCCATGTCTTCGTATCGCGGCATCCAACCGATGGGCGTCTCCCGAGCCAAGGCCCGGCCTTTGGTGCGGTCCACGATCCATTTCAGAACGCGCATGTTTTCCGCGAACCCCGGCCACATGAACTTTCCTTCTGCATCCTTGCGGAACCAGTTAACGTGAAAAATTCTCGGCGTTAGCGTAAGCGAACGCTGCATTTTGATCCAATGACGGAAGTAGTCGCCCATGTGATAGCCGCAGAAGGGAAGCATAGCCATCGGATCGCGGCGAACTGTGCCGACCGCGCCTGCTGCTGCCGCTGTGGTTTCCGATCCCATCGTTGCTCCGATGTAGACACCGGAGCTCCAATTGAAAGCTTGGAAAACGAGCGGCATCGTGGTTGCTCGGCGGCCGCCAAAGATAATGGCGCTGATGGGAACGCCGGTGGGATCTTCCCACGCTGGATCGATCGTCGGACATTGCGAAGCCGGTGCGGTGAATCGCGCGTTTGGGTGCGCTGCCTTCGCGCCCGTTTCTTTGGCAATCTCGGGAGTCCACTTCTGGCCCTTCCAATCGAGGCATTCCGCGGGCGGGGTGTCCGTCATACCTTCCCACCACACACCGCCGTCCGGAGTTAGCGCGACATTGGTGAAGATCGAGTTTTTTGCCAGCGTAGCCATCGCGTTGCGATTCGTCTTTACTGAAGTACCCGGCGCCACTCCGAAAAATCCCGCTTCCGGATTTATCGCCCGCAGAAGGCCGCGTTCGTCCGGCCGAATCCAGGCAATGTCATCTCCGACCGTCCAAACTTTCCATCCCTCAAATCCTTTGGGCGGGATGAGCATGGCAAAATTTGTTTTTCCGCAAGCGCTCGGAAAAGCAGCGGCCACATAGGTCTTCTCACCGGCGGGATTTTCCACGCCGAGGATCAGCATGTGCTCCGCCATCCAACCTTCGTCCCGAGCGATGTTGGAGGCGATTCGCAATCCGAAACACTTTTTACCGAGCAGCGCATTTCCGCCGTACCCAGAACCATAGGACCAAATTTCGCGGGTCTCCGGGAAATGGACGATGTATTTTTCTTTGTTGCACGGCCACGGCACATCTTTTTGACCTTCCGCGAGCGGCGCGCCAACGGAATGCATGCATGGAACGACGCGAGGTATTCCCGTGTCGATCTGCTGAAAAACCGGCAGCCCTATGCGCGCCATGATGCGCATATTAACGACTACATATGGCGAATCGGTCAGTTGTACTCCAATCTGCGACATGGGAGAGCCGAAGGGGCCCATGCTATATCCCAGAACGTACATCGTGCGTCCCCGCATGGCGCCGTTGAAAAGGCTCTTCAGCTTCTTCCGCATCTCATAGGGGTTTTCCCAGTTGTTTGTGGGACCGGCGGTGTCTTTTGACAACGAGCAAATAAACGTCCGATCTTCCACGCGCGCAACATCGCTGGCGTCCGATCTCGCGTAGTAGCACCCGGGCCACAGTTTTTCATTCAGCTTGATAAGTGTCCCAGACGCCGCCATCTCTCGGCGCAAGATGTCGATTTCTTCCTGCGAGCCGTCCACCCAATGGATCGCCGCGGGCTTCGCAAGCTCCGCCATTTTTTCCACCCAGCGCAACAGGTGCTCATTCTTGCTGAGCGGCACTGCAGTATTTCGGCCAGGCCTGCGTGCGACGTCCTTTACCGCTGCTTCGTGCATGACAATAAGTAATCCCCGCTATCAACTTTACTAGGACAGGCAATGAAAGGGAAATGCGGTCCCTGTCTTGGACGCGTTCGTAACCTCGAGATTTAGATCGCTTTGGCTGGTTCGCTCGCGACCGTTGAGCGGCGTTGCAAGAAGTAATTGATCGCCGGCGTGAACACAAGAGACAAAACCATGGAGCTCAAAAGGCCGCCGATCACGGTAATCGCGAGCGGCTGCAACATTTGAGAACCGGCGCCGATGGCTAGCGCAAGGGGCAGCATCCCGGCGATCGTGGCCAGTGCGGTCATGGCAATGGGCCGAAGCCGCCGGCGGCCCGCCTGCAGCATGGCCTCCGCGGAGGAGAAGCCCAGTCCGCGAAAACGCTGTTCCGCATCGAGAAGTAAGATGCCGTTTTTCGCGACGATGCCGATCACCATGATCATTCCCATAAACGACGCAACATTAAAATTCGTGCGCGTCACGAGCAGCGCCAAAAAACCTCCGAAAGTGGAAAGCAAGGCCGATGCAAGAATCGCTACGGGCGCCGAGAAAGTGCGGAATTCGAAAAGCAGCACGACGAACAGCAGCGCGAGTGCCAGGAAAAGAACCATCAGCAGGTCACGAAAAGATTTTTGCTGCTCTTGATATTGCCCGCCATACTCGATGCGGATGGACGCTGGAAGGTGAAGATCCGCAACGACCTTTTGTACCTCCGCGATCCCTTTCCCCAGTCCCACATTTTCAAGCCGGGCCGTCACCTCGACTAGTCTCTGCAGGTTTTCTCTCCGGATTTCCGTTTCGCCGGGGTCCGTTGTGAGCGTCGCGAGCGAGCCCAGCGTTGCCGTGCGATTGGTCGAGCTAACGATCAACGTGTTGGCCATTTGCTCCAGAGAAGCGCGGCTGCGCTCCGGGAAACGCACGCGGATGGGATAGGCTCGATCATTTAGGACGACGGGTGTAGCCGCCGGTTCGCCCTCGATGAGCGCTGCCGCGTCCATGCTGACTTCCTCAACGGTAAATCCGGATCGCGCCGCGGTCGTCGGATCGATCTGAAACGTAACCGCCGGCCCACTGACGGTATTCTCGATGCCGTCGAGAACGTCGACAACGCCGTGAAGTTTTCCGATTGCCTCCGCGACTTGCGGTGCGGTCTTAAGCAGGAGCTGCGCATCCTGGGAATACAGCTTGATGACAACAGGCTCGGGCTCGTTCGAGAGATCGCCGATCATGTCTTGGAGCACTTGGACAAATTCGATGTCTGCCGCGGGTTCGCTCTCCTTGATTTGCGCACGCACATCGTTGATGACTTCGTCGATGCCGCGCTTGCGGTCGCGCTTCAGCCTCACCGTGAAGTCTCCGCGATTCGCTTCGGTCACGGCGGCCAATCCCAGTTGCAGCCCTGTGCGGCGTGACGTATTTTCAACTTCCGGCGTGGCGCGGAGAATTTTTTCAATGCGCTGAAGGATGCGATCCGATTCAGCCAACGAACTCCCCGGTGGCGTGTAATAGTCAAGAATGAATCCGCCTTCATCCATTTCTGGCAAAAGTGCGGTGTCCAGCAATTTGTAGCCCACCACCGAAAGAATGACGATGGCCAGCGAGCTGGCAATGAGCAGCAACGGACGGCGGATCACGCTCTTCATGCAACGCTCGTAAAAATTCACGATCCGGCCAAAGAGGCCACTGATATGCGCTTCCTCCGCGACCAGGAGGGCCCGGGCGTCCAGCGGTTGCTGCATCTCTCCTGCAGATTGCGGCAAATCAGCACTCTTCCTGCGAACAAAATACTGGCTCAGAGTGGGAGTCCAGGCGAGAGCAAGCAGCAGCGAGCAGAGCAGGGAAACAGTCATGGTGATGGCAAGTGCGCGGAAAAAACTCCCGGTGACACCAGTGATGGACACCAAAGGCAGGAACACCACGATTGGCGTGATCGTGGAGCCTATCAAAGGGACCGTCATTTCCTGAAGCGCGCTCTGGATGGCCCGCGCGCGTCCCTCGCCCGCGTCGCGATGCAATACGATATTTTCGAGAACAACGATAGCGTCATCGATCACCAAGCCGACTGCGGCCGCGAGCCCTCCCAGCGTCATCAGATTGAAACTTTGGCCAGTGAATTTCAGCACGATAAATGTGAGGAGCAAAGTGGCTGGAATCACCAATCCCGCAACGAGTGAAGTCCCCCAATCCCGCAAAAACAAAACGAGAATCGCCGAGGAGAGAATCAAACCGAGAAGCACAGCGTCACGGACACTGGCGATGGAGTCGTGCACAATCGTTGACTGATCGTAAAAAGGCTCGAGGTGCACGCCCGGTGGCAAGGTCGACGCGAGCTCCTGAATTTGGGCGTGCACTTCATTGGCAACCGCAAGTGTGTTGCTTTCCGGTTGTCGATTGATGCTGAGCAGCACCGCCGGCTTTCCGTTAGCGGTAACAATCGTATAAACCGGCGCGACCGATGGTCCCACCATCGCGAGGTCCCCAATACGTATGGGAACCCCTGCCGCCGTGTTCTTGACGACGATCCTGCCAATCTGTTCCGGCGTGCGCACCTGGCCACTCACGAGGCCAAGCACGAGTTGATGATCGTGTTCGAGCAAACCCGGGGAATCGATTACGTTCGTTCGGCGAATGGCTTCAAGCAAATCGGTGATCGTAACGCCCGTCGAGAGTAGCCGCGCCGGATCCGGGGACACTTGAAATTCCGGGATCCGTCCTCCTTGGACCAAGACGGAAGCGATGCCATCCAAGCGGTTGAGGCGTGGCTTGATGTCGTACGTGGCAATCTCCCACAGTTTGTCCTGCGAAATCGCGTCGGAGGTAAGGCTGTAGCCAAGAATCGGAAAGCTGGCAAATGTGAGCCGGTGCGTCTCGAGCTTGGCCGTCGGCGTCAGCTCGCTTTGCAACCGGGCTACGACGGCGTCGACACGCTGGAGTGTGACGATCATGTCGCTGTTCCAATCGAAAAAAAGATCGACCTCTGCCGATCCCCGGCTGGTGATGGAGACCACTCGCTGCAAACCGGGAACGCTGTTTACCGCTTCTTCGATGGGACGGGTGATCGTTACCAACATCTGATCGATCGGCATGACGCCGTTATCAACACCGATGACTATCCGCGGAAAGTTTGTCTCAGGAAATACCGAGACGGGAATGTTGAACGCCAAATAGGCCCCGGCCAGCGCGAGGCTGATGACGAGAAACAAAATCGGGCGCGAAAACCGTTCAAACCAAGGCGCTGTTTTTTCGCTGGGCACACTCGAACCGAAATCCGCTTCAGAGGCCATGGCCTTTAGTCCTTAGCCTTTTCCGCTGGCTTCGTTTTGTCTCCGCCCTTTTTGTCGGATTCATCGACGGAGCCTGTGTCTTTTTCCGCCGGCGCTGGTGCTTCGACCTTAATTTGCGTGTTGTCCGGCAGAGCATAGCCGCCGGACGTGATGATGGCCTCGCCTTCTTTGATTCCGCTGAGAATTTGGACCTCGCTGGCGCCTTTTATGCCGGTCTCGACCGTCTTGGCGTGAGCCTTTTCGTCGGCGCCCGCAACCAAAACAAAGCTCGTTCCATCCGCGTTCTTGTAAACCGCTGAGACCGGAACGGCGAGCGCGTCTTGGGCGGTTGCGGCCGCGATTTGAACTTGCACGGTCATTCCGGGCTTAAGCGCAGCGCCTGGCTTGCTAGTCTCGACCCACACTTCAATGGTCGTGCTTCCCGGATCGATCGCCGGACTCACCAAGCTCACGCGGCCTTTCACCTTCTCCTCCAATCCGGGAAGCTGGATCTCGGCCGCGTCGCCCACCTTCAGTGCAACGGCCTCCGTCTGCGCGATGTGCGCCTTCGCGATCAGCTTCGAAAGATCCATCACCGTGAGCAAGGGCTGATTCGCCGCGGCGAGTTCGCCGGGATACTGCGGCCGCTCCGTCACCACTCCATCGATCGGGCTCTTAATCTCCGAATAGCTGAGCTGTGCCTGTGCGCCGAGAAATTTACCTTTGGCTGCGGCGAGTTGGCCACCGGCGGACTTCAGCGCTTGGGCCTGCCCAATCCGGTGAAAGTCGTCGAGCTGTTTCTGCGCTTGTTCGTACTGGCTGCGCGCCTGCATGAGCGATACCTGCGCAGAATCAAAGTCTCGCCGCGGTATTCCTCCCTGCTCGAAAAGTTCCTTGCGGCTGTTGTAAAGCTGCTGCTGTGCATCCAATGCGCTTTTCGCCGCTGCGGTGTCCAGCTCCGCTTTTTGGATTTGTTCAGGCAGGCTCGCGCCGGTAGTCGTGGCGTAACCCGCTTCTGCTTGCTGAAATTCGCCCTGGCTCTGTTCGGCCGCTGCGGAGAGGTCGGCATTCTCCAATGTCGCGAGCAACTGTCCTTTGTGGACGCGGCTGCCGCGCTGCACCAGGAACGACCTAATCGTGGATGTGATCTTCGGCGTGAGTACAGCCTGTTGCAGCGGGAACACCACCGCGTCCGCCAAAAGTGTCTTTGATATTGTGGTCCTGTGCGCCGCAGTGGTTTGCACGGAGACGATCGGGTCCTTCGCTTTCTCTTCCGACCCGCAACCCGGCGCGGCGTACGCGATTGCCCCCGTTGCAATGCAGAGGAGAAAACTCCTCCCTCTGTTGCGTATAGAGTCGGTTCTCATGGCGTCGTCAAAGCTCCCGTCAGTGTCTGCAGATTGGCCAGCGCAACGCGATAACGCACCGCTCCATCCTGATAGTTGGTATTTGCCTGCGCGAACGAGTTTTGGGCGTCCACCACTTCCAACACGGTTGTCTCTCCTCCCTTGTAGCGCAAAGTTGTCAGCCGCAACCCCTCGGACGCCAATTCCGCGGATCGTTGCAACCCCGCCAATTCATTGAGGGCCGTCTCCGCCTCACCGTATAGCGACTTCATCTCCGCTAGCAGCTTGCGCTGCGCCAGCGAAAGTTCACGCTGCGCTTGAGTGCGCCGAAGCTCGGCTTGTTTCACGCGGCTCTGTGTGGCTCCCCAGTTCCAAATGGGTATGTTTAGTGTTGCCGACGCCGAAGAGCCTAGATTGTGAATTCTCTGGCTGTCGATCACGCTGTTTGTCGCAAACTGGGCTGCATCAATCCCGTAGAAATAATCGAGCGTCAGTGAAGGCAAATAACCAGCTCGAGCGTTCGTGATGTCATGCCCAGCTTCTTGCACTCCGGCCAAAGCGGCCCGCAGATCGGGATTGTCCCGCGCGCCCTGTTGTTGGACTTCCTCGAAAGTCGGCAGCGGGACGCTGGCGTGCAAATCGTCGTTGACCTCGAAGTTGTCGTTGAAGTCCGGGAAAATAAGCACTGCCAAGTCCAGCTTTGCATTCATAAGCTCGAGTTGGGCTTCCTGCTGTTGCCGGCGGCGGTCCTGCATCTGCAGTTCGGAGCGGATGACGTCGAAGTGCGCTACTTCGCCGCCTTTTTCAAGCTGTCCGGTCAGCTTGAAAAACTGCTCGCCTTCCGAGGCGCCTCTTTGCGAAATCTCCAACTTGCTTTGTGCCGCCGCAACACGGAAATAATCCTGCACGACCGTTACCACCAAACCCCGCGAGGCAATCTCCGCGCGCGCCCTTGCGATGGCGGCAGCGGCAGCGGCGCGTCGATAGTTCGCTACTCCAGCGAGGTCAATCGTTTCATGCACGTTCCCCTGGCTGATGTATTCGTGCACCGAATTGTTGGCAATATACCGAACGCCGCCGGTGCCGGTCCCTTGTGTGTAGAGCACTTGGTTGTTGTAGACGGCCGATGGCAGCAAGGCATCGCGCGACTGTTTTCGGTCTTCTGCCGCGATGGCGGCGTCCGTGGCCGCCGATTGAAATTCCACGCTGTTCTTCCGTGCGCGAGCGAGAGCATCGTGGAGCGTCAACCGCAAACCCGATGTAGTATTATCCGCGGGCTGCGCGGGAGTAGATTGCGAGTTGGACTGGGTCACCTTCGGCGCCGGAGTATCCGGCTGCTGGCTCGCGCCTGGCAAAGTGAAGACCCCAAGCGTGGCTAGCGCGAGAACTGTCGATTGATACCAGATAGATCGAGTGCTCACGGGGTTTCTTTCGTGCGGCCGCAACCTTCACGTTCCGCTATAGCGAATTTAACGACTTTGAGATAAACAGACGATTAATCCGTCCCTGCGTAGGCCATTCCGGGTCCTGCCAGGTACACCGCGAAGTGGCTTCCCGTCGCATCGGATCGAACCAGTTCCAGCCGGCCGTGGTGCGCCTCGGCAATCCACAGGGCTATCGACAGGCCTAGACCGGCCCCGCCCTCGCGCCCCGAACGCGATCGCGCGGGATCGGCCCGGAAGAATCGCTCGAAAATGCGGGACTGCAGCTCGGGCGGTATGCCCGGTCCCGTGTCGGTGACGTCTACCTCGAAGCCCGCGGTGGTACCGCGACACGCAATATCCACGCGACCACCCTCCGCCGTATACTTGATCGCATTGTCCAGCAGATTCAGGATCATCCGACGCAGCAGCGCCTGATCCCCGTGAACCAGGCATTCCGAGGAAGCATCGACACGCAATTCTATATTTTTTTCGCGCGCCAAAGTTCTTGCTGAATGCGCGCACTCCGCGACTACTTCCTCCAGATACACATCTTCCGGCGAGAGAGGATACTGCCCCGAATCGGCTCGCGTCAGCGTGAACAGGTCTTCGACGATCTTAATCAACCGCGATGTTTCCTCGTGGAGCACCCCGAGCGATTCGAGATAGTCCTCTGCCGTTCGTCCCTGCTGCGACATGGCCACCTCGGCTTCTCCGCGCAATATTGCCAGCGGCGTCCGAAGCTCGTGAGAAGCATCCGCGACGAACCGCTGCTGACGCTCAAACGACTGGTCCAGCCGATTCAGTAGATCGTTGAAAATGGTGGCCAGCTGTCCGAGTTCATCGTTGGCATTCAGCACCGGAAGCCGGTCATGCAAGTTGGTTGCACCGATCCGCCGCGCGTGCGCTCCCATCGCGACAACCGGCGCCAAACTCTTTCGTGCCAGGAAGTAGCCGCCCGTCCCCGCGAGCAGCAGCCCTACCAGGATCATCCACGTAAATGTCAGCCGAATCGTTTCCAGCACTTCGTTTTGCGCGTGTAACGAATGGAGAATAATGAGCAAATAATTTTGGCCGCTACCTCTGAACTGACGCGAGTAGGCGCGGAATCGCGAGTGCTCTCCCCGAATTGTTTCTAAACTAACCTGCTTGCTGTCACCGAGTTTTGCGAAACGCTGAAATTCGCTCGACGCAAGTGCGCGCGTCACGGAGGCGCCAGATTTCTCGCCGGAGGAAATGGGTTCGCTTGAAGTAGCGATGGTCTCTCCGGCCGGTCCCAGCACCACGAAAGTATCGCTGTTTGAACGATGTTCAAGCATGGACTGCTGCGCCGCCCTTAAAATAGCGGAAGTCCGCGTGCCTGGGGCGTCCTCAAGCTCGGCCTGAAGTGTCACCAGAAACGAATCCGCCAGAACGGCCAACTCTTCGTCCGTCCGCTGCATAGAAGTCTTTCGAACAATCAGGTAGGTAGTCGCTGATACCAGGACCAACACCACGGCGAGGACCGCGGAGTACCACACGGTCAGCCGCACGCGTACAGAATCAAACATGTTTCTTGCGATCTGAGACATTCGTCTTGCTTTGCGCGCCCGCTGATTGCCCGCGGCCTCCGCCCTCCGCATCTTCACTGCCCTTCAATATGTAGCCAGCGCCTCGGCGCGTTTGCAACAGCCCCGAGCTTCCATCCGGATCAATCTTCCGCCGAAGGCGGTTGACATAAACTTCGATCAAGTTTGAAAACGGATCGAAAGTCTCATCCCAAACGTGTTCGGCGATGTCCGCCCTGCTCACCACTCGTCCCGCATTCCGCACCAAGTACTCCAGCAACGCATATTCCTTGTGCGTCAGCGAAATTGCGTGTCCCCTGCTCGTCGCGCTTTGCGCCGCAGTATCCAGCTCAAGGTCTCCGACGCTGAGCCGCGGCGGATGCAATTCCGTCGAACGCCGAAGCAAAGCCCGCAGCCGCGCCAGCAGTTCGCGAAACTCAAAAGGTTTGGTTAGGTAATCATCCGCTCCGCGATCGAGTCCGCTAACGCGGTCCTCGACGGCGTCTCGCGCCGTCAGCATCAGGATGGGCATTCGCCGCCCGGCTTTTCGCAGTCTGCGGCACACTTCGAATCCGTCCGGTCCCGGAATCATGACGTCCAGAATGATCAGGTCATACTCATTGATGTCTGCCTGATACAGCGCTTCTTCGCCGGCCACTGCGGTATCGACCGCGTATGCCTGCTCGCGCAGTCCTTTGACCACAAACCGGCGCACCCCCGGATCATCTTCGACCAGCAAAATCCGCATGGCTGCATAATACGCGAAAGCGCAGCCCACAGTGCAGTTTTAGCTGTTTTGCCCACAAGGTGAGCGTGTCTTTAGTTTGTAGGAAGCGATCCTCGGGGAGGCGCGAGACCGCAGTTTAACTGCGGCAGTTCTAGATCGTTTTGTCTTTCGAGTGGCAGATCTTCTCCAGGTTACACTCCACGCACTTCGGTTTTCGCGCCTGGCAAACTCGCCGCCCGTGCCAGATAACTTGGTGCGAGAAAACAATCCATTTTTCTTTTGGAATTACCCGCATCAGGTCCTGCTCGATTTTCTTCGGGTCTTCATTGCGCGTTAAGTCCAGCCGGTTCGATATGCGAATCACATGCGTATCCACAACGATTCCACTCGCGATACCAAATGCCGTCCCCAGTACCACGTTCGCCGTTTTTCGCGCTGCTCCCGGCAACGTCAGCATCTCTTCCATGGTGCGCGGTACTTGTCCGCCAAAATTCTCGAGAATGGCCCGGCTGGCTCCCATAATCGATTTCGTCTTATTTCGGAAAAACCCCGTTGGACGAATGTCCTGCTCCAATTCGGCTGGGTTTGCATGCGCGAAGGCCTCAGGCGTCGGATATTTCTTATGAAGAATCTCCGCTACCTGATTCACGCGCACGTCCGTGCACTGCGCGGAAAGAATCGTAGAGATCAGCAACTGAAACGCATTTTCATGCTTCAATTCGCAGGTCGCCGCCGGATAGGCATCATCCAACTTCGCCAAAATCGCCGCCACGCGCCTCGGGTCAGTTCCCGCCGGTGATTTTTTGTTGACAGCCACGCTCTTCGACGCTCGCAGGGATTTCGACGACGCCCCAGGTTTCTTTGGCGGCATTTTTCTTTTCTGTTTCGTTTTCTTAGTTGGCATGACGCGAAGGATACCACATAGGCCAAGCGGGGCGTTCCGGACCAATCCGTCAGCGAGCAGAGGTTGACCAATCGTAGGGGCCCGGCACGGCGTGCCCTTAAGGGCTCCTGAACGCATCCAGCAGCTTCCGAAATGCCTTACCGCGATGGCTCGACCGATTCTTTTCTTCCGGCAAAAGCTGTGCAAATGTCTTATTCAGTGGAGGAAAGTAAAACACCGGGTCATACCCAAACCCTTCAGTGCCCCTCGGCGATTCCAGAATCTCGCCGTCCACGCGGGCCGTCACGATGGCCAGCGCTCGCCCTCTCTCTGCCAAAGCAATCGCGCACACAAAATACGCCGCTCGTTCCGCGCCTTCTTTCCCACGAAGTTCACCCAGCAATTTCGCGATGCGATCTGCGTTCGTGGCCCCCGGTCCCGCGTAACGCGCCGAGTGTACCCCGGGTGCTCCTCCGAGCGCCGGGACCACCAACCCGGAATCGTCCGCAAACACATGCCCCTCTCCAAGTCGCGAATAATGCAGCGCCTTTCCTGCAGCGTTTTCCGCAAATGTCGGCGAATCCTCTTCAAACGAAGGCCGGGAATCAAATTCCGGCAACAAGTCGATTTCTATGCGGGCATGCGATGAAGGGAGTGCTTGGCCCGCCGCCAGGTCGTGAAACTCGGTAAGTTTTCCTGGATTGGAGGACGCCAGATACCACTTAACGCGCGCGCTCATTAACGGGCGCGCGCACTGAATTTAACCGGCAACACCGCGCGCTGTTCCTCTGTCAGCCGGCGAATCCCAGCTGCCGCCAACGCCAGGAGGTCCTGCATTTCGTTCCCGCTAAACGGCCGCCCCTCCGCCGTAGCCTGAATCTCGACAAAGTGGCCACTTCCTGTCATCACCACGTTCATGTCCACTTCCGCCCGCGAGTCTTCTTCGTACATCAAATCCAGCAGTGCCTGGTCATCCACAATTCCCACGCTCGTTGCCGCTACCGTATCGATCAGCGGCGAACTCTTCAAAATCCCTGCCGCTACCAGCCTTTCGAAGGCCAGTGCCAAAGCCACGAAAGCTCCTGTTATCGAAGCCGTCCTCGTCCCACCATCCGCCTGAATTACGTCGCAATCAATCCACACGGTGCGCTCGCCCAGCGCTTCCTGATCCGTCACTGCACGCAGCGACCGCCCGATCAACCGTTGGATCTCCAGTGTGCGCCCGGACTGCTTGCCTCTCGTCGCTTCGCGTTGCGTCCTTTCCTCAGTGGCTCTCGGCAACATCCCGTATTCGCTCGTCACCCAACCCTTGCCGCTGCCTTTCATAAATCCCGGCACGCCGTCGTCCACCGTGGCGGTGCAAATCACCCGCGTGCTCCCAATCTCAATCAACACACTTCCTTCCGCCGTCGAAATAAAATCCGGCGTCATCTTCAACGGACGCATCTGGTCCGGGCCGCGGCCATCAACTCGCACTCTTCCTCCTGCTTTCATCATTTCTGTAAAAACATCTTTTACGGTTTCCGTTCAACGCTGCTCGAGTTTGCCGGTCCCCTTGTTGGGTGTCAATGTTCCCGGGTCCACGGAAGAACCAGGTTTCGTTGTCGGGGCCGCCGGCGGTAGAGGCTTGTCCGTGCTTGGTGCCGGTGCTGGCGTCGAAACGGGAGCCGCAAAAGCAGGCGTTACCTGTACTCCCTTCGTGTTCACCAGGAAAGTGCCGGTAAGGTCCAAATGGCCCGCGAGCGTTTCCACTTCCTGACCATGAATCAAAATCTTTAGCCGCTGCACAACCGGCACATTCGCCTCGAGCGTTCGCGCAATCGAATCCACAGCCAGTTGCTCGCTCTGAATTCCCGAAGGAGTCGCCGTCGCCAGCGCCTCCGAAAAATCAGCAATTGCTGTCCCGTTCGGCAGCAAATAAAACGCTAGGAGCACAGCATCCGGCGGCAGCGTGCGCAGGTCGGCGTCCACCGGTCCAGCCAGCAAGGTATTCAGCACTTGTTTCGAACGCAGCACAGGATCGCTCGAAAGCGGCAATTCGACAGTGGAGTCCCAGAGCGTTCCATCGCTGTTTCCCGAAGCCCAGAATAATTCTGCCTTTACCCGCGGCTCGCCCGGGTTTATTGGGACGGCTTGTGTCAATTCTCTGCGCGCCTGCTCTGCGGTTTTCTGTTGCAACTTCGCAGCAAGTTGCAGTCGGCGCCGCAGAATCGGAAAGTAAATTGCTCCAACGAGCACCGCCACGCACAGCACGCCAACCACCCATCTGATCCAGCGCGCCGTCACGGCTTTCCTCCGGTCGTCGGCACCACGTACGAAGGCCGGAACGCCGCAATTCCCGTCGCAATGGAGTCGGCTACGCCCGGCGCCATGCGATCCAGGTCGGCCCGGTCTTCAACCACTACGCTCGAAATCTCCACCGCTATCGCCGGCGCCGCTGTAGTTCGCAACTGCCGAACCGCCGCGGTTTGCGCCGTATTTGGCGATCCCTTAAATCGCTGCACCAGCAACCCCTGCACCAAATCGCCCAATTTTCTGCTCAACCCCTGAAACGGCGTCTGCGCTCGATCCCACGGAATTAATCCGCCGGCGTCGGTCGTCACCGGCAAGTCCGAGTTGACGTAAACACGCGCGGTCCCCGGCAACCCCGTCGACGCAATATGCAAAGTAACGAAGACCGCCCCGCCCTGTGCGTTTGCAATGGCCGAGCGGTCGTCGAACGATGGATCTTCATTCCCCTGTCGCGTCTCGACGACCTGGAATCCCTGCACCTCCAGCGCCCGGCGCACGTATGCCGCAAAATCCAGCACGATCTCGCTCTCGCGAATCCCGCCCGTTCCCCGCGCTCCCGGATCCGTCCCGCCGTGGGCTGGATCGAGCACCACAATATTCAGACCCGCGCGTGGCGTTGCTGGTGGAATAGTTTGCGGAAGTCCTTGCGCCGGCGCCGTCGGCAAAGCCTGAGGTACAGCTGATTGTCCTGGAAAAGAAGCCGGGGCCGTTTCTGAAGGTGCCGGCGAAGAAAAACTCAGCGCCACGGCTCCGAAAACCACAAAGAAAAAAAGCACGCCGATCTGAAAACTGTCCCGTCCCCAAGCGCCCCGAATCATTCGAGCGATATTTTCCACGTCGAGCAGCATACCAAATCTATCCGCCATTCCGTGCTGCTCGAATGCTCGCCACTGCGAAAAAGGGACGGTCACTTGGACCGTCCCCCCACGAACCGTGATGACAGCCCTGGTTCGGCCGATGTCAAGGTCCTTCGTCGGAATCGGAGCGCTACAATGGATGACGCCCCAACTACCCTTGCGGCTGGGCTTGTGGTGGTTGCTGTTGCTGCTTTTCCCGGCGAGACGCGCGCAGCGCACGAACATTGGCCCGCATCTGCTGCCGCTGTTCCGGCGTCAGGAGCTTCACCATTTCGAAGCGGGCCCCGTGCCGTAACTGATGAATCTTGGCTTCCTTCTGATCCGCTGTCAGAGATTCATCCTTGTTCACGGCATCCAACTGCGCTTTTGTGGACTCGTGAATTCTCTTCACCCCCGCTTTTTGATCGTCGGTCAGATTCAGTCCTTGCATCGCGCCATGCATTCTTCCTTCGTGCTGCGCTGGCGCGGCAGGTACCGCCTGGCTCTGATCTTGCACCGGTGGCTGCGAACTGCTTTGTGCGCGGCTGATTCCCGGCGCAAAGGTCAGCGCCAGGAATCCGGCGGTTACCGCAATTTGCTTCGTGATGGCATTCCTATTCATGGACGGTCCTGTTCTGGGCTGGCGTTCTTTTTCTCTTACCCTCATATAACCCGCGTTGCGCCCAAATGTCGCGTTCCCGCTGTGATGCTGAAAGACATCTTCCCAATCTCAACGGATGCCCACGTAGCCCACCTCTCAGGGGCGAGGTTTTTCTTCCCCGGTCTTCAGCGGCTGCAACTGCGCCTTTCCAAGCAGGGAATTCACGTTCCCCAGCTCCTTCTGAATCTCCTCCCACCGCGCCAGGGTTGCCCTCCCCGCCGCTTCCCATTTTTCGCTAGCTGCCGCCGCGTCCGCCGAAGGCGCCCCGTCCGCGCTTTCAATAATCCCCATCAGCGCGCCCATCGCCGTCAGCACTTGTCTCAAGGTCGTTGGTTTATTGTCCGGCGCCGCAAACCCAAAAAATCCAAATCCGCCGCCCGCTGCTGCACCTGCCACAGTCCCAACTTTTTTCTCCAATTCAGCCAAAGCCGCCGCAAGTTCTGTCTTCCCCTCGGCCTCTTTGGTCCGCGCAGTTATCTGTTTCTGCAAATCGTCTGCCTGCGTCATGGCTGCGGAAAACTCTCCCACGCGGCCCGCCAGATTCGAAGCCAGCTGAAACTGCTGCTCCAAATCTCCACCGCTCGTCTTCACACGCGGATCCATCTTTACCAGCAGCGGCCGAGACATCGTTTTCCCGGCGGCGGTCAGCTTCACCATGTACCGCCCCGGAACCGCAATCGGTCCTCCGCCTCCTCGGCGAGATCTACGCCGTGGTCCCGCAAACGTATACCGCAAATCCCAAACAAACCGGTGCATCCCCGCCTCAGCTGACAACGGCTCCGCTTCATGCACCCAATACATCGGAATATCCAACTCGTCTGGATTGGTCTTCGGAGGCTCATCCGTGCTAGCAAATCGCCGCACCGATTTTCCCGCCGCATCGAAAATTTCAAGCTGCACCGCTTCCGTGTGCTTCTCCTTCAAGTAGTAGTCCAGCACCGCTCCGGTCGGCGGGTTTTCTGCCTGTGGTTCATCAAACGGTATCGGTGTCCCCTGGTCCGAGCCCGGCCGCACTCGATATGCCGTCTGCGGCTCAAACAGCCACGCATCCGTGTTCGCCACCTTCGCACTCCACTGCCGCAGCGGCGTCACATCATCCAGCACCCAGAATGATCGTCCGAACGTGGCGATCACCAGATCATCTCCGTGAATCACCAAATCGCGCACCGAAGTTGTCGGCAAATTAAGCTGCAGCGGCTGCCAGTCATGGCCATCGTTGAACGAAACGTACACGCCCTTTTCCGTGCATGCGTAAAGCAACCCCGCAACTTTTGGATCCTCCCGCACGCAATTTAAAAAGCTTCCTTCCGGAATCCCGTTTGAAACGCGCTGCCACGTTTTCCCGAAATCTTTCGTACGGTACAGATAAGCCTCGAGGTCTTCCAGCCGGTGCCGATCCACCGCTGCGAACGCTTTGCCAACTTCGAAGCGGGAAGCCGCAATGTGCGTCACCTTGCTCCACGGTGTCAATTCCTTCGGCGTGACGTTATTCCACGTTTTTCCCTCGTCGCGCGTCAGTTGAACCAGCCCGTCATCCGTGCCCACCCAAATCTCGCCCGCGTGAACGGGTGAAGGTGCAATCGTATAAATTACTCCGCGCCGCACCGATGCCGGAGCATCGGCGGCTGTCGCCGCGTCGAGATTCGCAGGCACACCCGGATCTTCCCGCGTCAAATCCGGACTGATCTTCTGCCAAGAACTGCCGCCGTTGGCCGTTCGAAACAAAACCTGCGCACTGAAGTACAGTACGCCAGGAGTAATCTCCGAAAAAACAAGCGGCAAAGTCCAAGTCCGCCGGTATTCCCCGGGGTACATCAGCGTCGGCGGTATCTGCTGCACTTCCTCATTGTGAAAATCCTGTCGCGCCACCGATCCGCCATAAATAATCTCTGGATTCACCGGGTCAGGCGCAACATAGTCGCTCTCGCCTCCGGCTTCCATGGGCCGCCAATCATGAAAATTCAACGCCCGGTAATTGCTCCGGCTCGGCGTCGCCGCCGCTCCGCTGTCCTGCTGCGCTCCATACACCCAATAGGGAAATCGGTTGTCCGTCGCCACGTGATAAAACTGTCCGGTGGGCTGGTTGTACCAGGAGCTCCACGTCTCCCCGCCGTTCCGAGTTACGATCACGCCCTGATCGCATCCCAATACCATGCGCTGTCGGTTGTCCGGATCGATCCACAGTTGGTGATAGTCGTCCCCGCCCGGCGCGCCCTTAATGGCCGTAAAAGTTTTCCCCCCGTCGCGCGAACGGTACGTCGAAGTATTGGGCACGTATACCGTCTCGGGATCCAGGGAATCCACGCTCACTTCGCAGAAATACCATCCGCGTCCCCAAATCCGCACATCCTTAGAAACGCGCGTCCAATTCTCCCCGCCATCGTCGGAGCGGTACAACCCGCCCTCCTTGGCATCGGCAATCAGGTAAATCCGCTTCGGTTTGCTAGGCGCAAACGCAATACCCATGCGCCCCAGTTCTTCGGCAGGCAATCCGTGCCCGGTCAACAACTCCCAATGCTCTCCGCCATCCTTGGAACGGTAAAGACCAGTCCCGGGGCCCTTCGAAGGCGGATAAATACTCCACGGCGGCCGGCGCGTTTCGAGCAAAGCCGCGTACATGTTCCTCGAATTCCCTGGCTCGATAGCCAGATCTATGGCGCCCGTATTTTCGTCTTTGAAAAGCACCTGTTGCCAGGTCTTCCCGCCATCGTTAGAACGAAAAACTCCGCGCTCCTGGTTCGGTCCGTAGGCATGCCCCAGCGCCGCCACGAAAACCTTCTCCGAGTCGTCCGGGTCCACTACGATCCGCGCAATCTGCCGCGAGTCTTCCAATCCGATGCGCGTCCAAGTCTTGCCCGCGTCGGTAGACTTATACATGCCGTTGCCAGACGAAATGCTCGAGCGCATGTCCGCCTCGCCCGTCCCCGCGTAAATCACGTTCGCATTCGAAGGCGCCACGGCAATCGCCCCGATCGAACCCACAGGCTGGCCATCAAAGATCGGATTCCACGTCCGCCCGGCGTCGTTCGTCTTCCAAACGCCGCCATTGACCGACCCAAAATAGTAGACGTCTGGCTGGCCGCGCACACCCGTCACTGCCAGCGACCGGCCCGCGCGAAACGGTCCGATCGACCGCCAACGCATTTCCCTGAAGAGCTTTTGGTCGAATATCTGCTCCGCATCCGGCAACGCCGCAGCCGCCATGTGCACGCAAAGAGCCAACCCGAGGGCAGCTAGGAATAGGACGGAACGCCCTAAGTTGTTCACAGTCTTATCTCCAAATGGAAAAAGAATTCAGAAATGAATTGTGGAGTATACCAGTACCGCGGCCGCCGCACGGCGGCTTAGTCGCCCGTAACTGCATTCGGCGTGGCCGCCGGAGCAATCACCGATCGCCGCAAAGGCTTGGTCGCAGCATAGAGAACGGCGCCGCCCACCATAACGATCAACCCAAACATCAACCCATTGATCCCCAGAATACTTTCACTCTCGCTCTCAACCATCGCCAGACTCATCAGCAGGAGCGGAAATATGCCGCAAGAAATTGCTCCAACGAGCCCGCCAGGCACCTTAAACTCGCGCCTCAATTCCGGCTCGCGAATCCGCAAACCCACCAGTGTCACGAACTCCAGCATCAAGCTCGCGCCATAAAGCATAATGTCCAAAGTAACGAGCCTCTTGAATCCCAAACCCAGGCACAGCGCCCAGCACGAGGCGCACACCAGAATCGCCACCCACGGTGTCTGCGTCTTTCGACTCGTTTTGGCAAACACCTTCGGCAGCATCCCGTCCCGCGCCATTGCCAGCGGAAGCCTGGAGTAGCTCATCACCAGCGCATTGAACATCCCGAACGCGCTCATCATTCCGCCAATCACAATCAGGAAGCGCAGCCACTCAAATCCCAATATCTTTCCGCCCATCAATCCCGCAATCGTAGCCCAAGACCCATCCGCGCCAAACGTCGCGGCCGGGATCCCCGTAAAGTAGACCGCGAGGAACGGCAGAACGTAAGTGAGCGAAACTAGCACTACTGCCGCGATCATGGCCCTCGGATAAGTCCGCTGTGGCCTCTCCACCTCTTGCGCGATCGTCGACGCGTTGTCCCATCCCATGTAATTCCACATGGCCACGAGCACACCGCCCAGAAGGCCCAGGCCCGTCGCTTCCGCTGCCCCATGACCACTCGCACCGGCAAAAGCTCCCACTTTAAAGGGCGCCATCACCACGATCACCGCAAACGGCGCCGAAAGAAAGAAGAACAGCCAAAGCGAAGTGATTCCCACCACGCGAATCCCAGCCACATTCAGCAGCGCGCAAGTCACCACCACAAACAGCCCCGCCAGCACCGCATGGCTCCCTGACCCGAACCACGGCGACATCTGTTTCAAATAAAAGACAAACAAAGTCGGGTAGATCGCCATGTCAAAGATGCTTGCTGCCAAAGACAGCCAAGCCTCTTGAAATCCCCAAAAATTTCCCAACCCTCGCCGTACCCAAGCGTAATAACCGCCCTCCGCAGGCAGGGCGCTGGAAAGTTCCCCAATCATGAACGCCGTTGGCAAGCACCACAGCACCGGCAAGAACAAAAGAATCAGAATCCCACGCCCGTAGCCCGCGCCATGAACAATCTCTTCGGTCCCATAGGTCCCGCCCGACACCATGAAAAACGTCGCCGCTACAAGCGGCCAGAGCGTCAGCTTTGCGACCCTTTTTTTCGCTGTTGAAATTGCGCGGGAAGGAATCTGGACAGGCAGGGATAAAGAACTCAATTTTTACTCTCGTCCTCCTAAGCGATTCTCACTCGCGCGCTGGGTGAAGTGAGTTCGCATTTGCAGAATACAAGGTTGCTCCCTCTATGCAACAAAAAAATGCATCCCGCCGAATATTTTTCATCGCCGCGAAACTGTCCCTTGGCACAGGCCCGGTGGCACAGGCTTCAGCCTGTGCTCCAGCGGCACACTCTCCCACCGTAGCCCCCACCGCCGCTACAGCTCCTTGCTGGCAACTCTCCCTGCGATCCGCTCGATGCGCTTAGGCCCTGTGCTAAACTTCGCCTTTCGTTTTCGCGCTCTTTTGCTTCGCGCTTATTCCTTTTCAGGAGTCATCTCGCATGAAGCTCGGTTCCCTCGCTTTCATTCTCTCCCTGCTCGCTCTCTCGCCCTCCGCCGCCGCGCAGACCGCTCCAGCCTCTCCCCGGCCCATTACCATCGATGACTATTTCCAAATCCAAGCCGTTCACGACGCTCAGCTCAGCCCAGACAGCCGGTGGGTTGCCTACTCGGTGGATAAAGGCGCTCTAAAGACCGACAAAAACGAGACCCGCATTTGGATGGTCGCCATCTCCGGCGGCGACGCGCTACCGTTGACGGCCGAAGGCGTCTCCTCCTCCCACGCCCGCTGGGGCCCCGACGGCAAACTCCTTGCCTTCCTCTCCGCTCGCAACGAAGGCAAAACCCAAGTCTGGCTTCTGAACCGTCTCGGCGGCGAAGCTCAGCAACTCACTGACACGGCTCAGGATGTCGAAGATTTCGCATGGTCACCCGACGGCCGCCGCCTCGTCCTCGTCCTAAAAGACGCCACACCCGAGGAACTCGATGCTGCCAAGGAGAAATTCGCCGCCGCGCATTCCTCAACCTCTTCGGACACCGGCTCCGACGACAAAAAACCCAAATCCAAAAAGCCCTGGGTCATCGACCGCCTCCAATTCAAAGTCGACGAACTTGGCTACCTCGATCGCCGCCGTACCCATCTTTATGTTTTCGACATTGCCAAGAAATCTCTGGTCCAAGTGACCAGCGGCGACTTCGACGACACCGAGCCCGCCTGGTCACCAGACAGCAAACTCCTAGCCTTCACTAGCAACCGCTCCAAGCCCGACCCCGACCAAACCTACAACTCTGACATCTGGGTCGTCGCTGCCAACACTTCCGACAGGGGTGCCCACCTCACCCAAGTCACCACAAATCCCGGCATTGACAATTCTCCTGCTTGGTCCCCCGACGGCAAGTCGATCGCCTACGTCACCACGCTCGACCCCAAACTCTTTGACTATGCCACCAGGCATCTCGCCATGTCTCCAGCCTCCGGCGGCCCCGCCAAAGTTCTCACTCTCTCCCTCGACCGCATGGTCTCCAATCCACGTTTCTCGCCGGACGGTCAATCCATCTACTTCATAGTGGACGACGACGCCACGCAAAATCTCGCACAAATCCACATTGCCGACGGCCAAATGGGCGCTCGCCCGGTTACCGGATCCGTCTTTGTAGGTTCCTATTCAGTTGGAAGCGGCACTGCTGGAAACGTGACTGCTAACACCATCGCCGTACAGATGGCGACGATCGACGGCCCCGACGAAATTTACACAATTGTTGGCGGCAAGCTTACCCAAATCACCCACACCAACGACGCCCTCTTCTCCCAGCTAAAACTCTCCCACGGTGAATACGTCCACTTCAAAAGCAAGGACGGCACCCAAGTCTCCGGCTACCTCTACAAGCCGCTCGACTACGTCTCCGGCAGAAAATATCCTACTCTCCTCGTCCCCCACGGCGGACCCGTCTGGGCTTATTACGCTGAGTTCTCCCATCTAGCCCAGCTCTACGCCGCCAACGGCTACGCCGTCCTCTTTCCCAACCCGCGCGGTTCGACCGGCTACGGCCAGGACTACTGCAAAGCCATCTACGCCAACTGGGGCAACAAAGACTTCCAGGACGACATGGCCATGGTCGACTACGCCATCGAGCAGGGCCTCGCCGACCGCGACAAACTCGGCGTAGGCGGCTGGTCCTACGGCGGCATCTCCACCGATTTCATCATCACGCAAACTACTCGTTTCAAAGCCGCCATCTCGGGGGCCGGCGCGGCCGAATTCTCCAGCCTCTACGGCCACGACCAATACCAACGAGACTACGAAACCGAGCTAGGCCTACCCTGGGAAAATCAGGAAGCCTGGATAAAAGTCTCTCCCTTCCGCAACGTCGCCAAAGTCACCACTCCCACTCTCTTCATGGGTGGCAACCTCGACTGGAACGTCCCCATCCTCGGTAGCGAACAAATGTACCAAGCCCTAAAACGTCTCGGCCGCACTACCGAACTGGTCGTCTACCCCGACGAATTCCACGAATTCACCCTCCCGTCTCACATCAAGGACCGCTTCGAGCGCGACCTGGCCTGGTACGCCCATTTCGTCAAGGGTGACCCCACTCCCGCCCGCCCCGCGCCCTCGCCCAAATCAACCGACTAACACCATTTGTCCGTGGCGAGTTTCAGCCGCTGAAATCTCGGAGCGGCTCAATTGGCGATTATCGTGCTTCGCAAGGAGTGCTTCCTCTGTTCCGTTGAAGAGATTCTCCTAGCTTGAGAGGGCCGCGTGAGAAACGAGGCAAACCTCTTTCCATCGCAGCAAGACTCGTCGTTTCGAGGCTGGCCTTTCGAGAATGGGTCCAGAGTCCGCTGGGAACCATCCAGATTTATGAAATCGGGATGCGGTAGAGGTTCCGCTGGATCTTGCAAAAAGACGGGAGTAGGGGGTGGTTATGGTTAACTTCGTCCGCAGCCTCGACGGAGCGGGGCCCTATCACTAGGCAGTTGAGAGGAGTCCCAGCCACATGCTGACCAGCTCCAGGTCTCAGGAGGCGCAAGAACCAGCAACGCGACCGTTCCACTTCGGTGGAAAAACTTGCTTTGCCCTTACTGAACCTCAAGCGACCACACGCAATTGAAGACCAAGCCGTCGCCAAGATTTTGGGCTACGTTGTTGCCGGAAAACTTCTTTGCCTTATTTACCGGACGCAGCACCACGCCGTACTCACCCGGAGGGAGCCCGCCGCTCGCTTGCAACTGGTAACGGCCGGAAGCGACCTTCGTCGTTTGCGCTGGCACTCTCTGCTCCACAAACGACGCATACAAATCCCAATTCGCATCGGAACTCTGCATTTCACTGGGTTTGGCTGCTGTTGCTCCCACCAGGCGGAAGTTGCTCTGCGGCGATGGCTCGAGCCTGATCAGCGCAGGCTCGTAGTCGTCCACTGTGATTCCAGGAATCCCGTCGAAGCTAACCTCGAATGCTGGCTGGCTGTTGTGAGTAAACATATCCGATTTCTGGCCCGGGATTGCCCATACATCTGTCACATTGCTGGAGTTGGAGTTAGCCTTATGCTTTGCCAATAGACTCGTCGCTATCATCGCTGGCCCGATGATCGGATTGGCCATCAACGCCATGCTCGCCATTCCCGAGCCCGGCTTCATCGTTCCGTTTGAGAGCAGGCTTTGCGCGATGCTAGTCAGGTTCTGGGTCAGCGACCCGTCCGAGGCCAGCCCGTCCAGCGAGGACGCCTTCGAATTGGTCGGAACAATCTGCGTGTGCGACACCACCAAGGCTTGCTTCTGCCCGCCCTGCACCATCATTACCGACGGCTGCCCGGGCATCGCTGCTGCCATCGTAGCTGCGGCCTTCGTGCGCGCGGCTTTTGCCGCCTGCGCTTTGGCTTCCTCGGCCTTGTCTTCGGCTTCCACGGCCGCTATTTTGGCCTGAGCGGCCGACAAGACTGCCGCAGCCGCCTCTTTTTGATCCTTGACGGCCCCAATCATAGCGTCCACAACCTTCTTCGGGACGCCGCTCCTCTTCAGTTGCAGCAAAGCTCTGGCGGAGACATCGAAATCGGTCCCCTGGGTCCGGATGGCGCTCAGAACTGCGTCTACATCCTGCCCGCCCTTAACCATGGACACGATATCGTCATTGGTCAGGAATTTGGGCGGGCTTTGCGCGGTCGCAATTGCGGTCAACGCCCCTGCCAAAACCATCGCGAACACCCATTTTCTTAACATGAATCCCCTCCTACTCTATAAAGCGTGAAATCGGGTCAAACTAGCTCACGCCCAGGCTAGATTTTCCGGGATGCAGCGACTCGACGAACCAGTACTATAGTGCAGAATGGAGTTGAAACGTATCCCTTTCCGCCTCCGTCCCACTCCCTGCGAGTGATACCCTGTGGCTGTTCCTTAGAATCGAGACGCTCAAACACGTTGGACGGAGGATGATTGTGCGAAAGTACGCGACTGTGTCGGCTGTCGTAGCGCTACTGCTGACGGTAATTCCCCTGTCGGGTCAATCCCCGAGCAATTCCGAGCTGTACGCGATTCACCAGATCCGCGAAGAGGGCTTCGCCGATTCCAAAGTGATGGAAATCATCAGTTATCTGAGCGATGTCTACGGTCCCCGCCTCACCAACTCCCCCAACATCAAAGAAGCCGCCAAATGGACCACCGAGAGACTAACCGAGTGGAAGCTTGCTAATGTGCATCTCGAGCCTTGGGGGCCCTTCGGCCGAGGCTGGTCCAATGAGCGCACTTCCGTCCAAGTCCTGTCGCCGCGCCCGTTTCCCTTGATAGCCTACGCCAAGGCCTGGACCCCAGGCACCAACGGTCCCATCACCGCCGACGTGGTCTTCGCTCCGATCACCAAAGAAGAGGAATTCGCCAAGCTCAAGGGGCAGCTCAAAGGCAAGTTTGTTCTCACCGCCGCTGTTCCTGAGAACCCAGAGCGCTTCGAGCCTCAGGCCCACCGCTACACCGACGCCGAGCTAGCTGATCTTGCCACGCAGCAAGTGCCCGCTGCCCAACAGGGCCAGGAAGATCGCATGGCCCAATTCCGCGCCCAGCGTGAATTCCAACTCAAAGTTCAGAAATTCCTGGTTGACGAAGGCGTAGCCGCGTGGATCGAGCCTTCCCGCAGTGATGACGGCACTGTCTTCGTCCAGCAAGGCGGCGATCGCGATAAGGACAAGGCTGCGGCCCCCTGCCGCATCGCCGTCGCCAGCGAAAACTACGGTCGCATCGTTCGCATGCTTGAAAAGAAAGCCGTGGTCACCATGCTGGTAGATATCCAAAACAAGTTCTGGGACGAGGACCTAAACTCATTCAACATCATTGGCGATATCCCCGGCTCCGATAGAGCCAAGGCCGATGAAGTCGTCATGCTCGGCGCTCATTTCGATTCCTGGCAGTCAGGCACAGGTGCCACAGACAACGGCGCAGGTTCAGCAGTCATGCTGGAAGCTATCCGCATCCTAAAAACAACCGGCGCAAAAATGCGCCGAACCGTGCGCATCGGCCTCTGGACCGGTGAAGAGCAAGGCCTGCTCGGCTCGCGCGCCTACGTCAAGCAGCACTTCGGCGATCGCGAAGCCGAAGACCCCGCCACACACCTGATCAAAACTCTTCCTGAGCACGCCAAACTGGACGCCTACTACAACATCGACAACGGCACGGGTAAAATCCGCGGCGTTTATCTCCAAGGAAATGAAATGGTTGCTCCCATCTTCAACGCCTGGATGGCCCCCTTTCACGACCTCGGCATGACCACTCTTACCATTCGCAATACCGGCGGCACCGACCATCTTTCCTACGACGCCGTCGGCCTTCCCGGCTTCCAATTCGTCCAAGACCCCATGGACTACGACACTCGCACGCACCACTCCAACATGGACGTTTACGAGCGCATCCAGGAGCCGGACATGAAACAAATGGCGGTGATCGTCGCCTCCTTCGTTTATCTAACCGCCAACCGCGACGAAATGATGCCGCGCAAGCCGCTGCCAAAACCGCAACCGGCCCGCCAATTCCCATGACTTGGTCGTCTCACATCCCCCGCACGGAACCTTTCGGCCTTTGGTTCGTCTTATTACTCCGACGGGACACCGCTTACTCTGGGAGACCGCATGACCAATCTCTGGCGCGACCTTCGCCACGCCTTTCGCCTACTTCGCCTAAGTCCCGGCTTCACCATCGTCGCAGTCCTCACCCTGGCTCTCGGCATTGGTGCCAACACCGCCATTTTTCAACTCGTTGATTCCATTCGCCTCCGCACCATCCCTGTCAAGAACCCCGAACAATTGGGCACCGTGCGCATTGCCGACCGCCACTGGGGCTCCGGTAATTTTTCAGGCCAATATTCGCAGCTCACATTTCCAATGTGGGAACAAATACGCAAGCGCCAGGAAGGCTTTGCCGAAATCGCGGCATGGGCTGAGCAGCCGTTTAATCTGGCCACCGGTGGAGAAGTGCGCTTCGCAAAGGGCCTCCGCGTAAGCGGCGGTTTCTTTCACGTGCTAGGCGTGCGGCCGGCCCTGGGCCGCCTTCTTGGTCCCGAGGATGACGAACCCGGCTGCCCGGCTTCCGGTGCAAACATCAGCTACGCGTTCTGGCAGCGCAATTTTGCAGGTGATCCCTCTGCGATTGGCAGGCGACTGACCCTCGATGGCAATTCCTTCGAGGTTCTAGGCGTGACGCAACCGGGTTTCAACGGCATCTCCGTCGGCAATACCTTTGATGTCGCCGTCCCGGTTTGCGTCGAACCGATTCTCAACCCGCGCGACAACCGCCTACCCGAGCGCGCTAGCTGGTGGTTAGCTACCATTGGCCGCCTGAAACCGGGATGGACCATTCAACGCGCGAACGCGCAAATGAATGCCGTGACTCCTCAAATCCTGCAAGAGACCATTCCGCCTGTTTACGACGGCGAAGGCGTGAAGAAATATCTCGAGTACAAGCTCGGCGCCTTTTCGGCGAGCACCGGATTCTCCGAGTTGCGCGAGGATTCCGAGACGTCTCTGTGGCTGCTTCTTGGAATTTCTGGCCTGGTTCTGCTCATCGCCTGCGCCAACCTGGCCAACTTGATGCTCGCCCGCGCGGGCGCGCGCGAACGTCAAATCACAATCCGCCGCGCATTGGGAGCGACGCGTTGGCGAATGATTCGCGAACTCCTTTCAGAAAGCCTGCTACTTGCAGCCGGCGGAGCGATTTGCGGATTATTCTTGGCCTTCGCCGTAAGCCGCCTGCTCGTGAACTTCATCAGCACGTCGGATAATCAAATCTTCCTCGACTTGGGAATGGATTGGCGTGTGCTCGCCTTCACCACCGCGCTTGCGGTGCTCACGACTATTTCGTTTGGCTTAGCTCCTGCTATCCGCGCAACCCGCGCCGAGCCGGCTACCTTGCTCCAGTCCGGAAGCCGCGGATCGACCGTGGGCAAGGAGCGCTTCAGTCTTCGCCGCATTCTCGTTGTTTCGCAAGTCGCGTTATCCGTGGTTCTTTTGATGGGCGCGCTCCTTTTTGTTAGAAGCTTGCGCAACTTGACCACTCTGAATACCGGTTTTCAGCAGACCGGTATCTTGGTCGCCGGGATTGATTTCGAGCGCTTGCACATCCCCGACGAGCGGAACACCGAATACAAACGCGACATCGTGAAACGCATACAGGCAATGCCGGGCGTGGAATTCGCTGCCCACGCCCGAATGGTGCCCTTCGGAGGCAGCTCCTCGAATGACAATGTCCTGACGGAAGGTTCCAATGTCGAAAAAGGCGTCTCGTGGCTCAACTATCTTGGCCCGGGCTATTTTCAAACGATTGGCACGCCGCTACTTGCTGGGCGTGATTTCAATGATCGCGACACCGCTACGTCAGTGAAGGTAGCCATCGTGAATGAGGCGTTTGTGCGCAAGATTCTCGATGGGACGACCAGTCCTCTTGGCAAGAGGTTTCGCATCCACCAGCCTCCGGGAAAGCCGCGCCCGCTATACGAGATTGTTGGAGTCGTCAAAGACAGTAAATACCAGGACATGCATGAAGGATTTCTGCCGTTTATGTATTTTCCCGCAACACAGGAGGAAAAACCCGGCCCGTATGACCAAATCGTGATTCGTTCGTCGCTGCCGCTGACGAGTCTCATCGGCGCGCTCAAAGAGACGATCGGCAACATGAATCCCAGCATTGATCTTGATTTCAAAGTGATGAGGACGCGCATTCGCGAATCGCTTCTGCAGGATCAACTAATGGCGACCCTCTCCGGATTTTTCGGTTTCCTGGCCGCGCTGCTCGCCGCCATCGGCCTCTACGGCGTCATCTCCTACATGGTCGTGCAACGCACCAAAGAAATCGGCATCCGCATGGCCATCGGCGCAGAACGCGTCGATGTGTTGAGACTGGTCTTGCGCGAAGCGGGCCTGCTGACGATTACCGGCCTCGTGATCGGCGCTGGTCTCGCTCTAGGCGCCGCTCAAGCTGCTAAATCCTTGCTCTACGGGCTAAAACCCCACGACCCTCTCACGCTAATCGCTGCCGTAGTCGTGCTCTCCGCCGTAGCTGCCTTCGCCAGCTTCTGGCCTGCATATCGAGCTTCTAAGCTCGATCCATTGATCGCTCTCCGCTATGAGTAAGTAGGGATGGGCGAGGCGTGGAACCTTCCATCCGGCCATCCGGTCGCTCTTTAATTACGGGTATCGTCGTAGAGTTCATCGCGCGTCGATTTTCCGCAGAGCACGTTTTGCCACCGGTTCGGATTCCCATCGCCGAAGACGCTTCACCGCTAACTTCCGTTTGCTTGTTTGGTTTCCTGGGTTCCGCTTTCTCTCGTAGGTCTCCCATCGTGACGTTCCAACGGTCTAGGCCCATACTATTCGTTAGACTTAAAATCCACCTCAATCGGCTCAATCAGTGGCATCAGCCATACCAACAGCTTCTGATGGACCGGATGCGCCCCATAAGTCTCGCACGCGGTCTTATCCCCAAACTTCATCACTCCGCCCAACTCATAACCCTGCCCGCGGGGCGAATCATTCCTACCCACCCATGAGTCCAACACCTCGGGAATCTCCGTCTTCAGGTTCCGTATCTCTCTGACGACCCGGTCCTTCAGCTCCTCTGTGACTCCCGCCTTAAATCGAAACGCAAACATATGTATGTACATGGCTGCCATAACCCTCCGGTCGAAAAGCTCCTCATTCTCAGTCCGCCTCGGTTCAATCGTCCCAAGCCGAGACCCCTCTGGCCCTCCGCGCTGTTGCCGGTTCTCCCTGGCATTCCCAAACGACGCGCTGCTACATACTAACCTTCACTTTAATGTCGACAAAAGCGTCGCCGCTGCTCACCTTCGACCGTAAGCCTGCCAAAGAGTCGCCATCCAACAAACACCGAGGGTACGCCTAGTCTCTTTTTTTCACCACTTGCTATCGCGGCTCCTCTGCTACACTTCGCCCGGTTTATACCTCAATTCCGTCCGGAGGAATTCGCAGCATGAAAATCGTGCGCAGCTTCACTTTTGCTTTCCTCGTCTCAGCAATCTTTCTTGCCGCTCAAGCGGCAGCTGCGGCTCCGCAACAGCCTCGCGCCGCTTCCGCAGCCGCTCGGCAAATCACCGTTGACGATTACTTCCAAATTCGCGATGTCGGTCAACCCGAGCTAAGCCCCGACGGGCAGTGGGTCGCCTACACCGTGCGCAGCAAAATGCTCAAGGAAGACAAAAACGAAACCCAAATTTGGATGGTACCGGTGCACGGTGGCGATCCACTTCCCATGACCGCCGAGGGTGTTTCCTCCGGGCATCCGCGCTGGAGTCCGGACGGTAAATATCTGGCCTTCACATCTTCGCGCAATAACGGCAAAAGCCAGGTCTGGCTCCTGAACCGTCTCGGCGGGGAAGCCGTTCGACTCACGGAAATCTCTCAGGGTGTCAACGACTTCGAGTGGTCCCCGGATGGCTCCCGCCTCGTCTTGGTCATACAGGATCCCAAGCCGGAAGACGCGGAAGCCGACAAGGAAAAGGACAAGGATAAAGAGAAAGATAAGCCAAGTGCCAAACCTAAAGCCCTGCCCCCTTATGTTATTGATCGGCTGCAGTTTAAGTCGGACACGGTGGGTTACCTCGACCGGCGCCGAACGCATCTTTACGTTTTCAAAGTTGAAAAGAAAACCGTGACGCAAATCACGTCGGGCGACTTCGACGATTCCGACGCCGCGTGGTCTCCCGACGGCAAATCTTTGGCGTTCACCAGCAATCGCAGCACGCCCGATCCGGACCGCAACTTCAACACCGACATTTGGGTCGTTGACGCCGAAAATAGCGACAAAGGCGCACACCTCACGCAAATTACCACCAACCCCGGCGCAGACCGGTTTCCTTCCTGGTCTCCGGACGGCAAATGGATCACTTTTATCAGCCAGACTGACGCCAAAGCTATCGACTACGCTACCCACCATCTGGCCATCGCTCCTGCCACGGGCGGCGAAGCAAGAATCCTCACCCTTGCGTTTGACCGCAGCGGGCGGCGCCCGCGCTTTTCTTCCGACGGCAAGTCCATTTATTTCATTGCTGAAGATGATGGCACGCAGAATCTCTGCCGCATCGCCGTCACCGGTGGCGAGGTCGTTCGCACCATCGGCGGACGGGTCACTGTCGGTTCCTATTCGCTCGGGAAAGACAACGTGATCGCCGCGCAAGTCGGCACATCCGACCGTCCTGACGAAATTTTCCTCCAGAACGGTAGCGATCTGACCCGTCTGACCAAGACGAACGATGCGCTTATTTCACAGCTGCGCTTAGCTAAGGTCGAATACATTCATTTCAAGAGCAAAGACGGGACCTCCGTTGCCGGCTACCTTTACAAACCGCTAGACTTCGACGCCACGAAGAAAGTTCCCACGCTTTTGCGTCCCCACGGCGGCCCGGTCGGACAATACGCAGCCTCCTTCGATCATCTCGCGCAGCTTTTCGCTGCCAATGGCTACGCCGTCCTGCTGCCAAATCCCCGCGGGTCATCGGGTTACGGCCAAAAATTCTGCGAAGCCATCTTTGCTGATTGGGGTAACAAGGACTTTCAAGATGATATGGCCATGGTAGATTACGCGCTCGATCAGGGCATCGCGGATCCCGATAAACTTGGCGTGGGCGGCTGGTCCTACGGCGGGATCTCCACCAACTTCATCATCACGCAGACCACGCGCTTCAAAGGTGCCATCACCGGCGCGAGCGAAGTTCTCTACGCCGCGAATTACGGCCACGACCACTACCAAAGATTGTGGGAATACGAGCTGGGATTGCCGTGGGAGAACCGCGCACTCTACGACAAGCTCTCACCATTCTACAAAGTCACAAACATCACTACGCCCACGCTCATCATGGGCGGCGAGATCGATTGGAATGTCCCGGTCATCAATTCGGAGCAGCTCTACCAGGCGCTAAAGCGCGTCGGCAAAGTGCCCACCGAACTGGTCGTCTACCCCGGCGAATACCACGGCTTCACAACGCCGTCGCATATAAGGGACCGTCTCGAGCGCTACCTCGCCTGGTATGCTCACTATGTGAAGGGTGACGCAACTCCGGCAACTCCTGGTCCGCAGGCGGCGCCGACCGTGAAGGCCGGAGGGGAGTGATGCGTATCTTGCGAAGCGTTCTTATTTCCGCGCTGTTCGCGCCCCTCGTTGGCTTTTCGCTCAACGCCGAAACCCGCTTTACTGTCGGCACGGCTTCTGCCGCGCCCGGCCAGAAAGCCAACGGTTATATCGAAGTGCCTGTGGGTGTCGATGCCGGGACAAATATTCCGGTGGTGGTGGTCAATGGTGCGAAGCCTGGACCTGTCCTTGCGCTTGTTACCGGTGCGCACGGCACGGAATATGTTTCGATCATCGCCCTCGAAAAATTAATCGGCGAGCTGGATCCCGCGCAAGTTTCAGGCACGGTGATTCTGCTTCCGCTTGTGAACATTGTTTCTTTCGAGCAAAAAGTTCCGCACGTGAATCCGATCGACAACAAAAGCATGAACCGTTTTTATCCCGGCAAAATGGACGGCACACAAACGGATCGCGTCTTGTTTATGATTACGAAGGAAGTCGTCGACCGCTGCGATTATCTAATCGACTACCACGGCGGCGACCTTGATGAGAGCCTGCGCCCGTATGCTTACTGGGGGCCCACCGGCAAGGAAGCGCAAGATCGCATTTCAAAACAAATGGTCCTCGCTTTCGGGCTGGATCACATCATTATTTGGAGCGAGCGTCCCACTGATCCCGCGGCCACGCGCTATCTGGACAACACGGCTTCGGTACGCGGCAAACCATCGATTGTTGTGGAAGCCGGCCATGCCGGCACGGTCGAAACCGATGATGTAGGGCTGCTGGTGAACGGCACGCTGAGCACGATGCGCGCATTGAAGATGATTCCCGGCGAACCGCACTACATCGAAAATCCCGTCTGGCTGGGGAAGGTCGTAGACGTCATTTCCGAGGGACCGGGCATTTGGTATCCCCTGGTCAAGCGCGGGACCTACGTTCAGGAAGGCATGATACTCGGCCACGTGACGGATTATTTCGGCAAAGTGATTTTGCAAGCGCGCGCTCCCACGGCCGGCGTGATTCTTCACGTGAACGCGGTTCCCTCGCTGAAAAAGGGCGACAACATCGCCGACATCGGCGTTGTCGCCGCAATGGCTCCCTAGTTTTCGTTAAGGCGCCGCGACTTTTTCGGAGACCTGGCTCCCACGCTTGCCATCGAGGGCGCTGCTACATGTTGGCGATTAGCTTCCTCACCAGTGGCACTACGTCGTCGGTGGCGCAGGGACACATCATGTACATGACGCGGATCAGCTTGTCGCCTTTCTGAACTAGCATCATGGCGCCGCCTATATCGAGATTGTCGTCTCCCAAATCCGGAATGGTGACCATCGCTCCACCCAAGCGGCTAAACGCCATGCGGCTCAAATTCATCTGGGCTTTGGCACCATTGTTGGTCACGCTGAAGGTAAAAACGGGCGCTTCACCAGGATGTTTTGAAGCAGAGCCGCTCTGCTCCGTGTTCATGCCCTGAAAAAGACCTTTTGCGACCGACTCAAACTGTTGTCGCTGGGCCTCGGTTGTCGCTTCTCTGTGGAGCAGGGAAGCATGTTTGGCAACAAGATCCGAAATGTCTCCCAGGACGTTGTAGACACATCCGGGTTCGCTGCCCCGGTCGGCCTCGGCGCGGATAACTTCCACCTTTGCGGCCTGGCTTACGTCCGCTTTCGAAAGAAGGCTACACGGGTCGATGCCGCTCAGAGCCGGTCCGCGATTTGTGTTTGATGCCGCGGACAAGTCATCCAATCCGATTTCATGGACTTTTTGGTTTACACGATGCGCCACATACCAGATGCCGGCGACTGCGGCGACGCCAAAAATGAAAATTACAACGAGGAAGATAAGCAGGACTTTGACGAGCGTACCGCCAGATTTGGAAGGAGCAGCGGCGGCCGCTGGAGCAGCGGGAGCAGGCGCCGGAGGCCATGGCTGAGGAGCAGCTTGAGGAGGGGCCTGAGGGCGCGGGGCGCTGGAAGGAGCGGACGAAGATGGTGCTGTGGGCCGCACCGGCGGACCGGCAGCGGGCGTTCCGCACCTAGCGCAGAATCCCTGTCCATCATCCAGCGGACTGCCACAATTTCTGCAAAAACCAGCCATTTCGCCTCCGGGGCATGTGGGTGCGGCGCTCGGTTCTTTCGATCGTGCCAGAACCGCAGAGCCCGGGCAAGCGCGACGTGTTGTTTTGTTGTGCGACCCAGCTACGTCGGGGCGTGTTGGGCCTGCGCCACAGAGGGTTCGAAATCTTGTGGTGGGAGCTTTTCCGAGTGAGAAGCGGCATCCAGGCAGCTCAACGGGTAGAATAGGCGCGCGTTCAAATTACTCACTCAAGGGAGCTTGTATGCCTTCAGACTATCTATTGAAAACGGAACCTTCCGTGTATTCGTTTGCTGATTTGCTAAAAGACGGCGTCACAGTTTGGGACGGCGTATCCAATCCGACGGCGGTGAGAAATCTTCGCGAGATGAAGTCTGGCGCCAGGCTGGTGATCTACGAAACCGGTGATCGCAAGAGCGCGGTGGGAACTGCCACGGTGGTTTCTGTCGATGCCGCCAACCCCCAAAAGCCAGAAGTGAAAATCAAAGCGGGAAAAGCGATTGCGAAGCCGGTATCGCTGATGGAGATCAAAGCCAACAAACTGTTCACCGATTCACCGCTGGTGCGCATAGGAAGGCTATCGGTCGTGCCCCTCACTAAAGCACAATATGCGGCGTTAACGGACAACTGATTCTGTGAATCATCCGGGATTGGTCCTGCTGGCAGCTGTGCCAACAGCCATCCACACAGGATTTTCAAACTCTACAGCGGCTTGGGATGCTCGGCTAGAGCCTCGCGGTAGACCTTGAGATTATTTTTGTCCACGGCCACGGTGCCCGTATCCACGGAAGTAGGCATCGGCGGCGCGAGGGCGGTGCGCCAGTCCTTGAATTGGTGTACCGCGTTGTGGTGCAAGTCGTCGAGGAACTTCAGGCCGTAGTAACTCATGACGTAGGGTTTTTGTGTGATCGTAGCCGTAATGACGCCTCGGTCGATCCAATCGAGTGTCTCCGGATCGTTGTCGAAGGCCACGATGGGCATCTTGCCATCCAGGTTGAAGCGGTGCGCGGCACCTGCAGCGCCGGAACCGCCGGTTGCCTCCAGGCAGATAATGCCGTCTATTTTTTCTTTCTTCTGAAGCAGGTCGGAGACCTGGTCGAACGCGCTTCGTGCGTCGCCCTTGTCATCCAGGATTTTGGTCAGCTTGAGAGCGGGAAAATTCTTCAGCGCGTCCGCCACGCCCGCCACCCGATCGTCGATGTTATGCTGTCCCGAAATCGTGATTACCGCAATGTTCCCTTTGCTGGCAAGGAGCGTAGCCATCCGCTTGAGGCTCTCTCTGCCGGCCTTGAAATTGTCTGTTCCGATGTACAGCAAACGGTTCGAATCCGGCACATCCGAATCCACGCAGATCACCGGGATACCCTGGGCCACGGCTTGGTCGATCGCAGCCTGGAAAATCGCGTGGCGCGCCGCGGAGAGGCAGATTCCGGCGGGGTGCTGTTCCACGATCTGGCGGAAGATTCCCACCTCAGCGTCCGGGTCGTACGTCGCGGGACCAACCAGTTCTGCCTTAACGCCGAGGTTTCTGGCCGCGTCCAAGAAACCCGCCTGGGCCTCCTGCCAGTATGGCAAGTTAATATTCGTGGCCACGAAAACGTAACGTTCGTTTTCCTCGTGGTAGGGTTGTGCACACGACGCAATCAGCGCAGCCCCAGTGAGAATAAGAACAGCTACCAGCGTGATCCTATTTCTCCGCATTGGAATTCTCCTTTCGGATTCAGGCTAGCCGGCGGGGGTGTTTGTTCGCACCCTCGGAGAGTGCGGGTTCCGGTACATGCCTGGTCGGGAAAAGTCGAACAGACGGGCGGGTCACCTCCTTCCTGCGCTTCTGCGCTTTCGCCCAGCTCTGGGCTGGGTTCTTGATTATGGCCTTATCTCTAGGCAAGACCATAGGGCGGTCGACCTGCTCCTGTCAATCTCCCATCATCACGGGAATCACGGGGAGAGAAGGATGGCGCACACCTGGTTGCGTTCGCCAGGCGCTGACGGGTTTGTGGCCCATTGCCTTGGCACAAGAGCTCAGGTTCAAACAGGATTCTCTGCGACGGACATGTCTGGGTTTTCGGCGTGATTGGCGCGCGGGAGGCCAGGCGGGTATGATGCGGGGCGCGGTGTTGCGAGGTGATTCTTATGAGACGCGCCATTGTTGTGGGGGTCTTTGCTTTGGGCTGGTTTGGGGCTGGGCAACTTTTCGCGCAGCAGCCGCCGGAAATTCGGTATACCTCGGTGCCGGATCTGCTGAAATTGCCGCCGGACATTTATTTGGGAGAAGTGGCGGGCGTGGCAGTGAATTCGAAGGGCCACGTATTTGTTTTCTCGCGGGCCAATAGCACGGGGCCGGCGTACGGATCTTCTGGCGCGCAACTTCTGGAGTTTGATGCGGGCGGGAAATTTTTGCGCGAGATTGGGCACAATTTGTATGCCTGGTCGTTTGCGCACGCCGTGAAGGTCGATCCACAAGACAACATTTGGGTGACGGACAAAGGGTCGGACATGGTGATCAAGTTCAACTCGGAGGGGCGCGTGGTGATGGTGTTTGGACGGAAACAGGAGGCTTCCGATGAAGGGACTGGTCCCTTGAAGCATGTAAAGCCGCCGCTGCCGCCCGTGGATGGCTTGTTCCGGCAAGTGACCGACGTGGCCTGGGACGCTGCGGGGAACACCTTCATCAGCGACGGTTACATCAATTCGCGCGTGGCGAAGGTCGACAAGGATGGGAATTGGCTAAAGTCCTGGGGCGAGCCGGGCGACCAACCCGGCCAGTTCAACGTGCCGCACAGCATTGCTGTGGATGCGGCGGGGAATGTGTACGTGGCGGACCGCGGCAATCGCCGCATTCAGGTGTTTGATGGCGACGGAAAATTCTTGCGGCAGATGACCATCGATGTGCCGGCTCCTCCGGACGCGCACGCGGCCATCGGTGCCAAGCCAACCACGACAACTGGTACGATGGCGCCGGGAGCGCCGTGGACGGTTTGTATCACGCCAGGCCCGAAGCAAGTGTTGTACACGTCGGACGCGTTTCCGGGGCGAATTTACAAACTGAGCCTCGACGGGAAAGTGCTCGGTATGTTTGGCAAAGCAGGCAAACAGCTCGGGCAATTCGGATGGATTCACGAAATCGCGTGTCCGTCCGAAAGCGAGTTGTACGTGAGCGAAATCTTGAATTGGCGCGTGCAGAAAATAATTCTCGAGCCGAGTCATTGATCGAGGGCGATTAGCTGGCGCTGCGTCGAGCGAAAGCGCGGAGTTACTTCAGTTTGGGTTTGGTCGCGGCGGGAGCGCGCAAGTTGGCGTCGAAAAAGTCGTCGACGCGATGCCACGCGTCTCGCAGAACGTGCTCGCGTGTGAAGTAATGAAACTCGCCGGGATAAATCATGAAGGAGATCAAATCGCCTTTGTGCTTCTTTAGAGCTTCGTCCATGAGCCAAACGGACTCCAGGAACGGAACGTTTACGTCGGCGGTGCCGTGGAGGACTAGCAGAGGCCGTTCGAGGCGATCGATGTGCGAAAGCGGCGACGCGTTGGCGTAGACTTGCGGGTTTTGCTCGGGAGTGCCGATGCGGCTCGCGGTCCAGTCGCCATGATACGGATCGGAGTAATACATCGTGTAGTCGGTCACGCCGGCGACGTCTACGCCTGCTCGGAAAAGCCTGGGTTGGTCAGTCATGGCGATGAGCGTGAAGAAACCGCCGTAGCTTAGACCCCAGACGCCGATGCGGTCGGTATCAACGTAGGGAAGGGTTTTTAGATAGTTCGCGCCCATCCAGGCGTCTTTGGCATCCTTGCCGCCGACGTCCATGTAGACGCCGGTGCGCCAATCGCGGCCGTAGCCGATGCTGCCGCGATAATCGGGAGCGAAGACCACGTAACCTTTCTGAAGAAAATACTGATGAATGCTGTAGTAGACGGCGTAGTTTCGCTGAACGTGCCAGCCATCGTAGTTTTGATTTACGCCGTCGCCATGGATCCACATGATGGCGGGATGTTTTTTTGTCCTATCGAGATTCTTGGGGACAAAAAGCCAGCCGGGAACTTGTTGGCCGTCGGGTCCGGGAAAATGCACGAACTGCGGCTCGACAAATGTGGAGCGGTCCATTCCGGCGGGCATGGAGTCGGTCAGACGCACGGGCGGCGCGCCGGGGTTCGATCCGACCGAGTAAAGATCGGCGCTGTCACGCGTGTCGGTGTGTTGATAGACGAGGCGGCCGTCGCCTGCGGACCAGTGCGGCTCGATATTTGTGCCTGGTTCCGCAGGAATATAAGTGACTTCGGCGTGCACGGGATCATCGCCGATTTTTGCGATGCCCAGGACGCGATCGCCGGGGCGGTCCTCGAGGTTGGCGTCGAAAGCGATGCGCGTGCTGTCGTGCGACCAAGCGGGACGCCAAGCTTCAAATTTCCCCTTCGTGATTTGGATGGCTTCGCCGCCGGATGCGGGCATGACGTAGAGATGGTCCCAGCCGTCTTGATCGCTCAGGAAAGCGATCCATTTGCCGTTCGGAGAGGGCCACGGCTGAGCGCCGGCTTCGCCCCAGTCCGGGATGCTCCAGAATTTTTCTTCGTGAATTTCGTGGATCGTTTTTGTAGAGCCTGTAGCTGCATCGGCGAGGTAGATGAAGTAATTTTTGAAGTCGGCGGACTGGCCGTCGAAGACCACATGTGTGTTATCGACCCAGGCGAGGCCGCCGTACTCACCAGGCTTGGCGATGGCGATAGGTTTCGCGTCGGCGAGTTTAAGCGCGTAGATTTGGCCCGGGACATACTCGGAAACACGATAGACAAGTTTGGCGCCGGAATAAGAGGGCGATTCATCGTGATGAATGATTTTTGAGCCGCCGGTGTAGGCGATGGATGCACCGTCGGGAGACCAGATAATGCCGCGAATGCTCGCGTCGTCGTGGGCCGTCGTTGACTCGGTACCATCGGAGAGCCAGCGGATGATCAAATCGCTCGAACGCGGCGCGTCTTCCTTCGCCGCGCGGTTGCTGCGGACAAAGGCGACCCGCTTGCCGTCGGGCGACGGGACGAAGCCGCTTCCAGGATCGGGCTTGCTCCACACGGGCTTGGGAGCGCCGCCATTTGCAGGGACCTGCCAGAGATCGCCCTGGTGTGGAAAGTAAACGGTGTCGCCGTCCGCGCTCCAGAACGCTCCTTCCACTTGGCCCTCAGAAAACGTGGTGAGCGGTTTGGGCGGGCCACTGCCGTCGACATTGGCGATGTAGAGATTGGCCACGCCAGCGCGATCCCAGACAAAGGCGACGAGCTTTCCGTCGGGCGACCAGATGGGATCGGAAGGATGCTTTATGTCGATCAACTGTTCGATGGTGAGCTTCTGTTTCTGGACGGAAGTCTGCGCCAGCGCATGGCTCGCGCCTGCCAACGAGAGGATTGCGCCACCGACGGCTGCGTAAATCCGAATGCGCATTGCGCCCCCTAAAGAGCGGAAAAAATCAGAGTCGCCGAATCCAGACCGGCGGATAGGGTGAAAGTATCACCCTACCCGCCGAGCTGGAAAGACGTGAATTTGGTTCGGCCACATGCGCCGAGTGTTAGAAGCTGACCTTGAGGCCAATCCTAGCCAAGAAGGGATTGACGGTATTGCTCGGTGCGAGGTAAGCCGAGCCAAATGCCGAGTTCTCGGAGACCACGGTCTGAGCGTTGGTGATGTTGAATAGATCGACGATGGGCTCGATGCGGAATCGATCGCGGATCAAGAATTCTCGAGCGATCCGAATGTTGAGCAGGTTGACACTGGGATAGCGAACCTGGCCGGCTGGAAGCAGAGCCACGGTCTCGGTGGTCTGGGCGAGCTCTGGACCGGAGAAGGTCTCCGTCGGGCGGATCGGAAAGCCGGTGTAGTGTTGAAAGTTAACGCTGGTGGTGAACTTCCAAGGAAGATCGTAGGTGCCGTCGACCTTGAAGACATAAGTGGCGTCCATGTTGAGGACGTTGTTCTGGCGGTTGATGTTGAGGTTCGGGTCGTTGAAGTTGTCGCTCAAGGCTTCGTCGGCGCCGCCATTGCCGAAGACGCCTTTCTGGCTCTGGATGGTGAAGCCCGCGAGCAGCATGAAGTTGTGGGACAAGCGCTTGGTCGCGGTGAACTCAAGACCGTCGTACCTGTTGGTGTCGAGTTGGGGAATGTTTGTGACCAAAAAGTTGGCTTGGCCGAGAGCGGCGGTCTGGCTGAAAAGAGTAAGCGGCTTGCCGGTGAGGCCGTTGACAATGGGCTGCCCATTGAGAACGGTGATGGCGGAATAGTCTGAAGCAGGGACCGCGGTGTTCAGCTCGCCAAGTAAATTGCCTTTGTGGCGGAAATAATAGGCGACGCCAACGCGCAGGTCATGCCAGGTCTCCCTTTCATAACTGGCGCTGACCTCGTCCGAATAGGGCCGGCTCAGATTGGGATCGATGTGCGTGAACGAGCCGCCACTCTTCGCAATGGGAGTGGTACCCAAGAAGCCCGTGGGAACTCCATTGGCATTGACAGCCCCGTTCCAGTTGTATTCCACGAAGGAGAGACCGACGGGATTCACCGCTTCGCCTAACTGCGTCCCTTCCATCAGGTAATAGCGGCCATAGCTGGCGCGCACAACTTGGGTGCCGTGACCTCCCAAGTCCCACGCTGCACCTAGGCGTGGCGACACGTTGTTCCAATCTGCAATATTTCCAGAGGCTGCGAATTGCTGAGCCGGGAAGACGCTGGGCCAGAAAGGTGATTGGGCGATGGACTGCGTCGGAAAATGAGTCGTGAAGCGATCGTAGCGCACACCGAGGTTCAGGGTAAGACGGCGCTTAATTGTCCAGGCGTCCTGTACAAAGACGCTGGCGTCATTCATATAGGTCTTTACGGTGAGAGGGGCGTTATAAACGAGCACGTCGAGGGGGTGAGTAGGACCACCGTTGAATTGTTCTTGAATGCCTTGATTCATGGTGTAGAGGTATGGGTTGAGAGCGCTTCCGATCTCAAACCCCGCCTTCAGGTTGTGTGTTCCTCCCCAGCCGTCTTTGTAATAGGAGGCGCTAGCCGAGAACTTCCTTACCCAGGACGGATTTACGAAAGCAAACGGCGCAGCGCCAGTTTCCGTCGAGAGCGTCGAATCGGTTGCGTTGATGGCAGTTGCAGGCGTGCCTGGGGCGTAAGAGAGAGGGAACACCTCTTTGTTCCAGCCAAAGCGGACGTCGGCCAGCAGGTTGTTTGTAATTTGGGTGGTCCACAGGCCCTCAAGAATGTAGGCGGGCTCGATTTGCAGCCAACTAGCTTCTGGAGATACAAATTGGAAGTTCGTGTCGCGGCGATTAAAGCGATTCTGCTCGTTGTAGAGCCAGATAAAGCTGACCTTGTTCTTGGAGTTGGCCTGCCAGTCTAGACGAAGCGCGGTGTTCGTCTGGTGGTCAATGTCCACGCCCGGCGCGCCCGTGGGTGTCTGAATGGAAAGAACATCTTCGCCCAGGTCATAGCGGCGATAGGACCCAAAGATCCACAAGCGATCCTTCCAGACCGGTCCGCCGACCCCGACAGTGGTATCGCGGTCGTGAAAGATGGGGGAAGCGGCCGCAACCGGCTTGCCGTTAAAGATTGGCGATTTGGCCCCGGCCTCAAACCCTGCGCTTGCGTAATAGGCGGCGGCTTGTCCATGCCATTGGTTGGACCCCGACTTGGTTACCATGTTCATGTAAACTCCGCCAATTGCCACCGAAGCTGGAGCGTTGTCGGAAACCACCTGAAATTCGTCAAACGAATCGTGGTCGGTGTAAAACTGCGTGTATCCGCCGTTGGCTCCCGGCCAGTTCAAGTCCAACCCATTGAAGCTAAATACCTGCTCGCCGGGCGTGCTGCCGTGTACCTGCATGGTCGATTGCTGGTAGCTCTGATTTCCGCCAACATCGACGGTACTTATGGTGGCGCCCGGCACCTGCGCGACTGTGGACCAGGGGTCGCGACCGCTGGGGATGTCTTGGAGAAGACTCTGGTCGAACGTGGTGGAGGCTTGAACGTTCTGCACGTCCACGACGGGCTCGCCCTCGACCTGAATGGTCTGCGTAACCTCGCCAACTTGCAGCTTCGCATTAACCGTGGCGGTGAAGCCCGCGCTGATCGCAATCCCGGTTTCGTCGGAAGTCTTGAACCCCGCCGCTGAGACCGTGACCTGGTAGGTGCCGGGCGGTAGCAAGTCAAACAGGTAGCCGCCGTCGGAACCGGTATTTATGGCGCGAGGAGCCATTAACGCGGTGCTCTTGACCGTCACCTTGGCGTTCGGGACTGCCGATCCGGACGAGTCGAGTACAACCCCTGTGATTTTTCCGGTGACTGCGACCTGTGCGGATAGGATTGCGGAAAACAAGCTGACAAAAACGAACATAAATATGATGCGGTTTTTCATCGCGCCTCCCAGAATTCATAGATCGAGCAGATCGTTCTTGGACAAGCAACTCGGGAATCGACGGCCTTCCCGCCAAATTCGCACCTGCGTCTGACCACGAGACGCTATCGGTAAATATGGGACGGATTTTGTACAGAATCCCGGTCAAGTCAAGTGAAGAATTCAGATTTCCCCCATCGAAAGGACGCGTCCCCGTTATGAGTAATAGACGGATTTGAAGGCGATTTGTTCTTTCCCGGAGAAAGAAACTTTCTCCAGGTCAGAAAATCAGGCGGACCCGCTGCCGCCGGGGCGATGGAATATTGCCCGCGGGACTGGGTCTGCCGTCTTGCGGTTAAATGAGGGCAAAGAATGGGGGCGTTAGCTCACCGGGAGGCGGTTCACGATGAAGTCCGAGATGCGGCTGGCTGCGGGTGGATCGAGATTCGAGAGCACCACGACGACGTAGCCGGTTTGTGGGAAAATTTGTAGGTCGCCGTTCATGCCGGGCGCGCCGCCGCCGTGTCCGAAATGCCGCATAGCGGTGCCTGCGCCGTTATCCATGAAGCCGAAGGCGTATTTCGCACCTCGCGGCGTATCAACCTTTCCCGTGGTTAGTAGATCGGTGTTTTGTGCGTTCAACAGCTTGTGATTGGTTAGGGCGTTCGCGAAGCCCAGGAAGTCTTCGACCGTCGAATAGCCGCCGCCGGCTGAGGTGCCGCGATAGGGAAGCGTATCCGTATTGGGCCGAAGTCCCTGGTCGCCGAATTGCGTGTAGCCAACGGAGCGATCCCGGACGTTTTGGTCCTCCGGCAGAGAGCTGGTGGAAGTCATGCCTGCGGGCTTATAGATGTTTTCGTTCACGTAATCGTAGTAAGTTTTTCCGCTGACGCGCTCGACGATCACGCCGAGCATCAAAAATCCATAATTGCTGTAGACCCAGCGGCTGCCGGGCTCAAACTCCGGTGCCCGCTCGCCATAGAGTTCGAGGTAGTCCTGCAGTGTTTTTAATTCGAGGCGATGCGCTTCAAACTGCGGTCCGAAAAAATCGCCGGTGCCGCCGGTGTGCGTCAGCAAATGCTGGATCGTTACTTTCGTGGCGATTTCTTTGTTGGGATAGTCCGTGAGGTATTTGCCGACGGGATCGTCGAGCGCGATTTTTCCTGCTTGCACGAGCTGGAGGATGGAGACGGCGGTGAACATTTTATTCATGGAGCCGATGCGGAGTTTCGTGCTGAGCGTGTTGGGGATTTTCTGCTCGCGATCGGCCATGCCGTAAGCGCCTGTGAAAATTGGCTTGCCGTCTTTTGCCAGGAGCACAGTCCCTGCGAATTTGTCAGTGGAAGCATCCTTTTCCAGCTTTGTGCGAAGCGCCCGGATCAGCTCGTCCTGGCTCAAGCGGGCGAGAGCGAATTCCGCGGGTCGATCGACACCCCGCAATTCCAGACGGATCACTTTGTGGGGCGCGGCCGCCTCGACTTCGATGGTGAAATGCGCAAATTGATCGGAGCCGCGTTCCTCGACAAGGCCGGTAAGCTGTGTAGCCGTGGAATCCTCAATTTTTTTAAGATCGAATCCTCCCGTCTGCTGCCGGAAGGCCAAGATGCCGTCGACTTTATGCTCTTCGGGTTTTGCGTAATGGCTGCGGAACGTTTCGAGCTGGGCCCGTGCGCCGCTGTTAAAAGCAGCAAGCCAGGCGGAGAATTGCTCGCCAGGAGCAGTCTTGGGAATTTCGGCGGTGGCGAGTTGAGTTTGGAGTGTTCTGGCGCCACAGACCGTCAAGCCGAGAGCCATGCACGCGAGAGCTAAGAAAGTGGTTTTGCCGAATGCGTTTGAGCGGTGTGCCATGATGTTCCACGACCTCTGGAGCTCGCTGTTCGTCTCGCTAGCTCTATCGCTATAGACTCCGGGCGGCGGGTCAAGGTTTCCAACAGACAGTAGCGAGGGTCGCATAGCACGCGACCATAGTCAGACCATGGTTTTGTTACCGTGGACCAGCGGCTTTCGAAGGTGCCCGGGCTAAGCCTACTGCCAAATCGCTAGACCTCCACCCGTAAAATCACCGGCGGCAAATGCTTCTTGAAAAACACCCCTACGGCACTCTAGCCTCAGCCGCTGCTTCCGTTGTGGACTCCGAGCTTTATTTGGCGGCGCCGGCCTGCAGTTCCGTAAGCGACGCTAGGACTTCCTCGCTGTGCTGCTGAGGCTTTACATCGAGAAACACTTTGCGGACGACCCCGTCTGGATCGATCAGAAACGTATGGCGAGCGGAGACCTTGGCGACGCCGAAATTCATCACCGAGTCATAGAGCGTGGAAACCTCCTGCTTGGTGTCCGCGAGCAGCTTGAAGTTCAGCCCTTCCTTGGTGCAGAACTTCTGGTGGGAATCCTCGTCCTGCACGCTGACGCCAACGATTACCGCGTGTTTTTGGTCGTATTGCGCCAAGTCGCGCTGGAAGTTGTGGGCTTCCACCGTGCACCCGCTGGTAAAATCCTTCGGGTAGAAATAGAGCACCACCCACTTGCCCTTGAAATCATGCAAGCTCACGGGCTTGGACTCTTGCGAGTTCAGCGTGAAGTCCGGTGCGGAACTTCCGACGGCTGGCGCCTTGCTATCCGCATGCAGTCTGCGGATCCCCAAGCCCAATGCCGCTAACAGCAACAATCCGACGACGATCTTAGTTGTTTTCATAGTTGACCCCTTTACTCCAGACCCGCTTTAGGTCGGATTTATTCCAAGAAGGAAACTATTCCTGCGAATTGCGACGCTCCTCTGGGTTGGACGGATCCCATCATACCGCTCCGAGAGAGTGCATGCTAGTTCGAACGCGTGAAGCGGCCAAAACCCAGGCGGAGTTGGAGCGTGTTAATCCCAGGATTCAGATTGGCAAGCGAGGCGTTGGAAATGTGCATGAAGCGAAGCTCGGCGCTCCAATTGTATTTGCTTTCAAGAAAGTGCAGGCCCAGCGCGCCGCTCGACGTGAAATTTATGCGCGAAGTGCCGGGAGGCACGTTGTCATTCGTGAAGAGCGTGCCGCCTCCGAGTTCGAAATAGGGAACGACCTTGCGGGGCTTTGTAAAATTCCATTTCAGCGCGAAGGGATTCAGTCCGAAGCCATAAGCGGTGCCGCCACGCTGAACTACCATGAACACGGGCACCACATCCACCGCGTATTCGAATTGCCCGCGCAAAAAGCCTGGGCCGTGCGGCGCAGTCAAAATCCAGCCATAACGTGCACCGACGTTCCACACGCCGCTGTCGGAGGTAGTTCCATTCAGTCCGTGTCCGCCGCCGGTCCAGAGTTGTAGCTCATGCCCGCCGTCCTCGGGGCCCGCTTGGGCCCATGATGCTGGAACCGAGAGCAACGCTACGAACAGCAGGCTTTTGAACACTCGCATTACTGGTCTGGTCACCGAGAGATCTCCCTACGGTTTTGGATTCACTTACCCCAGCCCGGGGTGCACGGAAGATACAGAAAAACCGCCACAAACGCGACTAGCTCTTCGAGGGCCGCTTCCTACATTACTTCAGATAGGTTCGGACGATTTGAATCACGTCGTCGGCGGCCTCTTCCGAGGATTTCGAATTCCGAGGCATGTGATTACGTATGTGGTCTTCCATCAGCTCGCCCATGAGGCTGTTGATGGCACCGCGGGCGGCGGCCAGACGCTGGAGCGCCTCGGCGCAAGGTTCGTCTTCGTTGAGGGCGCGAAGGACGCTTTCGAGTTGGCCGATGACTTTCTTGGTGCGGGTGACGAGGTCGAGTTTTTCGCGAGAAGTATGTGACATTTCGCTTGCCTACCCTAGAGGGGTATGGTATCAAAGGTGGACCCAGGATCGCAATGGCCTGCAGCACAATAGAGCAAGGAGCTGTCTCATTTCAACATCGACCTGTCCCGCGCGTTCATCCTATTGTAATAGACCGCCTTTTACCCTCCCAAGGGCATATTCCGGCGCATCAGAATCCGAACAGTGAGACGAAACATGTTTCGACATGCCAACGGCGTATCATGGGCCAACAAAATCCATTCCCCGAATAGGTTTTCAAGGCGATGCCTGGGCGATTTCCTGAGTGAAGAAGAAGAGTATCGCTACGTGCGACGCAATCTTCCTGCGGGACGTGAGGTCACCCGATGAGACCCCGGGGTTTTCTAACGCTCCTCTGCTGTTCGATGTTGGGCTTTGCAGCGACGGGCTGTGGAGAAGATGGGAAGAATCGGAATGCGGGAGCACCGCCGCCGCTCAAGGTTGAGCAGGCCAGCGATCCCAATGTTTTTCAAGTAAATCACCCGGATCAGTTCCCGCTGGTGGCGGCGGTTGAGCATGTTGCCGCGCCACAGTTGAAAGCTACCGGTAGCGTCACTCCCGATATTTCCAGAAATGTTCCGGTTATTTCCGTTGCCACCGGCCGAGTCGTGGAGATTGCTGCTCGTTTGGGAGACACCGTAAAGAAGGGCCAGCTTTTACTTCGTGTGCAAAGTGCGGACGTTTCCAGCGCCTTTTCCGACTATCAAAAGTCCGTAGCTGATGAACAGCTGACGCGTACACAGCTAGAGCGGGCGCAGCTCCTTTATGACAAAGGTGCCTTCTCGTTAAACGATCTGCAAGTTGCGCAGGACACCGACACCAAGGCTAAAGTTGACGTCAAAACCGCTGCTGAGAAACTTCGAGTGCTTGGCAGCACCAACCTTGATGAGCCGTCCGGCATCGTCGAGATTCGCGCACCCGTGTCGGGCGTGATAACGGACCAGCAGGTCACCAACGCAGCTGGCGTGGCCGGCCTGGGCTCGCCCAATCCGTTCACGATCTCCGACCTCACCTACGTGTGGATTCTTTGCGACGTCTACGAGAATGACCTCTCCAGCGTGCACCTTGGGGAAAACGCCGACATCCGGCTGAATGCCTACCCGGACAAAAACTTCACAGCAGTTATCAGCAACGTTGGCCCGGCACTCGATCCCAACATTCGCACTGCCAAGGTGCGCCTTGAAGTGCGCAATCCTGGTCTGCTGCGTCCCGGCATGTTCGTGACGGCTACGTTCCGTGGCCAAAAGAAAGAGAAGCGGGCAGCCGTTCCGGCGACGGCCATTTTGCACTTGCATGACCGCGACTGGGTCTACGCTCCAACAAAAGACAAGAAATTTCGACGCGTGGAGGTTAGAGGCGGCGAAATGCTTCCCGGCAACATGCAGGAAATCGTGACAGGACTCGCTCCTGGGGATCAAGTCGTGACCAACGCGCTGGAATTCCAAAACGCGGTGGAGCAGTAATGATTCGTTCGCTCGTTGCCTACGCGCTAAACAACCGCTTTATCGTTCTCAGCATCGCTTTTCTGCTTTTCTTGTGGGGTGTTATCTCTTTTGAGAAACTGCCGGTGGAAGCTTACCCGGATGTGGCCAACACCTGGGTGCAGGTGATTACCCAATGGCCGGGCCGGGCCGCGGAGGAACTCGAGCAGCAAGTCACCATTCCGGTGGAAATTCAGATGAATGGCATCCCGCATTTGCAACATGTGCGATCCGCTTCCCTGGCTGGGCTTTCCGTCGTCAATCTGATTTTTGATGACGATTCGGACAACGATTGGGACCGCCAGAAGGTGCTGGAGCGTCTGGCGCAGGTAACACTTCCGAGCAATGTTTCCGCGCAGATTGGTCCCGATTTCAGTCCGATTGGCTCCATCTACTGGTACACATTGAAGAGCGACAATCCCGCCTACGACGTAATGGAACTCAAGTCCGTTCAGGATTGGGTGATCAGCAAATACATAAAGTCCGTGCCGGACGTGGTCGACGATTCTTCCTTCGGCGGAATTACTCGCGAGTATCAGGTTCGCATCGATCCCGACAAGTTGGTCTCCTACGGCTTGAGTCTCGCCCAGGTCGAGCAACAATTGTCGAACAGCAATGCCAACGCCGGCGGCAGTTTTATCGAACAAGGAGCACAGCAAATCAACGTTCGCGCAGTGGGATTGGTTCACAACGTCAGCGATATCGAAAAAACCGTCCTCAAAACCCAAAACGGCGCCGCGTTGCGCATAAAAGATATTGCCGACGTCTCCCAAGGGCCAAAAATCCGCCTGGGCCAAATCGGAAAAGCCATCCACCGAGCCGACGGCGTGGTGGTCGATGACCGTGACGTAGTGGAAGGCATCGTGTTCATGCGCAAGGGTGCCGACACGGCCACAACACTCGAAGGAATCCATGCCATGGTGCGGTGGCTCAACGACCACATTCTGCCTCGCGGCGTGAAGATCGTTCCGTACCTGGATCGCGACGATCTGGTGCACTACACGACGCGCACCGTCATGCATAACCTCACCGAAGGAATGATTCTGGTCGTGATTGTTCTTTTCCTGTTTCTCGGCAATGCGCGCGCCGCCGTCATCGTTGCTCTGACGATTCCATTTGCATTGCTTTTTGCCTCCATCTGTCTGGATTTGCGCCATATTTCGGCGAATCTGCTTTCCCTGGGCGCCTTGGATTTCGGCATGGTCGTTGACGGCGCGGTGGTGATGGTCGAAAACATCGTCCGCCACCTAAATCGCCGTGAAACCGAGCGAGGGACTCCTCTAGAGCAGATTCGGCTCGCCGCCCATGAAGTGCAGCGGCCCGTTTTCTATGCCATCGCCATCATCATCACGGCCTATCTCCCCATCTTCACTCTGCAACGTGTCGAAGGAAAATTGTTCAAACCGATGGCATGGACAGTCGTTTTCGCATTGCTGGGCGCCCTGACGTTTTCCATGCTGGTTGCTCCAGCCCTGGCAAGCTTCCTGTTTCGCTTGGGGGTCAAAGAATGGGACAACCCCGTGATGCTCTACCTTACGCTTCGCTACAGGAATGCGGTCACCTGGGCGATTCACCATAGGCCAGTAACGATAGGAATTGCCGCCCTCTCGTTCGCACTCGCAATTCTCCTGGGCTTCAGTGGAATCATCGGGTCAGAATTCCTGCCTCACTTGGATGAAGGCGCCATCTGGGTCCGCGGAACTCTAGCACCAAGCACTGGACCCACAGAGAGCGCGCGCGTCGCGGAAAGAGCCCGGCAAGTTCTGTGCTCCTTTCCCGAGGTCCCGCAAGTGGTAGACCAGATCGGACGCCCGGACGACGGTACCGACACGACTGGCTTCTTCGATACGGAATACTTCGTTGACCTCCTCCCCAAGGAAAAATGGCGTCCGGTCTTCTCCGAAGACAAGGAAAAGCTGATCGCTGCAATGAACCACGAACTGGAGCAGATGCCGGGAGTGATCTGGAACTTTTCGCAGCCGATTTCCGACAACTTGGAAGAGGCTGTCAGCGGAGTCAAGGGCGCACTCGCCGTGAAAATCTACGGAGACGATCTGAAAACGCTTGAAGAGAAAGGCGACCAGGTTGTCAGCATTATGCGCGGCATCCGAGGCGTTGAGGATCTTGGTCTGTTTCGTCTCCTCGGGCAGCCGAATCTTGATTTTGCAGTCGACCGGGATCAGGCCTCCCGGTATGGGATCAATGTTTCCGACGTCCAGGACGCCATTCAGACAGCCGTCGGCGGCAACGCCATCAGCCAGGTGCTTATTGGAGAGCAGAGGTACGACCTTGTGCTGCGCTATTTGCCGGAATTTCGTGACACCCGCGAGGCCATCGAAAAAATTCGGCTGCTGTCCCCTTCGGGTGAGCGCGTCTCGCTTGCGCAGCTGACGAAGGTCAGCGTCTCCGACGGTGGTTCTGAGATTTACCGCGAGTCGAACTCACGCTACGTGGCGGTTAAGTACAGCGTGCGCGGCAGGGACCTCGGCAGCACCGTGGAAGAAGCGATCAAAAAGGTCAACGCCGGCGTTAAATTGCCGCCCGGCTATAGCTATGATTGGGCGGGGGAATACGAAAGCCAAAAGCGCGCCCAGCGCCGCCTCATGCTCGTGCTGCCGCTCACGATCCTGGTGATCTTTATCATCCTCTACACCATGTTCAAGTCGATGAAATGGGCGCTGCTTATCATGATCAACGTTGCGATGGCGCCCTTCGGAGGCTTGCTGGCCCTACTTGCTACCGGAACAAACCTCAGCGTCTCTTCCGGCGTCGGTTTTCTCGCGCTCTTCGGCGTCTCTGTGCAAACGGGCGTCATCATGCTTGAATACATCAATCAACTTCGAGCCAAAGGTTACACGATCGAAGAGTCTGCGGCGGAAGGAGCTGTTTTGAGACTTCGACCCATCATGATGACCATGTTAGTCGCAACGCTTGGCCTGCTTCCGGCAGCGCTTTCCCACGGAATTGGCTCGGATTCGCAGCGTCCCTTTGCAATCGTGATCGTCGGCGGACTGATTTTCGGCCTCCTGATGGGCATTTTTCTCCTGCCGACTCTCTACGTCTGGTTTGCCCGTGATGGTGATAAGCTTCCGCAATCGGAGGAAGCCGTCTGAGAAATTTTTGCCAATAACAATTAAGATAACGTCGCAGCGAAACGCGCCGTGCGGGAAACTGCTTTTTCAACCGCGGCCCCGCTCTATCCGCTTTAAGACAGCACACGCCCGGCCAACGGAAGGACTCCCAACATGAAAAAGACCGAAGTGTGCGCTCTCATTAAACAGATAGGCATCGTTCCAGCGATTAGGGTGTCCTCTGCCGAAGACGCGCACTTTGCCGCAGAGTCGGTCACCCACGGAGGGGTTCCCATCGTGGAAATCACCATGACCGTCGCCGGGGCGATTGACTTGATTTCTCACCTGGTTCGTTACCATCCAAAGATGCTGGTGGGCGCCGGAACCATTATGGACACCGAAATGGCGCGGAAGTGCTTCGATGCAGGAGCTAGTTTCTTGACCAGCCCGGGACTCGATCCGCCGCTCATCGAGTTTGCTGCTAAAAATGAGATCGCCGTTCTCGGGGGGGCCTTGACACCCACCGAGGTGGTTACCGCGTGGCGGGCGGGATCCGACTTCGTCAAAGTGTTTCCCTGCGCGCAAGTTGGCGGCGACAGTTACATCAAAGCCTTGAAAGCGCCTTTCCCCCAAATTCCCTTGATTGCTGCGGGGGGCGTGAATCAGCAGACCGCTGCCAATTTCATATTGGCAGGTGCTACCGCGATTGGAGTAGGCGCCGAGCTTATCCCGACGGAGGCCATCGAACGGCGCCAAGCAGCGCGAATCCAGGAATTAGCGCAACGCTTTGTGGGATTCGTGAAGGATGCGCGTGCCCGAATGGAAGCACGAAAACCAAGCCGCGTCGCTAAAAACTCCGGTGGATTGGAAAAGTGCGAGGAGAAATGACACCTTCCAGGCTGCATCCCTCTTTCTAAAAACATTCATGCGATCACGAACCTGTGGGACTCTGTACTTGCTCTGGCGACGATGGGCCAAACAACGGA
>Ga0207008_10002_pt1 | contig 76571 bp, 53 predicted proteins | sample Alteio_BWMinCont_83_FD_153489 | JGI IMG/M metagenome (GOLD analysis project Ga0207008, IMG submission 153489) | Enriched cells from forest soil in Barre Woods Harvard Forest LTER site, Petersham, Massachusetts, United States -... | ecosystem: Environmental > Terrestrial > Soil > Temperate forest >... | reverse complement strand
GCTGTTCCTGGATTCGGATTTCGAGCCAAGACGGTTCGACCGACTTAACGTCTTCGATTTTATTCAGGCATTTGTGTTTTGGGCGGCGGTGTTTCTCTATTTTTCCTCTACTCCTTCACAGTCTCAATCAGCCCAGGAACTCGCCTGGGCCTTGTGGCGGCGCTTACTCATCTATGACGGAGTTTTGTCGGGCGCCTTTCTATTGCGCGCGTTCTTGGCGGACTCCAGCGCTATTTTTGCATTGTTCGGAAGAATGAGCGCCTATTTTTGTTTGGCCGGCCTCATGGATGCCTATTACAACTATCCGGGCAGGAACCTCCATTCCGGAAGTTGGTTCGATGTCGCTTGGTGTCTCCTTAATGTGGTACCCCTGCTGATTGCAACCACGTGGAGCCAGCTTGACAAATCTGACGGCGCATCCGGGAGATTCGTGGCTCACAAGCGAAGGGCGTCGAAGCAGTTATTCGCATTGTTATGCCCGCTTCTCGTGCTTGGGATGTCCCTACTCATTATCAGACAGCGAGTCCTCTTAGCTGCGACGATCATAACAGTCTCTTTCCTTTGCTCCATTGGAAGGATGCTGGTGATCCAAAGCAGACAGGACCGGACAGAACTGGAGCTGTTACAGGCCAAGGAAGTAGCTGAGGCCTCTAGCCGCGCCAAGAGCGAGTTTCTCGCCAACATGAGCCATGAAATTCGCACACCGATGAACGGCATTCTCGGTATGACGGACCTAGTTTTGGATACTGAACTGACTGTCGAACAGCGCGATAGCCTCGGCCTCGTCAAATTCTCAGCCGAGTCACTCCTCACCGTGATTAACGATATTTTGGATTTCTCCAAAATTGAAGCCGGCAAACTGGATGTCGAATCAATACCTTTTGGCTTGCGAGAGAGTCTCGGCGAAACGATGCGGTCACTGGGCTATCGCGCGCATCAAAAAGGACTGGAGCTAATTTATGACGTGCGACCGGAAGTTCCAGAGGCTCTCCTCGGCGATCCCGGGAGGATTCGACAGATTCTGATAAATTTGATAGGGAACGCGATCAAGTTCACCGAACATGGCGAAGTTCTTGTCACCGTAGTTGAAGAATCTGACGAAGCCACCATCACCTGCCTGCATCTCGCTGTGAAAGACACTGGTGTAGGGGTCCCGACTGACAAACAAAAAATAATCTTTGAAGCATTCTCCCAGGCCGATGGCTCAATGGCCCGAAAATACGGCGGAACGGGGTTGGGCCTGGCGATCTGCACAAGGCTTGTGACGATGATGGGAGGGAAGATATGGGTGGAGAGCCAGCTCAACAAAGGCAGTACGTTTCATTTCACGCTTCGGCTGGCTGTGCAGGACAGGCCCGCCGCTGGCTCGGTTCCTCTTCAACCAGAACAGTTACGTGCCATGCATGTTTTAATCGTGGACGACAACTTCACGAACCGAACAGTCCTGAGCGAGATGCTGACTCGTTGGGGCATGAAGCCGACAGCAGTCGAGGGTGGACGGGCCGCGCTGCAGGCGCTGGAAGTCGCGAAAAACTCAGGTCGTCCCTTTCCTCTTGTCTTATTGGATGGACAGATGCCGGAGATGGATGGCTTTACTCTAGCTGAAAGGATAACGAGAGATCCAGAGCTAGTCGGTGCCACCATTATGATGCTCACCTCTGCGGGACACCTTGGCGACGCTGCCCGTTGCCGGGAACTCGGAATTTCCGCCTATCTCTCGAAACCGATACGTCAGGGAGAGCTTCTGCAGGCGATATGCGATGTTTTGAATCTGTCAACGCAGAAGAAAGCTCCACTGGTGACGCGTCATACGTTACGAGAGTCCAGGAACCGTTCGCGAGTCCTCTTGGCGGAAGACAACGCCGTCAATCGGATTCTCGCAGTTCGCCTTCTTGAGAAGCGAGGGTACATCGTTTCACCAACTTGCAACGGTCGAGAAGCACTCGCTGCGCTCGAAAAGGAGGACTTTGATATCGTGCTGATGGACGTCCAAATGCCGGAGATGGACGGATTCGGTGCCACGGCTGCAATTCGGGAGATGGAACAGCTTACGGGCACGCACATCCCTATCGTAGCCATGACTGCACATGCCCTCAAGGGTGACAAGGAGAGCTGCCTAGCAGCTGGGATGGACGCGTACATTTCCAAACCTATTCGGACCATTGAGCTGTTCGCAACGATTGAGAGGCTACTCGGAAAGAGCAATGAGGCAGGGGCGTCCGATGATGGCGAGACTCAAGAAAAATTGAAACATGGGGAGGAAGGGTTGGTTCAGCCGACGCGCAAATCAAAGTTCTAGGTCCTCGGAGACTCATTTCAGCAGGACAAGGGCAGTAACGGTGGCGCATCACAACAGGGCAGCTTTTCCTCAATGGTTGGGGAGATGGTTCTTACCCAATGATTCTGCGACAGACCGGAATTTCGGCGAAGGACAAGTGTTGCAAGAGTTGGCTGCAAAATGAGGCAACGCGGGTCTGCTGGTACGGATGAAAAACGCAGCGCGCGCTTCAAGATGAGAATTGCTTCACCCCGTTGCGATCAGTGGAGCGGGTATACAATGCGCGCCTAAGTTTGGAACGTAAAAAGGAAATTCCGAGTAGAATACCTCACGGATTGCATTGCTCCCGGTGTGTCGGAACACATGTGCAAAATGCTCGATTTCAGCGTCGCCTTCTTGGCACTCTCCGTGGCAGGCTGCGCTGCACCGACCACCGGTACCAATCCGCAAACTTCCACCTGCAGCTCCCTGTCGCTCGGCCAAGGGGCTAGTCTCGGCGGTTTTGTTCCCTTCCCTTCGGACAACCTTTGGAATCAGGACATTTCGTCTGCACCGGTCGACGCAAATTCCTCTGCGATCATTGGCTTCGTCGGGACAGGCGTTGGCATGCACGCGGACTTCGGAGCCGGACAATTCCAGGGCTCGACGATCGGCATTCCCTACCTCGTTGTCGGTGGACAGCAGGCGCCCGTCACTATCACCTTCACGGCCTTTGGAAGCGAAAGCGATCCCGGGCCGATGCCGGTTCCTGTTACAGCGCCCATCGAGGGCTTCCCGAATCCCGGCACCGGTGATCGCCACGTTCTTGTTCTCGACAATTCGAATTGTTTTCTCTACGAGTTTTTTGGCTCTTACGTTTCTGGAAATTCCTGGAATGTGGGCTCCGCAGCGGTCTGGGATCTCCTTTCGAACGAGCAGCGGCCTTACACCTGGACCAGCGCGGACGCTGCCGGCCTGCCGATTTTTCCGGGCCTCGTCCGCTACGATGAAGTGGCAACCGGCCAAGTCCGTCACGCGTTTCGCTTTACTCTGCTACAAAGCCGTGCAGCATTTATCCCCCCCGCATCGCATTGGGCGGCGAATTCCAGCAACGCCTCGGCAGCTCCGATGGGCATGCGGATGCGTCTGAAAGCCGACTTTGACGTCTCGGCCTATTCGGCAACGAACCAGGCCATCCTGAATGCCCTAAAGAAATACGGCCTGATCATGGCCGACAACGGTTCGAACATGTACCTCAGCGGCACCCCGGATGACCGTTGGGACAACAACGATCTCCTTACCCTCGGTCAGGTGAAAACTTCCGACTTCGAAGTGCTCCAGATGACGCCGCTGTACACGCAAAACAATCTCCCCAATGGAGCAGCGCCGCTAATCACTTCCTTCACGGCAAGTTCGAGTTCCATTTCGGCCGGCACCCAGGTCACCTTGTCCTGGGAAGTAAGCGGCGCTTCTTATGTAATTGTTTCTCCGGATGTCGGCACCGTCCGGGCCACCAGCGTTTCCGTGGCCCCCGCGCAATCCGACACATACACCCTCTACGCCACCAACGCTTTCGGCCGCACCACGGCGACCGTCTCCATCACCGTCCACTAGGCAAGCGCAGGCCAGCGGCTTGTCCGTTCAAAAGCATCAGGAATCTTTGTGGTGAAATCCTGCAGATCCCCATCAATACGCATTTCGTAGAGCGACCGCAATTTTTCGCGCTCAGCCGGCAAATTCCGACGACGTCGTAGGGTCCTATCGTTGGAGTTTCGGAGACGGTGTCACTCTGGAGGGTCCGGAAGTTTTTGATGCCTATACCAGACCCGGCGCGTATCTGGTGACTATAACCACAATCGGCCTGGGAGGTCTCTCGACAGAAGACAGTTTCCGCCTGCCGGTATCCGGATCGGTGTCGACAAGATTTGTTCCAACGGAGAAACAACGTTATCGGCCAATCAAATAAACCTTGGCCGAGTGTTCTTGCACTCAGGAGTGCTACGAGCGCCATTCAGCACTCGCTTTGCTTGTGGTGCCGCGCGCTGTCAGCGCCGCAAGGCTAGGCACCTGGAGGATGATCGAGAATTGTTTCCGCCTTTCGATCCCAATAAACCTTCTTCCCCGTCCAATAGGCGTGCGCGGCCATCATACAGGCCACGGAGTGCGAAAATCCGTTGTGCACGGTGGCGTTCGGCTGCTTGCGGCTGCGCAAGCAATCGAGCCAGTTGATCATGTGCGAGGGATCCTCATCCCCTATCTCCATTGGCGGAAGCGTCTTGTCGCCGGGCAGCAGGATGTCCTTAATGGCGCGCTGGCTGTCAACACTGGCGTCTTGTTCGTGATTTCCCTTCTCCTCCACCATCTGCCAGCGCGGACTGCCTTCGCCGCCGCGATTGATCATGGTGGCCTTCTTTCCCATGATTCGCGTAAATCCAGGCGCGTCATTGCCGAAGCTCGTCGCGTAGCTCACCAGGAAACCCTTCGGATAGGTGAATAGCGCATGGAAGGTGTCGGGATTCTCCCTGCCGTCATGCCAGGCAAAAATGCCGCCATTCGCCACGACCGACTCCGGAAAGCTCTCGTCCATGAAGTAGTGGCAGAGGTCGATGCCATGACTCATCCACTGGTCAGAGATGCCGCTGGAGAACTCCTTGTAGAGACGAAATTCGAAGTAAAGCTGTGGATCGAACGGTCGGTACGGCTTGTTCACCAACCATGCGCGCCAGTCCGTGTCCGGTTCGTGGATCATCTTCACTTCGGGACGCCCGCGCCAGCGAGGCCCGTGATAGTTCCACTCAATCTCGTATTTGGTGACTTCGCCGAGAACACCGGAGCGGATCAAGTCGCGCACCACAATTTGATACGGTTCGCTTCGATGCTGAGTGCCAATCTGAACGATGAGATTCCGGGCAAGGACCTCATCGCGCGCCGCCTTCACCTCTTCGACTACATTGCCCATAGGCTTTTCGCAATAGGCGTCCTTGCCGGCCTCGGCCGTTATCTTCAGAAGGGGTGAATGCGAGTGCTCGGGCGTGGAAATCATCACCGCGTCCACATCCTTCAGAGCCAGCAACTCGTGCGGATGCCGCAGCGTCCTGGGCGCCTTTCCGTAATATTTGTGGTTGGCGGCAGCTGCTCTTTCAAGGTTGTGACTCCACAAGTCGCAGACCGCCGTCACCTCCGCGTTTTTTGTATCTTTGAGTAACGCCACTATGCCATCTAGCTCGCCACCGCGATTGCCAATACCGATGTGCCCCAGCGAGATCCGATCGTTCGCCCCGGCGATGCGCGTGTAGGAAAGTGCCGTGCTACTCAACGCAGCGCTTCCCGCCGCCACGACCGCGCTCCTCTCGAGAAATTCTCTCCTATTGAGTTTGCTGTCTGAGCTGTGCATCGGTTTCTCCTCGGGATTGAAGTGATCGAGGGCCATATCCAAGTCGGGTACTACGTGAGTAGGCCCCGGAAACAGGTTGCCCCGCGATGTCCGGTGCGCAAGTGGTAGAGCTCACCCAGGGATCGGATCTTCTTCAGATGCTTGATTCTACCGCTGTTCACCATAGTTATGCGAAGGTATTCAAACAACTTTCAGCGAAAAGAGTGCAATCAATCCTATTTTACATCGCCGCCGTAATGTGCGGGCTACGGGCCGCTTGTGCCAAGTGGCGCACAGACCCTGATATCAAATCGTTCGTCACAACCGTGGGCTGTGATATAAAACTCTCACAATGAACCAAGTATAAAAAACCGACTTCTTGACCTACACGGAGGGAGTCACGGCGTGATTGCGAGAGTTTTTGAAGATAAGCAATCGCTTGGTCTGGCGGCCGCTGAACAAGCGTCCGTTGCTATCCGTCGTGCCATCCTCGATCGCGGGCGCGCCCGAATCATCGCCGCAACAGGAGCCTCTCAATTGGATTTTCTCGATGCGCTGACCAAGGCGAAAAACATTGCCTGGCAGCGGGTCGAGATGTTTCACCTCGATGAATACGTCGGGCTGCCCATCACACATCCCGCCAGCTTTCGCAAATACCTTCTCGAGCGCTTGATTCAAAAGGTGAAGATTCGAAAGTATCACTTGCTTGACGGCAGCGGTGACCCCATCGAAGTTGCCCGCCGCGTCGGCGAAGCCCTGCAGTCGGCGCAAGTTGATATCGCTTTTGTCGGTATCGGCGAGAATGGTCATCTGGCGTTTAACGACCCTCCGGCGGATTTCCAAACAGAAGAATCTTATCTCATCGTCACGCTAGATGAAGCCTGTGTGCGCCAGCAGGTTGGCGAGGGATGGTTCGCGGATATTTCAGAAGTTCCTCTCCGAGCCATCTCCATGTCTGTGAGGCAGATTCTGAAAGCAAAGGAAATTATTTGCGTTGTGCCTGACGCGCGAAAAGCTCCGGCGGTCAAGTTATGCTTCGAGGGAGAAGTCAGCCCGATGGCGCCGGCTTCGATCCTGCGGACTCATCCGTCGGCCACAATTTATCTCGACACGGAATCCGCCAGTTTGCTCAGTCCCGCGACACTCAGAGCGTTCACAGCTGCTACATGATCCGTGATCGTATGACCTCCATCACCGCGTTACTCGCACCAAGTTTCGCAGGATTTCTGTGGCCGTAGCCGGACAACAGGATTCGGGCCGACCTCGCTTCATTCGCTCGTTGCGCTGGTGGATTGGCGGGATTCTGTTCGCCTCCACGGTGATCAACTACATTGATCGCCAGACGCTTTCCATTCTTGCTCCCTACCTGAAACAGGAGTACCACTGGACAAACGTTGACTACGCAAATATTGCAATCGCCTTTCGCCTGGCCTATTCCATCGGACAAAGTGTTTGTGGGCGTCTCATGGATCGCGTTGGCACGCGACGGGGACTGACAATCAGCGTTACGTGGTATTCGATAATCTCCGTCCTAACCTCGCTGGCGAACAGTACCTTTAGTTTTGGAGTATTCCGCTTCCTACTTGGCGCAGGAGAATCGGCCAACTGGCCTGGTGCGAGCAAGGCCGTTTCCGAATGGTTTCCGAAACGTGAGCGTGGCCTAGCGGCCGCGTTCTACGACAGTGGATCATCCGTCGGCGGTGCGGTAGCGCCCTTTCTGATCCTGCCAGTGTATTTACGGTGGGGATGGCGTGTGGCGTTTGTCATCCCGGGGATGCTCGGATTTCTGTGGCTGATTGCCTGGCGCCGCCTGTATTACCTGCCTCAAGAGCACCCGCGCATTAGCGACGCCGAACGCCAGATGATCCTTGCGGAGGCCCGGGAAGCCGCGACGGATGGGAAAACCCGGCTGCGATGGCGCGACCTTTTGAAGCTACCTCAAACCTGGGGAACGATTATTTCGAAGGCCCTCAGCGATCCGGTGTGGTTTTTCGTCACGGACTGGTTTCCCATCTATCTTATTGCTAAGGGAATCTCCCTTAAGAGCGGCCTGCTGGCCGTGTGGGTTCCCTTTCTCGCCGCAGACTTGGGCAATTTCTTTGGCGGAGGCGTTTCTGGCTATTTGATTCGGCGCGGCTGGCCACTGGGAGCGGCGCGAAAGGCACTGGTTGTCTTCGGCGGCTTCGGCGTGTTGCTTCTCATTCCAACAATTCTCACTGTGAATCTGTTCCTGATCACACTGCTCTTCGGGCTAGCCACCTTTTCCTACGCGTCCTTTTCGACGATTGCAAACGTGCTACCTACAGATCTCTATAGGAACGATTCCGTTGCTTCGGTGAGTGGCCTGAGCGGAACCGGGGCGGGAATTGGGACCATTATCGCATTCGAATTGATCGGGCACCTTTCCGATGCGCGGCAGGCCTCGGGAACTCACTCATTCGATCCGATTGTGATCGTCGCCGGGCTGATTCCATTCATCGGTATGATCCTGGTCTTATTACTCGTGCGCAATACCCGTGCCACGGATGAGGGGCTGGTACGGCGAATATGAGCTGCCCGGAGCGCACCGCGAAGCGTTTCCAGAACAGGATGAGAAAAGTGATGGCGCTGGAGGTGCGCGGGAATGGTCCGGAAGGGACCGCCATCCCGATGACCCCCGCTAGTACTGCTGCGCAAGTTGCGAAGAATCAGCGCTTTCTGTAGCGGCAACCCGGCTGGCGTCGATCTCTAAGCCTTCTCGTAATGCCGCAAAAAGGTTTCACGGTGCTGCCAATGACACCGCGAGGATCGGAAACCGTTTCGAGCCTCTTGCGCTTGCCTGGCGAAGCTTCACTCCAACTCCTCCGTTCTGAACAGCGTTCATGGCGGTACTCAAGGCGCCAATCCCAAAAGGCGCAATGCATTCGCGCGGTAGACTTTTCTTAAAACTTCGTCGGGCAGATGCAGGCCGTAAATATTCCAGCGGCCTTGCCGGGATGCATGCGATGGATACTCGAAGTACTCATCATCCGTTTCCAGAAAGCGAAAATGCGAGCGGTACATATTCACATCAGGCACCAGGTCGGTGCCAAAGAGAATTCGGTCCGCATAGTCGATGAAGAATTGGCGAGCACGATAGGGCTGGCGGCCCAATTCGGCAGTGCGCGCGCCAATATCGACGTAAACATTGGGATATAGGTCCAACATATCGCGCACGTACGCGAGGTTTTCGGAAGATTCGGCCACGTGGGCAGCTACGAAGGTAGTCTTGGGATGGCGGGCGACGACCCGATTGCGCTGATCGAGTAGGTCGCGTTTCGAGTAATGGGAACCATGGAAAGACCAATCCGGGTGGGCGGCGAGTTCTTCGTAGCGCTCATTGAAACGATCGATGGGCAGAAAGAAAGCGTCCGGATCGGCGGTGTGAAACATCACCGGGACACTGAGCTCACGCGCTTTCTCGAACAGAGGAGCGAGCCGCTCATCGTCAATACGGAGGAGATCACCGCTTGAGTCTTTCAATAGAAGGCCAAGATCCTTCCACAATTTAATGCCGCAGGCTCCTCGTTCGACGAGGCGCTCCAAACGCTCGACTGCGCGGAGGAAAAAGTCGGGCTCGTGCAGATCACGCCAATCCATCCAAGCTATGGTGTTAAAGCGGTCCTTGGCAGCATCCCGAAATTTCTCGATCAAACCGAGTGCCGATTCGCCTACTTGCATGGTGATGTTGACGACGCGCTCGATTCCGCAAGAATCCATAATGGCCAGGACCTCGGTAGGATCTTGAGCGTCAAGGTGATTGTGATAGTCGATTGCGGGCACTAAGGGAACTTTGGGTTCCTGAACGGGAGTAACGAGCATGGACTTTGGTTCAAAGGAGCTGAGCGGCAAGTCGACTTTGGCCTTGGCGGTGACCATGGCAATAAACTTGTCGTTCGATGGTAGGCCATCAGTCACGTTCGGATTCTCCCTTTGTCAGGCGTCGGAACATTTCCTTGAGATCATCGATTCCGCGGACGATCACCACCCCGGTAATCAGAACAAAAGTCAGGCCCGCGAGGATGAGGTTCGCGACCCAGAAGTATAGCCAGAGGCTCATGGGAAACCTCCGGCTGAGTTGGCGGCGAGTTGCCTAGGTTTCAGGAACGAACCCAAGAGCAGACCGGCAGCCGCAAGGCCGAAGGCCGCAAAACCGGTGATGTTTTCGCTCCAGTGAAAAAAGAAAAACGGAACGATGGCGCCGGCGGCTCCCAAAATCATGGCCAAGTAACCTCCTGTAGTGCTGGCCTTTTTCCAATAAAGGCCGCCAAGAACGCACGCAAAAGCGCCCGCAAGAAAAATCGTTCCGGTAATATTCAGATACAAATACACGGCCCCAGGAGGAGTGTAGTAAAGCCCCCAGAACATCAGGAAAAGGCTCACAAAAAGATTAGCCAGGCGATTAACAAAGATTTGACGCCGGGAGCTGAGTTGCGGTTTGTGCATGATCTGGCGCAAGGGAAGAACAATGTCTTGAGAGATGACCGCGCTCCAACCAAGCAGATAAGAACTGTTAACGGACATGGTTGCAGCGAGCATGCCGGCGACCACGATGCCTTTAATACCCGGACCAAGGATCTGCGCGAGCATCGCGGGCATAGCATCGATGGGAGCGAGAGTGTGGCCGTTAACGACCGGCAGAGGTGAGCCAGCGAGGAGTGGGCCCGTCCCGAAAAGCGCAAGCGCAGCGATGCCCCAGATCATAGGGAGCATTCCGCGGCCGAGAAAAATGAATCCCGTCCAGGTCATGACCTTCTTTGAGGTTTCCGGGCTTCGAGTGGAAAACATACGCATCGCGGTGGTTTGCCAACAGGTGTGCACGGAGAACCAGAGCAGGATTTGCCAAAACAGAAAGCTCCAGCCGAATTTCGGATTTTCCAAGGGATTAAACCCAGCAGAACCCAAGGTGTGAGCGACCTTCTCAACCATATTCGCCCAGCCAGCATGGTAGACCGCAAAAATGGAAACCAGGATGGTGGCGACAGAGAGTAGTGCATATTGAATAAAATCGGTGACCACGACTGCCACCATGCCACCGACGACAGTATAGGTCAATTCAAGCAGGAGGATGGCGGTCATCACCGCGACGAGATATTTGATATTAATGCCGCTGACGATGGTAAGGAATTCCCCTTCGATTTTGAGGAAGACTCCCATATTCAAGATCCCGCCGACCGCCACAAGAATGCCGGTTAACAGCCGGAGCCCACGGCTGTACTTCTTTTCAAAAAACTCCGGGACGGTCATGAGCTTCATTTCCCGGAAACGGGCAATCACGACCCCGGTACGGCCGACCACAATCATGACGACGCCGGAGATCAGCGCCGGGAGAAAGGCGGCAAAGCCGTATCGATAGCCGAACTCGGCGTTGTACATGAACGTGATGGTACCGATCTCGGTGGCAGCAAGGGTGGCAATACCAAGATAGGTTCCTAGTTCACGGCCTGCGACGAGATAGTCGGCAACACTGCCTACGTATTTCCTGGCCAGCACACCGACGGTGACGGAGAGTAGAAGGTATATACCGACAATCGCCCAGTCGAGCGGCGCGAAATTCATGGCAACTCTCCTGGAAAACGAAGGGCTCGTGCCCAGATAGCGAACGAGCTTTCATGAAAAAAGAGCGAGCCTAGTATCACCCTTTTTTCTCATCTTGAGTTGTTTGCCGTCCAACGAGTTAAAACGTAATCCTCAGCCGCAGCCTTACGGTGCGGCGGCTATCGATGCCCTCTTGGGTAAAGCTGCTGTTCAGCACTCCGAACAGAGGGTTGAGGTTGACATCGCCTGGGATGGCCGGGTTAATCGGCAGTAATTTTCCAGTTTTCTGATCCACCTCGACGTTGAAGTCACCGAGGAGCGCGAATGTGCCGCCCCCGCCGCCGGCATTTGCATCGGGTGAGAACAGCGGGTGATTGAAAATGTTGTCTATATCGGCGCCAAACTGCACGTTCACACGCTCGGAAAAGTGGAAATCCTTATGGACTCCTAAGTTTACTCCCCAGGTCCCAGGACCCCACAGCATATTGCGCTTGGCCACGCCGGCTTGAGTGAAAACGTCGGAGCCTACTGAAGGCAACCCGAACGCCGCTGGATTCCAGATTTGATCGCCGGTTTTTTGATTGAAATTATTACTAAGCACAACGGGTCGGAAGGATGGCTCGGCATTAAAATCGCCGACGGCATCTAGTGAGGAAATGCCGATGTTGCCGGGTTCAATGGGATTGCAATCATCGCAAATCCAGAAAGGAGTAAAGCCTGTTCCGGATTTTGCAAACATATTGAACGTCGTTTGCCAGCCGCCTACGAGGGCATCGGCCCAGCGGGACATAGAAGTTCCATATTGTCGGCCGCGGCCCACAGGTAAATCGTAGATGCCATAGGCAACCACACGATGCCGGGAAACATAGCCGTCCACTCCATAGTCGCTCTCCGGTTGGAACTGATTATAGGTAATCCCTCCGAGGCTGGAGTTGCCGGTGTCCAAGGCTGTCGATTTCTGGTCCAAATAGGTATAGGAAACGTTGAACAACAAGCCGTGGAAAAAACGATGCTCAAGCTGGGTCTGGAATGCGTTGGTCTGCGCATGGCCGTAATTTCCGTAACTTAGGACGAAGTCTCCCAGCAGCGGGAAACGATAGCGCTGCGCGTCCGCATTCGAAATGCCGCAATCTCCGTTATTGACGGGATCACATATGCCTGTAGGATTGCCGTTGTCATCCACAGCGTTGGTACCAAAAGGCACGTCACTCGGCTGAAGTTCGTCCAAATCTTTGCCTGCAATCAGCCCGTGCATCGTCGAGCCCAAATAGGAGAAGCGCACTGCGTTTCCCCAGCCAATCTCGCGTTCAAAGGTGACATTGTACTGGTGGATGCGCGGTTGACGAATCCCGAAGGGGACCAAATTAACGGCGGGCGTACCGTTCACTCCAGAAGCAATGGTGCCGCCCGTAAGAGGGCTAATGCCTGTATTGCTGGGACCGGGCCAGCCATCGAGCAATGGCGGAATAGGATTGCCGCTTATGTCCTTGGGAACTCTCTTCGTAATTGCTTGATTGAACGGGTTGGTAGCGATCGGATCGCGAATGCCTTGAGCGGCTGAAGTGGGATAGTAGATTCCATACCCGCCCCGGATGACCGACTTACTGCCAAGCCGGTACGCAACACCGATGCGTGGTGAAACGTCGGTCTTGTCCATCCGTACTGTCCCTCTCCCGACGCCCAAACCGGAATCCTTGGCCAGCACATAGCCGAAACTGATGATGCGGGTGTCCAGATATTTAAGAGTCTTGGTCGAGGGAATAACAAATCGCCCCAACTGGCCGGTTGTCGGATTCACGTAGTTCGGATCGAAGTTGGCGATCAGGTCGTTCTTGTCAACGAACGGAGTGATGAGTTCATATCGCAGACCGAGATTGAGGGTCAGCTTCGGAGTGACTTTCCAGGTATCCTGGAAGAAGTACCCATGCTCCCAGTTGTGCACATCCATGGCCGGACGGGGCTGCAAAACGTAACTCACGGTGGTTGGAGGAAGTCCAAGAAGAAAATGAGTGAAGGGATTGGTTCCCGTTCCGGCGTATGTCATGGAGCCGCGTGGGTTTCCACGATTTAGCGCGAAACCATCTACGGCCGCATTCCGCACCAAGTCTCCACCCATCCGAAAGTCGTGTTTGCCCACAATCCACGTCAGCGTATCTCCGAAGGTAATCAGATTCTGGTCCAAAGGGCGAAAAGTGTTGCGACCGCCGTTTGTGAAGGTCGCGAAAGTATTGCTAAAGTTGATCGCCGGGTGGCCAAAGGTAGAAAGAGCGAAGGGACCTACCACCGCACCGTAGGCATCAATATCACTCTGGTCGAAGCCAATGCTGGAGAGAAATCCGTCTAGCGTCGTATTGCTGTGCAGCAACAGACTTTGCCGGTTAAAACCGCCCCGCGCCTCGTTAACCACGGTATCCTTGAAGGTATGCGTATAGGATAAAGAAACGGTGTTGTTCCTGCGATCGTCCTTTGTCAATCCAAGGCCTGTATAGGGCGACACCACCGCATTAGTGGCGTCTGTTTGCGCAGACGCGTTGTACACCCCGTAGAGATGATTCCGCTCGGAAAAGTCATGATCCAGCCGCAAGGTGCCGATATCCTGGGTCGAATTGCCCGGCAAGATGGTCTGGAAGCCTCCAGGAATTCTTCCATTGGCCGGATTGATCGGAGTGCTAAGCCCGATCTTGGGGAAATAGATGTCAATAAGTTTCTGTACGGTGGGATTAAGGAGTCTCGAGGGTATCGTGACGAATCGGAGTGATCCGGGGGGATCGTTCGGATTGGTGTCTGGAATCGTGTCGGTCGCAATTTCCTGCGGTGTGAGCATTACAAGAGGTACACCTTTCGAATCGGTGGGCACAAGCGGCTTCGCGGAATCATTCAGCCCCGAAAAGTCGCCCGTGTACAACGAAGGATGAGGAATCGTAGTCGATGAAATTTTGGTGGGAGAAACCCCATAGTTTCGTTCATACGCGGCAAAAAACCAGGTCTTGCTGAGGTGCGGGATAGGACCGCCTACCGAACCCCCAATATCATTGAAGTTAAAATACGGGTTCGGGTAGCTGGATTGAAAAGCCGTTGGCGAGAAATTGGCTTTCCCGTTTAAATCGTCAAGCGTCCAGGCAGCCAGCGCGGAGTTCTTATTATCGTAGAACGCCGACCCATGATAGTCCGCGCCACCTCGTTTGGTGGTGACGCGAATATTGGCGATGCCGGCATATTCTGCGCTGAAGTCCGAGGTCAGAAGATTGATCTCCGCGACAGCCTCCAGCGAAGGCTGGCTTGCGGTAGGCGAGCCAAAGATTCCGCCGTTGGAGCGCTGCCCATCGAGAGAGAAACTGGCGCCATAGCTCTGAGCCCCGATAAATTTGAAAGAGCCGTCGGAGTCGGCCTGGGTTACGTTTGGATTCAAATAAAGGAAGGTGTACACATTGCGGCTGTCGCGAGGAAGTTCGACAACCGCCTGGTTGTCAATGGTTTGGCTGATCGTCTGGTCTTCCGTGTTGATGGCCGGCGCCTCCATCTTGACCACCACGCTCTCCTGCGCGGCGGACACCTTGAGCACGGCATCGACGCTCACAATATCGCTGCCGCTCAAGACAATGTCCGTGATCTCTTCCTTGCTCATTCCAGCCGCAGTGACTGCCACTCTGTACGTGCCGGGCTTCAGCCCGAACATTTCGTAATTGCCCTGAGAATTCGTTCTTGTTTCACGCGCGGTGTTGGTAAGGGCATCGATGACGCTTACCGTGGCATTGGGAATGACCCCTCCGCTAGCGTCTGTAACCGTTCCGCGAATGGTGCCAAGGTCTGTGCCCTGGCCGAAGGCAAGTCCGGCTGCACAAAATAGACACGCCAGGGAAATAATACAGGCAGACGAAGTTTTCAACCTCAAGGAGAACCTCCTCCCACAAATGATCTTGGATCGACGATTACACAATAGGAAACTAAACGCAATAACATTGAAGCGAGAACGATACTAAGAGAAAGCATAGGAAAGCATTCGTCGGAGTTATATTTTCGTATTTGACCGAACCGAAAAACACGCCCCTGCTTGGCTTACGGACACCGTGCATGCCCCCTAAAGCTCGTCTGCTAACAGAACGGCGTCGCCGGAGTGTTCAGGACCTCGTCGATCAAGATGGGCAGGCAACTGTCGCGGATATAGTTCGGCGTTCTCTATTTCCGCCATCACTCTCCGCAATGACCTTGACGAACTCGCTTCAATCGGCGCAGCAGTGCGATCGCACGGCGGAGCCGTTCGACGCCTGGAGGCCACACAGGATTATCCTCTCCGTACCAAAGAAACTCTGCACAGGGATGAAAAAGTCAGAATCGGAAGGGCCGCCGCAGAATTGGTACAGACCGATGAAACCACCATTCTCGATACAGTAACGACCACGGCAGAGGTCGCCCGGCATTTGAAAAGGATGAGAATGCAATCGCTTACCGGCATTACAAATGCCTTGAACATAGCGGTCGAGCTAGCGGATACACCTGGTATCGCCCTCGTTGTGATCGGCGGGCTGCTGCGTCCGGTTTCCTGCTCCTTCGTCGGACCGCAGGCGGAGGCCATGATGAACGAGTTCCACGCGGACCGTCTTTTCCTCGCGGTCGACGGGAAGTGTTTTAAAGATTGGCCCTTTCAACAAAATCCGGCGCTTGATTACAGACAACCCTGCGACTCAGGAATTTACCGAGGAACTTCGCAACAAGGGTATCCAAGTCATCGAGGTGTAGCGTCCCCCAGCGCCAAGCGGCTGAAGTGATGAGACATCCGGTTCTCGGGTAAAAGTAAAGATTCGCGGAGCGAAGCTTTGCCCTCGAGTTCGCGCTTGAGGGCCAACTGCAATACTCCCAACGAATAACTCCACCAGCTCTGGTGGGCGCTGGTTCGTCGATTGGATTCCGCTTGCAACAAGGCTACAGATAGCCGTTCCCGCCATAGCACCGGGTCATAGGTGCTGAGCTTCTTCGCAGAGGCCCATGCCCATATGGCGTCCGAAGCGCCGGTCGCTTGTGCCGATAACCGGTAGTTTCGATCCGCCTCTTCCAAGTGACCGCAAGTAGAAGATAATTCACCGAGCAGGTAGTTTGTTCTAGCCGAATTCAGGATTGGTTGTAAGCCGTCTTGCGTAAAGGAAAGGCCCGGAACTGGGGAACCGAGGGTTCTGGCTGCGACGAGAGCGTCTTCACAGTGGCCGGCTCGCGCCAGCCCAACGGCTTGTTGCAACTTCACCTCAACCCACACGTCGCGAACGTTTGTTTCGCCTTCTTCACTGCCGAAGAACCGACTCCGGAACAAATCTATCGCGCCCTTATAATTCCCTTCTTCGGCGCGATTCAATGCCAGTTCATAAACCAAGCTGGTGGGAATGCTGTCCAGTTCGGGATAACGCTCAAGCGCCTTCACGCGCTCCGCTGCGGGCTTTCCCAGAAGCGCCATCGCGGCAACTGTACCGGAATAGTTCACCACGTTCGACGGATCATTTTTAATGCCATCCTCGAATGCATTCAGGGCATTCACAAAGTCTCGCTTCCTGTGCAGCAACGCCAATCCTAGACTGGCTTCTAACACAGGCATATGCGAATTGAGCTTCCGCGCTTGTTGCCATTCGCTGAGAGCCTCGTCCGTTTTCTCGCGGGCAAAATACCAGGTTCCCAACAGGTAATGGGCAGACGCGTCGTTCGCGTTCGCGCGAATGGCGGCTTGGAGCGCCCGCTGATCTTCGACTGTGTTCGGGAATATGTATGCAGTCGAGAGTTGCGAGGCTTCAGAATAGTCCTTCGCGCCCGACTCCCCGAGCTGCTCGCGACAATACCCGCGAAAGTAGACAACCAGGGGGTGGTTCTGGGGAAGGACCTCGCCTGGTTCGCTCTGGTCCGGCTTAGGTTGCGGATACTCGCGTGAGAGAACCTCCACCGCGCGACGGTAAAGTCCCAAGCGAGCGTATTCCGATGCAACATTTAGAACACGATAGGGATCGGCCGCCAGATGCACGAGGTTCGGCTTTCCGAGTTCTTCGTGTAGAAAACTGCTCAACGGAAAGCGTGCCAGCCATTCGCCTGCCAGCTTTCCCCCTTCTTCTGTCTTTCCGAGCGCCCGCAACACAGCTACCAGTCCTTCAGCTGCGCGCAGGTCGCCCGGAGCAGATTGAAGGCTTTTTCTAAGATCGTCTTCAGCCTGCTGCAACGCACCCTGGCGTGCCTGCAATTCGGCAAGTCGCAGTGCCGCAGGCGCACGAAAGGAAGGTGATCGCATCGCTTCCTGGTAAGCGTCTACAGCATCTTTCTCACGCTCGACGCCCTCGTATGCGATTCCCAGATAATACGAGATTTCGGAATCGGTGGTATTTCGGGCATGAGCGGCCACCAGATGAGCTACCGCATCTTCGAAGCGCTTCAGACTGGCGTCGAGTCGTCCCGCCGCTTTCAACAATTCACAATCTGCGGGGAACTTCAACAGCCCCTTCTGATAGGTTTCGATGGCGGCCAAAAGGCTGCCGTTTAATTCTAGAGACATGCCCTGCTGGAGCCAATCGTCCTCGGTTCGACGCGTCTCCTCGGGCACAAGGTAGGAAACTTGCGGGCCGAGTTTGATTTCCGATTCCGGCACCCAGTCGTACTCACCCTCCGTCTGCCTCAATAGCAGGGCATCCTCCCTGTCCTTGAGTTCAACCGTATACCTCTTGCCGGCCATTGGAAGGCGGATCTCCTTCTTCCACACTCGCTCTGGTACAAAATCTCCTTTCTCGGTGAACAAGGAAGTGTTTCCCTCTAAAATCTGGATGGAAGAGGCCGACAGCCTGCGGTTGACGTTGACGGAGACTACCAACGTGTCCGCCTTTCTCTCCAAATGCGCCACTGCGGCAAGATTTGCGCGGGAGATCCCATCCGTATTCCGGGCGGGGATCCAGTATTCCGTAAAGGCTATATCTTGTCGCGGTTCAAGGAAGGCATAGGTTTCTTGATTTCTGAAGAGGCCCGCTTGCAACTCGACATAGGCGCTATTGTCGTCGGAGAGTGCCTTGCGCCAATCAAGACCAGCTGCGTCAACACCCCAGGACCAAATTTTCTTGGCGGGTAGCTCGGCATAGTCGGCAAAATGCACAGTTCCGGTGTTTGTTCGAGGATGCCAGACGCCCATGAAGTTTTCCCGGCTTCCATGGACGAACAAGGAGACTGGTCCGTCGGTCTGGTTACGTATGACGCTGAGATCCTTCCCCTGTGAATCGATCGGCCATGTTTGCACTTCCGCGAACCCATGGGCTGCGGCGAAGCGCATTGGGTATTGAATCTGAGAATCGTCCCAAACCTGAACAGCCGCATTGCTCCACCAATAGAAACGGCGGCGCACATCGCTTCGATTGCTCAGTGTGACGCGCTGCTCGAGAACCGTGGAACCAGGACGAAGAGTCAGTTGGACGGACCACTCCATTCCATAAACTCTATCGATATTGCCCACGGTGATCGATGCACTTCCGTCCTCGTGGCCTTTGTATGCGAAATCCACAGGAGACATCGAGACCCAATTGTGAGAAACAGGGAAGTTAAACTCGACCCCGAATGCGGCCCAAGCTCCGCGATAGCCGATACTGGCTTTCTTGATGGAAGGGTTCGCATAGAACATCGGCTGCCCGCTGATTTTGTCGATGCACGTATAAATATGCCCGCCCAAATCCGGCAATACCGAACATTTCAAGTATTCGTTTTCAAGGTAGATTGCACGCCAGTGGTGGTCTCGACGATCATCGGTTATTTGTTTCCGCAGCGTGTACGGATAACTATATCGATCGACCGCGAACTGGTCGAAGGAAGGATTGAGATCTGGCGCGCCCTCTTCATATGTAGGAAGATTCAGAAAATCTTCCCATACCCGCACCTGAGCCTGAATGGGCAAGGCGCTAAGCCCTAGGAATAAAAACAGGACCGTCCATCGCATCCGCATCGCCTCGCAGGGGAACCTTTGCTAACCATGATTCTATCGAGATTTTTCCGATGATGGATTGATTCAAGGCTCTCTTTTGGCTCATTTGTCCACCACCCAATGTCTCCCTCCGACGACACTTCAAGAAAGCGTGTGCAGGGAGAATTTTCCCACCACACGGTTGATAATCCCTCCCTCGGATGGTGAATCTGGCTGAAGCCCTTCTTCAAGGCAGCGAAAAAAGGCCAGAAGTTGGGCGACAACGACATACACCACCGCGGTTTCTCCATCGCCAAGCTCAGTTAATCCTCGGCACTCGATGACCTCATCGCCCTCTCTGATCGCAGCATCCGGAATATTTTCTCCGACAACAACTTTGGACAATCCAAGTTTCTTCCGGTCCAATTCGTGCAATAAATCCAATTCATATGCGCGTATCGTGGAATCGGACGATAAATTGCAAACGATTAGAGTGTCGTCCTGCACATAGCTCATGGGACCATGCCGAAAACCAAGATACGTTTCGCAGAGTGTCGAGACGCGACCCGACGTCAGTTCCAACATCTTCAACGCCGCTTCGCGCGCAGCCGCGAAACGCGACCCACTACCGAGAAATACCGCACGGCGGAAATCGGTAGCAGCAATCTTTGCCAGTAGGTCAAAGTTAGATCGCATGAGTTCCTGGGTTATCCGGCTCAATCTCTCGCACAATTTTCGATATCCATCCGGCCTTTCCAGCATTCCGAGGAAGCGCGCCGCCAGCAGCAAGTTGGTGAAACTGCTCGTCATGACCAAGCTCTTGTCCTGAGTCTCGGCGGGTAGCGAAATGACATGTACTCTCTCATGCGCACGCCAGGCCCTAGCGAGACTTCCCTGCTCGTTGCAGGTCACGACCACATGCCGAAACTCAGGCTCCGTCTCCAGAATCAACTCTACGACTCCACTACTTTCGGGGCTGTCTCCGGATCTCGCCAAAGAAACAAGCAAACCAGGCCTTTCCTTAGGCAAACGTTTTCCCCCATACATTAGCAGCGCTCCGCCACTGATCGATTCCGTCGAGATCCCCAACTCATTTCGCAACGGGAAGCACACGCATTCGGCGGCATACTCTGAACTGCCTGAGCCGGTAAGTCCGAGACTGCGAATTCCTGCCAGATCCACCGTCAAGCGCTCTCGTGAAGCGATCATTCGATCGTACGTGCGCGGCCACGTCCAGGGCTGCTGGCAGATCTCCTGCAAAGTGTGGAAGTAGCCAAGCCGTTTTTGCTCCGCTTCCGGCCGACCAAATACCTGTGCCGCTCTCAATTGCTCGTTCTTCAATGCCCGCAGCCAGTCCACTTGTGTCAACAAGGAAGCACTTTCCATAGGATCCTTATGTCTCTTTCCCACCAGGAGGTTCGCTATCGTCCAGGCTGAAGCTCAGGCGTAACTATGTCCAATGGACGATTTTCTCCATCCACGGACCCATGCCAGACGCCTCCGCCAAAGGTTGTAATATAAACTTTCTTGGGGTCTTCAGGGTCAGCAATGACGCGGTGTCCCCATTTGAAGTTAAAACCAGGAATACGCGCCCAGCTTTTCCCGCGGTCGTTTGATTTCCATGCGGAAGACTCGAACCCGGTGGCATAAAGTATTTTTGCATCGCGTGGGTCGATGGTGACATCGTAGACGTGTCGATCGCGATCTAGCACCTGCGTCCAAGTCTTTCCCGCATTCACCGACAAGTAGATGCCCCCTCCTTCACCGTGTTCTCCTTTGTCCCTCGCCCACGCCGCGAGATAAAGGCGATCCGGTGCGCTGGGATCGGCTGCCAAGCCGTTCGGAGCGTTGCTTCCCTCGGGCATCATTACTCGGCTCCAGCTTTCCGCCCCATCCGTGGATTTGTAAATCGCTCCATCACCCTCCGTTCCAATGCTCCCATCCTCTGAGCGGCGCGCCACCAGCAGGTAAAGTGTTCCTTTGCTATCCCTCACAATTCTCCAGGCAAATGGTTCGCTCTGGGTGATACCGGCGTTTTTCAGCTTCCAGCTCTTGCCCCCATCCACGCTCTTGTACACACCGCGCCCGAACGCGGCAACGTATAGCACGCGTGCCTTGGTAGGACTCGTCGGGTCCAAGAGGATATGCGTCGCCGCCGTTTCCTCCATCCCGTCGTTCGACTTTGTCCACGTCCTTCCTCCGTCATCGCTACGGCACACGCCGCCCCGATAGTCCCGAATTCCTTTTTTTCTCCACATCTTTGGTCGTGGTAAATCATGTGTCCAACTGTTCACACTCCAGGCACGCCCCTTCACCTCGGGATCAAACTCAATCCAATACGTGGTGTTCATCCACTCCTTCGGCACACCTCGAGTGGAACTAATCCAGGAGTGCCCGCCATCTTCACTGCGGAAAAGACCAATATCTGTTGTGGAGATAAACTGCCGGTTGTGATCAAACGGATCAAAGTGGTAGCCGTAAGCGTTTGTTACATCCAAACCAGTCGTGACCCAGCCGTTTTCGCTGGATTTTCGAGAATATACAGCGACCCAGTTTGCTCCTCCGTCCGTCGTGCGCATGGTCCTTCCCAAATCCGTCCCATAGCTTATGTCGGCGTCCTGCTCCGCCACGACAAGAGCCAAGGGATTCTCGCCCCAATCCGATCCAAATCGTTGGGTGATCCAAGCATCGTGAACATTCGCGCCAGGCTTAGCACCCGGATTGCTGTCCTCTTTCCAGATCGGATGCCAATTGCGACCGGCATCCGTGGTCTTGGCAACCCCTAGCCATTTGATTCCACCCTCTTCCAGATTTCTGTAGGAGACATAAGCCGTGTCTGGATTGCCCAAGCTGGTCGCGATCGCTCGCATCTTTCCACCACCTTGACCCAAGCTGGCCTTTCGCCAAGTTGTTCCCTTGTCGTCCGACGCGAAAGCAGCTTCATCGCAAATAACATAAATAAATGCCTTGCCATCCTTCCGGAATCCTACGGAGATATCCGTGAAGGTCTTAGCCGCGGGACCGGATATCCTCTGCATGCCAGACGACGCTTTCTCTTCGATAAAATGCGGACCTGCAATAAGCAGGTCCCGGCTGTCGCTTGGCGAAATAGCATTTACCCACAGCTTGTTGGCCAGTCCCGGCAGATCTCCTTCTTTTCCCCAATTCTGGCCCCCATCACGCGAGACAAAAAGAGCAAACGCGCCTTTTCTTCTGTCACCTGCGACAACATAAAAAATCTTCGAATTGGAGGGATCGATGGCCATTGCCGTGATGTTACCCAGAGGATTCGGTTCCGCAATTAGCTCTTCGTCCGAGTGATCCGAGCTCATCTTTATGCTCTTTATCGAAGACGGGTTTGGATAAATCAGGCTCCAAGTCTCACCCTGGTCCCGGCTGCGCCATAAACCGTTGGATCCCGCATATATCACCTTTCGATCGAGAGGATCGAAAACAAAGAACTGGACGACCCCGCGCAGATTGAACATGCGCCAAGACTTGCCGCCATCATGAGTGATATAGGACCCGGTCATGTCGCAGCTGACAAGGACGGTATCGGGGTCGTGGGGACTTATAGTTGGATGGAACATGGCCCCACCCCCGCCTGGGCCAAGGATTTTGAAATCGCCCGGACGGGAATCGCCCCCGTCGGACAGTATCAGCACGGCTAGAGCAACTCGAAGGAGGAAAAAGATCATCTATTTCTTGTCTTTGCTTTCGTTACTATCGTTTCTTTTTGGCAGAAAGTCCCTGCTTTGTCAATCCACTGCTAGACCTTGACATGCAGGAGTTGTCCTGCATTTTCATTATAGATTTTCTTGAGTATTCCGTCGGGCAGACCCAGACCGTAAATCCTCCAACGCCCCTGTGGAGGCACCAGCGCGGGTGCGTAGTCGAAGTATTCGTCGTCAGTTTCAAGAAAACGGTAGTAGATCTCATAAAGCTCATCACTGAAGACTTGCTGAGGCGTGTCCGTCCCATAGGGTACAGCATCCGTTCCAAAAAGAATTCGATCTTGATATTTCTCAAAGAACTTTCTGGCCATGCGCGGTTGGCGTCCTAGCTCCCCGATCCGCGCACCCAGTTCCACATGCATATTGGGGAAGCGGTCCATGCATTCACTGACGTAAGGAAGATTCTCAGCATCATTGCCCACATGCAGCACAATGAATTGAGTCTTGGGGTGGCGGGCCAAAACGCGGTTGCGCGCCTCCAACAGTTCTGCGTTACTCGGAAAATCGCGGCCATAAAAGGACCAATCCGGATGGTTATTCAATTCCTCGAAGCGTTCATTGAAACGATCGACGGGAAGGAAAAAAGCCTCCGGATCCGAAACGTGAATCGCTACCGGCATGCCCAGCGATCCGCACGTTTCCCACATGGCGTCGAAACGTGGATCGTCAATTCTTACCAATGGGCCCTTCGAGATTCCCTCACGCAAGTAAAGACCCAGCGTCTTAAGAATTTTCAGTCCGCGCGCGCCTGCTTGATGAGCCCGAACAATCTCATCGGCCTGAAATTGGCTGTAACTCGGCCGATTTGAGCGTTCCCACCACGGTTCCGTGAAGGTTACAAACCGTTCTGGTTGCGGCTGCTGAAACTTCCCAATCGCTTCATCTAATCCTTTGCCCACCCCTCCAGTCAGGTTTACCATCATGCGGATATTCTTTCGGTCCATCACTGGTAGCAGAACCTCTACCGGCGCCAAATACTCCATGGCTTCGCCGATCCCGACTCCGTTGGCTGAATTGGCTGTCACAGAAAGATGGGTATGAATGTCAATGACCGGATAACGTGAGCGGGACACCTTCTTCTCGGGGAGGTGCAACATGCTGCGCGGTTGGAAATCTGCGAGCTGCAGCGGCTGCTTAGATATTTCTGACGCGCCTGGCGGCGCAGTTATCGAAGTCTTCGGCATTCTGCCTGTAACGAGCAGCATCCCCATGCCTTCCAGCCATCGTCTCCGGTCTACTCCATTCATAGATCCTCCCATCTCAGCTGATCGTTTCGCCCGCGCATTTTCATTTTTCTTTCGATTTCTTCTATATCGTTTACTTTTGCTTGTCAAAGTGGGATAAAGCTCCAGGTTCAGATTTCGCTTGAGGCAAATACAGATTTCGATGACGCAACCAGCCATCGAACCGACCAAGGAACTTACTGATGGTCCATTGGAAATTGGGAGTATCGATGTGTGCCTTCGCCGGGGCAGGTTTCACTTTGATTTTCTTTAGCTTTCCAAGCCAGACCGCTGCCCCACCGCAACCATCGTATGCCAGCGCAATACAACTACTCGCGAAAAGGTCCCCGGTGGATTTCCGGCCGGATGGCGATCTTTCCAAACCTTCATGGAAGAATGCCATCGCCGCGAATTTTGACCACGACGTCTCGGGCAAGTCCCACTACCCAGAGGTCGCGACTCGCGTCGCATCCGTATGGACCGAAACACATGTCTACTTCTACTTTTGGTGTCGATACGACTCGCTGAATGTCTATGAAGGGGAAGATCCGGCGGCAGAGCGCTTGAAACTTTGGGATCGCGACGTGGTCGAGGTTTTCCTGAACCCTCAGCCGGAGCGTGTGAATCACTATTATGAGTTCGAAGTAGCCCCCAATAACCAGTGGGTTGATCTCGAAATCGATAAGACCAAAGAACCTTTCAATGATGCGGGTTGGAATTCAGGATTCGAGCACGCAACCCGCATCGACGCCAAAAACCGCACCTGGACGACCGAAATGCGTATCGCGGTCTCATCGATGAACGTCAGCGCGATCCATCCAGGCGATAAATGGCGAGCAAATTTCTTTCGAGCAGCAGGCCAGGGCGGTGATGATGACCGCAGGTTTCTTGCATGGAGCATCATCCCCGAAGGAAAAACATTTCACGTGCCAACTCGGTTTGGAATCTTATCGCTCGTGAATGAATAGAGGCCCGCCGAGAATTGACTGATGGCCGCTGGACCCGGGGAGTGGAAAAAATACTCCTCCTAGTGAAAATAGGCTCCCGAAGGCACTAGATACTGTATTGGCCAGTTTTCCCGTCTCTGTTCTACGATTTCAGACCATTTCAAGACCCTCGCGCCTGGCCGGGGCAGGAGCTCGATATCAGGTAGCGTCTCGGCAATGGCGCTCGCGAGCGTATACGCATCGCCTGGGGCCATTGCAGCCACTGTTTTTGCTCCCAGCTTCTCACGAGCAAAGCGACTGGCGATTTCTGAATCCTCAATCATCTGCAGAAAGTACGGCCTGCCAATCAAAAGAGAGTTGTAAACATGATTTGCCAGCACGCCCGAAATGGAATTGACATAGGCCTGATCAAAATCCAAGGTGCCCAACGCCGGATCATCCGGTGAAACCGCCGTGTAGGGCATACGAGTCTCCCCGAGGCCGCGGAAATCAAATGAGACAATATCGTAGCCCTCATCCACATAGCTCTTAAGTTCAGGCCAGTCTTCCGCGGTCGCTTTCCCGCTTTCGCGGAACCACAACAGGACTCTTCGTTTCCGAGCGGCGGGCTTGTGAATGTAGAGCAGCGGCATTTCAAGCAACCTGCTATGGCGCAGCATATAGCGGTCAATCGACACTCCGTCTGAGTTTGAGCTTCCCATGGCTTCCCAAGTAATCTGCTTTGACCCGGTCGGAACGCCAGTATATTCGCTCACGTGCCACTCTTTTACTCCGCTATATTTGTCACTGTAATATTCCTTTGCGAGGCTGAGCCTCAGTCCAGTTTTGTGCTCGTGGTAATACTCTTGGATAACCGCCATCAGGGATCTTGCATCACTGTAATCCAGCACGACCTGCCCTGTTCGTGTGCATTGCAAAGCTCCATCAGAGAGTTCCTTCACGGGAGGAAGTCCGTGTCGAGCCGGCATTTGATTGAAATGATCGAGAAAGTCGAGTGCAGCTTGCTGGTTCTCCGATGAGAATTGATGCGTGTGATAGCCTTCGATCATCGCAATCCGATCTGTGCGGTCGAAGCGCTCGTACAGCCTTTGCACTTCGCGGACGCTCTTGCGCGTGCCTTCAATGGGGACAAAATCGAGTACCGCGGCAGCCACCATGACGGGCCGAGGGTACATCAGCAGCAGCAGCCCGGGATGGTCCACACCATTTGAAATCATGCCAAACAAATCCTGCTCCGGATCGCTGTCCGGGTCGGCAAAGATGCGGTTAGAAATCCTCATCGGCAATGCGCTGATATAACACGAAGGCACGGCAACCTTTATGCGCTCATCGAGAGCGGCAATCAGAGCAGCCTGGAAGCCGCCGCCGCTCGTCCCAGTGATGCTGATTCGTTCGCCGTCAACTTCGGGGCGGGTGAGCAGATAATCGACCGCGCGAATACCATCCCATATCTCCCATCTGGCAAGATTTGCTCCGGCCAGATAGGCCAGATTTCCCATCACCGCATGTTCGCCACAGACTAGGTTATAGCGGCTCTTACCGGCTGTCGCATCCCAGAACTGGCTGCGTTCACCCTGCCCAACGGGATCCCATGCGATCACCACATACCCTCGCCCCACCAATCTTTGACTCAGCGCCTGATAGTGGAATTTTCCATCGGACCCATGTCCAGCGGGCACCAGCACGGCTGGATGCTTCGTGGAGTGATCATCCGGCACATAAACCAGCGCCGTGACATAGACGCCTGGTAAACTTTGAAAGATCAGTTTTTCGATAGAGAACCCATCCATCTGAATCCTGCCGGTGACACGCGCATGCAGATCTGTTCTTACCGCCGGCAAGCCACCGATCATTTGCAGAAGCTTTTGCCGCAGTTGGTCTTGCGTTTTTAACAATTCTCGCTGGTTATGGATGGCGTCCCAAGCTCTTTGGCGTTCGTCGTCTTCTCGCCAAGCTTGGTCGGCTTGATACTCGAGGAAAGGAGTTATGCGTGGTCCCGGAGACAAGGGCTTTTCACCGACGCGAAAAAATTGCGGCGGCGGCGGATCGTCCGCTGTTAGCGCGCAACAGGCCAGCGCACCAGCCAGCACAGCCGTGATACAGGGTCGGATCAACCTTGCTCTCCGCAGTTTGCTGGTGTACTCAACCGATGGCCCTCGCCGAGTGCACCGAAGTGTGAAACGGATCACTGCGTTTTTACCATGAGCGACCCCATGCCGTACCAGCCGTCATCTTGTCGGCCCTCAATCGCGAATCGAATAGCCGATTGTTCTGTTCTTGGATCCAGCATCGCAACGCGGACTTCGTAAGCGCCTTCTGTCAGATTTTCCGGGACATACAACGTGCCGTCGAATACCGCGTCTCCGGGAAGCCATTTACGAACGTCCACAGGAATCCTGATGATGGTCGCGGACTTAGAAGATCGCAGTTCAAGTGCCAGCGAGAATTCTCTGTAAATCGGAGCGACTCCCGCGTTCAGCCACCACATGTGAATCGGCATCATCGAGCCGGCGCTAACCGCCTTTGGGAATTCGAATCGCCGCAAAATAAAACGGTACCCCATCTTCTTCTGAAAGTTTTCGAATTGACTTTTCCATTCGGACGGAATCGGCGAGGACTTTACGTTCACAGAGCTCACATGCCAGCGCAGTGCTTGATCAAGTATATAGTCGACGTCGTAGCCCTTCTCTTTCCAACCCGCCACCGTGGAACACACTTCCAGCGAGACCGGGCTGCGTTGCCAAACGTCCTGAATCCCGGCACGCACCACCTGCTGCGGGTAGACTTCCAGCATTTCGGCCGGAAAATATTCATTGTCCGAGTTTGTGCGCATGTCCCCCAAGCAATCGAGCCTCCATCCCGCGCCATGTTGGGCGCCATAAGTGAGCGCCTGTTGCTCATCAAAGTTCATAAGCAACGGCGTGCGCTGAAACGCTTTCAGCCAAATATCAATAAGCTCCTTTTGATCTGGAAATGGCGGCATGTAGGGACTCCACCCCTCTCCCCAATAGCCCACGGAAGAAATATCTACGCTATCTAGGTATGGATTCCCGTCGTATCGCTTCCCGGCCTGAGCGACAAGCTCGCCCCAGTGCTTGAGAAACAGCGGGTCGCTAAAGTCCGGCTGCCAGATTCCTCCGTCCTGGTCTGTTGATTTGTTCGCACGTCGTGCTCCCGAATCGCGATACCAGGCAGGGAGTGGGTCTTGGTTTGAGTATGGCATCAGACGGATGGCGAGTGTTTGTCCATGCGCCCGTGCTTCCTCCAGTGCCAGATCTACAATCTTCCATTGAAACTTTCCAGGCTCCGGCTCGAGCACGTTCCAATACCAGCGGCAATAAGAGATGGAGGTATCTGGAAAGTCTGGCTTCGTGGCCGCTTGCGGAAGCTTCGCAACTGGCCCCACTTCGGACCACTTTAAAGGTGGATTGGTCGCTTGGCCGTTGAACCTCTGAAAAGTCGTGATCCCCATTCCGGGATTTGCCAGCACGTCGGGAATACCTTTGGGTCGGACGACGACGATTTCCGATTGTGCAATTCCTCGCGGTGCTGTTGCCAGCATAAGGAAAATCCAGAAGCAACATCTTCTAGCGGTCACAACTGACCGTGCGCGGCGGCGTCCGCGAGACCAAATTTTTGCCGAGGATCGAAGCATCTTGGATTCTCCATTCCCAGTCTGTGATTGAATGCTGCCTCGACTCATAGACCGTATCTTCAAATAGGAATTGACCTGCTCGCCTAATCCGGAAGGGCAAACGCTTCCAGGACATCGGATACTTTCCCTTTAAAAAATCCTCCTCCTCCGGCCGCAATGACTACGAATTGCTTGCCGGTCTTCTTGCCCATGTACGTTATGGGAGTGGCGTGCGCACTTGCTTCAAGGTCGGCGGCCCACAGTTGCTCTCCGGTCAGCGCATCGAATCCTCGGAAACGGCTGTCTATCGTCGCGCCAATAAATACCACGCCACCGTCGGTCACAATCGAGCCGCCAAGGTTGGACGTACCGGTTGTCTTCTTCAGCTCATCTACATCCCCCAGTGGCACTTTCCAGGCGATCTCTCCGGTATTCACGTCCACAGCGTTGAGGGTTCCCCAAGGCGGCTTCTGGCACGGCCATTGGTGCTGGTCCCAAAAGCGGGCGTACTCTCCATCTTTGGACCCTCGCCGATATTGCTCTGGTGCGGCAGCGGCCTGCGGTTCCATCTCTCCTATGGCTCCTAACTCATTTGCATTGACAAACAAGTAGCCGGAAGCACGATCAAAAGAAGCGCCGGACCAGTTCCCTCCGCCCAAAGTGCCGGGTACCACTAATGTCATCTTGCGACCGTAGGGTGTATACACTCCGCGGCTCTCCAGTGAATGAAACAGGTCAGCGCAATAACGATTGGATTCAGGCGTAGCCGTGCTGATGTCGGTTTCGCTAAACGACTGTCGGACGAGAGGCGCAGGCTTGACCGGGAATGGCTGCGTTGGCCAAGCCGCTTCGCCGGGGACGTCGCTCTTGGGAACCGGGCGCTCCTCCACTGGAAACAGCGGTTTTCCCGTAAGTCGATCGAAGATAAATACGAACCCCATCTTGGTCACCTGCGCAACCGCGGGAATATCCCGGCCATTCCGCCGCACGGTGATCAACACGGGCTGCGCGGGCATGTCGTAATCCCAAATATCGTGGTGCACCATCTGGTAGTACCAAACGAGCTTGCCGCTGGCGGCATCGAGCGCTACCAAGCTGTTGCTGAACAGATCCAGGCCCTTGCGGTCTGCGCCGTAGAAATCGTAAGAAGCCGAGCCAATGGGGAGAAAAACTAAACCGCGCTCGGCGTCTACACTCATGAGCGACCAGACATTCGCGCCGGTGCGATCCTTCCACGCGTCTTTCTCCCAAGTTTCGTGTCCCACTTCTCCCGGCCGGGGAATGGTGTGGAACGTCCATGCCAGTTTGCCCGAACGGACGTCAAATGCCCGCACCACGCCGCTGGGTCCTTTTGAAGGATACTCGGGGACCGCCGCTCCGGTAATGACTAAATCTTGATAGACAGCCGGTGGCGACGTGATGGAATACTCCACTCTAAGATAAGCGTCCGCTACCCCTTCACGCAGATCGACAACACCGTCCTTTCCGAAATCGCGGCACAGCTTGCCTGTCTTCGCGTCCAGCGCGATCAATCGCCCGTCGAAAGTGCCATATAAAATTCGACGGTCGTCTCCTGACTTGCTCTGCCAATAGGCAACCCCTCGGTGCTGGTAGAACTGCCGCGGTCCCGCGCGTCCGGCTTGCGGATCAAACTGCCATATCTCTTGACCGCTCTCTGCATTGAGCGCGATCACCCGATTTGAAGGAGTGGAGAAATACAGCAGGTCATCAATCACCAGGGGGGTGGATTCAAACGGCGCAATGCGATGCGGGTCTGTGTCGTTGCCCTTGCGGTCTGTCTCTCCCATGTGGTACGTCCACGCTCTTTTCAAGCTTCCGACATTCTGACGATTGATCTGTTTGAGCGCGGAGGATCGCGTTCCGCCAGGGTCTCCACCATAAAATCGCCATTCTTGCGCGAAGACGGTCGGCGAGATTGCCAGGAGGAAGAGAACTTGACTTACCACACTCGAACTCATCGTCCACACTCTTGTTCGCGCGCCAGCGTCACCTTGGTACCACCGAGCGGCAATGATTATCACGTGTTCCCCAGCCGGATCTCCTCTGCCAAATGTTCGCTGGCGCGTAAAGCCAGCGCCATGATCGTGAGTGTCACGGACTTCTCCGGATGAGATGTGAAGCAGGCCGCATCCACCACCAGAAGATTCTTGATGTCGTGGCAACTGTTCCATTTGTCGAGCACGGAAGTCTTCGGATCATCCCCCATACGTGCGCCACCCGCTTCATGCGTTACGCTTCCGAGTGGATACGGATTCTTCTTCTCGTAGGGAAGGACCTCTGCGCCGGAAGCCTTCAGGATTTCCTCCATTTGGCCGTACATTTCATCCCGCATGGCAAACGCGTGATCGTACTCTGCATTGGTGTGGAAGCGAACCTGCGGAATCCCGTAGCGGTCTTTCAACCCTTCGGGATCAATCTCCACGAAGTTCCAATCAAATGGCAATCCTTCGCCATAACCGTCGATGCTGACGCCTGCCGGATACAGTTCCTTGATTTTCTTCTTATACGCGGAGCCAAACCCGGGCAAATGGGCTCCCGGCCCAGGCCCCATTCCGCATCCCGTATAAAAAGTGAAGCGGTAGCCGCGCAGAAACTTGTCATTCTTTTTCCCGAAATTGTAGCGAGGTATATAGAGGCTGTTCGCTCCGGGGCCGTCGTCATTTGTTGACGACTGGCCCATTAATTGAGGGAAGTATCCTTGAATGGCATTGAAAGCGACATGTTCCATCAGATATCGGCCCAGTGTGCCGCTGGAATTCGCCAGCCCCTGTGGGAACTCACTGGTGCGCGAATTAAGAAGAATCCGGATCGACTCCACCATGGATGCGCCCAGCACCACGGTTTTTCCGTAGGCCTCGTATTCCAGCTTATTGGTGGTATCGACAAATGAAACTCCGCGCGCCTTACCCGTAGAACGGTCAAGCAGCACTCTGTGCACTGCGGCGTTGGTGCGTAGTGTAAAGTTTGTCATTTTTTGAAGCTTAGGAAAAAGCACTTCTAATGTGCTGAACCGCGAAGCCGTATCGCATCCAAAGTTACATGCACCGCAGTAGTGGCAAGCCAGCCGATTGTCATACGGCTTGCTAAGCACCGCCAGTGGAAAAGCCACGGTCTTAATGCCTAGTTTGGCCGCGCCCTTCTTAATCAACCACTCACCGCAGCGCGGGTGAAACGCAGGCAGAATGTTTTTGTTGGCGGGCGAGTTGTAAACATCTTCACCTCCGCCCGCTACTCCGATTAGCGTCTCCACTTTGTCGTAATACGGCGCCAAATCCTCGTAGGTGATAGGCCAATCCTCGCCAAATCCGTCCTGCAAACTCTTGGGCTTGAAATCGAGCGGGCCATATCGCCCCGATTCCCGTCCCCACACGAGTGTCCGTCCGCCCACAGCGCGCAGTCTTGTCCAGGTGAACTTCGCTCCCGGTGCCAAAGCGTAAGGATCGTCCTGAGGGACGGTGTAAAGATTTTCCGTCCACTCGTTGATCTTCCATTCCATTCCCTGCGGCAACTTGCCGTACTTTCCGGGTTTGCCGTTGCCGCGGTACGGCCATTTGAACGGGTACTTGTGCGTGTGGAAGTCCTTATGAGGCTCGATCATTCGTCCCGCTTCCAGGCACAAAACTTTCAGTCCTTTGCTGGCAAGAGCGTATGCAGCAACACCTCCGGAGGCTCCGGAGCCCACCACAATCACGTCATAAACTGTCTCGGCACTCACTGCAGTTCTCCTGGGTCAGACTCGCCTTCTCCAGCAAAGCAATTCAGGCGCTCGAATACTTGCGGCAAAGAACCTTAATTTTCTCCAGCAACCTCGGCACGCCGGTCATCGGATCTTCTTCAGCTTCATATTCCGCGGACATGTATCCCTTGTATCCGCCTTGAGCGAAAAGACGCCAAACACGGTCCAAGTCGATCGGCCGCTTTGTTTCCCCAAAAAGATCGCGGATGTGCGTGTGGGTCGCAAAGGGAATACACGCCCCGATATCGGAATACATCTCGTCGTCCGTTTTACCCTCGAAGTTGGAAATATCAAGATTGATTCCCGCATAAGGAGAATCCACGCGCCGCAAAATCTCCACAGTTGTTGACGCTCGAGCGGTCATTCCTCCGTGGTTTTCGATTCCCAGAGTAATGCCCCGCCTGGCCGCATAATCGCACGCAGGTTTCATCGCTTCAACTACCCATTCGATTCCCTGCTTTTCGCTGGCGCCACCGGGAAGATTCCCTGCAAAGACACGCACATGCGGCGCCCCCAGCAGTTCGGCCGTATCGACCCACTGCTGAATCCTGTGAGTTTCCTCAGCGCGGATTGCGCCGCCGGCCTGACACATTTCCGTTCGAATCGCAATCCCGGAAAGAGACATGCCATTCTTAAAAGCCAGGTGTCGCAAAGACGTTAGGTATTCCGGCTCAGTGGACTTCAGCCAGTACGTTGTAATATCCACGCCTTGTACTCCTAAGTCGACGGCCTTCTGAATGAAACTTTCCATCGTCATGGAGCCGGCATTGAAATACTTCTGATAAGAATAGGCGCAGCAGCCCGCAAAGAGCCTAGCCTGGTTGCCCGTTTGATCTGCCTCAGCGTTCCGCGTAGCGAAAACATTTGTTGCCGCGGGTGCCGCAATAGCCGCGCCGCCAGCAGCAACCAGAAATTGGCGGCGTAACATCGGTCTGTTCATCGAAACCTCCGAGGCGAAACAAATCCACGTTCTACCTCGACGAGCCGCCCCCCAATCCGAATGTTGTTTCGAATGGCTGGTCTTAATGTTGATGCTCGGGGTGCGTGCAGCCCGGGAATTCGCTGAGATAGCCCATGCCTTGATAATCCAGCACCTCGATCAAACCAATGCGTGACGTATAAAACCCTTCTACTGTCATATTCTTCACCAGCCGGAAGAATCCGTAACCTTCGTGACGTGCTGTCAGATCGCGTTCAGGCAAACTCATCTCACTCAACAAATTTTCACGTTCTGCCATGGAGGCCATGCGGAAGACCTTCCCAAACTGTTTCTGGCTCTCGCGATCGAGGAAAACCACGCCATCCGTCCATTCGCCCTGCAACGACGGTTCGAACTCGCGCGCCGAGAAAACCACGAAATCGATATAATCCCCTACTCTGGCTTCTTTGGCGCCGGGTTTATCGTCGGTGGGTAGGATCATCTCCGCCAGCAGTTCGATAGTCTTGAAATCGTCCGGCTTAAAAAACTGAGGCACGTACGCCGCAGGGCGCTCCAAATCATCAGGGGCATGGTCTATCCCCTGAATCGTCACCAAGCCGTGGTGTCCAGCGGCGTGAACGCTCGATAACGGGAGCCAGGCGGCCAAAAATTCCCGGCCTGCGACGCTCGCGGCTAGCAAGCCCAGATATTTCAGCGTACCCCTTCTGGAAACCCCGCCATTGTCCATGACTGCCTTTGCTTTCGATTTTGATGTTTTCTCTTGTGGACTATGTCAGATACTTTGTTTTTGTACTGCTGTCAAGCTCCCGAGAAGTGGTTGCCCGCGAGCCCGCCTAACATACCGATGGCTCCATCGCTCCTTCGACAGATTGTGATGAATGTGCAAATAAGGTTGTTAACCGACGATTGCAGGGCCCGGCGCACTGCGGCGTATTACGTGGTTTTTTCTTTCGTGGACAAGACATGACCGTCTGCTTTTTTGGCAGTTGCTCATTTCGGAAGGAGCTATTGTAGGTCTTCCTTGATCACGCAAGTATTTCGTCCCGCGCCGTAAACGCTGGCGGCGTGGTCGCTCTTCTAAATGTTCAGAAACGGTTGCAAAAAGAATTCACAGCGCATCCACAGAATGGTGGGAACGGCTTGTCAAATACCTGACGCCCGTTCAGGTGGCAATAAATATTTTATACGAACTGCCCAAACATCGGATGACGGTTCGATTCCCGGGCCAGAATTGCAGCCTGGTCCCTTCGCTATAATTCCGAATTGTTCGCTGCAGAGGATCACGGGGAGGCGATTGTCTAGCAGATCTACGGCTTCAGCCATGTGTCCAACCCTGCGCGGACAAAGTCATCGTCATTCAAGTGAGGATAGGCACGATAGACTCTCTGGATCTCCTGCGCTTGACCAGGGCTGAGAGTTTCATTTGAATTCAAGCACCAGATTCCTTCCAGCAGGCCTTGTCTTCGCAACACTTCATGCAGACCAGCAATACATCCAGCGAAATGGTTGGCCGCATCGAAAAATGCCGCATTGCAATCGGTCACCTCTACATTCCTCTGCAATATCCACCTCGGAATTGGTTGGCCACTGACCGCTACCGCGTGGCATTCCTTCAGTAGTTCAACTGCACCCCTTGCCCATACAGCCCAGTGCCCCAGAATGCCACCCACAATTCGCATCTCGCGGAACTGCCCGTTGATTTTGAACCCATACGGAGTGACAAGATCTAAGAGGATGTTGTCGTCATTGCCGGTATATAAGGCGATATCATGGCCCGATTCTGTGACGGCGCGGATTACATCGAGCGTTTGGTACCGATTGAATGGTGCGATCTTTATCGCAACGACGTTCTCAATCTCTGCAAAGTCACGCCAGAATTTGTACGAAAGTACGCGGCCGCCCACGGCAGGCTGCAAATAAAACCCGATAATCGGCAAAATCTGTGCGACTTCGCGACAATGTGCGATGAGCGCCTGCTCATCGAGATCCTTCGCAGTGGCTAAACTCAATAGGCCAGCGCTGTATCCCAGATTCGTCAAAAGCTGTGCTTCCTGTAATGCCTGGGCCGTTTTTCCACAGATGCCTCCGACACGGACCATTGGTTCGGCTCGAAGTAGGTCGGCGCGGTCCATCTCCTCTGCGGCCAACTTCAAGACCGGCTCAAACAGACCGACGTGGGGATCTCGAATTGCAAATTGAGTTGTGTGTACACCGACGGCCAAGCCACCCGCTCCAGCCGCCACGTAATAGCGAGTGAGCGCCCGCTGTCGGCGCTCATCCAGCCGACGGTCGGCCTTGAGAGCAAGTAGGTGAGCGGGAATCACCGTGCCGGTCTTCAAAAGCTGTTGAATCCTCGCGCCCATCTTTGGGACCATTTGTCTCTCCGAGCTTATGGCGTTGTTCAAAAACGCCCTGCCCGTTCCTCAAAGAGCGTGGGCTTGGCTAAGGTAGTACCGCTCTTGCCGACCCACTCCGCAATCCAATCCAGGATTTGTTGCGCACTCACGCGAGGGCGGCCGAACAGCTGATACGACTTTTGCGCATTGCTCAGAAGGGCGTCGCTCGATTCTTCACCATCAAAGATAACCGGCTTATTCAACCTTTTCCCAAACTCCTCGGCGACCCAACGCACGCTCAGGAGCTCCGGTCCGGCAATATTGATCACATTCGGCGGAGATGTCGCGCAACCGAGCGACTCTATGCTCATGGCCGAAGCATCGGCTTGCCAAATCGCGTTCAAATATCCCATCGAAAGCCGTACCGCGCGCCCCGCGTGCACCTGAAGCGCGATATCCAGCAGCACACCGTAGCGAAGTTCGGTGGCGTAGTTCAGCCGGAGAATCGTCATCCTTGTATTGTGCTTCCGGCTGAAGTACTCAAATGTGCGCTCACGCCCGACGCAACTCATCGCGTATTCCCCCGAAGGATTTAGAGCGTCTTCCTCTCTCGAACCACCCCTGGAAATGGGAGAAAGACCGTAAACATTTCCCGTCGAAAAAACAGCGATCCGGCTTTGTCGATAGCGATCCGCGACCAGTCCCGGCAGGAAGCTATTGACTACCCAGGTCTGCGGTTCCTGTCCCGTAGTTCCGAACTTCATTCCAGCCATGAACACCACGTTGGCCGCATCGGGCAGTCTGCTGAGCGCCTTATTGTCAAGCAAATCGCAGCGCACCGTCTCGACACCCCAGGTCTGCAATCGACGCTCCAGCGTGGGAGATGAGAACCGAGCTACGCCGATAACTCGCCGCTTCACCCCCGCAATCTCGGAAGCCCTTTTGGCCATTCGAGCAAGTGTCGGCCCCATTTTCCCGCCCACGCCCAGCACCGCAATGTCGCCATCAAGTGCCCCCACGGCTTGAATTGCGCCACGGGTGGGTTCGCTGAGTAGTTGCTCTAGCTGTTCTACATCCTGAAGGGAGGTTGGATTACTCGCCATGGTGGCTTCTTTTTTCACGTCTGTGCAGCGAAGAACTGCCGCGCGATTGTACTCGAATTGACTAGCAACCGTCTCGAAGGTTCCGGTATGCTCCCCTGCAGTTTACAATTCTTCCGGAAATTGTGGATATGCACCTTCGCGCGATGACGAAACTTGATGTTCCCGCGGGTCTTCGCCTGAATGAACTTGCTGGATGGAATCAGACTGCCGCCGATTGGTACCGCTTCCTTGAAGCCAGTCCGGCTGGATGCTTCGTCGCTGAGGAAGATGCCCGGGCCTGCGGCACGGCGACAACGATCACCTACGAGAATCGGTTTGCATGGATTGGAATGGTTTTGGTCGATCCCGGGCATCAAAAGCGCGGAATCGGAACTCAGCTCTTGAACAGGACCATAGCGTACGTCGATCAGCGGAAAATTCCTACGACGAAACTCGACGCCACCCCACAGGGACAGCCGCTCTACCGCAAGCTAGGATTTGTGACCGAATATGAGATTGCGCGGTTGATTCTGAAACGGCCGACCAACCCAATTGCGAGTCCTGCGGGTTCCTCTAAACCTCTGCTGACCGAGGCCCAACTGGAACCCATCTTCAAATTCGATCGGGAGGTGTTCGGCGCGGATCGCAGCTTTCTGTTATGTTCCCTGCGCGACAGATCTCCTGATTTCGCTATGGGCTCTTGGAGCAACGGTTCCCCGCAAGGGTACGCGTTTGGTCGGAACGGTTTGTTCGCCGATCATCTCGGTCCCTGGGTGGCAAGGAGCCGGGAAGCGGCAGAAAATCTTCTCCAGGAATTCATGACACGCTCTTCGCGCAAGACTCTCATTGTGGACTGTTTATCTGCCAACCGCATGGCCATTGAACTGTTGCGCTCCCACGGGTTTGCTCACTCACGCCTCCTGACGCGGATGTTCCGCGGCCCAAATGCACACCCAGGCAATCCTGAATCTCTATGCGCAATTGTTGGCCCGGAATTTGGGTGAAACCCACCTGTGATTTCAAGCTAAGCTTGGCATCCGTCTTCTGGAAACAAGTAACGACTGTAGGAGATAAATGACCTCTCGGGTCTCAAACGATTCATCAAGTCGTGTATATTATGGTTGGTGGATTGTTCTTGCCACCTTCCTGAATCTTTTCTTCGTTGTTGGAATTATCTTTTATGGTTTCCCCGTTTTTTATCCGTACTTCGTAGAGTCTCTCGGCTTCACTCGGGCCCAGGTTACACAGGGATTTTTTCTCGGGTTCCTATTCGCGGGGCTTCCCTTTGGCGTTTTGGCGGGAACCTTGATCGACCGAATCGGCGCTCGATTCGTAATTCTTGTTGGAGTTGGCCTTGTCGGGCTTCCACTCCTCCTCATGGGTTGGATGACCCGTTTTTGGCAGTTCGAACTTCTCTGCATCGTGGAAGTTCTGGGTTACGTCCTTGCGGGACCCATCCCGAACCAGGTCTTGATTTCACGCTGGTTTTCCAGGCGTCGCGGACGGGCCATGGGTTACGCCTACCTTGGTCTCGGACTGGGAGGAGTGGTTGCTCCTCTGTTGGTCAATTACCTCGCCCACACTCTGGGTTGGCGCCACGCTCTGCAATTGCTGGGCGCGGTGATTCTCGTTGTGCTTTTTCCGGTGGCGGTCTGGGTCACGCGCTCCGCGCCGGAGGAGCTGGGCATTGGTTCCGAGCCGGGAGCGGAGCCTGAACTGCTGCAGAAGAATCTATCACTTCCGTCTTCATCCTCAATCGGGGTCGCTCAAGCCGCTCGTTCAACAAGCTTTTGGCTCATACTTGCGGGATCAACCTTGGTCATAGGAACCATAGGGGCCGTAGTTCAACACTTCATTCTCTTTCTCAAAGATGCGGGCTATTCGACAACAGCTGCCGCTCGGTTCTTTACAATTCTGCTCGCGTCAAGCCTAGGGGGACGCGTGATTGTTGGCTACCTTGCCGACCGTTTCCGAAAGACACACATCATGACTTTTTTCTATTTCTTGATTGGAGCCTCGGTATTCTTGCTCGTCAACCCACAGTCGCCGGGAGTACTGTGGACTTTCACCACCATTTTTGGGTTTTCGATGGGCGCTGACTATATGCTGATTCCGCTTGTGGCTGCTGAGTGTTTCGGCACTGCCGCGCTAGGCAAGCTTTTGGCGCTCATCATCATGGGCTACTCCGTCGGTCAGTGGGCGGTTCCCTGGATTGTCGGAAGAATCTTTGATGCGCGTCATAGCTACGACCTGGCATGGAAAATCATAGCTCTCGCCGGAATATTCGGAGCGGCAGCAATTTATGCTGTGCCACCCTCTTCCCGTCGTCTCCCAGTCTAAGCACGGAATAATTTGTGCCATCTTTCTTACAATAGCCGTTCACTCCATGCAAAACAGAGGGCGATCGAGCTCCAAAAGGGATATTTGAATCGACAGAAGACACCGGAACAGGACGTCCACAACAGGCTAAAGACATTGCAGGAGAACCCGAAGAGCTCAAACAAGTATGACTATTTCTGTCCTGATTATGAGGATGCAGGTGTCGAAATCGTGCCACTGCCAGATACCTTTCGGATCGTTGACCACTCGGCAATTGGCCGGAAAACGGCGTTCGAACAGATAGGAGCGCGAGTCACATTCATCAGCGCCACCTCTCTGAATGTGACTTCTGGAGAATCAAGGAGACTTCTCCGCTCATGGCCCACCTCGGAACTCAATTTCCGAATGTTTGGGATTTTCATGTGCCGCTGTAGTGCGGTTAACGAAAAAGATCACGTCAAAGCTGTGAAGATTCACGGAGGCGAAAAACGCATCAGGCGGAGACTCGCTGTAAACAGCTCCGATACTCCGCATGAGGTGCGGGACATTGAGCCACTCTGCCACAGCTCCCGTGGCCGGAGCACCCCTGAGATCAATTGCAAAGACTGGAATGCCGGTGGCTGCGAGAGCCGAATCCAATGAACCAGGAATCGCGGGAGCTACCGTGAATTCGCGCAACCCTTTGCCTGACTGTATGGCTTGGAAGGAACCGTGATCAAAAGAAAAGCCACACACGACCATCTCCTTCCCGTAGCTCCCTCGGAGGGCCATGCCCATTGATTCGCCGGCTCCGATTGGCAGCGTTGAGACATGTCCGTTGTGTGCCCAAAGCATGATTTTTGATCCGGGGGCCTCGTTTTCAAGAATCCATTTCACGTTCTCTGCCATTGAACGATCGCGAGCTGAAAACTGGCCTGTCGGGCCCGCCGAGTGCATCTCCTCAGCCTGTCGCACAATCTCTAAATTGTGTCGAGCCAATCTCCACTCCTCGAGCGATGATGAGTCCACGTACACCCTCTTCAGGTTGTCGAGCTGGGTCAACAACGATTTAACGCCCTCGGCAGTCTTGTGCCGGAACTCTTCCGATTTGTTCGCATATTCCCGTTCTCCGACAGCATCACCAAGTGGAGCGAGAATTGCCGACGCAACTTTGGCTTCCTCGCGGTCAACTTTTTGAAGATAGACCTCGACATTGGCCACTGCCACACGGGCCACCTGCATGTCGAAACCAAAAAACTTGACCTTTCTCGCGTGCATCGGATCTTGGTTATACGCGCGCATCCACTGGATCATGTCGAGTACTTCTTTCGTGTTCCAAGTCCAAAAATACAAGCCGGCGAGTGCTTCCGCTGGATCGCCGTTACCGTTCAAGACGTAATCGTTGACCGCCAAGGATTCCGGCCAGTTCGCTTCGATTCCGAAAACAGTGAAGCCCATTCTTTCGACCAGAAATTCCAGCATGCGGTGCTTCAGTTGGAAAAATTCGTGGGTACCATGAGTCGCCTCTCCCATGGCAACGATGCGTGCGTTTCCAATGGTTGACTGCAACGGGCGCAGATCATCAAACGCGCTCTGCGGGCTTATGCTGTCTATAGGTATTGCAACACTCCTGAACCACGCGCTGACTTCCTTTGAAACAGAAGTCTCGGATTGACCTCTGGTTGCTTGGCCTAGCACGATCTGGGAGACAAGTAGCTCCAAAACGAGGCACACGAGTCGAAAGCTGAACTCGCTGTACTGGCACTGGCCACCGTTCACTCCCTCGTTTGGTGACAATTTTAGAACATGGAACCGTCTGGTAGGGGATATTTAGGTTTCCAGTGGCGCATTCACGTTTCGGTCCACAAAAAAAGTTCGGGGAGATCGGAGCGCCGGCGACGGTCAGTCGTGGTATATTTCGCTCAGTCTGGCATGCACGTCTACCTGATCGTGTAAGCGCAGCTTACGGCGGGAGGGGTGAGGAGTTGGCAATTGCCGAGAGTCCCTGCTTCACAACCGAGCGACAGTCCCCGGTGTGACGCCCGTCTACCGGAGGCAGCACTAACCTTCCGGATGACGAAAAATCCGCGCCTAACCACTTCTGAATATCTGCGTGCGATCAATGTTACGGCCTGGCTGTATCGGGACAAGGAGGGCGTCGAAAGGATTCAGGTGAACCCGAACACGACCATCGTGGAATTGCTGAGACAGTTCGGCCCTGCTGCTACTCCCGATGCGGAAGTTGGCATTCATTCGGAAGCCAAAGCCGCCGAGTGGTTTCGCATCAGGCCCGCGTTTCGGGTTCTCAAGATATTCTCGGAACGAATCCCGTGTCCCATGATGTGCGCACCCATGCTGCGACACTACTTTTCTGGCGTGCCCTGGTATTACTATTACGACAGAAAATCTTGGCTGGGACCGGGCGGGAAACCCGTGAAGACGGCGGCTGAAATTCTAAAGACTGCTTATGGGCTCTAGCTGAGAGCCCAGTCTAAAGCCAACGCTTTGCGCGCAGCTCGTGAATCGTTGCCTGCCGAAAGTGGACAACGGCAAAAAGCAGAGGGTCGTGTAGGAAGCATTGTTTGTGTATGAGCGCGCGCGGTGGGACTCGAACCCGTGACATCCTGCGTAGAAGGCAGATGCTCTATCCTTGAATTAGAACTGGAAGCGGAGGGCCAGTTGGATTTGGCGCGCGGTTCCGCTTCCTATCGGCGTGGTATTTACGGGCTGCGTGATGAGGCCAAATTCGCCCGGCCCCGCGGAGATGTTGGACTGAGGGGCACCCAGTTGCACGCGATTAAAGATGTTAAAAGCTTCCGCGCGGAACTGCAGGTGAGTGTGCTCGGTGATGGCGATCTGTTTGTCGGCGCCAAGATCAACTTGCCACAGGCCGGGACCACGGAAGATGTCACGACCTGCATCGCCAAACGTCCCGCGAGCGGGAACTGCGAATGCAGCCAGGTTGATCCAGTTGGCCGGAGTCGAGCCGCCGGCGGGAACAAGAGACACACCGGGGACAAGATCGGGGCGCTGATTATTGGTGTTGCCGTCAGGTACAGAGCTCGCCGAGCGGTTGACAGTGACATCTATAGGGAAACCGGTGTGGGCGGCAACAATGGACGTCAACTGCCAGCCGCCGAACACACTGCGTAAAATGCCCGGTGCGCTGAGATAAGGCTTGCCGGCTCCCAAGGGAAGCTCGTAGACGGCGTTGGCATTGACGACATGTCGCACATCGAAAGTGCCGCTGGCGCGGTCGCAAGCGCGGCAAGCGACAATCTCAGGAGTCAAAGAATCACCGTCGCCGCTGCCCATCGACCCGTCATCAATTTCGTGGGAAAACGTGTAATTGAACGAAAAGAGCAGACCGTTCTTGAAATCTCTGCGCAGGCTCGCTTGCAGACCTTCGTAAGTGCTATTGCTTTCGTTGCCGCGCCAACTGATTTGGCCGTACTGCGGGAAGGGGCGCTGGCCTGTGGTGGCTTCGATGACGTTGACGTAGGAGCGCGTGAGTAAGTGCGTGCCTTTGCTGCCGACGTAGGAGAGTGTGCCTAACATGGAAAGGGGCAAGCTCTGCTGGACCGAAAGGCCCCACTGAGTAACGTACATGTCCCTACGGTCGCGCTGCATGGCGGATGGGGAAATGACGCCGGGCACGCCCGTGAAGGACGAATCGACTGGATACGTTAAATTCGGGATGGTTGCCTGGGAGAGCGAGAAACTTTCCACCTCATTGGATTCCGGAACATTTTGGTCGTCGAGTTGACCGTCTTGATGGTAGACGCCAAAGCCGGCGCGAACGACGGTTTTCCGTTGGAACGCCGCGGGCGCCCAGGCGACGGCCACTCGTGGATCAATGTCCCGATAAGTGGGCTGGCCAAAGCTCGTGCCAACTCCACAGAAACCGGCTGGCCCGCAGGTAGCAAAGTCAAATGGGTTGGGCCAGCCTCCTACTTCGTGAAAAATATTAAAAAAGCTGTAGCGGGCGCCGAGATTCAGCGTGAGACTCTGCGTCCACTTCAGTTCGTCCTGGAAATAGCCGAAGTACGTGAACTTCCGGAGACCATTGACGGGCAAGGCTTGCGTAAACGTCGCGGTGTTGACATCGTTTCCGGCAAGGGCATCGAGAGAAGCAAACGAGACCGCGCCGCTGGCCGTCCTGCCTTGATTCATTTGGATGCGGCGAATTTCGACGCCGGCTTTCAACACCTGGCGACCGACAACCTTCGTGAGGTTATCGATGCCAGCAAACGTGTTGGCCGCGCCGATGCTGACGCGATCGTTGTTGAGAGTCGTAAAGCCGGAGACGGAGAACGAATACAGCGCACCCGTCTGGTTTACGTTGGTGGTATAAGCGGTGCTGCGGTTGAAGCCAAACTTGACCTCATTGGCCAATGTCGGGGAAAAAATCTCGAGCAGTTCGATAGCAGTGTTGGCAGGCGAGGAATTCAATACTTGAGTGTCCCGAAGGTACTGGCCGGAACTAGCCAAGGGCGCGCTGCTTTGCGCCCGGTCGATATTTACGCGCGCAAACACTGTGGTCGTGTCGGAGAAACGATGATCGACGCGAATCATGCCAGAATCTTCGTTGCCTAGCTGATTGCCTTCGGCAATGAATTCAGAGACGTTAGGATTGCTGGCAACAGGGAGAGAACCCTCTGGGTAGGCGCTCAGAACAGAGGTGAGCGCCGGAGATTGCGCGGCCACTTTCTGACGGAAAGTATCGCTGGGAACGAAACCGATGATGGTTTGACCGAGATTCTGGCGATAGCCCTCATAGGAGGCAAAGAAAAAGGTGTCATGGCGCAACATGGGTCCGCCCGCGCTGGCGCCGAATTGGTTTAGATGAAAAGGCGGCTTGACGGGGTCGATGAATGTGCGCGCATCGAGTGCATCGTTGCGAAGGAAATCGAAAACATTGCCATGCAACTGATTGGTTCCGGAAGCCGAAGTGACCGCAAGCTGAGCACCTGCCGTGGCTCCGGTCTCCGGCGTGGCGAGCGCGGAGATCACGCGAAACTCCTGGATGGTGTCGAGCGGAACGGCGAGGCGGACGTAAGGCTGTTGAGCTTGATTGATGATATTGGTCGCGTCGACGCCGTCGTAGGTGAAATTGTTGTCGTCGCGCCCGCGGCCAGCCACGCGAATGCTCCGTTGGTTGCTGCTGTTGCCCAGGTTGGTGTCCACAGCAAGAGGAGCGAGCGTGGTTAATGTGGCCCAATTGCGGCCATTTAAGAGCAGTTCGGAGAGCTGTTTTCGCTCGATCCGTTCGCCAAGGGTGTTCGAGGTCTCATCAAGTTGCTGGTCATTCTCCTTGACTTCAAGCTGTTCGATGTGGCCGGAAGCTTTCAAGGCGATGCTCAGAACCGTAGTGTGCTCGACGGAGACGCGAACATTTTCGAGGGTCATGGCCTGAAGACCATTGGCGCTAACCTTCACGGTATAGGTTCCTAGCGGCAACTCGGGAATGTCGAACGTTCCGCTGCCTGAGGTGGCTGCCGTGCGCTGCAAGCCGGTAGCGTTCTGGGTGGCTTCGATAGTTGCTTTCGGCACTACGAGGCCCGAAGAATCCTTCACGATTCCGCCCAGGCCACCACGGTCAATCTGCGCGTAAGCGCCGGCGCTGGCCAACAAGAAGCCGAATATCAAGGTTAGCTTTCGCATTTAAGAATCCCTCCCACAAGGCAAATAGCCAAAGGCCGTGCTTTCGGGTCCTCGCCCATCCTGATCTGTTTCCAGATCCAACTCAGTCCCATTCCGGCCGCGAGCTTCAGCTAATGATTACGACAAGAGATAAGACAAGGGGCGGGATTGGTTCCCCGCCCCCTGTGATTTACGAGTGAATGTGGCTATTTCCCGTCTTTGTCGCCGTCGACATCGACTCTCGAGAACCGGGTTTTGGCAGCTGGAGCAGCCGTTCCCTTCAGACCTTCCCAGAGGATCTTGTTGTAGAGTTCGGCCGGAACGCGGTCTTCTCCCGAGAAGTCGAAGTTGCGGGTCTTCTTCGCCCAGTATTGCGCGTCATGAGTCGGCTTCAAGTCGGGACCGGAAGCGAACTGGACCTTCTTTGGATCCAGTCCCAGTGTTGTCGACTTCAGAAGCGTCGATGCGACGGCATGGAAGGTCCACGAGCCCGACGACTTGATGTCGAAGACATCTGCCATCGGCCGCGCATAATAGGTGTTCAAGTTGATGTGCTCCGTGCCGAAGATGTCCTCGATGGTGCGGAGTACGTTGGGCTGACTGTAGCGGGCGCTCACGACTGCGCGCTGCTTCACGTAAGGGCCAACGAAGTAGGTTGTGGCGCGATGCGAATCGACGTGGTCCGCTCCGTCTTGAGAATCATCTTCGATGATGATGATTAGCGTGTCCTTCGCGTAAGGGCTGTTAGCGACGGCTTGGACCAGCAATCCGACAGCGTAGTCGTTATCCGCCTGTTGGAGTTCCGGGGTGTTGACTCCACCCAACGCCGAACCGAAGCTGCCTGTGTGATCGTGGCTGAGGCCGCGGATCATCTCGAGCGTCGGCAGATTGCCGTTGGCAACGAATTGCTGGAACTCACGGTTCCATTCATTGAAGCGCCAAAAATCCGGGTAGGCCTGGTCGTAAGCGCGGAAGTACGGATCATAGAATCCATTCTGATAGAGAAGCTGATTGGCCGTCGTTGTCTGGATGATGCCGGCGGCGAAAGGATCGGAGATGGGGTTTGCGATTGTTCCGATACTGCCCGGGGTGTTGGCCATCCAGCCGTAGTTACGAACAGTTCCGCCGGCGTTCAACACCGCGTTGAAGATGTACCCCTGCTGATAACCTGTCGGGCCGTCGGTGGCGGCATGGTCACCGTCACCAGCCAAAATGTTGGCCGTGCCGCCCTTGAGCGACGAAGTAGCGTTGCTATAGGGGGTGCTTGCGCCGGTTGGGTCGTAAAAAAAATCGCGCGCCGCAACGCTATTTAGGTTGCTTGGAATATTCCTGTTCTGGCCTTCCCCTTCATACGAGAGGCCGCGGTTCACGCGCGCGTAGTTCTCCTGCTGCGTGATCGTCTCCGTATTGGTCACCCGGCCACGCATGGACCAGGACCAACCGTCCATCGATCCGTCGCCCGGGTCCATGAAGTTGTCCAGGGTCACGAAGTTCCGCGCCATGCGATGGAAGCTGGGTGTGACCAGATTGCCAAAGAGAGTCAGCGAGGAGTCGCCGTTGGAACCATTACCCAAATCGCCGAGGATCTGATCGAAGGTACGGTTCTCCTTCACGATGTAAATAATGTGTTTGATTTTGGAATGAAGGAATTCCATTACCTTCCCGTCCCCATCGGAGTGTCCGGCCAGGTATCCGTTGTTGGCTGCCACCCGTGAGGTCAATTCCCAGAGATCGTCCGTAGCCGGGACCGCAGCGCTAACGAGCGATGCGTGTTCCAACTGAAATTGATATTGGTTGTTTGAATTCAGCTTGGCAGACTCCGCCGCGTTGCCGCCCGGAAAGGTGATGAATTGGATGGCGGCCAGGTTGCCGTAGCCATAGCCAGGGTTCGGCCCCGTGTCGTTCTTGCCGTTGATGATATACATCCAGCTACCATCAGCGCTGAACGCGACATCGGTCGGGTCGTACGCGGTCGGGATAAGGCCGACCGTTTTGAAAGCTTGTGGACCACTTAGAGGGATCACGGCGATAGAGTTCGAGCCGGCGTTGACTGCATAAAGCGTCTTCGTCGCCTGGTCGATGGCGACTGCAGTCGGCGCCGCACCGGTTGTGTTCGGAGGAAAATCCAGACGGGCAGGACCGCGCGTGTCGATCTTGTGGATGACCTTGTTGCTTGCGGTATCGATGACGGCAACCTGGTCCTGATTATCCTGCGCGACATAGAGGTTTGAGCCGTCTGCGCTGAGCGTCATGCCGTTCGGATTGCCATCCAGTTGAATGCGGGCGAGGACTGCGCCGGCGGTTGGGCTGGCCACGTTCATCGCCACGACTTCTCGATCCCGATCGCAGCCGACATAGGCCACGGTGCCATTCAAGACCACGGAGTACGGGAACGTTCCGCCTTGGGTGCCGTTCGGAGCGCCCGAACTGGCATAAGGCCGCAAATCGGATTCGTACCGCACTGTTGCGGTCGCCGTGTCAACTACGCTAATCGAATCGTTGTAATTGTTGGCGGCGACGAGCGTTTTCCCGTCGGAAGAAATGGCCAGTCCCGCCACATTAGGCTCGACGCCGAGACCGAGACCGGTTCGATTGGTAGGGTTGGAGACACAGCCATTTGGTGCGTGGCCTAGGCTGATCTTGGCACTCAGCACGAAACTGCTGCCGTTGTTGGCGTAGGCGTACACCGCATCGTCACAGCCGCCGGCGGCATACAGCGTTTGGCTGTTTGGCGCCCAGACCAAACCGACGTGCGCATTGAGCTGCTGGATGACTTGCTTCAAGACAGGTTTGCTCTTATTCGCACCGCTAACGTCGTATAGAAAGAGGAACTGTGTGGAAGCCGCCGTGTCGATCGTACCGATAAGGTTATTGGCTACATTTGTCTCAGTATTAGGGTAGTACAGCGAGTTCATTCCCGCTGTCAGGATCGCCAGGGTATTGCCATCCGGACTGACCACGGCCTTTACCGCCTCGCCCGCGACGAAGTTCGGATAATTTGTGAGGCCAGGATTCAATAGCTGCTGGACCGCGTTAGCCAAAGCCGTTGGTGTGATATACAGTCCTGGCGGCGTCGGTGATTTCTTATCGTCGTCGTCGCGAAACTGCGGGCTTTGTCCTCGTGCAGATCCCAACAAGCCAAACACGAGCACAGTTAAACTGATTGCAATGTTAATGCTGCGATTCCATTTCTGCATGTAAGTGCGCCTCCGGGGCATCGAGAGAATCCGAGCCTCGCGAAGTGTTCAGTTCGATGATTTCCGAGACCACCGATCGTCCTGACAAGGGCCTGGGTGCGCCTATCTCTCGACCGTGTCCCGGGGAACGATGAACACATTTTGCGAATGCTCTTTTCGACGTGCGCATTGCGACTCTCTCTGAGCCAGTATGAACACTCGGATTTGACGAGGTTTCGACTACTGGATGATTAGCGCATTATGAATTCCGTGCGAACGACCCTCTTCTGCACGCCTGGTTACCCGCTTGAGATAAGCCTTGGTCGATCTCGACGATGTCTGCCTTTCACGGCCTTTTGGACAGTATTGGTCGGAGCAGGCCAGTTCTAAACAAAAGGTTGCCGTCACGAACTGCGATCGTCTGAGCCCTGGCTGAACTTGCGGCAAACACAAACAGTGCCAACAGCAAGAACCGAGTTCGCATGGTTTCCTCCGCTCGCGCGACATCGATGGCGTCACCTTCAGATTTGGCGATCCAAGTGGATTTCGAGTCAAGTTAAAATTCGCGCAGCCGGCCCTATAACGCGCCATCCGTAGAAATGAGTCCCGCGACACTGGCCCGCTTGGGAAGTTGGTTGCGGCCGGCTTGACTGCCGTCACTTGTCGTCACTTGAATGCATTACAATGCCTGGCTCCTCGACCCGAGTAGACTGTAGTTTATCGACGACTGCAGGCTCGGAGAAAGAAGCAGACATTGTTGTGCGATCAAGCGTCCGGCACTGCATTCCTCATTTTGCGAGTGCGTGTTAGACTCCCCGCTGTTTCTCAACTCCTGCAATCTCTTGAGGTTTTCATGCGAATCAGATTCTTTTCGGTGCTAGCAACCTTGCTCTTCTGCTCACTTCTGATGGCCGCCGACGACGTGAAGGTAGTGCGTTTTGGACACTTGATCGACGGCAAGGGCAGGGTATGGACGAACGCCGTGGTTATCGTGCGGGGCGGTAAGGTCGCAAAGGTCGGTGGAGCGGAAACGGCAATACCGGAACTTGCGGAACTGATTGATCTCTCGTCCTACACAGGAATTCCGGGCCTGATCGATGTCCATACGCATATGACCTTCTGGTGGGACAGCACCAAGGGAAATCCTCCCTTTGCACAGTTGGACTCCCAGCCGCCCGCGTTCTTGGTTTACATGGCTCAGGAGAACGCTCGCAAGACGCTTGAGGCCGGCGTTACGACGGTCCGCGATTTGGGCGCTCCTGGCTACGCAGATATCGCCATGCGCGACCTCATCAATCGCGGTGCCATGGTTGGCCCCCGGATGTTTGTGGCAACCTGTGGCCTTTCGATCACGGCTGAGCCATTCCGCCCCGGCTTCGTGATTCCCTCTTGTGGCACTGTGGATGGTGTTCCCGAAGTTTTACGTGCCGTGCGTCAACAAGTGGCCGCTGGAGCCGACGTAGTCAAAATGTATGGTTCGACCGGTAGCGACCACGACCTTACGGGTTATCAGACTTTTACCTATGACGAAATGAAAGCAGCTGTTGATTCCGCTCACCACTTCGGTAAGCGCATCGCTATTCATTCCTACGGTCCTGATGCCGTGCGCGATGCGGTCCGGGCAGGCGCCGATTCTGTGGAGCACGCAATCGACATTGACGATGCAACGCTCGCCGAAATGTCCAAACGTGGAATCTTTTACGTCCCTACGATTGACCACAACCGCTACTATCTTGAGAATCGAACCCAATACGGTTGGGACGAACAGGTAGCGCCGCGGTTTACGGAGTTCATCCAAAAAAATCTGGAGACCGCACGTCGCGCACACAACGCACGAGTTCCTCTCGCCATGGGCTCGGATGCCGTCTTTACCATGTTCGGGCAAAACACGCGCGAACTGTCCTGGTTTGTCAAAGCGGGTTTAACTCCCGCCCAAGCTCTTGAAACCGCGACCTCCAATGCCGCTGCCTTGTTAGGCATGCCAGAGCAACTTGGAGCGGTCGCGCCCGGCTATTTAGCTGATTTGGTCGCCGTCGATGGCGATCCTCTCACCGATATCAACGCGGTGATTCAAAATGTTCGCTGGGTAATGAGAGATGGAAAAGTTGTGGTCGATCACCGATCCCATTAGGTTTTGATCCTCCACGATCCATCGCAACTGTTGTAATGCTTTATCCCGTGGCTAGCTCCAGATAGTTCTCCTCACCGGCACTTTTGCTCCAGTACCCACTTCTGTGGAAGGATGGGGCCGACAAGCGCTGATGGACCGGGACAGAACAAGTCTGTTGTTCGGTACTAGTGGAGAATCGCTCGTGGATTGCAGTGCTTTACCCGGTGATGCAACGAGTCGACAGATACGTTCAACTTGCTCAGATAGCGGCAGCCCCTCGGGCTTCCCCACTCCTCCATCGTCATGTTTCGCGCCTGCTGCTCCATTCACTCCTGACCCGGGTACGGCGTGAATCCTGCCAGTTTCACTTGGCGACTCTCCAAATGGATGAAGAACCGCACAACAGGATGCGGCTCTCCGCCGTCAGCTATTCGTTTCGCAACAGGAGTTCCTGATTCACGGTGACCTAGGCGAGCAGGCGCGCCACCAGCATCTTGGATTCCCCTGTAGTCTATAACTTCGAAAGCAAAAGATTGAAGCCGCCGTTTCTGGGTCGGAGAAGCCCATTCAAACTGAGAGCCGTGCAAAACCCTGAGCCACACTATTTCAAGCCGTTCGAGTTTCTTGGCCACACCAGGTTCGTTGTGTCAAGGGCGGGAAAAGTGTACGCTGCGCTCGCTAGAGGTCCAAGTCGGAAATTCCGGAGGATACCTTTGTCAACTCCTGCGGTTACAAACTGGTTTGGGGATTTAGTCTCTCATCCGCAAGCGGTTGTGGAGGCCAAATCCACTGCGGACGTTGTTGCTATTCTGAAAGATCCAGTGAAATATCCTTCGCCTGTGCGGGCCATCGGATCCAACCATTCCACCTCGCCTTGCGGCGTGGTGGAGGGCGGAACCCTCGTTATGATGTCGAATATGAATCAGATCCAACAGATCACGACAGATACCGTTACAACCCAAGGCGGAGCCATTTATATCGACGTCGCGCAGGAACTCGCGAAAAAGAATTTGCAATTCTACGTGAATACCGAAATCGGCAACCTCTCAATGGGAAGTGCGGCATGTTCGGGAACCAAAGATGGCTCCATGCCCGGCGAGTATGGCCAGGTGAACTCGTATCTAAGCGCAGTCGAGATGGTCCTGCCCTCCGGCGAAATTCTGGAAATCGACGAGAGCCAGCCCGAACTGCTGCGACAGGTTCGGTCGAGTTACGGCTTGTTCGGAATCGTGACCGCCGCCACCTTCCGTGTGCGCCCCATCCTCCCCATGGCGGTTTACCACGAAACCTTCACGCTGGAAGACTTCGTGCAAAGACTGCCTGAGCTTTTCGCCCGCAATGAATCTATGATGTATTACGTTTTTCCTTTCGACAATTTGATTACCGTCGAATTTCGCAAATACAATCCAGGTGCGTCAGGAATTCCCAACCATGTTATTTGGCCGCTGCGCAACTACTTGTGGGGATCGGCGGGGCCGGCGTTCTGCCGCCAGGTCGAAGCGGAAATTACAGACCGCGCCATTCGCTATGGAGTCATCGACGGTTTCTGCGCAATGTGGCGGTTTAAGCTCACGAATTTGATTTGCAGCGATTACACCATCGCCGCCCAACAGATGATCCGCTATCCCGTACCCTCCAATGACAGCCGTTATACGTTCAGCTTTTGGGCATTTCCTGAAGCGAGTTTTGCCGACGTTTTGGCTGGTTATTTCAAATTTTCCCGCGACTACTACCAACAGGAGGGATATCGCACCAACATGCTGAGCGTCGGATATCGCGTCGCGAAGGACCAAAATTCTTTGTTGTCCTATTCCTACGATGGCAATGCCATGACAGTGGATCCGGTCTCTACGGCCAATCCCGGGTGGGAAGCTTTCCTGGACACCTACAACGAGCTTTGCAGCAATCAGGGTGGGATCCCGCTGCTGAATCAGACGGCCAGGGTCACAGCTGCCCAGGCACAGAAGGGTCTGGGAGATCGCCTCGCAGTGTTCGCCAAGGCGCGGAAAACCTATGATCCCGGCAATCGGCTCCTGAACGGTTTCTTCAAGGATCTGCTTGCGGAATGACCGGCCGTTGGGCTGGAAGCCTTGTAAACGGTTACGCGAAGCGAACCTATGCAGGTGTCGCAGCGTATTTGGCATTTTCAACACGATCACCAGCTGCGAAACCCTGCAGATTGAATTCTCGCGAAGGACAACACTGCGCCAAGAATTACGGGCCACACTGTGCCTCCAACGGCAAGAGGACTCCGCCGGCTGGCGGGGACAACATATGGCGATAGCTCCTGATGTAATGCTCACAAGTGAATATCGAGCTTAATGAGCATGAATTCTGGCGAGGCACAACACCGTCAATGACGACGGTTCGAAGGCTTAAGGAAGACGTGACGTTCCGCAAAGAAGCAACAGAAAAGGTGGGTTGGCTTTGAGCTCCCAACTCAAAGCACCTTTGTTGCACCCAATACACCTAAAGAAGTCGACCACACTTCAGTAGGAAGAGTGTCCTAAGTTAGTTACTGAAAACTTGAGAGCAGAGTGGTGCGCCCGGGCTCGGGACGCGGGGAGGACACGTCGGGGAAAGGTCGTCTTCGGTTTCCGGCGTTGCCGCAACGGTCGAGTCTGACGGCGCTTCAATTTTTGTGGTGGATCTTCACACCACCAATGGGACATTCCTGAATGGGGTTAGACTTGCCGCCGGATTAAGGACGAAACTGAAGTCAGGAGATGTAATAAAGATTGGCCATACGGAGTTGACATTTCAGAGCATGGAGAGCATCGATTGAGCCCCTTGTTGCCCCATCCCGAGATGCATTCTTGGCGTATAGCGAAGAAAAGGCGAATATGATATCTTGCCCCCATGTCAGTCCGATCTTGCCGTGTCACGATCCAAGATATGGACGGTGTCTCGCACACCGTCGAAGTCACGGCCGCAACATTATATGAAGCCGTGGCCCAAGGACTTGCAGCGATACGAGGCAACGAATGGGTCGCTGGGGTCGCCCAGGGGCTTAACGTCGTTAAGGTCTCAGTCGCCGACGTTCGCGTCGAACACATGGTTAAGCTGATGGATTTTACAAAGTGGTTGGACCGGACCGGCGGCTCTCCACGCGAGGTGAGCGATCGTCACAGAATTCGGTTGATCCTTGGCTTACCCGTCCCGCGATAGAACCCAGAAACGACACCTCCGTACAAGACACCCATCAGCTCGATAGAACCTCCAAATGGTTTGGCGCAAGGGATCGTGTCTCCAGTTTGATCCTTGTATTGGCATTGGTCTTCATTGCATTTGCGGCCCGATAAGTTATCTTTTCACGGATGCAATTTTACCGGTTATCGTATTTCCTCGTTTACCATCATGTCGATTACCTTCGCATAGGCAATTAGAATTTACCTGGGAGCATTGAGGAATGGCAGAAAGTGTTGAAATTCGAGCTCTCAACGAGGGTGATCCGGAAACCATATCTGCCGCATTCAAGGGCATTGGAGCGGGTAAGCCTGTGGGCCAACATCGGCGGTATTTGGCTGAGCAGTTGGCCGGGGGTCTCCGATTTCTCGCGCGACAGAGAGCTGAGCTGGCGCCAATGGCTATCCGCAGAGCTCATTCATTTCACAGGTGCTCCTAGTTTCGGCGAGGCACGGGCGGCACTTATCTCAAAGCACTTGGATTTGGAAGATGATGGAAAATGGAACGGCTTCGACGTCGAACTTAAGCTCTGATTCGCTTGCCAAGCCAGTCAGGGCGACTGGCCTAAACCTGTCTTGCCGCAGGGCATGGCTTGCCTTCGTGTCCCTTCGCCCGGTGGTGCTTAATCTCGGCGTATAAGCTCTCGCGCCGCTCTTGTACTTCCGCGCGTTCTTTGTCCCCATGCACCAGATCAGGACTGAGCAGATTGAGTTTGTTATTCAAAGCGGTGAGCTGACTCACCAGTTCGTCCTTCACTTGGCAGTTCATCAATTCATTGTACCCGCTATCGCCGTCACCCGGTTGGGTACATTCGGCAGGGGTCTTGTCCTTGGCAATGTGCGTGGCGGCGCACCTCGAATCGGTGATTAGGGAAAAGGTAGGCTGTTTCTTGCAAAGCACTCGCCTCCCGAGCATGGCAGAGCCGAGCACAAGTCCGCGGATCGCGCGGCGCTAATTTGACCACCTCACCGTCACTCGGGAAGATCACGGAAATGATAGATCGACGCGGTTCCCGGTCGTGCGCGACGGGCTTTCGAGCTAGTTCGATCTCGGCAAGACACCAATAGGATCGCGAATTCTCAAACTAAGAATCAGGTTGCCTGCCACCACATAGACGAGTGCGATAAACGCGAAGCTGGCCGTAAGCGAATGTGTCCGATCGTTGAGATAACCAATCGTGTAATTCCCGGCTAATCCGCCGAGTTGCCCGATCGAATTGATCAGTCCGAAGGTCGCGGCTGCCGCTGCCTCGCTTAGCATCATCGTCGGAATCGCCCAAAAAGTTGGATAATAGGCATACAAGAACCCACTTCCTAGCAGCAAGGACACAATTGCTAAGGGCATATTGTGACGGCCGAGCGTTAAGAGGGCGAACATCGAGCCCGCAGCCAGCAGTGGAATCGCGGTGTGCAAGCGTCGCTCAGCGGTTTTATCGGAGTGCCATCCGTTGATCAGCATCCCTGCCAGGCCTATGAGAGCTGGCACAAGCAGCAGGAGCGTAACCGTTTGGTTAGAAACTCCCGACAGGCGCTTCACGAAGGTTGGTATCCAATAGATGGTTCCGAGAGCTCCTGTGAGAGCCAGGAAATATGCAAGAATCAATCTTAGGATTCGAGCGTCTCGAAAAGCTTCCAAAATCGTAGGGTTTCGAAGCTTGTTTTTCGCTTTTAGCTCATCCTGCAATTCCTTGACGAGCCAGTCCCGTTCGTCGTGAGGAAGCCAAGACGCTTGCACAGGCCGATCCGTCATATAGAAGTAGGTGATGGTCCCCACGACGACGGCAGGAATCCCCTCCAGAATAAAGAGCCAGCGCCAGCCAGTGAGCGACAGCCAATGTACTCCGAGAAGCCAGCCTGCCAAGGGCGAGCCGATCAAAGCAGCGGCGGGATTAGCTGCATATAAGCAAGCGATGGCTCGGCTGCGGTCGCGCGCGCAAAACCAGTGTGTTAAATAAACGATCATCCCGGGGAAAAAGCTGGATTCAGCAGCCCCCAAAAAGAAGCGGGCGGCATAGAACTGTGTCGCGGTGTGCACAAAGCCCGTCAGAATCGTAACGATTCCCCACGAGATCATGATTCGCGCAATCCACTTCCTAGCGCTCCATCGTTCGACGATGACGGCTCCGGGTATCTCGAACAAGACGTAGGTTATGTAAAACATCCCTACTCCCAAACCGTAGACGCGATCGCTGAATCCCAAATCTGCGCTCATCCTGAGATTGGCAAACGACACATTGACGCGGTCGAGGTAGTTGACGATGTAAAGGAGAAACACAAAAGGGAGCAGTCGGTAAGCGACCCGCCTTCTGGCTCGCTGGCCGACAGCACTCAACTCGGCCATCGCCAGACCTGCACTTCCATGCAAGTTCATGGACATCCCTTCGGCCTCTTTGGGCGAGTTTTTGAAACTCAGCTAAACCTCTGCGAAACATAGACGAAACGAGAAAGGCGGCCTTCTCTAGCCACACGAGCAGCAACAGCAAGGAACTCCTGCTGGCCGTCATAGGCCTGATCGCCTTCGATTTCACGAAGGGCAGCGTCTTTCGATGCGCGGGCAGCTCGTCTCGCATCTGCGACTTTGGCCATGTTCGCAGTTACGTCTTCACACACCAGCAATCGCAACCCGCACTGTGCAATAACACGTTCGTCATAGCCATGGGGGACAAAGAGATAAACACCAGCCGAACTCCTTACCGCGACGTCTGCATTCGTCAGCGGCCCGGTCAGGGTGATGGGGTCGGTGAACAGCAGTCGCCCGCCCACCTTTAGCAACCGGGCCCACTCCGCAATGACACGCGGTCGGTCGGAAAAGTGGTTGATGGCGTCAATACAGGTGATGGCGTCGAAGCTAGCGTCAGAAAATGGCAGCGGCCCGGTAGCATCTGCAGACCGAAATTCGGCGCGCTCGGCCAAGCCGCGCTGCGCCGCAAGTGAGCTCGCCGTCGTAACTGCCTGTTCGTGAACATCAATGCCGACGACAGAACAGCCGGTAGTAGCGGCGATTCGCAGCGCCGGGCCCCCTGCTCCACAAGCAACATCGAGAAGGGTCTTCCCTGGAGAAAGGTCGAGCCACTCCAAAAATCTGTCCTGCTCGTTTGAGGTGAGCCAACTGTTTTGTCCAATGTCCTCGCCAAAAGCTTCTTGACGGATCTGTGCGTACAGTTCCGTTTGAAAATTTCCGTAGTTGGCGTCGTAGTGACCGGACGGCGGCAGCGAGTTGGATTTGCTCATCTGGATCTCCGCTCAAACCGACTTACAGTGTTTGTTGCGATTTTGAAAGCGCAGAGAATTGTACGCTCCGTGTGCGCCCCTCGAATCATCGTACCCATTCATCAACGGTTTAAGGAAGTCTCTTTTTATGTCGCAGACGGCCGTACATTCGACAATAAGGTTTTCCCCGCCCCCGATAGGGCGGCAAGAAGCTGGAATGGGAAGTCAGGAAGAAATCGTTCATAAACCGTCTTCAGAAGGAACCGGAGGGAACGCTGCTGGTTTCAGCGGAGGACAAGCTATACAACGCCTGCGCAATTCTTGAGGACCACAGGGAAATCGGGGCAGCAATCTGGAGCCGATGCAAACGTGGGCGCAAGGAACAGCTTTGGTATTTCGGCGAACTCGTCGACGAACGCACCCGCCGAATAGGATTGGTGGTCCTTGCCCGCTGCGGCCTTCCAAGGCAAGCCTGAGGTTGAAGCTTTCAGTTCTCGTCGTCGCCGGATGCCGTGCCGGCATTGGGCTGATGGCGTGGTTGCGAAGTTCGGAACATGGAATTCGGCAGAGACAGGTTGCGAAGCGCCTTTTTGGGGCGTTCGTCGCTCACACGACACGAAATATGGCGGTTCAGCCGGGTGAGCCGAAAAAGGTCAACGGCCAGTCTAAGCAGCGGCAGCTAGCGGCAGCCAGGCGTCAAGCCCTTCCGGATGCCAGTCAATGCCGTCGCCGAACAAAGTACGGTAGCGGCGACCGACTGGGTGGGCGTCCAGAAGGGGCATCGTTGGATCGTATCCGACTACGGTGATCTGGCCAGGCGGCAAGTGGGCCATGCTACGCTTCAACATGTAGATTACTTCCACATCGTCTTCGGGGAGGCTGTAGCCGATGAAAACCACTCGGGCAGTCTCTCGCAAGGCACGCTCGGCTTCATACCAGACCTGAGCGAGATGCGGATTGCGATAATCCTTCAGGTGCGTAGGGGCGATTAGCAGCGGCCGCAGTTTACTTTGGCATGTGGGACATGCGCCGCTGTCTGTCATGTACGATTGCTCCAGCGACGGCCCGACCAACCTGCTCAGCACCTTCAGATACTTCCTCGATTCCGACGCCCCGATTTCAAGCCGATGGCAGGTCTTGCAATAAAGCCAATTCAGCGAGCCATGCAGTTTCAGGAGGACGCCGAAATGTGCCGCCTCGTTGCGGTAAAAGTCGCTGGAGATGGCGCAGTGGTATGCGGGAAGCCCTCCTTCCGGCAGGCGGGATTCGCTCAGGAACATCATCGCGGTGTCGATAATCAGATCGTAGTTCGTGCTGATCACGCAGGGCTGCGCCGGAGGAGGGTAGATTCTCTGGAGGAAGTCCCAATGATTGTTAGTCTGCGCCTTAAAGAGTTTTTCTTCGAGCACGTCGAAAATGCCGAACTCGATAGCTTCGCGAATTTCCAGGATGCTGTTTGCGTCCCAGGCCGGATGAAAGACCTGCCGACGATCGAGGGCGGTGTCGAGCAGGCTCATCAGCATCGGTAGTCCGGGATAGGAGTCCTGTGGCGAGCTGGGTAAGATATGAAATTGCTCATGCAGAAATTGGCGGAGCCTTGGCAATCGTCCGGCGGGGTCGTAGGCCGGCGCGCTTCCAAGAATAGCGGGTAGAATCTCGTTCGTCATCGGGCCGCCGCAGGCTTTGGTCGCGCCTGCCCCCAAGAAAATCACCGTACCGGCCAAAATCTTCCTCCTCGAGAGTGGCGGAGCGAGTCGACTCGTCGTGGTCAATTCCCAAAACGAAACATATCATAACTAACCAGCCAAAGGCTTCGCCCTTGTGAGCGAGAACTTCGTGAAGGCAAGATTGTAGCCACTGTTTCTGGGTCGGAGAAGCCCATACAAACAGAGAGCCTGCGGAAAATCCTAAGCCACACCAATTCAAGCCGTTCGAGTTTTTTGACCACACGACGATCCAACCATCGGCAGATCGCTCGCGATTTTTGGCGGTAATCTTAGGAGTTCCGATCACGTCTCCAGTAATTCGACTTAGCTTCTCACTGAGAGAGTAAGATACACCATGAGGAAATTCCCGTGATTCCCATAATATCTCGATGGAAAATCCTAATTCTCGCCGGTTCCAGCAGCATGGTTCTCGGCGTGCTGTTGCTTGGCTGGGAGCCCTCCGCGGCCGCAGATGTGGTCGGAATGCTGCTCTTGTTTCCGGGAATGCTAATTCTGCTTGCGGGCTGCATCGCCTTTTGCGCCAAGCAAGACGCAAACCAGGTGCTGCTCGTCGGTGCCGTCACTTCAGGGGTTTCACTGGTCGTAATTCCCGTACTTGGCTCGCTTCTGCATTTCGAGGCAAATGTTCACGGTTGGACAGGCCAATGGTTCTTCTTCGCTTGGATTCCAGCTTGTGTACTCGGCGCGTTATTCGTTCTGGTAGGAGTCCTCCGCATCTTTCTCCAAAGGCGTCAATGCCCGTGACTTCCTGAAAACCAAAGTTCCACGGACATCGGGTCGAAGGTAAGAAGGATTGGTGGGAATCCGTTGTCGCGGTAAAAACTGTTGTTCAGAATGTCCGGTGTCCGGAACGGTTCACTTCGGCAGTTGAAGCTGGGGCATCCCGTGCTCCCCCAATGCTGCGCCAATATTTAGCAGGATTCTGTACTCCTCGATCGTTGTGGGAGCAACCGGTTCATAGTAGTCCCCTGGGTGCCCGCCGAAGCTTCGGCCAATTCGGACTTCTGATTCGGATGTCCGGACGTCAACGCGAGTTTTTGAATCGGACGCTGGAGTCAAGAGCAGCTTAAAGTCGGCGCTGTACTCCAACGGAGTGTGCCACCAGCGGTAATTCTCCGAAATTGTGACTTGATGTAAGTCATACTCAGTTTCGGCGGAGCCGTGGAAGGATAATCCAGAGGGCACCCAGTATCCGTACAGACGTCCCTGTTGGTATGCCGAGCTAATCGAAGAGTCGATGGCGCTCCTAACTTCAGAGGCCGGGGAATTGAAGACGTAAGAAGTTGGATTACTACGTTCTAGTTTCCTTCTTGAGAACGTCAGGCCTTTCAGCAAAGTGTATCCGGGCCAAGCGGTGACGGATATCAATAGAACCAATATGAGCGGGCTGATTTTGCGAAGTCCCAAAACAAAACCATTGTACCGAAAACCTGCTGTTCAGGCGTTTCCGATTAGACTTGGATTGCCGAAGCGGACGCATCGCATCAAAAAACGGCTTTTTGTCCTCACTGGCCCCTCCCTCCACTCCGGCCTAACGTTCCGCCTACGGCGTCACAGGCCTTCGTTCCAGGAGAGGCCAGAGAGGCGCAAAGAAATGCTTCGGCCAAACGGACTTCTACTCGGAGAATCTCTTGCCGAAGCCTATTCCACTTAACTATCAAATGGACTCTTGTCGGACTTCGGGAAAGAGAAGGGGGTTGCTGGCCGTTCGTTTCGGGCAAGGAGCGCACGCTCCCGCCTTTCGCAGAAGCGTTTCGTCCTACGGATCAAATGGCGCGTTTGTGAGGTCAAGATGGATTTCCCGCTCAATCCATGCGCGAAGCTCCCGGACCGTGGTCGCTTCGGCCTTCTTGTCTTTCAAGATGGCGGCGGCGTTACAGTATTGCGGAAAGCATTCCTGCAGAGCGCGATGCTGGTCATTCGGTTGCAGCCGCGCGATCTCGAACGCATGGAATGTTCAAAACTCGGCTTATACTCATCATCGAATTAGAACCTAAACCTACGCGAGGACTTGGGGGCCATCAACCCGGTCACGCAACGTGAACCAAGCGGCGGGCTGCCTTCAACTTCGAGAAAGGAATTCTTCTTGGCGCTTGCGATAGGACTCATTTGGTTTTTTATTCTACTGGTTCTACTGGCATGTTTCGGTGTGGCAGCCGCAACTGAGTTTCGGTCCAGCCATAAAGGAGCGGGGCTCCTCTTGAGTATTATCGAAGGCGCGGGAGCATCTCAGCTCCGATAACGATCCGCTTTATCGGTTCCACCAATGGCAAGCCAATCTGCGGGTGCTGGAGGTGACGAAAATCAAATGCATCCCCTACTTTCCTCTGTCCCACCCGTTCGTCGAAAGACTAATCGGCACCCTTCGACGCGAGTATCTGGATCACATGTTGTTCTGGACTACGGCCGATCCCGAAACAAGCGCTCGTTGTACTAATACTTCTACTGGTGAAAAAAATCGGTTATCGTTGAGCAGGCTGAGCTGGCCCTAAAGGGTGCCAACGATGAAGCTGCTAACAAAATTCAATCTGCTCTTGCTGGTGTTGTTTGGGACTGGCGGTCTGATTATTTCGCAAATCATCTTTAGCTTTCTCATGAGCAACGCACGGCGCGAAGTCCTCCAAGAAGCCAATTTGATGATGGCAAGTGCGACATCGGTAAGGGATTATACGTCTTCCAATCTAGGTCCGTTGCTTCAGCAGAACCCGGAACACAAGAAAAGGTTCCTGGCGGAGACGATCCCGGCCTTCGGAGCGATCACCACTTTCAACAAGCTGCGGCAGAACTATCCTGACTACGCGTACCGGGAAGCGACCATGAATCCAACTAATCCGGAGCATCGTGCCACCGATTGGGAAGCCGATGTCATCGCCTACCTGCGCGACCGCCCCGAACAGAAACAATATAGCGGAGAACGTTCGACTCCGATGGGCCCCGCGATGTTCCTGGCAACCGCGATCGTGGCGGCTCCATCGTGCCTGGAATGCCATAGCAACCCCGCGGCGGCTCCGCCGTCAATGATCGCCACCTACGGATCGAATAATGGCTTCGGATGGAAACTGAACTCTGTCGTGGGGGCGCAGATCGTTTCTGTTCCGATGTCGGTACCAGTGCAGAAGGCCAAACAGGCATTTCACCTTTTACTGACGTATTTGATTGTCACTCTTGTTGCGACCATTGTCGTTCTGGATGCTGCCGTCTACTTAATCGTGATTCGACCGCTTAAGCTGGTTTCGGATGCCGCGGAGCTCGTCAGTAAGGGAGAGATGAACTCGTCTGCCTTGCCGGTGAAGGGCCGCGATGAGATTGCTGCTGTGACCGAATCCTTTAATCGCATGCAGATCAGTCTGGCCAAGGCTTTCAAGATGTTGGGATGAACGCTCGCATTTCTCGAATCTTCCGACCGCTTTATCGTAAAAGGCTGAACTTCACAGTAATGTGGGTATTCACCGCGACCGGCGCGCCATTTAGCATGTATGGCTTGTATCGCCATTCCTTAACGGCGTTGACAGCCGCACTGATTAGAAGCGGATGCCCGCTAATGACTCTGAGAGCGTCGACGCTGCCTTCCTTTGAAATATCGGCGTCGAGAACTACCTCGCCCTGAATGTGTGCTTGCAGCGCGAGCGGAGTATAAACGGGGCTCGTCTCCGGCCGGATGAGGAGGTTCATGGACACTTCCGCAGGCAGGACAACCCGCTTGGTAAGCGTGCCGCTAACTTCTGCGGTTTCATGTTCAGCAGGAGCTTCAGCCTTTTTGTCTTTTTTTACCAACGTTCCCGCCGGAAGTTGCGGCGCATCTGTTTTTACAGGTGCCGATTCCGGAGTGTGGGAGCCTTGGGGTAGACTCCTCACTGCAGGAGATGTGCCCTCTCCTCTCGATGACACCAAGCGTGCAATGAAAGCGAGCACCAGGATTACAAAGACAGCTCCCGCTGCTACGAGAAGCAAGTACTTCCGGCGATTCGACGATGGTAATCCTATAGCAGGTAGAAATGCTTTGGACGGCGCGTCCCCGCCTTTCGAAGACAAAGGCAAGCCCAGAGCTCCTGGCCTGCTTTCAGGTATTTTGACCCCTGAGGGTTGAAGCAGTGGATTCGAAGGAATGGCGGTTTGTTCGAGTAAAAACTTCTCGCGGTCTGCCTTGGAGTCTATCTCCTCGGCGACTTTGAGACGTAGCTCTTCGAGTGAGTTACACTGGGACGCCGCGCGTCTCACGATGATGTCGGCAACCGGCCCGATTCGCAGCGCAAGTTCCCGCGTGACACGCTGCAGAGTCGCAGGGTCGATCCGCGAGGATCTTTCGTCCTCTAACTTCGATGGCAGTGCCATTTCCTCTTGATGAGGACCCGGGCGCATAGAAGCTGATGCTTTGCTGGACCGGACATTCGTTCCGGGTGATAGTGTCACAGGCAGCGAACGACGCAGCGCCTCAACGAGCAGATGAATGTCCGATTTCCACCGCGCGTGCGTCAACTCGATACAATTGCGATAAGCCAGCTCCTTTAGTTCCTCGGGTAGCTGCTCAGGGGACGGCATTTTGGCTCCGCGCACCAGCACAGGAACCACGGGAATATCACGTTTCAGGGCGGAAGCAGTTTCAATACGTACGAAATCCGAGGGATCTTGGAGCCGGCGCCGTCCGCGTTCGTCTTTTGCATCGAGCCATTCCGGCCCGATCATCACAAGTAGCACGCCACATTTCGTGACGCCTTCCTCAATCGCTTTGCGAAAATCGCGTCCCGCCTCTATGCCCGCTACGTCCATAAATACAGTGTCTTCGCCGAAATGCTTCACCAGATCGTCAAACAAGCGGCCGGCTTCGCCCTGTGAGTCACTCCGTCGATAGCTGACAAAAATTACGCCCAACTTGCGATTCCTCAAGAGAACTGGAGATCCCATAATTGCGGTGAGTCGCAGCTCCGCACCGGGATTTGCTTCATCGATTCTCAGGCGCTGGCATCTTGTTGGAGCGACCAATCGGGCGGCCGGCTTGCCCCGCGGTGCCCGTGGTAGCACTATCCTCCAGCTCACGTCCCACTACGATACCAGCGATTGGGTGCGCTCCGCCTGCAGCGGCTATTCTATGACTTGCTAATGCCAAAACCAAAGTATGAATAAACAAGACGTTCATCTAGACTCGATCCCTTTAAGTGCTCACGAGCGCGCGGGTGATTCAATTCGCTCCAGGCAAGTTGGGACAGATTTGTCGATAGCGCTGTTTGGGAAACCAACGATTCCATTCATCGTGAGACAAGTTGCTTGTGAGACGGGCACAGGCCTGGTCTCGCAAATCGCCTGAACGCCACAGCCAGAGCGCCGCGGCGTATTTGTAGCAAGTTAGCAGATAGCGGCCGTCGGGACTAAAAGCGGCCGAGCGGACATACCCCACATCAGGAAGCTGCGCCAGGCGAGCGCCGTTCACGGCATCCCACACGGTCAGACGTCCGTGAGTAACCGTAGCGAAGGCGGCGGAAGAAGGATCGGGAACGATTAGGTCAATGTCGCCAGTGACAGTGAGCGAGAAACGTCGTTTGCCGGACGGTATATCCCAGGCTTGTAGGTTTTCGCTTTGCGCAGTGAATAGGATGGTACCAGCCGGGTTGAAGGCGAGGCGATTCAAATCAGCGGGCAAAGGGATGCGGCTGACGCGGGCTTTTCTGGCGACACTCCAAATCTCGATAGAGAATTCGTTTGGCGGTCTGGTTGTCTCGAAGGCCAGAAGCTTACCGTCGTCGGCCGTCTGTCGCAAAGTGGAAGATGGCCCGTCCAGAGACGTGGTCTGCCGAAGGCTGGGTAAAGTATACAGCCGGCTAACGCCATCACGTTGGACAGCAAGCGCCTTACCCGATGGATCGATCCGCATTTCTCCAGGCAGGTCGGGTAAAGGAGTAACCGAAGGCGGATCAATAGTAATGTGAAATAGCTTGTTGCTCCACTGGGCAATCACGTCGTTTGGATCGAGGAAAAACAGCTTGTCAAAAACGGGAGCACCTTGCACCTCGACGTCGTGCAGAACTTTGCCATTGATGTCGGCAATTCGCACCAGGGACGACCCTTGGGCCGATATCGTGGCGACGGCGAAGCGCTGGCCATCCGTGCTAAATGCAGCGCTAGGGAGGTCAGCGAGCAGATCGAAGTAGGCAGGGCGGTCGGCGCGGCGTGTTTCGGAGACGAACACCGAGCCCTCCATGCCACCAGCGGCGAATCGGCCGCTAGCAGGGCTGAAAGCGACAACTTCGACGCCTCCGCCAACCGGGCCGCGCTCTAGTTCCCTACCTGAAGGGATTTCCCAGACGCGCGCAGTGCCATCGTAGGAGCCGGTGCCAAGTTTTGTTCCATCCGCATTGAAAGAGACAGCCGCCACAGCGGAATCATGTTTGAGTTCGAGAATCTGGCGGCCGGTTTCGACGTTCCATACATGAGCCAAGCTGTCGCCGCGCGCCGCGTACGCCAGGAGTTTGCCATCGGACGTGATCGCGGCATTATAGATCCATTGCATCGTAGTGAGGGTTTTGGAGGAAGCAGCATGAGTGGCTTTCAATAATTGCTGGCCCGTGGTTGCATCCCACACAAAAGCAAAATCGCCGCTCGAAGCAGCCAAGCGATTGCCATCTGTGCTGAATGCCATGTTGAAGGCGGCTGCACCGCCGACCAGGGTACGAAGAAGCTTTCGATGGGCAGGATCAAAAAGAGAGACTGTGCCTTCTGAAGATAGCCCCGCGAGGAGGTCGCCACCCGGACTGAAGGAAGCGGAAACCAGTTTGCCCGGGCATTTGAAATCGGCCACAAGTACCGCGCGAGCGACATCGAAAATACGAACATGACCATCGTCACTGGCGGTGACAAGTTGATTTGCCTTGGGGTGGAATGCCACTTGGGAAACAGGGGAACGGTGGGCAATGCGCAACAATTCGCGCCCGCCGGGCACGGCCCAGACATGAGCGATACCATCACGGGAGCCGGCCGCAAGCAACGAGTCGGAAGCGTTGAAGGCCACGGAAACGGCCGAGTTGTCGTCCCGTGAAGCGCTTTGCGGCTCGCCGGGGAGTTCGATGTGGGTCGCAGGCTGTTCGTCCGGCTCGAAAAATCCGAGCGGTTTGTGGTTCATGACATCCAAGAGTTGCGTGGAACCGTCATCGCGCGCTACGGCGAGGATGGCACCGTCAGGTGAGAATGCCATGTCGCGAACACGCTCCGTTGGGTTTGAGTCTTCAGGTGGGTACATTTGCGCGTTTGCCGGCAAAAGGGAAACCGCTGCTCGCAACGCCTGATTCCCTTCGAAGGAAGGGTTGAGGCGGTCAGATTCGATAGCGAGAAGCGCCGCTTCCCGAGCTCGATCCGGACTATCGGCAAGGACTTTGGCAGAGTTCGCGGCGAGGCTGGCTGCGAGATTTTGGACCGATACTTTCTGGCGCTCACCAGTTTGACGCAATGCGAAGAGCGCAGTCAGGAGAATGGCGAAGAGGCCCGAGGTGGCCAACAAGCGGTTTTGCCGCCGGATGCGAATATCCACACCGTCGAGTTCGTCTTTGGGCCGGTTGTGCAGCGTGGCAGCGAGTTGGAGGACGGCTTCGTGAAAGCGCGGCTCGCGCATGCTGAGGCGAGAGGCTCCGTCGCGTACCCAATGAAGATCGAGGTAAAGGGGTTCCTCAGGAAACGAGCGTAGAAGGTTCGGCGGGAGAGAGTTGGTGTGCTCATTCGTGAAAGAGGCGGAGAGATGATCCCACTTCAGAGTGCCGCCACTGAGGACAATCAGGATGCGCGATGTTCCGTTTTTGCCGATCCAATACTCTGTCTCCTTCGCAACCCAGGGTGAGGCGGCAGCTTCAGGCGAAGCAAGCAGAATGAAGAACAACGATTGATCGAGGGCGTCGCGAATACTAGACCAAAGCGCAGGATTCACCGCGAGGTTGGTTTGATCTCTAAAGATGTGCAAAGCGCGCAGCTTGTACCAAGGCTTCGCAAAAGAATCTAAGGCCGATTGAATGGCGGCTGCAAGGGCGCCATCGGCAGTATGACTGTAAGAGATAAAGGCGTTGTAGGCCATCAGTTTTTACGAAGATACACCAAGCTGCACGCCTAGTGACCGACGCGGGTGAAATTGGTTCCGACGAACACAACCGCTCCTGTAATTGCTTGACGACCGAGCACTGTCTCGGGATGCAAACCGCAACGGCGATACGCGACTGCTGACAACCGCGCCCTGGAAGACTTGTGATGGGGCGGTCACGGCCGAGATCTGGATTTCCGTGCAGGTAAACCGTGACTTCGGGTATTCCTTGATCCCAGCGCGGCGCTCCGGTTTGTTCACGTCATCTTGGGTTTAGGCTCCTGTTGCTGCACCGATGCCCATTTCGCGTGTTCCTGCGAGACGAGGGACTCAATCCTTTCCGCCAGCAGCGCATGCGGATCTGTGGTGCCTGTATAAGGCGAAGCTTTCCCGAGGTAAACGTATTTCTCATGCTTGAGCGATTCGCAGGTAGAGCGGTAAGCAATCCAATTCTGCTGGTACTGGTTGAGGTGCAACATTCCTTCCAGTATGGTAATGAGAACACCGAGTGCACCCGTCACCCACATCATTCGTGGAAAAGGGAACGCCGACAGGAACGGGATTATCGCGGCGGCGGCAATCTCAACGATCTTTATTCGCTTATAGTATCTCTGGTTGGTCATACTCTTTCGGTCATACCAACCTATTTGATCTTCGAGTCGCTCCATAATGGGATCGATTTCGAGTCCGTGCGTGGCTTCAGTGCTCATGGGATCACGATTCTAACGCTTGCTTCCCACTTATGCGTAGACAATTTCGCCGAATCTCACCCGATGCTGATGCCCACGAGAAACATCGCGGACAGAGATTTCCAACCGCTTGCCCGTCGACTACTGACTTTTGATCGACAGATGTCCTCGAACGGCACTGCTTGCCCGGAATGCTTCCTGATAGCCCGTTACTCCCGTCCCTCGCCATAACTCTGGCCGACCGCAGAAACAATAACTTGCAGTAAGACAAGAGTGCGCGGACAAAATGGAGGCATGCAACGAAATGAAATGCCTAGAAGAAAGAAATCGCTAGCCGCTCCTAACAAAGCGACGCCCCCAGTTGAAGTTCGTGGCAGGGGTCAACGCCCGAACCGTGCCTTTTCGCCACGATGGGGTCCTCCTCCGGCGACCGATCTTCTAACCGACGCTGTCCTGAAATCGACCCGCTCTGTCGGACTTCCATTTTGTTGCTATGCATGCACTCGCCAGGCACGTCGCCGATGCATTCGAGATGGTGAGGGGCAAGGACTTCATCATCATTCCATAGACCAGCCAGAGCAAGACTGTGAGGAGGTAGAGATACAGCATTGGGTAGGACACATGCCGGGCGCCGTAGCGGCGCATTTTGAGCAGCTGTGGTAACAGGGTTACTGTGCCGCAAAACGCCGCAACCATTCCAATCAACAACTTCCAGTGTTCGAACGACATGTCAAATCTCCGAACTGCGATAACCCGAACAGACATCGAACGGCCGCTTCATCCCGGCGGTGAAACGCTAGAAACGGCCTGCTCCGAGAGTGGTGGCAATGGAGGTAGCGGCAACGCCGCAAGTTCATCCCGGAGCTGGGTCATGGACCGAAAGCGAATCGACGTGATTCCCAGTGCTCTGGCGGCTTTTACATTGATCTCGTTGTCATCCACGAACAGCGTTTCACTTGGCCTGACGTTCAGAGCCTTGAGACAGTGCTCATAAATGGCCCTGTCAGGCTTGACCAACCGGATCTCACAGGACAGAACCTGGCATGTCAGTTTATTCAGCCAGCTGAATTCCTGTCGTGCATGGACGGCCATGTCAGACATCATGTTGGAGAGCAGGGCGGTTTTCAGTCCAGCTTCAGTGAGACCTGCGATCCACCGGATCATTTCAGGGTTGACTCTGCTCCACATTTCCACGTCCAACCTCCGGAGTTCCTCGACCTGGCTCGATGCGATCTTCGCATGCGCTTTTTCCGCGAACCGGCGCCAATAGGCTCCCGGCGTGAGATCACCCCGGTCGTAAGGCGCTCGGTCTGCGGGATACATCGTGCGAAGCAGATCCGGAGCGACACCCAGGACCGTCGCCATCGCGGCGAACTCTTTCTCGCCTGGTGGAAAGCAGATCACTTCGCCATAATCGAGGATCACCGCCTCAATCGGCGCTGCCCCGGAACGACGGTCCCCGCCTGTTGTCGACAATTCCGGCCCTCCGCCCATTATTCTCGGGCCTTCAGCTTGTTTCGTCCAATGAATCATTGTGCAGACAGTGATAACATCTAGGCATGGAACTGGATCTATATGAACTGAAGTCCTTCAGCCTCCTGGCGCGCGAACTGCACTTTCGTAGATCTGCGGAACAGCTCTCCATGTCGCAACCCGCACTCAGCAAACAGATTCGAAGACTCGAAGAAAAAGTTGGTGGACCACTTTTTGTGCGAACCCGCCGAAGAGTGGCGCTGACAGAAGCCGGCAGAGTCTTAATACCATTGGCGGCCAGAATCCTGAAGGAATCGGAATCGGCCCTGACGACCGCCAGGGATGCGAGCAAGGGCTGTGCCGGCACTCTCCGCATAGGATTCGGCCTGGCTGCCGTTTCCGACATCCTCCCGCGCACCATTTTGCGTTTTGGCGGGAAATACCCATCTATAAAACTCCAAATGTTCGACATGTCCACGCCGTCGCAACTCACCGCGCTCCTGGAGGAATCACTGGATCTCGGCATGTTGCGATTGCCGATTGCATCCGCTGAACTTGAGACGTTGCCCTTGATTCGCGAGCGGCTCATTCTGGCAGTTCCCGAATCAGTCGCGTACGGCGGCAGAGATAAGCTCTCAAACTTGCGAGATACCCCATTCGTCCTCATTTCGCGCTCCGCTTCCGTCACATTTTACGACCATGCGGTTAGTGTTTGCCGCAGCGCAGCTTTCACACCAAACATCGTGCAGGAGGCGAATGAAACGTTTACGGTTTTGAACTTCGTTCGTGCCGGGCTGGGTGTGTCGCTGGTTCAGAGCGCTGCCGCCAGGATGAACGTACCGGGCGTCCGCTTCCACGAATTAGGGATGCGCGAATCGGAATGGACTATTGGATTGGCTTGGAAACGCGGTTGCGAAAAACGGGACCTTATCTTGAAGTTCGTAGAGACGATCAAAACTGTTGTTCGCAAACGGCCTCGCTGACTGCCAGAAAACAGTTTTTCTCGGGCTGCCTTTTGTGGGTCTCCACTTCGGATGTGCTTGAGTTAGTCAGTATATTATCTATAAGTATAATTAATATATATACCTATATCGTCGTTGTGCAAGTGGCGCGCCCAGAGAGGCTCAAACTCCCGACCCTTTGGTTACCAGCCGTTCGACCTTCTTTGCTAAATCTTGCCAGAGGAGTGGCTAATCAAACGGATTCAGCAAGTTGGGGTAAACTCCCGCAAACTACTTTCTCCTCCTTTTGTTGTCATCTACCGAGGAATTGCCGTTGTTTTCCGCGCTTTGCGTGACATTTTCGTGACGGATCACCTCCTGAGCCGTCTTTAGAACCTTGCGTATTCCGGATTTGAGCGCTGCGGGCGCCGGGCCAGCTGCGCTGTAAATCAAGGTCAATCGAATTCTTATTGTTCTTTCTCCAAGGCTGCGCGAATCTATTGCAAGCGCCGCTGCCCGGTGTTTTATTACCAGGCAGGTTCTGCTTTCCCTTCGTGGATCAGACTTCCGGAAGGGCAGGCGATCGCAATCCGCTTGAGCCCGCGGCCGCTCTTAGCCACGAGGAGTAAGTTTCTCTTGGCTCTCGACCTCATCGGATGCGCCCGCCTCATCGCTGTTGCAGAGAAACTTCTCAATCGTCGTGAAAATAGGTTTTGTGAGATGTACGCGTCCATACCTGCTGACAGACAGCGCTCCTCATCCTCCTCGAGGGCGTGTGCTGTCATGGCCGGCGCCTCGGGCAAGGCAGTGTTTGGGGCAGACGAGGTAGTGGAAGAGGGCCAGCGAATCCGGCGACGGGTTTTGACGAATGCGCCGCCTTTCAAGCTGCGTCGCGTCGAGTCACGGTCTCGCTACAGGGACCAACTCGCTCAAGACTGTGTTTCGTATGTGAACTCTTACTTGATTCCGCCCGGCTTCCTTCGCAAGGTACAACGCATGGTCGGCACGCGTCAGCAGATCGCGAACAGTTATTTTCTCAGTCCCATCAAATCCAGCGATGCCAAAACTTGCCGTGAAGGAGACCGGCTGGCCATTCAAATTGCCTTTCTCATCAGCGAAGTCCGCTCTTAGCCGCTCAATCGTTTGAACAATCGCCTTTTTACTGCCCTGCGCCATCACGATTAAAAATTCATCGCCGCCAAGCCGACCGCACATGTCGGCAGCACGCGTGTTGGCCTTGAGGATCTTCGCAAAGCGCTTGATTGCTTCATCGCCGGCAAAATGGCCGTGGGTGTCGTTTACGAGCTTAAACTTGTCCAAATCCGTGACGACAATCCATAGGTTGAATTTGTGCCGGATTGCCGCGCTGAGTTGCTTAGCAGCGAATTCTTCAACCGCCAGCCTGTTCGCTAACCCTGTCAGGTGGTCTGTTCTAGCAACCTTCTCAAGGAGAGCGTTCTTGGCTTCGATTTCGCGGCCCATCTGAGCGGTTCTGCAACCTACTCGAATGCGGGCCAACAGTTCCCCGGCGTCAAATGGCTTGGTGACGTAGTCGTCCGCTCCGGCGTCCAAAGCCTCGATAACATCTTCCTTCTCGGACTTCTGGGTGACCAAGATAATGTACGTGCGGCCATCTTGTACCTTACGGATCTGCCGACACAGTTCAATACCCGACACATCGGGCATCATCCAATCCGTGATGATAATGTCAGGGCAAAATTGAACGAAGGCCTCCAAGGCTTCGCGTCCATTCGCAACGGAGCATAGTTCGTAGGGCTTCTTCTCAAGAATGGCTTCCAGAAGCTTTCGACACATGGGCGAGTCTTCGGCGATAAGTATGCGAGGAACGAATTGTTGTCCAGCAATCATCAGGTTTACACCGCGACAAATGGACTGGGTTCAAGCCGGGGAAACATCGGTTAACCCGCATGCTTTGATTTCAGTATATGTACGTGAATCCCTACCAGAATAGGACGTCGGTTTTCGTGTGCCCAATACGCTAGTTACGAGAAGCTCTGACAACCATCGGTACAGACCAAAGGTGCAGCTCAGCCGTGAGGGAATACTCACTGTTCAGCGCTCACCGGACTTCCGGTGACCTCGCACAAAACCTTCGTGATGGCCGCAAATAGTTCGGAAGCATGTACCGGCTTCGTAACAAATCCGTTCATTCCGGCGTTGAGACACCTTTCCGAATAGCCTTCCAATGCATGCGCCGTTACAGCAATGATGGGCAAGTGACGTCCCAACGTCTTTTCGCGCTCCCGAATGATGGCGGTCCCCTCAAATCCGTCCACTTGATTCTGGCGGACTATCGCCTGCCCACCTGGAAGGGCATTGAAGCCATTTACGTCCTCAAACAACTCGGTATCACTATCCCGGTCATCGTTGTTACCGGCAATCTGGGGGAAGAGAGTTCGGGGGAGTGCATTAGCCTCGGCGCCGCCGACCTGATTCTTAAAGACCATCTCCCGCGGCTGCCGGTGGCAGTAAGCAGGGCTTTGCGCGAAGAATCCCTGCGCAGGGAGGCGCTCCACGTAAAAGAGGAGCTTGCCAAGGCTAATGACGCGCTGGCCGCCCAGGTGAGCGAGCTCAATCGATTGAGCGGGGAAGCCAGTCTGATCCGGGAAATCGGCGACCTACTGCAAACTTGCATCACCACCGCGGAAGCTTGCCAGGTGATCAGCCAGGCTATGGAAAAGTTGTTCCCCGGTGAGTCTGGGGCACTTTGTATGCTCAATGCCTCGCGCAATCTTCTTGAGGCCATGGCCGTCTGGGGTGACTTCCAGCCGGGCGAGGGAGTCTTTGCTCCGGAAGACTGCTGGGCGCTCCGGCGCGGGCAGGTCCAGGCTTGGGAGGGTGCCCAGGCTGGATTGCTATGTAAGCACCTGGGCTCCTCCCCAGCGCGCGGCTCACTGTGCGCTCCGGTGGTGGCACATGGAGAAACCGTGGGTGTGTTACACCTCAGACGTGCGCCAGGCGGCCTGGCTGCGGAAACGACGCAACCCGTTGCGCTGGCCCGGCAATCGCGGGCAGCAAATTTCTCCGCGTGCGTTGCGCTGGCCCTCGCGAACCTAAAACTGCGCGAAAGTCTCCGCTGGCGATCGAACCGCGACTCGCTCAGCAGCCTATTTAACCGCCGCTACATGGAAGAATCCTTCGATCGTGAGATACGCCGGACAGTTCGCAATCAACGGCCATTGAGCGTGCTCATGATAGACATCGACCATTTCAAGAACTTCAACGACTCCTTCGGGCACGATGCAGGCGACACCTTGCTCGCGGCGCTGGGTGTATTTTTGCGAAGCCACACTCGCGTGGAAGACATTGCCTGCCGCTACGGAGGCGAGGAGTTCGCGATCATCTTGCCGGATGCACCGCATGAGTTCGCTCACAAGCGCGCCGAGCAGTTGTGCGAGGAGGTCAAGAATCTCCACATCCAGTACCGCGGGCTGGATTTGGAAAAAATAACGCTTTCAATTGGCGTATCAAGCTATCCGAAGGACGGCGAATCCCCAAGCAATCTCATACGAATTGCCGACGCCGCTCTTTACCGCGCTAAAAGCGAAGGACGCAATCGCGTAGTGAGCTGTCAACTTACGAAAACTGATGTCCAATCCCAAATGGTTTCGGGTGCTTAAGCCATCCTGTCGGAGGGTCGGTCAGAAGGGCCACAGTTCCAGACCGTCCCCGCTTCCTCCGCACTTCGCGCAATTGCTCAGAACCGGCATGCCAGCGCTCCTTCAAAGTGAATTATCTCTCACTCCCACTGATACAAAATCCCCGGTCACGTCAGGTTGAGGTACGCAAAAATTCCATTCAGCGGTTTCAACGCTTATGTACCATTGTTATATTCTGACCGGCTGGTTGGCGAAATAACAATTCGCCAGAGACAGGTTGGAGGAACGGATGACTCAAACAGTAATCGCCAACGGCACGCCCCTGGTATCCAGCGTGGCCAGATTGAAGGGTCGCGCGCGAGGCGCAATGGTTGGCGCCGTCTTTGGCAGTGCCTGGATGTCTTGGGCCGCGGTGTTCGTACCTACCGCAAGGACCCCCGCGCTGGTGTTAGTCACCGTAATAGCAATTTTACTTGTTGGCTGGTCGGCGTCGCGTGTACGAATAGCTCGCCGCTATAAGAATTCCGTCGCCGACCGCGAGCGCTGGGCGTCTATCGCGCCTCTCTTTTGGATCGACACCGCCGCGGAATGGGTGCTGGGTGCCGGCGCGGTGGCGGCACTCGCTCACTTTGGCCGTTACGCTCTAATCCCGCAGTTCCTCGGAGTCATCATCGGACTGCATTTTCTTCCGCTAGCGTGGATATTGAGAGCGCCTCGTTATTACATTATGGGGACGGCCATAATTGTAGGCGTGCTCGGCTCGTTTCTCATTCCAGAAGGCAGCATCCGCAACGTCATCGCGTGCGCAGCGATCGGTCTCCCGATGTGGATTACGGCCGTGGTGATCTTGTCCCAAGATTAAAGGCCATCCCTTTGCTCGCGCAAAAAGCTTGTGAAGTTCTCTCCCGCCCAGTTCGCCTTCCGAAGTAGAGGCTACAAATCCCGATAAGCAATAACCGCGTCTTTGACGCGTCGCTAGTGCCAGAAACTTGTCTAGACATGTTTGCTGATTATAGGTGAGCCGGAAATTGGGGCCGTGGCCGGGGTGACGGGGTTGATGGCAGTGACACTCTGGCTTACCGCACCGACCCGAGGTGCCCGTTATGCTGCCGGGACGAAGATCGCCGAGCTCTGCGATGCGCTGAGCAAGCACTTCACGTTGCTGTTCTAAATAACAAAGGGATGGGGGCATATGGTGGTCCTCCTATTCCTTGCGTATATTGTACGCAAGGAAGTAACCACCCGAAAAAGGACATTAGCCCCTTCTCCCTTTAAAGTCGCGCGCCCGAATTCTCAACCGGAGTTGACAGGAGTGCGGGAACCGCGAACCGCAGCACCTGCTGCTTCAACTGCGCCTCTGCCTCATCCTCGATACATACCATGTAAGGAAGCAAAAAATTGAAGTCCAAACCCTTCACGTGTTTGTGCAGCATCGAGAAGATGGATGCTTGCAGTAGATGAGACTCTTCTACCGCCATGGCTAGGGTGTAGCCTTGTTTTCGCCGCAAGTCTCCGTGGATGGCCGCAGCCTTCAAGATTGGTGGTTTCGTCCCATCGTCCATACGCAACCGCGCGATTACATCACGAAGAAGGTGAAAATGACTTCCTATGCGTTCTTCGAAGGTCAGCGGGATACATGTTAGGTCGGATCGGTTCTCGACATGCGCGAGCCATTCCTGAATGACAGCGGAAAGTTCACGTTCGAGAATGTCCGGCACACTCTCATTTTTAGACATTTTTTTGCTCCTTGCTGGAGCAGGTAGACGACACTGTGTTAGAGGGAGAAGTCTAGCGGCGGTAGCTAATTCGAGTATGGGCGCAGGGCTGGACATGTCAACACAATTGTGGCCTACACTCTGCCGTTGTCCTTACCAAAAACACCGTTCTGATTGAACTGGTTGAATTTGGGCTGGCATCGCTCTAGCGTTTTGGCGACATGCTGTTGCCTGAGAGGAGCCGCCCGTAATCGTTGGACGGTTACACTCTGGTCCTAGCCATCTGCTTTGATGTTGATGACGGGAACGCACCTCTGGCACTGATAGATTCCATTTTCCAGCAGGAAAACGTCGGCTTTCGTGGGCATGACCGATTTGCTGAGATCGATTCTCCAGGCACCATCGAATCACTTTGCCTCCTCGCCAGAACGGGCATCAGTAACGCAGTCAGCAGTCCACGCAAAAGTAGCATCTGCATGGCTATCCTCCGTAGAGCGCAATTTTCAGCTCGATTTGCCGCCCCGATTACTTGCGAAACGGATGCAGAGTGTGTCGCTGAAATTCTTTCGGCAGGGGCAGCAATGCGCCCGCGTCCCTGGAAGCAATCCATGTGGCGCCTGTGTCGTGGCCATGCTAATTGATCGTTCAACAGAGGAGATATTGCGCGCCGTCCCAGACTCTGAGAACCCGGATTACTTTTGGTTGAACTATATGTCGGACCTAGGATTTTTCATTGGAGGATGTCCGAAATGACAAAGATTTCGACAGGAATCTGACGTTTGGAACGTGTGAAGAGATCGATCTGGTGAATTTTTCGGGTGTTCCAAAATGTATCCGGAGATCCCAAACGTGGCTTACACGCCTCCTAAAAGAGAATTTCTTGAACGCCGATTCCGCTGAAATCGCGAATCTGCATTTTTCACACGTTCCCGTCCCCGGTTTCTCCGGTTTCTCTAGCGCCACTGCCGTACGGTCAGCCATATCCCGTCCCAAACAACACCCTGTTTTGCTACAGAACACGCAAGTCGCCGCAAACCCACTGCTTCGCCCGCACCCTCAGCTATACTCAGCCCAACCCTCAGGAGGCCTTTAGCTCGCCAGCGGCGCCGGCGGGCAAGCCGTAGCTTATGATCTGCCCTAACTGCGCACAGCAAATGACGGATTGGAAGCTGGCTAGCCGCCTCGGAAACCAATTCACGATTGACGTCTGTCCGCCGTGCCAGGCTTTTTGGTTTGATCGCCACGAAGACTTGGGCCTTTCGCCGGCTTCGACGCTGCAATTGATGAAATACATCGGCGAGCACTCCTCTGCGCCTAGGCAAGCGTTCACCGACCGGCTCATGTGCCCGCGCTGCGGCTCCGGACTTACGCTGGCGCACAACATGACCCGCAACGTGCGCTTCGTCTACTGGCAATGCTCTAGCCAGCACGGACACTTCATCAGCTTTTTTGACTTCCTCAAAGAGAAGAACTTCATTCGTCCGCTCTCCCCGCAGGAAATTCAGCACCTTCGCGAAACCGTTCAGGAAGTGCACTGTTCCAACTGCGGCGCCTCCGTCAACTTACAGACCAACTCGGCGTGTCCCTATTGCCATTCGCCCATCTCCATACTCGACCTGCAAGAGCAGCAACGCATGCTGGCACAACTCAAGGAAGCCGCCGACGCGAGCGCGAAGCCCGTCGATCCCGCGCTGCCCTTGAAGCTCGCGATGGCTAAGGCCGAGGCGTCCAACTATTTTTTCGTGGAACACGACAGTCAGTGGTGGGCCGATTCGGCCACAAGGGACCTTGTGGTGGCCGGCTTGAAAACAGTCGCACGCTGGCTCAACAACCTAGTGGTTTGACCATCCGCAAAAACTTTCCAGCTCTTTGCCGACGGCACTAGCCTTGTCGGCTTCGCTTCGCTCGAAAAACCCTTCTGAAACGTGGGGACAGGAACGTGTGAAGAAATGCGCTGGTTCGTCCTGCGGCGCTCGCTAACAACCGAGA
>Ga0207008_10001_pt2 | contig 104782 bp, 86 predicted proteins | sample Alteio_BWMinCont_83_FD_153489 | JGI IMG/M metagenome (GOLD analysis project Ga0207008, IMG submission 153489) | Enriched cells from forest soil in Barre Woods Harvard Forest LTER site, Petersham, Massachusetts, United States -... | ecosystem: Environmental > Terrestrial > Soil > Temperate forest... | reverse complement strand
ATGCCCGTACGGTCGGCATAGCCTGCGCTACGTTGCACAACACCGCGACGGAAGTGTGCTGGCCCGGAAAGCGCATTAACTCGGCCCGATATCCGGCCCACGCCCCGCCGTGACTCACGACAGGCTGTCCGCGATAGGTGGAAATTTCCAGGCCGGCAGCGTAGCCGTGCTCTTTCCCATTGTTCAGTTTTCCCACGACCTGCATTTGGCGGATTAGATCCGCGCCGCCGAGTTTGGCACTGTAGTAGTTCTCGTCCCATCGCAGAAGGTCTTCGACGCTGGTCTGCACCGAGCCGTCACCAGTCTGCTCGAAATTCGACATCTCAACACCAAAGATCTTTCGATCGTCGTCGTAGCTGTAGCCGGTGGCGCGATGCGGAATGATCAGCGTGTGATCATTGAAGATTTGCGTGCTGCTCATGCCCAGCGGCTTGAAGATATTTTCCTGGTCGAAATCGCGCAGGCTCTTGCCCGTGACCCTCTTCACGACCTGTGAAAGAAGAAAAAAACCTGTATTGCTGTAATCCCATTCTTCGCCGGGCATGAAATTGAGCGCCTTTTGCCGGACGATCAGATCCACGGCATCTTGATCGTTGGTCAGGTTCTGTTCCGGAACGCCTGCCAGATCGAAGAGCCCCGCATAGTCGCGGAGACCGCTGGTATGCGTCATTAGATGATGAAGAGTAATTCGCTTCCCGTAATCGGGAATTTCGGGGATGAACTCGCGAATGTCGTCGTCGACCGATAACTTGCCTTGCTGCTGCAGCAACAGAATGGAAAAGGCGGTGAACTGCTTGGAGGTCGAGCCAATGTCAAACACGGTTTGAGGAGTGATTGGGACGCCGAGTTCCAGGCTGGCCATGCCATAGCCGCGCGCATAGGCGATCGCGCCGTTGCGATAGACGCCCAGCGCACAGCCGGGAGAATCCGTCTTCGCGTAGTCCGTGAAAATCTCATTGATCTTGCTGATTTCTGTTGGAGAGAGGCTCTGGGCCGCACCGTATCCGCACAACAACAACATCGAGGTCAACGTCAGGATGAGTCGTCGCATGGCTGAGCATTATATGCGGATGCTCTCCTGAGGGCGCTTTTCGTTCACTCAACCGCGCTGGCAGACGATTTCAGTCTGGCCGGAAACTGAGGGCTTCCGAAGAGGATTCCGGTTTCCACCTCCACCGGCTTCCCTCCTTGCATGTAGGGTTTGAATTTCCATTGGCGCAGTGCATCGGTGACGACCTTGGCTTGATCGGGAAAGGCGCTGAGTAAGTGAATGTGTTTTACGCTCCCGGTTTTATCGATGATGATGCGCACGGGTACAGGATTGAAGCGGCGCTGGGCAAAGACCGGATCAACGCGCGTGATGAGATTTTCGTCGGTCGCATAGTCTTTGATGCAGATGGGAAACTGGCCGCCTCCTGTTCCAGCGGAGGGATTGGCTTCGGCAGGCAAATTCATATGATCCATGTCGACGACAAGGTGTTCGAGAAGCTTGGTGTCCTGACTGCTGAGGACGATCTCGACAGCGTGGCAGCGAATCTCGGTGGCGAGAACGTACCAATGCAGTTGTGCCACCGGAGACCAATAAGCAAAGAAAGTGAACGGACGATCGGCAACCTTGGTGGTGGAAGGCGGGATTTCAACTTTGTAATCTGCCTGCAGATGATCGCGCGAATACGTAACGAGTTCCAGGGCGTTCGCAGCCGGCTGCGGATCGAAGAACATGTCTTGGGCCGTGATCAGAACAATGCCGTGGGTTCCCTTGGTTGTTTCTGTGGGGCTGAGTTGGGCAAGAACATAACGGCCGCTTTCTGATGGCGGTGGCCCCTCGTAGATTTCAGTCCACCCGGCTGGCATCGGATAGCTGATGCCGAAATAGTCGTTGGCGTAGAGGTTGTCGCGCATGGTTCCGCCTTCAGGTACCGGCGTTGTCGAATCGCTGGCACTGGACCACGCACCTTTCACGAGTATGACTCCCGTTGGGACCTTGGCTCCGGATGCATTGCTGGAAAAGTCGCCGCCATTCTTGGGAGCGTTTACCGGCGCAACAGTCTGCGCGGCCGCGATCGAGGATAGGGCGTATACCACGGGAACAAGGAATCGCAAATTCATTTTGACCCTCCGAAAACGCACACCGACGCCAGTGCGATTCGCTAACTAGTAAGTCTGGCGAGGCATTTCTACCTCGCCAGAGATTTTCAGCGACTACAACGAGCGCAGGAAGTCCAGAATTTGCTGCTGCTGCGTGCTGTTCAGGTTGAAGAAGTTTTGCTCGACCACGGTGGCTTCGCTTCCGTGGCTGGCATGGTTCTTGATCGCGGTGACCAAGTTCGTGGTGCGGCCATCGTGGAGAAGAAAGATGCGCTGTCCCAATCCCCACAACGGAGCCGTACGGAATTGATCCCCACCCGCATTGCCTTGGGAAACATTGTCAGCCAGCCCCGATCCCATGTGATGAACCTCGATATCGGAGTAGGCATTCACCGGCGCGCTGGTCAGCGATGACGTGAAGTTGGAAACTTGCGTTGTACCGGGTGAAGGGTTGTGACAGACTGCACACCCGATCGAGTTGAACAAGGACGCACCGGCTGAGATATTGCTGGATGAAACCTGCTGTCCGTTGAGAACAACTCCGCCGGTGGGCGGTGGCGCCAGCAAGCGCATGAAATTGGCGAACGCAGACACATCGTCAAGCACGGCAGCGTTCGGTGTTGCGGCGGGATTGGAAGTGTCTTCGGGATAGCCCGTGCCAGACAGGTTCAGGCAATTTGACGGCAGTCCCGTTTGCAACTGATCTTCTCCCGGAAGCGGGCGGTCTTGGGGGAAGAGCAGATTGCTGATACCCATCTCGACGTTGTAGGCCTCGCCCGCAAAGATGTGCAGCGACTTATTCTGCGCCTTCCATCCGAAACGCGTGATGGTGCCATCGTTTCCGTTGCGGTTGAATGATCCCCCAACACCAAGATAGTTGTTCAGATTGTTGAGCTGGTTGTTGAGCAGCGTCGAGTCATCCAGAAGCTCCATCAGCCCCGTCCCGAAGGTGGGAGTCGGTATACGGAAGATGATGTTGCCTGCGGAGATTGCAGCGCTAAAACTCGGCTGCGGCAGGCTGCAACTTCCTGCGTCCGAACGACCATTAACCGTAAACAAATCCTCCACTCCTCCGTTGGGAGCGTTGAAGTTCACGGTACCGTTGCTGTTGAAGAAGAACGGGAACCGCGCCTCGAGAGTGGGGCCTGTGGGAGTGACGAAAGAAGGAGTCGTGTTGCCCGGGGCAACACCGTTGCTAGTGAACTGTGCTTGGGGATTGGAAGCTGCGCCGCTTCCGCCGACTGCGGGCTGCGCGTGACAAGAGCTGCAACTGGTGGAGTTGAAACGCGGTCCGAGACCGTTGTTGCCGGAAGGACTCCCGGAAACGGATTCGACCGCCTGAAAGCGCGTTTGACCATCGGTGAAGAACGAGAGGATCCCAGAGGGGCTATTCAGTGACACGGAAGAAAAAGGCGCGCCCGTGCCGCGGCTTCCACTTTGAACTCCGGGATCGGTTTGAGCGGAGATTGGCTTAGGCAGAAACAAAACTGCCAGGGTCACGACCGACACAATCCTTGAGGATGCGACCGTCAGTTGATTTTTTCTGCAGGTGTGGTTGCGATTGTGATTCTCAAATACGACTTCATTGGTTAACAGCGGACTTCCCTTGACCACCGGGGAAATGCGGTGCAGGGGGCAGTGCATAGGACTCTCCTCATTGCAGGATTTTTTCTAAGCCAGGGACCGCAATGGCGCAGAGGCGCGTCGACTTCGAGAAATGGCGCGAAAGGTTTGAAAAATTGCCGGTGACTCTAGCCCAGTTTTGTTTTTTGCGAAAAGAGAATGCGTTGCGTTACGAAGTCAGAACAAGCCGGCAGGCGTGAACTGACCGGATCACGATATTTTTCTGGAGGATACCAGCTCATCTTCAAGCCGTAGACGATAGGACTCCGAGGGTGTGTTAGAGATCAGTTTTGTCCGGAAATCCGAGGTTTCGGAGAGAAGGTTGGATCCATTGATTGTTCACGGTGCGTTGCAGACCGATGCTGGCACACACCGAGCCCGTCAGAATTCGAGGGGGTTTACGAACAACCAGCGTGAGAGCCACCATCCACGTGGATGACTTCCCCGGTCACCTGAGCAGCGCGTACCAAGTAGAGAACGGCCTCGGCAACATCTTTCACGCTCACGATTTTTCGCGCCGGTTGGGGTTCCTTTGGAGAACCTGCGGGAGCACCCTTATGCATCGATGTTTCCACCTCACCGGGAGCTACCGCATTGAACCGGATGCCTTCCTTCGCGTACTCGATTGCGAGGCTCCGCGTCACCGCATTCAAGCCGCCCTTCGTGATCATCGAGACCGAGGCATTTACACCAAAGATTGGCTGATCCGCGAGTGCCGCAGTGATGTTCACGACACTTCCCGATCTCTGCTTCAACATCTGTTTAACGGTGAGCTGAGTCATGTACATGAATCCCAGGAGGTTGGTTGAAACTAGCGCGTTGAAGTCTTCGGTTGTGAAGTCGGTGAAGGCTTTGGAAAGGTAGATCCCGGCATTATTCACCAGAACATCGATGGTTCCGAAGTGCGTGATCGCAGCTTCGACAACTTTGGCAGCGGTTTCCTGCTTACCGATATCGCCATCGACTAGGAACAAGCTCTGCGAGGCCTGCAAAGACCGGCTAGCGTTACGAGAGGTGGCAATGACGTTGTACCCCTCATTCAAGAAGGCTTCGACCAGACCTGCGCCAATACCCTTCCCGGCTCCGGTGATGATCGCTGTTTTCTGATCTGGCATAGATGTCCTTGTTTGAAAGGCCCGATCAAATACATGCGCGCGATCAAGCCACACTCGATGAGACGAATCTACTTGGTAGCGATCAATCTACCCGCGCCAGTCGTCGCGGCGAGCGCCTTTCAATCTTGCTCGGCGAGAGTCTGCACGAATGTCTTGCCATCCGGATAGAAGAGATCTTTGCGGCCTTGTTTCCATGCCGCCCTCATTTCTGGCGTTGTGATATCCCAGTCTGGCCGGCACGTCTTGAGAACTACACTCGGAAAGCTCGTAGTCGGGGAAGGTCGCTCCTGGAACAATGTCAGATCGCATAGGAATTCCTCAACAATTCGATGCCGCCGGACGCAGGGCTGCCTCGCGAATCAGCGTCCGGGTTCTCAGATCGCATCAGCCAGCGAGCCGCGACACCAGGTCTTGCCGTGAACCGACAAATCCTCGGACTATCTCGGCGATCTCGTCCGCAGCTGTATCCAACGCGAAATGTCCGGCATCGAGAACGTGAATTTCCGCGTTCGGCACATCCTTGCGGTAGCGTTCCGGTTCCCCCGGGTCAAACGATAAATCATACTTACCCCAGATCACGAGCAGGCGCGGCTGCTTCTCGCGCATCCATGATTGCCATTTCGGGTAATTCTCGACATTAGTTCGATAGTCGTAGAAAAGATCGCTTTGGATCTCAGCCTGTCCGGGCTGGTTTAGAAAATAGAATTCATCAGTCCAGAGATCGGGGTCGTAACGTTCGACGTTGGGATCGTTCCCCACATGGCGCGTGCGCGTGGCGGCCAGCGAGAGCAGATTGGTGCGCAATGCGCTTTCGTTGGCAGTGCGATCACCCCAAAACGCACGCCGCGTCTTCCAGTTCTCTCCCAGGCCTTCGTTGTGCGCGACCGCATCCTGCACGATGAGAGCCTCGACGCGTTCCGGATGGGCCAACGCCATTCGAAAGCCCACCGGGCCGCCATAGTCCTGCATGTAGAGCGTGTAGTGCGAGAGGCTCAGCGCCTCAGTGAAGTGATTCATGATTTCAGCATAGTGATCGAATGTATAGGCGAACTTCTTTGGATCGGGCCAGTCGCTGTGCCCGAATCCGGGATAGTCCGGCGCGACCAGGTGGTAACGATCGGACAATCGGGCAAAGAGCGGATCAAACATCCGCGAGGAAGAAGGAAGCCCGTGCAGCAGCAGGAGTGTCGGTGCGTCTTTCGGCCCGGCCTCCCGGTAGAAGATAGACAGACCATCAATCTGTATCGTGCGATGAGAAGTTGGGTATTTCATGGGACGTTCCTTTCCGTAAACCTGGGGCGACACTTGAACGAGTGCGATTATAAAAATGAACGGCACCGCTCGGGAGCACAAGAGGCCGACCCGAGACAGCAAGTTCGTGACCGCTTCTATCATTACGCCTCTACTATTGAAGAGACTCCCTCGGCCTAATCCATGGCACGCAATAACGCGCGCCCCAGCGCGGTATCGAGCCCACGAGCAACCACGGAAACCTGCTCATCTCCAAACTGGTCGAACAGAGACGATGGCTTGTCGTACTCGAACACTGAGTCACCAGTTTCGTTTTCATACAGTACAACTCGCAGCGGCGCATAGAGAGCCGCACCCAGCCGGTGACGGGTCATTTTCGACGCAGTGAGCGGATTACCGATCTCGTATTGCACCGCCTTCCGCGCTCGACCTGCGATGCGCAACAGACCTCCGTGATCACGGCTGAGAAAGATCGCGAGCTCTGGCCCTTTTTCCAGGTTTTGCTCTAATTGCTCGCTCTCGCCGGAGACGATTAGCTGAGCAGTGGTCTCGTCGAGTTTCAGCACCAGACGTTCAAGGTTTGTCTTGACCTCCTCGAATGCCTTGTTCGATCGGATCGTGATGTGCTCGATCTGAATGGGTCGTTCACTGGTCGATGTGTCGGTCAAGATAGCGCCTTTCCATTTCATCGCGTCGGGGGCGATTTCAAACGGTGTAGCAACGGCCCGGCAAGGTTCAATGTGTCCTCCGAATCTGCCGGAGTTCCCGCAGCCCGTCCCTGCTCCGTTCAGCTCCCAATCTCTTGGAGCCTTCTTCGATGAACAAAACGGATTTCAGGTTTTCCGGCACTTCTGCGAATGAAGCTCTGATCTTACTTAACCGCCTTTGGCAGATTTTCAACAACGCGACATTTGGCGCGGGTTTGGGTTCGAGAGTTGCGTAGGCGGTACACTAAGTCGCTTTCGTCTCGCCTCCCGGTCCTCCCAAAACAAACACTTGAGGGATAGTTATATGTTCTCGCGTGCACAGGTCGCCGTTGCCTTCCTCAGTTTCCTTTCTCTTTCGAAGTTCGTACATGCGCAAACAATTACACAGCTATGTCAGCCTGTGGTGTCGGACCCTGTGACCGTCGCGAGTGCGGCGCAGCGACTGGCGGCCGGAAATATTGCTGAGCCTCCCTTGACCGATATGGCCAATGGATTTGCCTGGCCCGACACTCCCATTGGAGTACTCAAGACCACCGGAGGTTACGAGTTTTTTGCCAGCGACGGCGGTTTACATTCGCGCCAGATGTGGCACGGGGAATGGTTCGGAAATAACAAGTACGGCTCGATCACGCGCACCCTGGGCACGCTCGACAATCCGCTGGGCAGCGCGCCCCCGATTGACGTGACGATTCGTCCAAATCCTGATCCAGCGGTGAATCCTTACTACTCGAGTTACGGCTACATGGGCGGAGGCCCTGTGTACCGCGTTCCTGAAGGAATGCCAGGTGCTGGCAATCTGCTGCTGGTGTATCACGCGGAGATCAATACCGTGAGCACACAGAGTTTTTACTCTGTGTTGGCATTGGCGACGTCTACAGACAACGGCCTGAGTTGGACGGATCTGGGGGAAATCATTCGCGTGAACCAGGCGTACCGCGAGGACCTGGATGGATACGACATTGGCGATCCGCCGCTGGCCGTGTCGCCCGACGGGAAATATTTCTACATTTACTTTCGCGACTGGCTGGCGAACGGGACCACGCATTGGGAAAACACGATCACCTTGGCATCGGTTGCGCGGGCTCCGATCGCAGAGGTATTTGGTGCCGCGTTCGGACCGAAACCGCATGCGGCTCTGTTTCAGAAGTACTACGCTGGCGATTGGCGGCTGCAGCCGGGCATCGGCGGCTTCTCGACGGATCTGAATCCGACGGCTCCGTATGCGGGCGAGTTACAGGTGGCTTACAACGCCGATTTGAAGCGATACGTGATGATCATCGGCGAGGGTGTGCTCTTCGCGTATGCGGAGTCGATCGACGGTTTGCACTGGACCACTCCGGTCCAGATTTACCAATTTACGGGGCAGCCCAATACGTACGTGATGCCGGTGGGTAAGGGCGAAGATCCGCACATTCTCGGAAAGCAGTTTTATCTGTTCTACACGTACGGCGGGGCCGGCGGATGGCCGAGGAATTATGTGGGCCGGCTGACGGTTACCTGTCAATAAAGAATTCCGCAACCGCCGTGTCGCAGAGGAACGTGAAGGTGCGCCCCCGATTTTTGACGCAGCTGAATGGGGCACACGCCGGTGTGATTCAAATCACAGATGACTTGAGGCCCAGCTTCTATCGTGGAAGCAAATTCATCTTTGTGAGGGACTCATGCCGATTGCTACGCCTGCCACCCGCGTTTTGGACTCCAAGCTAGAACGAAAAATCATGAGCGCCGAGACTGCGGCGAGCCTGATCCAGTCAGGCGATCAGATTGGCATGAGCGGATTCACCGGCTCGGGCTATCCCAAGGCAGTTCCGGTCCAACTGGCGCACCGAATCGCGGATGCGCATTTCCGCGGAGAGAAATTCCAGGTCAGCGTCTTCACCGGAGCGTCCACCGGACCAGAACTCGATGGTGCGTTGGCGATGGCTGGAGGTATCCATCTGCGGCTGCCCTATCAGTCGGATCCGGAGACGCGGAAGCGGATTAACGCCGGCGAGATGGATTACATGGACATCCATTTGAGCCATGTCGCTCAGTTTGTGGAATATGGATTTCTGGGCAAGCTGGACGTCGCCCTGATCGAGGTAACCGCAATTCTGGAGGACGGTCGCGTAGTGCCTAGTTCGTCGCTGGGCAACAACCGGACATGGATCGATTGTGCGGAGCGCGTGATCCTCGAAGTGAACTCGTGGCAGCCAGCGGCACTGGAAGGCATGCATGACATTTACTACGGACTGGAACCCCCACCGAATCGCAAGCCGATTCCCCTGATCAAGCCGGGACAGAGGATTGGCACTCCATATCTGAACATTCCCGCCGAAAAGATCATTGGAATTGTGCTGACCGACTCGCCCGATCGGAACAGTCCGTTTAAAGCGCCGGACGAAGCTTCGAAGAAGATTGCCGGGCACATCCTGGAATTTCTCAGTTGGGAAGTGAAGAAAGGGCGGATGCCGTCGAACTTGTTGCCGCTGCAATCGGGTGTGGGCAACATCGCGAATGCCGTGCTCTTTGGGCTGGAGGAGGGCCCGTTTGAGGGTCTCACCTCGTACACGGAAGTGATTCAGGACGGGATGATCCGGCTGCTGAAGTCGGGCAAGCTGACGTCCGCATCGGCCACGGCATTCTCGCTGAGCCCCGAGATGCTGGACGAGGTGAATGCCGACATGGCCAGCTATCGCGAGAGGATTGTGCTGCGCCCGCAGGATATTTCGAATAACCCGGGCATCATTCGGAGGCTGGGCGTGATCGCAATGAACGGAATGATCGAGGCCGACATTTACGGCAACGTCAATTCCACGCACGTGATGGGATCGCGAATTCAAAATGGGATCGGCGGGTCGGGAGATTTCGCGCGCAATGGATATCTGTCGATCTTCATGGCGCCGTCGTCAGCGAAGAAAGGAACCATCTCGACGATTGTGCCGATGGTTTCGCACGTCGATCATACCGAGCACGATGTGCAGGTACTGGTGACCGAGCAGGGACTCGCGGATCTGCGCGGGCTGTCGCCGAAAGAGCGCGCCAAACTCGTCATCGAGAAATGCGCGGCGCCGGAATACAAAGGTCTGCTGAAGGATTACCTTTCACGCTCAGAGCAACTCTCCTATGGAAAGCACACGCCCCATCTGCTGAATGAGTCGCTGGGCTGGCATAACCGCTATCTGCGCAGCGGAAATATGCTGCCGCGGGAGGAGTAAAGGTTTCAAGGTTTCAAGGTTTCAAGGTTTCAACGGCTTTAAGGTTCTAGTCATTGAAACCTTGAAACTTTGAAACCTGTTCTTCGACCTTCTATTCCACGTAGTCCGCACAGGCAATCCCCCTATTGACAGGCCGCCAGGCATGAGTCAGCATTCGAGCGTTTTATTAAAACGGTTCAATCAATAGGAGGCATTATGGGGAATGTCAGTACGAGGGCATTTTCCTCGCGTGTCGTAACTCGCATTCTGTTCGCGGCTGCAACCGTTCTCGCCGGAGCAGGCATGGCTCACGCGGCCAGCGCTTTCATCCGCATCAATCAAGTGGGGTACGTCACTAGCGCCTCGAAGCGCGCGTTTTTGATGGCCAGCGGCTCAGAAGCCGGGGCAACATTTGCGGTCAAGAATTCCAGTGGAACAACTGTCTATTCGGCGTCGGTGGGATCGAATATCGGGAAATGGGGAAGTTTCACCGATGTCTACGCACTCGACTTTGATTCGGTGCAAGCAGTCGGCAGCTATACCATTTCGGTCGTCTCACCCATCACAGCGACCTCTCCATCCTTCAAAATCGACACAGCAACAAATTTGTTCTCATCCCCAATGGCGAATTCTCTCTTCTATTACGAGACATCCCGCGATGGACCGAACTACGTTGCGAATTCTCTGCGAACGGCGCCGGGCCACCTGAACGACCAGAGTGCCAAGGCCTACTTCACTCCAAAATTCGACAAGAATGACAATGCGGGTCCGCTGACGGCGACCGGCGCTGTACTCGACGCATCCGGCGGATGGTGGGACGCCGGCGACTATATGAAGTTTGTCGAGACTCACAGCTACGTGGTTGCAATGATGCTGGTCGGGGTGCGGGATTTTCCCGGACAGATGGGCTCGGGATCGTCGGGTTCGAACTTTACAGCCGAAGCGCAGTTCGGCCTCGACTGGCTGCAGAAGATGTGGGTCGATAGCTCGCAGACTCTGTATTACCAGGTAGCCGTGGCGTCGGGCGGAAACAAATATTCCGGAGACCACGACATCTGGCGACTGCCGCAAGCGGACGATAATTGGCAAGGGTGCGGATCGCCTTACCAGTACATCTGCCACCGTCCTGTGTTTCAGAATTCAGCGGGCGGACCCGGAGCTTCGATCAGTCCGAACATCGCGGGACGTCTCGCAGCAGATTTCGCGCTCTGCTATAAGGTGTTCGCCGCCAGTGACTCCTCTTATGCAAATCAATGCCTGTTTTCAGCGGAGCACGTCTTCGATCTTGCGAACACGGCTCCCACGGGAAATCTGTTGACGGCTGGCCCCTTCGATTTCTATCCCGAGGTTGAATGGCGGGACGATCTGGAGTTGGGCGCGACTGAGCTTTATTTCGCGCTGCAGGGGGCGGTCAGCCTGCCGCCAGGACTGCCTCACACCGACCCGATGTACTACCTGACGAGGGCAGCAACGTGGGCCAATGCGTACATCAATGGGCCGAATGATGCCGCCGATACGCTGAATCTTTACGATGTCAGCGGACTGGCGCACTACGAGTTGTACCGCGCGATCATGCTGGCGGGAAATCCGACCGGCTTGGCGACTTCCAAGGCAGCACTGTTGGCCGACCTGAGGAAGCAGTTGAACAAAGCGGTAACGCAGGCAGGCAAAGATCCGTTTGGATTCGGATTCCCGTGGAATACATACGACACGACTTCGCACGGCGGCGGCCTGGTTGTGATGGCGAATGAATACGATTACCTGACCAGTTCGACAGCGTACACGCAGTACGGAAATCGCTGGCAGGCAAACGTTCTTGGCGCGAATGCCTGGGGAACGTCGCTCATCGTTGGCAATGGCAAGACATTCCCGCTCTGCATGCAGCATCAGGTAACCAATCTTGTGCCAGTGCCGCCAAACGGGCCGCCGTTTCTTCTGGGCGCAGCGGTGGAAGGGCCGAACTCCGCGGCGTCTTCAGGAACACTGACGGGGATGAAGGCCTGTCCACCAAACGGCGTCGATCAGTTCAAAGCGTTTAACGGAAACGGTGCGGTTTACAAAGACAACGTGCAGTCGTACTCGACCGTCGAGCCAGCGATCGATCTGACGGCATCTTCGTTTCTCGGATTCGCGTGGGAGATCGCGGGAACACCGTCGGGGATTCCGTAGGTTTGTGTTGCTCTGGACGGATTCGTCCGGAGTTGCGCGCGAACCTGCGCAATGACCCTGGTTGGCAGTGCGGCAGCGTTCGTAGTGGCCCATGCTGCGGCACGCTCGCTTTGCTCGCGGGGCGGACCCTTCGACTGAGCTCAGGGCGAGCTGCGTCCGCCCCTACACAATCTCATCGCGGCCAGAGCCAGCCGAACGTTCCTGCCATCAGCAACGAGTAGATGAGTCCGTCGACTACTTCTTTGAGAACGAAACTCCAGGGAAAGCTTTTCCAAATGCCGTTGGCAAACGGGCCTAAGCCAAACGCCAGAAAGGCCGCAGTTCCAACCACGCGAAACACTGCAAGGTAATCAGTGCCCGGAGCGACCGTGTGCGCTGCCAGATAGGCGACGAAGAATCCGATCACGAGGCAGTAAACGAACCAGAGGATGAGAAACTTCGGCAGAAATGGCGGGCCGCTGGGGAATATGGTCATCATGCCGACAGGGCCCTGATTGTATTTTTCGATCATCGCGGGAGACTTCATATCTTTGTGGGAGGCGTGGGGGAAGATATAGAGTCCGTGCTTGAGCCCCGCTCCGCGAAGCACTGGCAGGACTTTGTCTTCGTCCGAGATCTTTCCGTAATCGCTGCGGTGGTACGGCAGCAGCATGTGCATGATGGAACTGGCGACGAAGATGATGACGGCCGATAGCAGGATCGGCAGCCACAGAGCGGCGAGCAATGACATGGGATAGCCTCCTGGGCGAAGCTGAATGCTTGCGACACCGGGAGGCTATCCTTGAATTGATAGGCGGTCAAGCGTCTGTGCCGGTAGACCGGCGACGCGCTCAATCCGATTGATGATGGAGCCCCGACTGGTTGTCGGCCTCTTCTCCAGGCTCCTTGAGCCATTTCTTGATATCCCGATCCCGCAAATTCATCTCAATCACTTGAGCTTCCGACGACTCGACATTGACGATCATCATCCGCATATTGCCGCCGTTGGGATTGGCATAGATCAGAGTGGTCTCGCCATTGGTGTCGCCCTTAGACCGCACTCGGACAAAGGGATACCATCCGGGCCCAAGCGAACTCTCGATGACATGGCGAAAGTCGTCGGAATCCGTCGGCACCTTGAACCCTTCAAAAATCGCTAGTCTCAGGCCGTGCGCTCCCGCGGGCCGTGCGAAGAATAGCGCTACGCCCACTAGCGGCAGGGGCACATGGCGAACACCATACGTCGCCTCGATCGAGTGAACGATTCCCTGGAACTCGGGTTCGCCGGCGAAAGCCGCGGCAGATAAGGTAAGAACGATAATCAGCACGCGTAGAGATTTCATTTGTGGTCCCCTTTTTCAACCTTCGCCAGCGGCTTTCCAGATGGCTTGGTGTTCAGTTTAGGAATGCCGAATTCGCCGCCGAGATCGGCCAGTTGATCGACTTCCAGAGGGCCGACGATATTGACGAACGTAAGCTCTTTGGGCTCCGCGGAAATGATCACGATGCCGGCCATCTTCTCGTTTTCGAGTTTGAAGAAGACATCGACGTTTTCGCCGTTGTGTTCACTGCGCACGCCGACGACACGCGACCACAGCGGGGAACGGAACTGCGCGCGCAACGCCTCGACTTCGGCCGGAGAGTATGCGCCCTCTTTATCGAATTCGAAGCTGCGGACATAGATCGCTTTCAGGTTGGCGACCACTTTGGCAGCTTTCTGCTCTTCAGGGTCCTCCGCGGACAAGAACTTACTCGCCCATTGCAACATGGGACCGTCCATGTTGACTTCGACGGTCTCTTTTGCCCGGGAGGTCAACTTTTCGACATCGACCGGGAGTTTGAACTCCTGCGCCCGCAACAACGAAGACGCCAACATCAGGAAGACCGAGCACAGCAACTTCCAGTTTGCCTTTCTCATGACTTGCTCCTTGACCTGTTCGTACTGGGTTCACGTTCCGGCCGGGATGTATGAATCTCGTTGACCTTGCTCTTAGCCAGTCGCAGCTTGCTGCCTGCGATGTGGAGGGCGAGCATCAACTGCTGCTTCGCGGCTTCGCCTTCCTCACGCTCTCGCCGTACCTCGCGGTAACGAATGCCGCCCCCAATCAAAGACGCCGAGATCGTGGCAAACGCCGCCCAGCGCAACAAGGGCTGGGAGAATATCCGGAACCAGGAGGGCACATGCGAATCATGCGCCGCCGCACGCTGTCGTGCCGCGCGGATCAAGACCCCATCAGCAAAGCCGGCAGGCACTTCTTCGCGCTGAAGTGACTTCCTTAAGAGTTCGCCCATACGGTTCGGGTTTTTGTCTTCGAGGTTCATATCGTTACTTCTCCCACGGTGCGCATCATCTTTTCGCGAAGCATGGCGATCGATCTTTGCAGATGGCTTTTTACGGTGGCCAGTCGCATGTCGAGCGCCTCGGCGATATCTTCCGGATACATGTCTTCCTGGTAGCGAAGAATCATCACCATGCGCGCCTTTTCTGGAAGCGAGGCAACAAACTGGCGCACACGTCTTTCCAAGAAGGGATCGCCCGGCCGCGTCGATGCCGCTGGTTCGGGAGCATCCTCAAGGCTGATCTGTGGCACTCTCCGCCTCCGCTGGTAGTCAATGCATCGGTGTGCCGTTACCTTGCGCAGCCAGAACTTCACATGGTCCGCGGATTTCAGCGTGGACAGCGTCGCATGGAGCTGGAGAAAGACGTCCTGCGCCAATTCTTCGGCAACCGAGCGGTCCGCCAGGAAATGCAGCGCAATGCTAAAGACCATCGATTGGTGACGGTGCACAATCTCCGCGAAGTCAGATTCCGAGGGCTTTGCGGACTCGTTCACGTCGGCTTGCTCTGCCATGACCAAGTTTTCCGACCGCCTTCACTTACCTATACGGATCGCAACCCGGTGGAGAATGCAAAATCTTTGCAAAGCTTTACAGGCAAGGACTGAGGCTAGATCCGTTCTCTGCTATTACGGCAGGCTTTGGGAAACGATGCTTCCACATCCCATGTTCCTGCATCCAAAGGAAAAACCATGACAGCCGAAGGAAATCCAGCCCGTATCCAAGTGATTGATTCTGAAAGACACCTGCACGAGTCCGTTGAGCTCAAACACTGGCTGGGCGAACTTGTTTCACGAAACGGAAGCGATCTGCTGTTGGTGCCGAAAGCCCCGGCGTCGATCCGGGTGGAAGGTGCATTGTCTGCCATTGCCGACCGGCCGCTCAGCGGAGATGAGATCGAGGCAGCGATGCTCCCTGCCCTGGCAGCGCATGCGCGCGAAGAATATCAGCAGTATGGCATCGCCGACTCCTCTTATCGGATCGAGGGGTTGGGCCGGTTTCGCATCAATCTTCACCGCGAACGAGGTCTGGCAGCGGCGACTGTCCGGGCTTTGCCCTCAAAAATACCCGTGCTCGACGAACTTCATTTGCCTGCGGGGGTAAGTGCGCTCGCCGGGTTGCAGCGCGGGTTGGTCATCATCGGAGGCGCCACTGGCTCAGGAAAGACAACCACGCTTGCGGCGTTGGTAAATGCGATCAATCAGCAGCATGCGCGGCATATCGTCACGATTGAAGATCCGATCGAGTATGAACATGCGCACAATCGAAGCGTGATCGAGCAGGTTGAGATTGGAATCGATGCCCCGGACTTCCCTACCGCCTTGCGTGCTGCAATGCGGCAAGCCCCCGACGTGATCGTTGTAGGCGAAATGCGAGACTCAGAAACAGCGAGGATTGCGCTCTCGGCCGCCGAAACTGGGCATCTGGTGTTTACGACGCTGCATACGACCGATGCGGCATCGACCGTGTCGCGCATTGCCGATTCCTTTCCGCAGGAACGCCAACATACGGTGCGTGCTGAGATGGCCATGGCGCTGGCGGCGATGCTAACGCAGGTACTGATTCCGCGGCGCACAAGCGGCCGCGTTCCGGCGGCGGAGTTGCTGATGGTGGGGTATGGCGCGCGCCAGCACATCCGCAAGAATGCACTGCAACATCTGCATCAGGAGATCACGATCACGCGCAAGCAAGGATCGTTCACTATGGAAGAATCGCTGGCGCAGCTCGTGTTCCAGCAGGAACTCACCCGCGAGGACGCAATGACGCGAGCAATCCATCCCGACGATTTGGACACACTGCTCAAGGCCAAGGGATTCTAGGCTCAAACTCGCGGGCGCGCTCTGCCTTAACTCGAACAATCGTATGGAGAAGGATCGGTCGGCCACGGAGGCCAATAATCACGTTTCGGGTACTGGAGCGTCTTCCTCACGTCCAGTACGTTCGATCCAGGCTCCGGTATTGAATCGCCTCGGCAATGTGCTTCGGCTCAAGATTCGGAGCATCTTCCAAGTCAGCGAGGGTGCGCGCAACCTTGAGGATGCGGTCGTGAGCACGGGCGCTCAAGCCTTGCTGGGTCATGGCGCGCTCGAGCAGGCGCTCGCAGTCGGCAGAGAGCTCACAAAATGCCCGGATGTGGCGAGAGTGCATTTGCGCATTGCAGTAGAGTCTCTCGCGGGACGTCGCAAAGCGCTGGAGTTGCCGTTCGCGAGCATGCACGACGCGTTCACGAATTTTCCCGGAACCTTCCGGCTCAACGCTTGAACGCATTTCTTTGTAGTTCACGGCGGGCACGTCGATATGAATGTCGATACGGTCCATCAGCGGGCCAGAGATTTTTGAAATGTAGCGCTGAATCATCGGCGGAGTGCACTGGCAATCGCGGTTGCGGTCGTTGTGAAAGCCGCAGGGGCATGGATTCATGGCGGCGGCAAGCATGAAGCGCGCGGGAAATGTGAGCGACATGGAAGCGCGAGCGATCGAAACGGTGCCGTCTTCCAGCGGTTGGCGCAGAACCTCCAGGACATTGCGCGGGAACTCGGGAAGCTCGTCCAGAAACAGCAACCCGTTGTGGGCCAGGGAAACTTCGCCCGGCCGCGGAATGACTCCTCCTCCGATCAGTCCAGCGTCAGAGATGGTGTGGTGCGGAGAACGGTAGGGACGCGTTCCTACGAGCCCCGTGCCCTGATCGAGCACTCCGGCAACGCTGTGGATCTTGGTCGTTTCCAGCGCCTCTTCGAAGGTGAACGGCGGCAGGATCGTCGGCATTCGCTTTGCCAGCATGGTTTTGCCGGATCCAGGCGGGCCGATCATGAGAATATTATGGCCGCCAGCGCAGGCAATTTCGATGGCGCGCTTGGCCGTCTGCTGCCCGCGAACTTCTTTGAAGTCGACGAAGAACTGCTGCGATTCGCGCAAGAGCGAGTCGCCGTCCGCTTTAATGGGGACGATGCCATTGCCCGAGTTTACGAAATGGATCACATCGAGAAGCGAGCGTACGGGATAAACATCCACCCCGCCAACCATCGCCGCCTCTTTGGCGTTGGCTTCAGGCACGACCATGCGCGAAATTTTCCGTCCGCGGGCTTCAATGGCAATCGGCAGCGCACCCCTCACACCACGAACCCCACCGTCCAACGAGAGCTCGCCCACGAAAAGGCAGTCGCCTATTTCCTTCTTTGTCAGGCCGCCATAGGCTCCCACAATCCCCAGGGCCATAGGCAGGTCGAACCCAGAGCCCTCCTTCTTTATGTCGGCCGGAGCGAGATTGATGGTGATCTGGGTAGGCGGAATGTCGTACCCACAATTCTTGAGAGCGGCGCGGACGCGGTCGCGGCTTTCGCGCACCGCGGCATCGGGCAATCCTACGGTGTGGAAGTGGTCCTGGTCCGTCTTGATGCCCGAGCAGTCGACTTCGACCTGGATAATGTTGGCATCGATGCCGTACACCGCGGCGCTGAGAGTCTTGTAAAGCATAGTGATGCGTCCGCTTGAGTCCGGCTACGCCAACTGGAGTGCGCGGGACCGCTCGGGCACTTTCGGATTTCGTAAACCCGGGCACACGAAAGCCCGAATGGACGTCTCGGTCGTCAAACTAGCCACGTTACGCATCCCTGACGACGCTGGCTGTGACGGATGTCACGTTGGGTTGTGGAAAACTCGGGAACCCTGGAAAACTGAACTACCCTTCAGGCTATTTCGTACCGCACATATGCCTCGATCCTACATTCGTGCCCGCCTCCTCGTGCTGGTTATCTGTCTAGCAGGTTGTGGACTTGCGCAGCAAGACAAGCAAGACCAGAACGAGGAGACGCTTCAACAGAGCATTCGCCAGCATCAATACGATCTCGCAAACGAGGGGGAGACTTTCCTGCTCAACGAAGCTCGCCACTCATCGTTCTTCCTTCTCGGTGAGTTGCATGGGGAAAATGAGATTCCGGCCCTGCTGCGCGACTTATGGCCGCAGATGTGGCAGGACGGATACCGGCACATCGCGGCAGAGTTGAGCCCGTGGGCGGCCCATCAACTTGAATTCGTACCCGCCGATCGCCAGCCAAAGCTGGCCACATTGTGGTCGAAACAAGAGGCTCTGTCTGTTCACTCCCCGGGTGCGTCGCAACCGGTGTTGTGGGGCTGCGACATGGACGAAATGCAGCCGCAACTGCTGATCCTGGAATTGGCCCAGGCGAATCCCGCCAGCCCAAATCTTCAACGAATGGTTGAAATCACGAAGTCGGGCTACCAACGGTCCATGGCGCCTGCACTTCTCGAACTCATGCGCGGGGCCGGAGACATCCAAGATCATCCCGTCAACGACGTGTCGCTGGCTGGAAATATCCGGGAGACACTCCAAATCGAGAGCGACCGCCTGAACAAAGAGACGAAGCTTCCCGCTCAAGTTCGCCGCGAATCGCTGATGAAAGACCTATTCCTCCAGCATTATTGGAAGAGTGTCTCCCCAGAATCCGGTGACAAGGTCATGCTGCGTTTTGGCCGCAATCATCTGCATCGTGGATACGACGAGCGTGGCATATCAACGTTGGGAAATTTCGTGGCTGAGTTTGCGTTCAGCCAGCACAAGACAGTTTTCAACCTAGCGACCTTCGGAGCAGGGGGAAAGGCATCTCTCGCGGGAGAGACTTGGGATGCCGATGAGCGCGGCGACGACCCGGGTTTCGCGTTTCTGGCATCGCTAGCCCGGTACTCAGCGACCATAATTGATTTGCGCCCTTTGCGCGATGTTCTCCATCGCATCCCGAACGAGAATCGCTCTCCTTTACAAAAGCGGCTTGTCTATTGGGCTGATTCTTATGACGCCGTGCTTTGCTATAAGAACGTCACACCACTCAAGCAGTAACCGTTTCGCGGTTACGGCTGGACACGGTCCAATGAGACGCAATTCTGTGAAACGGTGTTGTTTCCGCATCATGGCGCAAGGTAGGATGGTGCGTTCCGCAAGTTTCCTGTTTGCATGAGCTTAGACTTCGACAGCCCGCCGCGCGCACCCCGCCCAACCGCGAATTTCGACAAAGAAGAGTCGCAACTCTGGCGATGGGCCCTGTTGTTCATGATTCTGCTGGCCTCCGCGCTGGCGGCACTGATGTGGGAGCGGCTGGAAAACATTCCGTTTCAGTTGCGGGCGATTCCGATTGGGATCCTGGTGCTGTCGATTCTCTTTGCGGTTTACGCTTATGGACGCCGCCGCGAAGTCACTGAACTCAAAGGTTTGCTGCGCGGCTTGCAGGAGCATGTAGGCGCCGCGCCCTCGGAAGAGCAACTCGATCAGCTCTCCCAGGTGATCATGCGCTCGCAGCGCAACTTCAAGGAACTGATCGATTCCATGGACGATCCCGCATGCGCGGTTTCCCTCGACGGTACTCTGCGTACCGTGAACCGCCGCGTTGCCGAATTGACCGGGCTTAGGTATTCGCAACTCGTGGGCAGCAACGTCTACGACTTGCTCGAAGAACCGGCCAGAGAGGATCTGCAACGAGGGCTAGGGCGCTTTCTGGAGAAGAAGCGGTGGGCCGGAACGGTCCGCATTCGCCTGAAGAACAGCTCCCGGCTTCTTTACTTTGACTCCGTTGTGAATGGGATCCTGAAGGGCGATGAGGTTGTCGGGGTAAGCGTGCTTGGACGCGATGTGACCGAGCAACGCGAAAAGGAACTGCGATTTACCGAACTCTTCGAGACCCTGCAGGAGGGCGTCTACTTCAGCACTCCGGAAGGCCAGTTGCTCGATGCCAATCCAGCGCTGGTCAGCATGTTGGGATACACCGAGAAAAGAGAACTGCTTTCGGCGGAGCCCGCCGAGCTGAATTTCGATTCTGGTCCGCCGGTGCTGGGGCGCGCAATCGATGATCGCGGCGGTATCCGTACCCGCGAGGTCAAACTCCGGCGCAAAGATGGCAAGCCGGCAATCTTTCTCGATTCGTCACGCGCCGTCTGGGACACCTCGGGCAATATCATCCGCTACCAGGGAACACTGGTCGATATCACAGAAAAGCGCAACATGGAGCGGCAACTGGCAGAGCAGGAAGAATTCCGCAGCCGCTTGCTTGAAAGTTTCCCGGACCTGATTCTCGTAGTGGATCTCGAGGAACGCTATACATTTGTCAGTTCGCGGGCAGTCGAAATTATTGGTTATCGGCCGGACGAGATGTTCGGCAGGAAGATCTCGGAGTTGGCCGACCATTCGCCCGACATGCTGTCGCTGTATCAAACCATCGTTTCCGGAAAACAGGTGGTCGGCGCGGCAGAGTACGGGGCGCGGCACCGCGACGGAAGCTGGCGCACTATGCGCGCCGCCGGAAGCCAGTTGGTCGACGGCGAGGGAAAGATCAGCGGTGTGATCATTTCTATCCGCGACATCACCATCGAACGGAAGCTGGAGCAACAGATCGTCGAGAGCGAGCGTTTCGCTGCAATGGGCGCCATGATCGGCGGCGTTGCCCATGAACTGAATAATCCGTTGACCAGTATTTTGGGAGTCAGCGAACTTCTGCAGGACACCGAAACGAACGAGACCTCGCGCAAGCAACTGGTCATGTTGCAGCAACAGGCGCGCCGCGCCGCGGAGATCGTGCAGAACCTGACGTACTTCTCGCGGCCCCCGGCGCCGGGGAAGAGCCGCATCAACCTGGTCGAAGTGGTCGAGCGGACGCTGAACCTGCACGCCTACTCGTTGCGTAAAAACAATATCACCGTCGATTTTTTGAAAGAGGCGGGCGTGCCTTATGCCTTGGGCGATCCACACCAGCTTATGCAGGTGTTCCTAAACTTAATCGTGAATGCCGAGCAGGCTATCCGCGAAGCGCGCGATCGCGGAGCGTTGCGAATTCGCCTGGGAAAGGGAGACAGAACCGTGTGGGTCAGCTTCCACGACGACGGACCGGGTATTGCGAAGGAAAATCTAGCTAGCATCTTCGATCCCTTTTACACCACTAAGAGGCCGGGCCGTGGAACCGGACTGGGCCTGAGCATCTGCAAATCCGTGATGAAGGAACACAGTGGCAGCGTTGAGGCGGCGAACGCCCCTGAAGGTGGAGCGATATTCACTGTCACGTTGCCAGCGGCGATTGTGGGATAAAACCAGGAGCCCGGCTGCCGAGGCGAGAACTTCAGTTCTATTACACGCCGTCCCGAGCACCAGTCCCGGAGCACAATCAGTAAATCGATTGCCGGAACTGCCGCCAAAAAGACACGATCGGCTTCTGATCTCTTACCGCTCCACTGCCATCGCGACAGCATTCCCGCCACCAAGGCACAGTGCGGCGATGCCGCGCTTCACGTCACGACGGATCATTTCATAAATAAGCGTGACCAGGACGCGGGCACCGCTGGCGCCGATGGGGTGGCCGATTGCCACGGCGCCACCGTTGACATTGACCTTCTCTGGATTGAGACCCAACTCGCGCATCACGCCTAAGGCCTGCACGGAGAACGCTTCGTTGAGTTCGTAAAGATCCACGTCCTCATTCTTCCAGCCTGTCTTCTTCCAGATCTGCTGCACGGCTCCTACGGGCGCCATCATGACCCATTTGGGTTCGACGCCGCTGGTGGCTTGCGCGACGATGCGGACGAGCGATTTCACTCCCAGTTCAATGGCACGCTGCGCGCTGGTCACGACGAGCGCTGCGGCGCCGTCGTTCACTCCGGGCGCATTGCCGGCGGTCACGGTTCCATCTTTCTTGAAAGCGGGCTTCAGTGCGCGAAGCACTTCGATCGTGGTGTCCTCGCGCGGGCTTTCGTCTTTGTCAAAGATCGTCAGAGCCGCGCCCTTCTTCTTGGCGGGAATCTCAACAGGAACGATTTGCGACTTGAAGCGGCACTCTTTTATCGCCGAGACGGCTTTGCGGTGCGAGTTGACTGCGAACTCATCCTGTTCTTCGCGCGTGATGCCGTACTTCTCCGCGACATTCTCTCCTGTGATCCCCATGTGATAGTCGTTGTAAATATCCCAGAGTCCATCGTTCACCATGGAATCGATCACTTGCGCATTGCCGAGACGGTATCCTTTGCGCGCCTGTGGCAGAAGATATGGAGCGTTCGTCATCGACTCCATGCCGCCCGCGACGACGATGGAACTGTTTCCGGTCTGTACTGCTTGCGCGGCGAGCGCGACGGATTTCAATCCGGAGCCGCACACTTTGTTTATTGTCATGGCACCTGTCGCCGGAGACAGTCCCCCGAAGATTGCAGCCTGTCTCGCAGGATTTTGTCCAAGCCCCGCGGAGACGACATTGCCCATGATGCACTCATCCACTTGCGCAGGATCGATGCCGGCGCGCTTCACGGCCTCGCGCACAGCGATGGCACCCAACTGCGGCGCAGTAAAGTCCGACAGGCTACCCTGAAATTTTCCAACAGGTGTACGACATCCGGAAATAATGACAGCATCGTCGAAAGTGGGCATAAATCGCGGCTCCAGCGAAGATTTCGCTTCTTCATTATAGATGAGCAACAAGATCCGATGGCTTCACGCCAGCACCTGAGGTCCGCGCACGCCACTCTGACAATGCAAAGAACATTCTTGCCGAGGATGATCGACCCACGAGGTAATTTTTCGTTTCGACCATGCCCTCGACCATTGCAGTGATCGCATTCTTGAAAAATTTGAGTTGACTTTCGCGATGAAAATTCTTTCTTCGTGACTTTGGTGTCACGACTTGCGCGATCCGATCATCATTTTTCTCTTGACTTCATTTTTCATTAACTCTATACATCAACTAGTTGCAGTAAAAGACCACTGCAAATTTCCATGAAGAATGGAAGGGAGAATAGAAAACAATGGCAACCAAGAAAAAGGCAAAAAAGAAAAAGAAGCACTAAGCAGGTTCAGTACGAAGTCAACAGGGGACGCAAATTGCGTCCCCTAAGTTTTTGTGGAGCAGACCTCGAGGTTTCAGAGTTTCAAGGCTTCCAAGAGAACATCAGACTCGCGAGTTCACTTCTTCGCGCCAGCCTCAACCAATCGTGGAATGCGCTTCTCCTTCTCAGGGCAGAGACTCCGATAAGCGCAGAAGTTGCAATGGATCCCCGGCTTGGCGTCAAACACCCCTTCGGCGATCCCCTTCGCTGTTTCCTCCACGCGCGCGCGCGCAGCAAGGAGTTCCGACTCCGACCGCATCGTGACCACCGGAACGTTCTCTTCCAGGTTGTAAAAGGTTAGCGCTCCGACCTCGTATCCCCACTTCTCCTTAGCAGCGATCGCGTAGAGCGAGAGTTGCAGGCTTTCGTCGGCGGATTCCTGATCGCGCGCTTTTCCAGTCTTGTAGTCGACGATCACTACGGTCCCGTCGGGACGCTGATCGATGCGGTCGATGCGGCCTACGACCAGCGTGTCGTTGATCTTAATTTCGAACGACTCTTCCGTGTGCAGAACCTGCGAAGCAGGAATCGATCGTGCGGCCGCCAGAAAGTCGCGCAATTGCTCCACGCCGAGGTTCTCATACAACTCTTGCTGGTAAGACTCCTGGATCTTGGCGCCGGCCAGATCGATGCGGAAGAGATCGATGAGTTCTGCGTCGGTCTTGGGTCGCCCGAGCCGGACCGAATCGAAATAAGTCTTCAACACACGATGAATAGCGGCACCGTACTGCATCGCAGCGGCGGGCTTGGAAGAAATCCGCCAGTCCCGCTCGAGTTTAAATTGCAGCCCACAGCGCTGGTATGTGTCGACTGCCGAGGCGCTGAGGCGCTTATGCAGGCCATCGATCACCGGCAATTCGAACCAGACAGTTGCCTGAGACTGTTCCGGATACAGCGCGGAACCCGACGCTGCCATATCGAGAGTCGCCTGTGCACCACCTGCAGGAACGGCTCGGAACCAGGGACCCAAGCTCTTGTTCTTGATCAGCTCTCGCAGATAGCCAGGGGGAGTCTTGTCGATTTTTCCGGTCCCTTCGCGCGCGTAAATACGCAGCGAGTCTCGAGCCCGCGTCATGGCAACGTAGAAAAGGCGCCGCTCCTCCTGATCGTGCAGCGTTTTGTCATCCACCTCGGTAATGGATCCCGGATCGCGTAGCTCGCGAGGGAAAGCGACCAGCGTCTCCTTATAGGAACAGGGAAACGACGGAGAGAACGCCCGCAGGATGAAGACTTGTGGAAACTCGAGGCCTTTGGCCCCATGAACTGTCATCAGGCGAACGGCATTCTCGTTTTCGTTGGCCTGCAGCGGAATCACGCCTGCGGCTTCCCGGAAGTACGAAAGGTAGTCGACAAGTTCTTCAAGATCCGTCGTCTTGTTGATCTTCTTCTTTTCCCATTCTTCGACAAACTTCAGAGCCGCCTGGAGAATGGGCGAAGTTGTGTCCAAAATAAACTGGCGGACGACGATCTCCAGCGCGGCACGCCCTTTCACACCCTGACGCTGGATCTCCTCGCGTACCCGCTGGATGGCGGCCAAGACCTCTGCCCCGCCGTCGACGCGATCGAGCGCCGAGGACAACGGCACCACCCGAGATTCGCGATTGTCGCGCGCGATGGAGCGCATCACCTGTCGCAGTTGCTCAGGGTTCACATGGAAACAGGGTAGACCCGCAACGCGCACCAGACTGACATCATCCCCGCTGGAAACAATCGCATTCAGGCAGGCAAACAGGTCGCGCGCCTCTGGCGTGTCGGAAATGTCCATGCTCTCGATCGCAAATGGAATACCGGCTTCAGCCAATTCCTGCACAAGCTCGTCCCTATGCCAGTGCGATCGATAGAGGACACCAAAATCGGACCACCTGCACTTGGATTTTCGCTGTGCCTCCCGAAGGCAGCTGACGAGGTCGGGACCCTCGGTGCTTCTATCTTTCAAAAGGATCGCCGTGACCGGCAAAGTCGCCACCGGCATCCCCGAATGGCCGGCTTCTTCGTCCCGCGCCGATTGTAGAGGGGCGCGATGATACGCGGTCCCACCGTCCTTCTGCCTAGAGAAGACCGGCGGATTGTCCTTGATCACCGCAAAGGCCGTCTGCAGAATCGCAGTGGTCGAACGCCGGTTTTTCTCCAACACGACGCGTTTCGCCGCAGGAAAGTTTCGGTAGAACAGCTCGAAAGCCTCGCTCGATGCCCCGCGGAAGCGATAGATCGATTGATCGGGATCACCAACGGCAAAAAGGTTTCCATCCGCCCCGGCGAGGCGAGAGAGAATCCTGATTTGTGCGAAGTTGGCGTCCTGGAACTCATCGGCCAGGATGAAGCGGGCGCCACGGCGAGCCTCCGACAACACCGACTCATCACTCTGCAGCAGAGCGTGCGCCCGCGTGATCATGTGGCTGAAAGTGCCCAGATTTTCTTCCTGAAGCCAGTTCTCCATGGTGGAGAAAACGCGCGCAATCTCGCGGCAGCGGCCGAGAACTTCCTCATCATCGAGCACGGCCTTCGACTTCATTACCCGCGGGATTGGAACTTCCCCGCGGCCCAGGCGCTCGACATAGTCTGCGTATCTTTCGGGGGTGACGAGTTCGTCGTGGCAGCGGCTGACGAACTCAAGCAGGTCGTTGAGGAACTGTCCGACGTTCGCTGCGCGAATGTAATGTTCGAGATGCAGGTCGCGAATTCGGCGGCGGAGATAGATCCAGAGGTCCTTCTCATCGAGTACGCCGAAATCTTTGCCTACTCGTTTGAGCAGTTGCAGGCAATAGTCGTGAAACGTTGTCGCCTGAACCGTCCTGCCTCCCAGCAACTTGCGTACCCGCTCTCTCATTTCCCTCGAGGCATTCACGGTGTACGTGAGGGCGAGGATTTCCTCGGGCTGGGCGTGACCTTCGTTGACCAGTCGCTCGATCCGGTGAGTAAGGACTGAGGTCTTCCCTGTTCCGGCTCCAGCGATGACCAACATGGGTCCATCGACGTGCTCAATAGCCTCGCGCTGGCGCTCGTCAGGAGTAAATGGCGCGGAACGCGGAGTGGGCTTCGAGACTGGCACTGGGGCTCAGGATACCACTTGCTCGCATGAGGAAAAGCCGGCCTAATTTATCAGGAGAGTTGCGCCAAGGTGATGGCGATCGAGGCGATGGCGGCGGTCTCAGCACGCAAGATCGTCGGGCCAAGGGACGCCGAAATCCAAGCCTCTTCTCGGAAGAGTTGCAACTCATCTTCGGTCCAGCCACCCTCCGGGCCGATTGCGAGGAGAACATCGTGAGCGCTCTCGTTGGCAGCCACAACATCACGAAGCAGGGTTTCGGGCTCAGCTTCCGAGAGAACGATGCGGAGCCCACCCGAGAGGCCCGCGGCCTCGCGCAGCTTCATGGGTTCTCCGATTTCGGACGGAGTGGTCCGGCGCGACTGCTCGGAGGCTTGAAGCGCAATTCTGCCCCAACGTTCAGCCCGCTTCGCGGCCGCAGAAGCCAGGTGCGTCTCCGTGCGGCGAGCGATCACTGGAATGATCCGCTGCACGCCGAGTTCGGTACATTTTTCGATCGCCCATTCCATCCGGTCGAACTTGAACACGGCTAGCAGCAGAGTGACGTTGGCGCCAACGTCCGGCGCCGTGACTTCCTCGCCTAGTCCGAACTCAACACGAGCCGCTCCAATTCGAGAGATCCGGCCGCGACGCAAAACCCCTTCGGCGACAATGTCGTACTCCTGGCCAGTGCGGGCACGCAGCACCCGCACCAAGTGATCGGCATGGGCCCCGGTTAGCGCTGCCTGATTCCCGGAGACTTCATCGGCGATCCACCGGCGGCGTGTCATTTGTCTTAGAAGAGAACGTTTCGGCGGCGAGCAGCTTTACTGGAAGATGTCTTTCATTTTGCCCAGCAGCGAGCGCAGCAGTGGCTGATTGTCGACTTTCGAGAGCGCATCGAGTTCCTGCAGCAGTTCCCTCTGGCGTTTGTTCAGCTTGCTCGGAACCTGTACCAGCACCTCGACATACAAATCGCCTTTGCCGTGACCATTGAGCACCGGCACGCCCTTGTTGCGAATGCGGAACGTGGTGCTGGGCTGGGTCCCTTCCGGAATCTTTAAATTGTGCTCACCATCCATGGTAGGTACTCGGATTTCCGCTCCCATTGCAGCCTGTGCAATCGAGATGGGAACTACGCAATGGAGATCGTTCCCCTCACGGGCGAAGAATGGATGATCTTTCACATGAAGCACGACGTACAAGTCACCGGCAGGTCCGCCGAACTGGCCGACTTCTCCGCCACCGGCGAAGCGAATGCGCGTCCCGTCTTCCACTCCTGCGGGAACTTTGGCATCCACGGTGCGCTGCCGCAGAACTCGACCTTCCCCTTTGCACTTCGGACACGGATCCGTAATCACGCTGCCCGATCCCTGGCACGTGGGGCAGGTACGCGCAATGCTGAAGAATCCCTGCTGATAACGAACCTGGCCGCGTCCGTTGCAAGAGCGGCAGGTAGTCGGGCCTTTGCCGGGCGCCGAACCGGAGCCGTGGCACTCTTCACAAGCCTCATGGCGGCGCACCGTAACGCGAGACTCGGTGCCGAAAAATGCCTCTTCGAATTCCAGAGTCAGATCCTCGCGGAGATCGGCACCGCGCTGCACACGATTGCGGCGACGTCCACCACCCCCGCCAAACATGTCGCCGAATCCGAAGAACTCACCGAAAATATCGCTGAAATCCTGAAATACTGTCGGATCAAAACCTGCACCTTGCGAAGCTGCGCCACCAAGTCCAGCGTGACCGTAGCGGTCGTACACTGCTCGCTTCTCGGAGTCGGCGAGAATCGCGTAGGCCTCGCTGACCTCTTTGAATTTGTCTTCCGCATCTGGATTATTCGGATTGCGGTCGGGATGGTATTGCATCGCCAACTTGCGGTATGCGGATTTGAGCTCCGTCTCGGTGACCGTGCGGGTGACCCCGAGCACCTCGTAGTAGTCGCGTTTTGCGTTAGTGGTCAGAAGAAACCTTTCAATTTAGGGCGCTCTTTAGCCCCTGAGGGCCGGCACCCGCAAAGAATTCAGCACACCACAGACATTTCCCATCGATAGGCTCAGGGCACGCTGGGGGTTGCATCCTATCGCCGCTTTGCAGCTGGAGAATCACTTTCCCGGGTTCTTAGCGACTTTCACCATGGCAGGGCGCAGCAGACGATCTTTGTATTTGTAGCCTCGCTGCCACTCCTCGAGCACCTGGTGATCGGGCGCATCCGAAGTTTCCACCATTTCGATCGCCTCATGCACGTGCGGATCGAACTGCTCCCCCTTGGAGGCAATCGGGCGAACGCCAAGTCTCGTCAGGACATCCTGCAATTGCTTGTAGATGAGTTCAATGCCCCCACGAAAATCACTGGCGTCCGACTTCGATTGCAGCGCTCGTTCGAAACTGTCGATGACCGGCAGCAGCGATTTGATGACTTCCATGCTGGCGAAGTCGCGGAAGTCCTGCTGCTCTTTGGCAGCGCGGCGGCGCGCGTTTTCGAATTCGGCCTGCGCGCGGGCCAGGCGGTCGAGCAGCGAGTCTCGCTCAGCCTTTAGCTTCTGCAATTCCGCGTCGGCGGAGACGTCCGCCCCGGCACCGGCACTTCCGGACTGCCCGGACGTAGGATCATCCCCATCTCCAGCGGGTAGTTCATGATCCACGTCAAGTCCCGCCATTTCTGCTTCTGATTTTCCGTTTGATTTACCCATAACTGCTGTCTTACTCCGATTCATTCAAAATTTTGTCGAACAGGCGCGCGATATATGACACCGCGGTAATGGTGTGCTGATAATCCATGCGAGTCGGTCCGATCACGGCCAGCGATCCCATGACCTCATTCCCTGCATGCGCCGGCGTGCCAATCAGTACAAAGTTGCGCATCGACGGCAGAGTTTCATCAAGACCAATGACTACTCGCACGGCTTCTTGCTTCACGTTGAGATACGCACCGAGAAGTTGGACCACCTTCTCCTTTTCCTCGAGCGTCTTGAGCATCTCCTGCAGCCGCTGGCGGTCCTGATCGGCGGAGAGCAAGTTCGCCGCGCCTTCCACAAACACTCTCTGCGATGACTGCTCGCTCGCCAGAGCACCTTGCTTATAAAGCGCCTCGATCGAATTCATCAGCCGGTCGTACTCGCTGCGTTCAGTATCGATACGCCGAGAGAGCTCCGACCGCATGGATTCCATCGTCCAGCCGCGAAAATTCTCGTTGATGTAGCGTGCCGCCAAGTCGAGATCTGATTGCGGCAGATCGAGCCGCAATACCCGATCCCGCACCAGGCCGGACCGAGTCACGAGCACTGCTAACACCTTCTGATCCCCAAGCCGCGAAAAATACACATGCTCCAGCGCGTTCTTCGGACCGCTGGTTGCCACCGTCACGCCGACATTTTTCGAGATCAGTGAGAGCACGTGTGACGTGCGCTCCATGAACTCCTGCACATCGGTTATCCCCGCCAGCGAATCCGAGATCATGGTCTCTTCCTGCGGTGCCAGACGCGCATCTCCCGAGATCTGCTCGACGTAGTAGCGATAGGCTTCGGTTGTGGGAACGCGGCCGGAAGAAGTATGCGTCTGCTCGAGGAACCCGGCGTCCGACAGGTCAGCCATAACATTGCGAATCGAAGCCGGACTCAACCCCTCGCGGTTCGAGCGGGCGAGGGTTCGCGATCCGACTGGTTCGCCCGTTGAGATAAACGTTTCAACGATGGCGGTCAGAATTTCGCGTTCGCGATTCCCGATATTAGGGTCAGTCGGCATATGGCAACCTGTCAGTTATCTCAAACCGAGTGGCCCAGGTCGGGGGGAGCAACTGCCTCTGGATCATTCCTTAACTATTTTAGATGCAGAAGCTTAGATTTTGGACCGAAGTTATGATCCTGTTGGGATTCTAGGAACGGTGAGGGTAGGTGTCAAGAAGGCTGAGAAAGCAAGGTTTCAAGGTTTCAAGGTTTCAGAGTTTCAGAGTTTCAAGGGGACCTCTTCGAAGAATACTGTCCTTGCAACGTTGAGACCTTGCACTTCCTGCTATTCTCATCCGTCGCGGTCCTTGAAACCTTGAAACTCTGAAACTTTGAGACCTTCTTCGAATCCTTGAAGACCAGCCCCCACATTGTCGTCATTGGCGCCGGGGCCTTCGGCGGATGGACTGCCCTGCACCTGCTTGAACGTGGGGCCCGCGTCACCCTCCTTGACGCCTGGGGACCGGGCAACTCGCGTTCCTCGTCAGGTGGAGAGACCCGGGTTATGCGCGGGACGTACGGTGCCGACCAGGCATACACCGAGATGGCTGCCCGGGCGCTCAAACTCTGGGCAAAGTACGAGCGGCAGTGGAAGCGGCAGTTTCTGCATCGGTCGGGCGTCTTGTGGATGGCTGCCGGGCGCGACGACGCCTTCGAGCGTGGCTCGATCCAGATGCTGCGCGCGGCCAAGATCAAGTACCAGGAGTTATCAGCGCCGCAATTGAAAAAGCGCTGGCCGCAAATCAATTTCGAAGGCATCGAGTGGGGTATCTTCGAGCCTGAATGTGGATATCTGGATGCTCGGGCCAGCTGCGCGGCGGTGGTCGAAGCGTTCGTCGCGGCGGGTGGAAGACATCGCCAGGCCGAAGTCGTAGCCGACGGGCTAGAGGACGTTCCGCTACGCGCCCTCAACTTGTCAGACGGCGCAAAGCTCAAGGCAGATAGCTACGTCTTCGCTTGCGGCCCGTGGTTGGGTAAGCTCTTCCCCAAGACGATCAGCAATGTGATCCGAGCGACCAAACAGGATGTCTTCTTTTTCGGCACACCGCCTGGGGACACCCGGTTTCACTCTCCGAACCTGCCGGTGTGGGCCGATCATCGTGGACACTTCTACTACGGCATCCCGGGCAGCGACCGCCGCGGATTCAAGGTTGCCGATGATACCCGAGGCCCGGACTTCGATCCCACAGACGGCGAGCGGATCGTCAGCCAAGAGACGCTGAAAGAAATCCGCGAATACGTGGCATTCCGCTTCCCTGCTCTCAAAGACGCGCCGCTCCTGGAGTCACGAGTCTGCCAGTACGAACAAACGCCAGACAGTCACTTCATCGTCGATCGCCATCCGAAAAACGAGAACGTCTGGCTGCTGGGAGGAGGCTCAGGACACGGCTTCAAGCACGGCCCCGCGCTCGGAGAGATGATGGCGAAGTTAGTTCTGACGGATGGCGAGCCCGAGGCGACTTGGCGGCTGAATCGCTTCGTAGAGACGTAGCTTGCTACGTCTCTCTCACCACGAAGATGCAAGCCAGTAGCTAACTTGCACCCGCCAACGTTCGAGGCGCTATTGGCCGAGACGTTGCAAGCAACGTCTCTACTGGATCTGGATCACATTCGCGGGGGCGTTGGCTTTGATCTCCGTCACCCGGTCGATCACTTTATGCGCGAATTCGTAGATGGCCTTCGCATGCGGCGAGTTCTCGCCCTCCAGCACTACGGGCTTTCCGCCGTCACCTGACTTGCGGACTTCCGGATCGAGAGCGATATTCCCGAGGAATGGCACTCCAAACTGCTTTGCCATATTCTCGGCGCCGCCACGGGAGAAAATGTCGACCTCGTGCGAGCAATGCGGACACACGAAGTAACTCATATTCTCTACCACGCCTGCGATGTCGACCTTCATCTGGCGAAACATCTCAATCGCCTTGCGCGCATCCTGCAACGACACGTCCGACGGAGTCGAGACCACCACGGCGCCCGTCAGAGGCACCGTCTGCACCAGCGACAGCGCCACATCGCCCGTCCCCGGCGGTAGATCGACGACCATGTAGTCGATCTGTCCCCACTCCACCAGCCCCAGGAACTGCCGGATGATCTGGTGCAGCATCGGACCGCGCCAGATGACGGGCTTGTCGCCGGGATTGAGAAATCCGACAGAGATCACCTTCAGCCCGAACGCCTCAATCGGCTCAATGCGGTTCTCGCCCACCATCCGCGGCTGCGCGTTCGTGCCCAGCATCAGCGGGACATTCGGCCCGTACACATCGGCATCGAGCAGGCCTACCTTGTGTCCCATCTTGGCGAGCGCCACGGCCAGGTTCACCGACAGCGTCGTCTTGCCGACGCCTCCCTTGCCCGAACCGACAGCGATGATAGCGTCCACCCCGGGCAGCGGTTGCGGACCCTGCTGTGTGGGACCTTGTCCGTGCTGATGCGGCATATGTGCGTTCAAAGGATTACGCTCCTGATACGGATTAGGAAGACTGCATTGAGAAGAAGGTGCAGAGCCCCAACGCTCGATTATACAGGGGCTCTGGAGCGGCCTGGGAACTCGGCACTGGGAGCCGTGAGGATATTTGACCAGTGCGTCTGCCCGAATCCACGCGGGGCCCAAGTTTGTTCGGCGAAGACTATCTCGTGCAGACTCCCACTTGACAGGGTCTGGCGTGCCCCATCGCTTCTGCCATGCCGATTAACGCAGAGGTTCTCTGATCCAGCGTAGGCCGCGAACGCGCCCATTGAATCACCGCCTGGGGCCCAGCCTGAATCGTCCAGGCCCGAGCAATAGCCTGAACCGCCGTCCCGCCGACAGGGTGCGGATCTAAGCTTTCGAGACTATTCAAGAACCGCAAGGCTTCAGCAACGTTTCCCTTGTCCGCCGCCGCAATCGCGAACTGGTACAGCCCGGACCTGAGGTAGTCTCGATTCGTCGTGGTGCGCAACAGACGCTCCGCGCCAACCGGATCCGCCGCGTATTGCTGAACGGCTACAAACGTGACATACGTGCACTTGTTCTGCTCAATAGCGCGGTCAGCCAGAGAGAACTTGCCTTCCCCTGCGTACATTACCGCCAGATCACAGGGTGTCGCCTGTACCGTGAGCATCGGTACGGGATCCCAAAGCGTGAAGCGAACGTTCCGTTTGAAGTCCGTAGCGTACTTCGGATTGCGCATATGAGAGGCGAGTTCTTTGACTTTGGTTTGCTGGTGGCGAACGCGGAGACCGTCACCGACTTCATAGAACAACTGGTTCGCGGCGTTTAGACTCATGCGCTCACTTGTCTCGAGCGCGCCCTCGAAGTCACCAGAATCAATCTGCCGATCGGCAAACACCGTCCAGATGTCATCCTCGCCTTTGATTTCGGATGCTGTCGCTAGCGCACCATCAAGATCCCCTTTGTGCGCTTGCACATTCGCGATGTTGCGAATTGCTCGTTCCCAAAAGCTGGTTCCTCGGAATCTTGCGATGGCTGCTTTCGCACCCGGAACGTCTCCATTTTCGGCACGAATCTTCGCCAACTCCAAAACCGACCACTGCACCTCGTCGGTAGACTTGAAATGACGGCCAGTCGCAGCCGCGTCCTCGTAATATCCCTGGCCTGCCTGCTGTTCGAAGATTTGTGGGTTCGGGCCCATGCCGGGTTCTTCGGCACGCTTCCATTCCGTGACTGCCTCGCGCAGCAATGCCTGATCGGTAATTTTTGGAGTGATCCGTCGCGACCGTACGAAAAAGCCAGCGCCGACCAAAATCGCAAGCGCCACAGAGACACCGGCGATCTTCAGTCCAGCAGCTCGGCCGAGTCGAACTGGCTCCATACTCTTATTTGGACACCGGCCGTGATCGCCGAGAAACTGCCGGAAGTCATGTGGTCGCCCGACGCCGTTTGCGACAAAATGGGTCTCCATGATCGGGAAGACCGGGGGTTGAGGCGGGGCATGAAGATTGGAGGATAGAAGAAGGTTGACAGCCCGAATCGGGTATTTTGGTATCTTCCTCCGTAAATTATTGAATCAATTGGTCTTAAATATCCAGAGGGGCTACATGACCCTCGTAAATTCTTGACGGTATTGGACTTATTCGTAAAATATTCATAAATAGCAAGTTAACGCGATTCCAGTCTCAGTAACCTTCTCCCCCCAGGCGCACCTTGCCGCGGAACATGCGATAGACAAAGAAGAAGTATCCGAAGGCGAGGGTCATGCCGATGATCCACCAGGCGATGCCGACGCCGAGTCCATGGTGTCCGGCGGCTGTGTTGTGGATGGTCAGGCTGTGAGCGGGATCGGTACTCGCCGGAAGCACGACAGGATAGAGGGCAAAGGCCGCCCCGACCAGCATGCCGACGATGTAGCAACCAGACGCGACGAACGCCATCTTCTCCCGACGCTTGCGAATGGCGCGGATCATTACGGCCAGAGCGGTGTAGACGACCGCGGGAATCGCGAATCCAATGACGTGCTGTTTGTAGTTCTCAAGCACCGCTGGCCGGATGAGGATCGTTTCGACCAAGCCGACAAACGTCAGCAGAACCTGAAAGGGCCACAGGGTGAGTGCAATCTTCCGGGCGCGGCGATTCAGGTCGCCTTCTGTCTTCGTCACGATGTAGAGCGCACCATGGATCGTCAGAGTGACCAGCGCGATGACTCCGGTGAGTACGGTGTACCAATCGAGGATGCCGTTGTCGACTCCCACGCGGAAGTTCGTCCATAGCGGCTCGAAGAAATATCCGTCGGGGCCGAGCGGAACACCGCGGACAACATTGCCCAACGCAGCTCCGAAAAAGATACACAAAAGAGCGCTCGATAGGCAGAAGACGAAGTCGAAAAATCCACGCCAAACGGGATTCTCCATGTGCGCACGCAATTCGATACCGATGCCGCGCAGCATCAACAGCCAGAGCACCATCATCAACGGCAGGTAGAAGCCGCTGAAGCTCGAGGCATAGAGCAGCGGGAAAGCGAAATAGAGTGTCCCTCCGGCGGCAAGCAGCCACACTTCATTGCCGTCCCAGACGGGTCCGATCGCGCGCATGATGGTCTTGCGCTCGACCGGTGTGCGCGCCGCGCCCAGATAAATGACGCCCGCGCCCAGATCGAATCCATCGAGCACAACGTAGGCCGCGATCATGAACGCGACGATGGCGAACCAGATTGTTTCCATTTCAGTGTCCCATCTCGACCGTTGCTTCCGGTCCTTGTTCGATCTCGCGGCGTATCAGGAAGAGAAACAAGATTCCAAGCACCGTGTACATGCCCATGAATCCCAGCAAGGTGAAGATGCCATTGCCAGCCGAGACCAGCTTCGAATAGCCATCGGCGGTGCGCATCAACGAGTACACCAGCCAGGGCTGCCGGCCCAGTTCAGCGGTCATCCATCCGGCGGTGTTGGCGATGTAGGGAAATGGCAACGCGAGGAGCAGTATCCAGAGCATCCAGCGGCTCGAAAACAGCCAGCCGCGCCAGAGTAGAAAGGCTGCGACCACGCCAATGGCGATGAATACCGTTCCCAGCCCGACCATGATGTGATAGCTGAAGTAAAGCAGCTCGATGCTTGTAGGCCACTGATCCTGCGGGAAGGCATCAAGCCCTTTCACCTCCGCCTTCCATGCGCGGTAGGTCAGAAAGCTGAGCGCTCTCGGAACCGTGATGGGATTGTCGATCTTGTGCTCGTCGACGTTGGGTTGACCGACCAGGACCAGGGGCGCTCCGGGCTGGCTCTCAAACAGCGCCTCCATGGCAGCGAGCGTCACGGGTTGATGGAGCGCCACCATACGGCCTTGCCCATCCCCGGTTGGGAATAGCTGCAGAACGCTCGAGATCAGCGCAGCCAGCACTCCGACGCGCACGAAGATGCGCCCGTACTCCACGAACTTGCCCCAAAGAAGATAAAACGCTCCGATCGAAGCCATGACGAAGGCGCCAGTGATGACCGCTCCGCTCATGTTGTGCGCATATTGCCACCACGCCCACGGATTCAACACAATTGCCCAGAAGTTGGAGAGTTGCGCCGAACCGTCCGGGGCCAGCGTGTATCCCACTGGATGCTGCATCCACGCGTCCGTAACGATGATGAAGAATCCGCTGAGCCACGATCCAAGGAAAACCGCGACGGCAGACCACCAGTGTCCGCGCGGGCCGAGTCGTTTCTCGCCGTAAAGAAAGAGGCCGAGAAAGGCGGACTCAAGAAAGAAAGCGAAAACGCCTTCCATGGCAAGGGTCTGGCCGATCACACCTCCCGCAAAGCGCGAGAAGAGCGACCAGTTGGTGCCAAACTGAAATTCCATGGGGATGCCGGTCACCACGCCGAAAAGGAAGTTGATGCCGAAGATCCTCGCCCAAAAGCGCGCGGCGCGGTTGTAGGTTTCATCGTTGCGGCGCAGCGCCAGCGTTTTAAGCACCAGGATCAAGGGTGCAAGACCCATGGTGAGTTGAGGGAATAGGTAATGGAAGGTAATGGTGAACGCGAAGTGAAGGCGATGAACTAGAAGGGCACTATCCATGAATTCCTCGGAACTTCCCCAGCCTAGCGTGGCGGAATTTTTCTGGATGTGATGTAAATCACAGTTTGGCGCGCATTACCGTGCTAGATGGCGGTGTCTCTCGAACTCGGCGCGACGAATCTCACGGCGGCGGCCCGCGCCGTCGTAACGACGCTTCTGCTCTTCGGTCTCCGGGATCACGGGGGCAACTTTCACGCGATTTCCTTCCTTATCAATCGCCACGAAGGTCAGGTGGGCCGAGGCCACGTGCTTGGCCGTATCGGCGATGTAATTCTCGACGAAAACCTTCACTCCGACTTCCATGGAAGTGGTGAAGACGCGGTTGACGGATGAACGCAGGATCACCAGGTCGCCGACACGGACGGGAACCAGAAAATCAATGTGATCGACGGAGGCGGTCACCACATGATTGCGCGAATGCCGATGGGCGGCCATCGCTCCGGCAAGATCGATCCAGTGCATAAGACGGCCGCCAAGGAGGGCTGCCAAGGGGTTCGCATCATTGGGCAGAACGATTTCTGCCATCTCTGACTGAGAGTCGCGAACGGGACGTGGACTGAGGTTCTCTTGCGGCATTGTCGTTCCTCTCACAGATTCGGGTGATCCTTGAAGGCTCGGATCAACTTTTCTTCTTCAAGTACGATTCCAGGAAACATTCCGCCATCTTCTGAATGCGAAGATCGGGATGCAGTTTGACCCATGTGGCCCGGGAAACATCAAACTCGAGTTCGCCATGCGCAACCGGTCGATGATCGCGCTCGCAAACGTAAGTGAGTCGAAGCATACGCGCCAGAGTGTCGCCGGTCGCCAGAGACGCTCCCTTAGCGTTAGGCGCGAGTGGGGCCGATACTGCAAATCGCACGGCATCCCAATCGCGTTGGGATGGCGTCCAAGTGCAGCCAGTCGCGTATCCGAGATTGCAGAATGCCTCGAGAATGTCTTGGGAAGGTCTCTGCTCTTCATGGCCGGGAGCCGTGCAGTGGCCGCTCCAACCGCATCCCAGTGGCAGTCGAGCGGGATGCGGCCAGTTGCCGTTTTCTATCCGTTCGAGTGGCATGAAATACGGGCAGGCCAATTCGTTCTCCTGGGTGAGAAATTCGGGAATCGCCATTGTAATCGAAGGCACATCGCCGGACTGTTATCGACCGGAAATAAAAGCTCTGCCCTTGTAGTAATCTCGATGGCAGAGACCGTTCGACTATGGACCGTATTGCCGCGCTGAATGACATTCTGACCGAGAACCCGAAGGACGCATTCGCCCGCTATGGCCTTGCGATGGAGTATTCGAAGCAAGGCGACTTTGATCGCGCCCTCGCCGAGTTCTCGATTCTGATTGAAAATCATCCCGACTATACCGCCGGCTACTTCATGGCCGCTCAGACCCTGGCGCGAGCGGGCAAAACGGAAGAAGCTAAGAAGATGCTGGAGAACGGAATCACTTCAGCGCGCCGGACCGGCAACCTGCACGCCCAGTCGGAAATGGAAGCGATGCTGGGAGAGTTGGGCTAGCTATTTCGCCATTTTGGCCATTGCCCACTCCACCAGGGCTGGGAATAGCTGGTATAGCTTGATTGGGATGTGCATCGTCCAGGGCACCACGACCTCTCTCTTCCCTTTTAAATATCCTCGCATTGTGGCGCGGGCAACTCGCTCGGCGCTTATGCCTCGAACTGAGGCCGGCCGCACCTTCTTGAGTTCGTTGCCGCGTACGACGTTTTCGCTGAACGCCGTCCGCACATAACCAGGACAAACCGTAAGCACGTGAATGCCGTCTTTTTTCAGTTCAACGCCGGCCGCCTTTCCGATTGCGTTCAGCGCAAACTTGGTCGCGCTGTAGGCGGCATGGAAGGGCAGCGGGATGTGTCCGGCAACGCTGGAAACATTGATGATCGCGCCGCCACCCTGCTGGCGCATTACAGGGATTACTTTCTGCATGGCCGACAGGGAGCCGAATAAATTCGTCTCGAACATATCGTGGCAGGCCGACGGATCCATCTGCGCGACGGAATCGAGGAGACCGTGTCCCGCATTGTTGACCCAGACGTCAATGCGCTGGAAGTGGTGCAGCGTAAGGGCGAGCACGCGATCGATCTCTTCCGAGTGCCTCACGTCACAGGAAAAAGCCGCCGTGCGTTCGGCAAAGCCGATCCTGCCGCGGGCCGCCTCAGCGCGCGCCGAATCGCGCGAAAGGAGAACGACGCTTGCGCCACTGTCCACGAAAACCTTCGCAATCGCTTCCCCAATTCCCATCGAAGCGCCGGTAACCACAACCACCTTGCCGGTAAGTTCCATGCTCGGGTTGTATTCTGGGCGGCCACGCAAGTCAAGATGCACGGCGTGCTGTCGTAAAATCGAATTGTTTGGAACGGAGTTTTGCGTGAGTCTTCTTCCGTTGTTTCCGCTCGACCTGGTTTTGCTTCCGGGGACTCCTCTGCCTCTTCACATTTTCGAACCAAGGTACAAGGAGATGATTGGCGAGTGTATCGCCGAAAGCGCACCCTTCGGCGTGGTCCGCGCGGTGGAGCAGAGTATCGCTGAGATCGGATGTACGGCCGAGAACATCACGGTTACGAAGGAATATCCCGATGGCCGTATGGATCTGGTCTGCGAAGGACGGAAGCGCTTTGAAGTGCTCGAGGTGAATCGGGAGCGCTCTTTCCTGCGCGCGGAAGTATTGCTCGTACCGGATGAACCGGAGGGTGCTGCGGAGCAGGAGCGGTTACGGGCAATTCAGTTTCATCTGGAAGTCCTGTCGTTGGCGGGAGCGGTACAGGATCTGTCCGCTGCCGATCAAAGCCAACTTTCGTTTTATCTCGCCGGATCCTTGCCTCTCGATCTCGACTTCAAACAGCAACTGTTGGCCATGCGCTCTGAGGGACAGCGAATCCAGGCAGTGGCCGCATACCTGGAAGCAATCTTGCCGAAGCTGCGGCGGGCATCGCGAGCCCGGGAGAAGGCTGGCGGTAACGGCCATGTCTGAGATCGGAATCATTTCGCTTTCAGCTCGGCAATCAGTTTTTGAAAGTCCACCTCTGGCTTGAGCACTTGAAGGTGCTTGTCCGACTCGAGCACATCTGCATCCCGTAGTCCTCGATGCACGGCTTCCTGCAGATCTTTGATCGCCTGCTTCTTGTTGCCCATCGCCGCCCGCGTCTCCGCCAGCAGCAGTACGGGCCAGGCATCCTCGGACACTCTTTTCATGAGGTCGAAACACGATTCTGCCTTGTCCAAATGCCCTTCTTGTAGTTCCTGCTGTCCGTTTTCGATCCCCTCGACCGTCATATCACCGAGAGCGCGGCGTAAGACCAATCGATGATCTTCACTCTTGGCGTGACTGGCTTGCTGCTTAAGGGCGACCATGGCTTGAACGATTTCACGACCAAGAGCGTTTGGATCCGGCACAGATTCGGATTCGTATGCGTGAAGCTTAGGTGATATCTCCCGTTCAATGCTCAACTGCTCCGCAATCTGATCCTGCTCATCCTTCAGTGCAGCCTTCAACGCTGGCGATTGTTTCAAAACGGCCAGTTTGGCGGACGCAGTGCTGGTATCTCGAAGTCCGGCAAAGTCGGAGACCATCGCTCGGTACGCGGCGTACTGCGCTAAGGCGTCTTTCCTCTTTTCGGCATCATCGGCTTCTTTCTGCGTCTTTTGAAATTGCTGGTCAATGAAAGCAGCGTCAAGTGTTAGATCGCCGTTCTGCATCGCCTTCAGGTTCAGCCACTGCAGCGCATCTTCCACGACAGACGTAGGCGCCCACTGATGCGACCCCGGATACACGCGCACTCGGAATGCCAAGCCTTGATTCTCGCGCTCATGTCCTACGGTAATGACCTCTGGCCAGTTGAAATCCTGATTTCCAACTGCGAAGTAGTAAAACAACTTGTCCGACACGCCGTGCCTGAGGTTGGGATAGCCAGCACCGTGTGCGATAACCCCGGCGATCTGCCCAGAACTGTTTAGCGCCATGGCTCCGGCAACCCGCGCTCCGCCGGAGAATCCGCTCACATAGACGCGGCGAACGTCGAGAGAGAAGCGCAAGTGGGTATCCTGCCAAATCGCGCTGACGGCCTTCGATTGATCTCCGGAGAAATTACGTGAGTTGTTAGAGCCGGCAAAGATGAATCCGTACGATTCCGCCAGTTCACGATAGAGTTCGACTGGCCGACGGCCTTGTCCTCCGGGGTCGAAGAAGTAGACGATCGGCCAACGTTTGGCTGGAGCGTAATTTGACGGGAGGTACAGGGCGTAGGTCTGTGTGGTATCGGCGGAGCACATGACGTCGACGATCTGCCCAGGGGTTGTCGTGTCGGCTGCCCTCTGCGTTTGAGCTTGCGCGGCTACTGTGCAAAGCAGGAACAGAACCGCCCGCGTTGCGAGTTGGACAACCACATGAATGCCTTGCTGCATCTGGGGTCCTATGAGACGCACGCGGAATTGAGCCACAAGAGCGGGCGTATAATCAGTCCATTGTAGTCTGGGGGTTCCTTTCATGAGTGTTCCGCGCACGTTGGGCGAACTGCGCCGCAGCAACTTCTCTGAAGAGCGTCTGAGCACCCGGCGAGTCAAAGACGAATTGCGAGACAACCTGGTAGCCCGCCTGCGTCAGGACGGCGATGCGCCGGTGTTTCCGGGGATTGTGGGTTACGACGATACCGTCGTGCCACAGATCATTAATGCGATTCTTTCGCGCCATAATTTTATTCTGCTCGGCCTGCGCGGACAGGCGAAAAGCCGTATCCTGCGGGCGTTGACGACGCTGCTCGATCCGCAGATGCCGTACATCGCGGGTTGCGAGATTCACGACGCCCCTTACGCCCCGATCTGCAAGCGCTGTCGCGAAGAGGTTGCACGACTCGGCGACAACACACCGATTGCCTACCTCACGCCGGAGGCGCGCTACGTAGAAAAGCTGGCCACGCCGGATGTCACGATTGCGGACCTGATCGGCGACATTGATCCCATTAAAGCGGCGCGCGGCGGACATGAGTTGTCGAGCGAATTCACCGTGCACTACGGGCTTCTGCCCCGCGCCAATCGTGGCATTTTCGCGATCAACGAACTTCCAGACCTCGCAGGAAAGATTCAGGTCGGCTTGTTCAACATCATGCAGGAAGGCGACGTGCAGATTAAGGGATATCCGATCCGGCTGCCGCTGGATGTGGCTCTGGTGTTCAGCGCGAATCCAGAGGACTACACGGCGCGCGGCAAGATCATTACGCCGCTGAAGGACCGCATCGGATCGGAGATTCGCACGCACTATCCCGCAACCGTTGAAGAAGGAATCACGATCACGGCGCAGGAGGCCTGGACGCGGCGCAACGGCCACACCCTGCATCTGCCGAATTATGTGCAGGAAGTGATCGAGCGAGTGGCGTTTGCCGCTCGCGAAGACAAGAAAATCGACAAGCGCTCGGGGGTGAGCCAGCGGCTGCCAATTTCGGCGATGGAAAACGTGATCTCTAATGCCGAACGGCGCGCAATTCGCAACAAAGAAAAAGTCGTCGTGCCCCGCGTTAGTGATATTTACGCGGCTTTGCCGGCCATCACGGGCAAGCTTGAATTGGAGTACGAAGGCGAGATGAAAGGTGCGGATCATGTGGGACGCGAGTTGATTCGCGCCGCAATCGCCAAAACCTACGACGAGTATTACACCGGCGCGAATGTCCAGCAGATCGTGCAGTGGTTCGATCTGGGCGGCGAGATTCAGCTGTCGGACTCCGTTCCCGCGGTGGAGGCCCTGGAAAACCTCAGGGGAATTCAGGGCTTGATCGAGAAACTGGGTCCTCTCGGAATTACGCAAAAGGAAGGTCCCGAGCAGCAGGTTTCTGCGGCGGAGTTCATCCTCGAAGGCCTGCATGCCCATAAACGCATCGGCCGCAGCGAAGAGCGTGTATTCAAAGCCGGCGAGAAGAAGCCGGAGGCAGTGCGGGAAAAGTCGTTCGAGCAAGAAGAACGGCCCTACCGGCAGAGACGACAATTTAACTGAGAAGCCACCAGCTCCTAGCTTCTCGCTAGGCCCGATTTGGCTAGAAGCTGGCAGCTAGAAGCTACCGTGAAACGCATCCGTTACTCCAAATACGTGCCTGACCCCGCGGGCGAAATGAGCATGGAGGACCTGCTCAATGCCCTGTCGGACTACCTGCTGCAGAGCGGGTTTCAGGACTCCATGTGGTACGAGATGCCACAAGGCGAGCACACTCTCGAAGACCTTAAGCGCGCCATCGAGGAGGCCCTGCTCAACGGCGAAATGTTCGACGAGAACCTACGCGAACAAGTCGAGCAGATGATGGCGGAGGGGCAGCTGGATGAATTGATCCAGAAGCTCATCGAGCGCATGCAACAGGAAGATTACATCTCAGTCGATGAGCCGCATGATCCGGCGCGGCAGTCGAGCGTCGGCGGGCAGACTGGTGAGGCGCAGCAGGCGCGCTTTGAAATTACCGACAAGAGTCTCGACTTTTTGGGATTCAAGTCGTTGCGCAATCTACTGGGATCGCTGGGCAAGTCGAGCTTCGGCCGTCACGACACGCGCGATCTTGCGACGGGGATCGAGGCCAGTGGGTCATCAAAGACGTACGAGTTCGGGGACACGTTGAATCTCGACATCACGGCTACTCTCTCGAGTGCGATCCAGCGCGAAGGTCTCACTTTGCCGCTGAATATTGAGTACTCCGATCTACAGGTGCATCAGTGTGAGTACCAGTCGTCGTGCGCGACGGTTCTGATGCTCGACTGCTCGCATTCGATGATCCTGTATGGGGAAGATCGCTTCACGCCAGCGAAAAAAGTGGCGATGGCTCTGTCGCATCTGATCCGGACACAGTATCCCGGGGACTCGTTGTCGCTAGTGCTGTTCCACGATTCGGCGGAAGAGATCCCTCTCTCGCAACTGGCGCGGGTGAAAGTGGGGCCTTATTACACCAACACCCGCGAAGGCCTCCGGTTGGCGCAGCGGATTCTGCAGCGGCAACGCAAAGACATGAAGCAGATTGTGATGATTACCGACGGCAAGCCGTCAGCCCTCACGCTTGAGGATGGACGCATTTACAAGAATGCCTTCGGACTCGATCCGCTGGTCGTGAGCCAGACGCTTGAGGAAGTATCGAAATGCAAGCGGGCGGGAGTTCTGATCAACACCTTCATGCTGGCGTCGGACTATGGACTCGTCCAGTTTGTACAAAAGGTGACCGAAATGTGCCGCGGCAAGGCGTATTTCACCACTCCATATACTCTGGGGCAATATCTGTTGATGGATTACATGTCGCGGAAGACGAAAACCATTCATTAGGAAATCCCTAACCGCTGAGGACGCAAAGTAACACGAAGGCAAGCAACTTCTGGTGCCCGCCTCGTGTAACTTCGCGCCCTTTGTGGTTTCATATAGAGAACATGGCGAACTGTATTCGATGTGGGCGGCAGCTTCCTCCGCTGAGTTTCGGGAAGAAGATCTGCCAGTGGTGCGTGCAGCATGAAGCTGCCCAGCGGGGTGAGGTCGTCGACGAGCCCGTGCAACGGGTCATGCCTGCTCCTTGGGTGCGGCGAGGTGAGTCTACGATCAGCCTCACTCAAATTCTCTTTGGCGCGAACATAGCGGTATTCCTTGCGATGGCGCTCGCGAGCGGCAGCGTCATGGAGTTTCCCGGACAAATCAGCCTTCACTTTGGGGCGAACTTCGGCCCTTACACGCTCTCGGGAGAGTGGTGGCGGTTATTTACCTACATGTTCCTGCATGGCGGTGCCATGCATATTCTCTTCAACATGTGGTGTCTGTGGGACCTGGGCCGCCTTTGCGAATCTCTCTATGGCCGCTGGACCTTTGCGGCGATCTATTTCATTACTGGCATTGCAGCAGGCTTAACCAGCGTGGCTTGGAATCCGAGCGTGCTGAGCGTTGGCGCGTCTGGAGCGATCTTCGGGCTGGCGGGAGCGCTGATCGCGTCATTCTATCTAGGGGAATTCTCTCTGCCGCGAGTTGCAATCAGCGGCACGCTACGCAGCCTTGTGATTTTTGCGATCTTCAACCTGGGCTTCGGACAGATCGTCGGCGGCGTCGACAACGCCGCGCACGTTGGCGGTCTGATCAGCGGCCTGATCTTGGGTGCCCTGATCGCCAAGCTTGCCCCGCAGTCTGATGCTCCGCAGCGCCGGGCCGCTGTTGTGGGCCTGGTTGTGCTGGGATTGGTAGCGGCCGGACTCGGTGTGCGGCAGTGGCGCGGCGGTCCAATGCGCATGGCCCGCGAGTTTCAGGAGAACACGGGTGATTCGGTTGCTCAATTGGAAAAACTAGTCCAGAAACAGCCGGATCTGGTGGCGGGTCATTTTGCACTGGCGCAGGCCTACTACAGCCGTCAGCAATTTCCCAAGGCAGAGGCCGAGTTCAAGCGAGTCATTGAACTGCAGCCGAAGAATGCCAGCGCGCAGTTTGATCTAGGGATGGCATATCTGGGTGAGAAACGAACTGATGATGCCAACGCAGCCTTCACTCAGATGCTTGCGCAGGATGCGAACAGCTTCGAAGCGCACTACGGCCTGGGCCTGGTGAGAGCCGATCAGCAGAACTATGAGGCGGCGATCGACGAGTTCAAGAAGGCAGCAGGCGCTGGGACGCGCATCTCCGGGATCGATTACGAGATAGGGAATTCGTACGCAAAGCTGAAGAGGTACGACGACGCGATCGCGGCCTATCTCAAAGAGAAGGAAAAGGACGGCGACGATCCGGACTTGGAAAACGCGCTAGCCGATGCTTATGAAGCCAGGGGCATGACGCAACAAGCGCAGGATGCACGAAATCGAGCGATCGAACTGAAAGGTGGGCAGGGGCACTAGGGTATCAGCCAGCGGCTAAAGCCCGATCCGTTTCATGCGCCTGACTCGGCCCCGCAAGGGCCGCTTTTCCATGGTGCCTTCACATCTTTTTTCCCAGTCGTTTCGATAGCAGAAGTCGTTTGGAACTCCAACGTCTACGCTTTCGTGAGTTCCCCTACCGCCCGGTATGCCTGATTGATCGCCTCATCTGTGTAGGCGTAGGCTCCGGCATCGGCGTTGGCGATGGCGATGCGGCCAAATGTTTTGCGGGCGACTTCGCACGGGGTCTCTCCACCCTCGAGCCAGAAAGAATCGAAGAGCGAGTTGTATTCGTACGCATAGCCGTGAGGCCAGCGGTTGACCGTGATGGCCGCTATGTCGCGCGCGGCATCAAATCCGCCCGGCCCCAGCGTGCGCGCCAATTGATCGCGAATGTTTCGCTCCATCGTTTCGAAGGTCGTCGTGTAAAGCTCGATCCGTCCATAGCTGTGTTGCTGCCTAGCCGCGAGTCCCGGATGGCACGCAGCTTTCATCATGTGTATGACGATTGGCTCGTCCGGCTTGCGCGCGCATTCGTAGCCCCCGATGCTTACGGGCAGGTCCAGGTTCACGAACGTGTGGTACATGCCGGGAGCGTAGATGGAATTGGCTCCGAGCTTCTCTAACGATTTCCAGTTGCGAATCGCGACATTGGTGTAGAGAAGTGGAACTTTCTGCGCGGAGGCGAGCGCCTCCTTTTGCGCGTCCGGCAACTCCTCGCAGATGTATGGAATCACGACGTGCCAGCAAGCGAGAACGGCACTCTTCGCGCGCGCGGTATAAACTTTTCCCCCTCTCGCATACGTCACTTCCACCTCTTTGGCGCTCGCGGCATCGCCCGCATGCTTTACCCGGACTGCCGTACTGTTCAGGCGGATGCGAACGGGCGATGGGGATTGGTCGAGTTTGGCATAGTCGGCCTTGGCCATGACGATGTCTGCAGCGGAAATCCCCGAAAGGACTCCAGGAATCAGCTTGCGAACGAGTAGCCGTGCGATCGACGCATTGCCGTCCGGGAAGTGGAAAAAGTATTTTTCGGCTTCTTCGTTGGGAATCGCGTCGCGGTTCATTCCCTTCCCCGGCGTCGGATCCAGCTTCAGTCCATCGAAGCCGGGCAGATCAAACCCCCAGGCGTCTTGTGCGGCAACCGCATCGATTCCGACTCCAAAGAGCGGATGCGGAAGAGCCTGATACATTTTCACGAGGTCCGGATGAACACTGGCGACGTCTTTCAGGTAGCTGGCATAACTGATGCGCGCCAGCTTGGCCTTTTTCTGATCGGAACTAAGGCCGGGAAAGTAATCCTTCGGCTCCTGGTACAAGCGTTGCAGATCGCGTTTGGCCTCATCCGCAATGGGCGCGTCGAGCAGAAACTGTTTCATCAGTTCTGCCGATCCGGCGCCAGCGTCTTCGCTTTCATTACCACCGCGCGGGCTAGGATTGACGACCAGTTTGTCGACTCCGAAGGTCTCTTTATCGAAGAAAATCTTCGGACGCAGACCGTGTGATCGGTAAAGATCCTTCGCCACATACTTCGGATAGGAAGAAACATCGATTCCAAGTTCTTCAATCAGGGCCTTGGCGACGCTACTGTAAGGGGCGGGGCTTTCGATGGAAAATGTGCCGCCAAAGCCGAGGCGGGAAGTGCTGCCAACGCGAAACTCGTTGCGTTTGGCGTGTCCGCCGAAGTCGTCGTGATTGTCGAGGATCAATACTCGTGCACTCGCACCCGCAGTTTTGCGGTAGTAGTGAGCGGCCGCTAAGCCGCTGATGCCACCTCCGACGACGATCAGGTCGTAGTTTTCACCTGTATCCTGAGGCTTGGCGGCCGTGTCCCAAAATGTGCCATCACGCAAGCTGTGTGCGTTTTCAAAGGAGCCCGGATGGCTGCCCCGCATTCCGGCAAGAGCGGGAGGATAGTAGCCAGGGGACTTCTCGGGATCGGCGGAATCAGTCGCGAACAGCTGCCACGGCATCATCGCAGCCCCGGCAATGACCGCAACGCCGTTCATGAAATCGCGCCGCGTAATCTTGCGACGCATTCCCAATTCCCGGTCCCATGAATCCACGATGTCCTCCGCTGAGCACTCCTGGGGCGCACGCCCTCGACTGGATAAGGGGTGAAACGGCACAACGAAGAGTTGTGCCTTTCCCTAGTTCAGGCTTGACCTTCGGCTTTCTTGACGGCTAGTTCAGCTCCCTGGAAGCCGATCTTGCTGTGGGTTCCATCGCAAAAGGGCTTGTTGACAGATCCACCGCAGCGGCACAGTGAGAAAGCAGGTTTTCCGGTGAGGTCATACGCGGTGCCGTTTGCGTCGACCAGTTCGACAGCACCTTCGGCCGCCTCGACGCGGAACGGGCCATTCGGACGGACAGTAATCTTGACTTGAGCCACGAAAATCCTCCAACCTTACGGGTTTCTAGTAAGCCTTAAGAAGATACCACAAGGAGCGCCAAGTCTGAGCGATGACGGACCAACGTGGAAGAGCCGCCCTTGAAGGCGCTCGTCAGGCGCAAGAAAGAATTGAGCTTCAGCACTGCACCCTGAGGTTCATTCAGTTCGCAGCGCTTGTACCGGAGGAATGGAAGCAGCCCGTCTTGCCGGCAGCAGGCTGGCCGCCAACGAGACCAATACGACCATGACGAATGCTCCAACGAATGTAATTGGATCGCGCGGTTCCAATCCAAACAACATCGATCGCATCGCTCCTGCCGAGATCAGTGCGATGAGGAATCCAATCGCGACGCCAATCATCGTAACCCGCATGCTCTCGCCGACAAGCATGCCTAGGACTTGCTGAGGCCGCGCGCCGAGCGCGATGCGAACACCGATTTCCGCTGTCCGTCGTCCGAGTCGATAGGCTAGAGTGCCGTAAAGTCCGACCGCTACCAGCAACGCAGCCAGCAGACCGAAAAATGCGGAGAGCCGCGAAAACATCTCCTGTTGCGAATATGACTGTGCGAACACAGCCTGCTGCGTCATAGGATTTTCCAGAGGTAGATTGGGATCGAGCGAACGCACCGCCTCGCCAATCGAGGGCAAAAGAGACGTCGCCTGCCCCCGAACCCGCAGTTCGACTTCCAGATGAGAGACACCCTGTACCTGGGTATACGGGAAATAGGCCATGGGGATTGGATCTTCGTCGACACTTCTGTATTTGCTGTCTTTGACAACACCAACAATCGTGCGCCGAAATTTATTGCCGAGTTGATGGCCGATCGGACTCACCCCGTGCATCAGTTTTTTCGCAAAGGTTTCATTGACTACTGCAATGTGCGGAGAGGCCTCCGTATCGCTGTCCGAGATATCACGGCCATTGATCACAGGCACGCCCATTACGTGGAAGAAGTCGGGACCTACATCGTTCGAGCGAACCGGGGCTTCGGAATAAGTGTAAGACACGCCATCAATCACGGCGGCATTGTTATCGCTCCAGCCTGAACCAGGGCGATTTTCGGCATACGTGACCGAGTCCACACCGGGCAAACTCCGCAAGCGGTCGAGCAAAGCGCGATAAAAGTGCAGGTTCTCAGTCGTAGTGGCAGTCTTCTGCGGAGTGATTCCGAAGACCAGCAAACCATCGGCGTGCATTCCCAGATTTGTCGACCTGTAGTTCTCCAACGTGCGCAGAAGTAGTCCTGCTGCAACCAGCAGAACGAAACAGAAAGTCATCTGGGCCGCCATTACGACGTTGCCGCCCCACTTACTTGATCGGCTGCGATATGCGGTGGATGCGGATGTCTTCAACGATCCCACGATGGGGACGCGCAAAGCGCCAAGCCACGGAGCCAGGCCAAAGATTAGCGCCGCGATGGCACAGATCGCCAACGTAAAGAGAAGGACTTTGCTGTCTGGAGCGAGGCCGGTTTCGATCTGCGACCACGCAGCAAGCGCGCGCGTCGCGGCCATCGCGAAAAGCCATCCCAATGCGGCGCCGATCGTCACAAGCAAGATGCTCTCAAGCAGAAGCTGCCGCAGAATCTGCCAGCTACTCGCTCCTAGGGCAATGCGCACACTGAATTCGCGTTGGCGTGCGCTTTTCTTGGCCACCAGCAACATGGCCACATTGGTACAGGCGATGACGAGCACCAGGCCAACTAGCGCCATGAGAATCGTGACTCCAGTGCGGTAGTTGCCATCGCTGTCCAGACCGCCGATTCCGCGCGCGCTCTGGAGCGCCAAAGTCACTTTCGGCACTTTCGGATCAGGCACGCTCAGCCCCGTATAAGCAACGCTCTGGAAACGCGGAGTAACCTCTGCCAGTGCCTGGGATGCGGAGACTCCTGGGGCGAGGCGGGCGATCAGTTCCAGACACCACCAGGTTGGCGTGCCGTAAAGAGTATTATTCTCCGGCGCGCTGCCCCATGCATTCAGATCTGTGCGACTCTGCAGCGGGATCCAGAGGTCGGTGGACTGGCCCGGCTCAACCCCGAAGAATCCTTCTGGCCCGATGCCTGCGATTGTGAAGGCGTTTCCCTTGATGAATAGCGTTTGTCCAAGGATTGCCGGATTGCGCGAGAAACGGCGGGTCCAATAGGCGTAGCTCAGGACAGCGACCTGTGAGTGCGCCTTCTCATCTTCGACCGTAAGACCGTGCCCTCGAGCCAGGGACACGCCGAGCCCTGAGAAGAAGTTGCCGCTCACCATGTCGCCTTCGACTTCTTCTGGCGAGTCTCCGAATCGGACGGCCGTCTTCCCGATCGCCAGGGGAACAAACGCGATCAAGTCAGCGAAGGCGCGGTGATCTTCTCGAAGGTCTTCAAAAACTGGCTCCGAAAACGATGTTGTCGAATTTCCCGTGTTCCCGGCGCCGTTCGGTTGACCGCTGGGCACGTGCAGATATACGAGTTCCTGCGGATTCGGGACCGGCAGATTACGCAGCATAGCGGCATTCATCACGCTGAAGATAGCCGTGTTCGCGCCAATTCCAAGCGCAAGGGTCAAGACCACCGTCGCAGTAAACCAGGGAGAGTGATACAGCTGGCGTGTGGCGTAACGGAGTTCGCGGAGCACTGTCATGTGGCCCCTCAGTGACACTGGAAGGACGTTTTTGTGGCGGAAAAGTAAGCGGAAACAGAAACCTACGCGGCTAAAGTCTTGACTGAGATCAGCCCCCGATAGAGCTGCAGGTACTGGTCGATCATGCGCTTGGTGGTGAAGCGCTCGCGGGCGCGGGTATAGGCAAGTTCGGCATAGGCGCGGCGCATGGGACGATCCTCATTGAGCAGGCGGATATTATCCGCAAGGCTCGCCGCGTCGTTGGCGCGGAAGTAGAGTGCCGCATCGCCCCAGATTTCGCGATAGCTGGGAACATCGTTCGCGACGATGGCGCAACGCGAGAAGGCTGCCTCCAGGGTAGCCATCCCTAACGGCTCGTAGCGTGAAGTGGCCGCGTAGATCGCTGCACGGCTGTAGAGAGCGCGCAATTGTGCGTCGGTCTGCGCGCCGCGAATGGCGACCGACGTCTCCTCGGTGGCCACTTTCACGTCCGCGCGAATCGGAATTCGGGGCATAGGCACCGTCTGCTCTGCGCCCACAATGCAAACTGGCAGCGGATGCGGCTGCTGCGTCAGCAGGAATACCTGCTTCCCCGCATCGAGCAGGCGCCCAACCGACAGGACGCAATCGTCTTTACTGACATACGGATTAAAAAAGATGGGATTGCGCCCGGGATAGATAACTTCTCCGCGCCGCGGCTCCATGTAGCAATCACAAATGCGGTCGAGCATCCAGTTCGACGGCGCGACGACTGCGTCGGCTCCTGTCAGACCACTGAGTACTGTTCTGCGGTACCAATTCAGCGAGCGAGGCGTCTGCGGCGGACGATCGTGCACGGCTTGCGACCAGGTTAGCAAATCACCATGAGCCATCACTACGCGAGGCACGTCGACGGGCAAGTTGCCGTAGCAGAATTGATTCAGGTGCAGAACATCCGGCCGCAGCTCCTGCACCAGCGACAGCAGAAACGCGGACGACTCCGGAAGGTCATCTTCGGCTTCCTGCATCCATTCCAGGCGGAAGGCGGTCGGACGGTAATCGAGGCCGTGAAGGTGATCCATCCACGAGGTTTGATCCGGTAGCGGGATCTCGCCGAAACTGACCAGGGTTACGCGAACGCCGCGCGTTACCAACCCGGTCACCAGTTCACGGGCATACGTCCAAGAACTCGTCATCGAGTCGGCCGTGACCAGGACGTGCACAGAACCTCCGAAGGATGAAATGCCGCGGGAGACGCGGCCTTCCACCGGCACCATTTTAATGCAATCTGACGCCAGGGGAAGCGAATTCCCGCTGTCGGCGGGCCTTTTGTGTGTAGAACAACGATTCCTTTAGAACTGGAACTTCAACGCCAACTGAATCAACCGGGGCGGCTCTGCGGCCAGAATCTGGTTGAAAGTGGGCGAACTGATATCACTATCGGGCAGCCGGAAGTTGGTGTGGTTCAGCAAGTTAAAGAATTCCGCCCGGAACTGCAGTTGCTTGCCTTCGGTGACCGGGATGTTCTTGAAAGCGGAGAAATCCCAGTCGGCGTAACCCGGTCCCTGGGCAATATTGCGGCCTGCGGTGCCGAACTGCTGCACCGGCGAATTCGGGTCGGGAGTGATGCGCTGAAACGCGGCCGCATTGAGCCAGGCGGTCGGAGTCTTGGGGCCGCGGTTGGGATTCTGTCCTGGAACCAAATTTGGCCGATTCGCAGAGAAACCAGTAATTTCGGGGGCGCTGCCCTGCTCCGATACGTCGACGGAGTCGAATACCGTGAAAGGAGTTCCGCTCATCACGGTTGCGATCCCGTTGAACTGCCATGCGCCGAGAATGTGTTGATACCAGCCATGTGGCTGCCGCCACCATGGAAGAGCCCATTCATAACTGAGAACCAGACGTTGCCGGGAGTCGAAGAGCGACCGTCCGCGCTCGGCCGCCAGATTGAACGGGTCCTGGGCAAGGTCGTTTTCTCCGGCGACCGGCTTCGACGCGGAACCAGTCATATTGAACGAAGACGCGTCGTCGATAGTCTTCGAAAAGGTATACGAAGCCAGGAACGCTATGCCATGACTGAAACGTTTGCGCAGGCTGGCTTCAAGGGCGTTGTAAGAGGAGTTCGCGATGCCAGCGATCAATCCAGTAGAGGAATAGGTACAACTGCTCGGCGGATCGTTCAGTGTGCAGCCGGAATACAGTCGTCGCTGATCCGCATTGCCCGATGTCGAGTTCGGCTGGCCGGTGGCGGAATTGATCCCAGGCACATAGATCGCCGGATTGCCCTCGATGAAGCGGGGCAGCTTTGTGCCCTTCGTGCCGACAAATCCCACTTCGAGCAGAAGATCGGAGCCGAATGAGCGTTGAACGTTCAAATCCCAATCCTGCGAATATGGAAGCGGCAGATTTGGTGTGAGAGTGAGATTGGTCAGCGGCGTGGCGAATGTGCCCGGCGCGGGCGGATTGCCATTAAACGGATCGGCAAAGTTTGGCACGCTGATCTGCGCGGTCTGCAAGTATGGTGGCGCGCTGATCGGCGACTGCAATGGTCCGCCCTGGCCAGTGTAGTAAGGCTCGTAGAAGATGCCGTACGCGGACGTGAGCAGCCACTGACCTTTCCCAGTCGGATCGAAGGCGAATCCAAACCGCGGCGCAAACGCCTTCTTGAACGTCGGAATCAACCCCGCGGGAACTCCAGGATCACCGGGATACAACAATCCTTTCGGGGCGAGCGGCATGACAACCGACTGCCGCCCAGGAATCCAGAGAGTCTGGCGGTTGTGGATCTCCGTATAGGGAAACGGCAATTCATAGCGCAGCCCGAAATTGAGCGTCAGGCGCGACGTGACCTTGTAAGTGTCTTCAGCGTAGCCGTTCAGGCCGTTGCCGCGGATGCCGCGTGAGAAATCGCCACGGCCCTGCAGAAAGAAAACCGGTTGGCCGAAGAGGAACGCTGCAAAACCGTCTCCGGCGATGGGGAATCCCGGATCGAAGACAAAGAATCCGTTGGTTGCAATGCCCTGCAGCGCGTTGACATTCAGGTGCTGGTAGCCGCCGCCGAACTTGAGTTCATGACGTCCGCGAATCCAACTGAGAGAGCCCGAAGCGTCGTAGGCATTCTCGTATGTGTTGCGCGGGCCCGTGATTGGATCGCCAACCGTGGTGTAGCCGTTGACCTGGATAAACGGGGGTCCCTGGGCGAGCGGGAGGCTGGACGCGTACTGAAATCCGAGGCTGGCCGGACTCTGGTGATTCAGGTGTTCGTCGAAGAGAAACTTGTTTCGAAGGTACGAGAACCGCGCTACCCCGATCACTGCCGTACTAAAAGTATGCGTCTCTTGCGCGACGAAATTCTGTGCGCGGTGATCTTCTCCCACCGGGAATCCTGGGACGCTGGCACCAGAAGTGGACAGTGGATCGAGACGCGATTCGTTGCTGAACATATAACGAAAGTTCAAACTGTCCGCGCTCGAGAGGTAGTGATCGACCCGGACGCCGAATTGGTCCGTGTTTTCGTGCAGCGTCTCGGTGGCGTTGTAAACGTTCGTGCCGCTGTTCGGCTCGGGAAAAAGAGTCAGCAGATCCTGAGATAGTGGGTCGATAGAGGGCAGCTGATTGTAAGGGATGGGGGCGTTAGCGAAGATGTTGAAGAGCTGATGAGCCGGGTTGTTGCAGATTCCGCCGCCGTTAAATTCTTCGGGACATAGCTGGGCAAAATTCCCTTGCCGCTCGGCCAGCGACGGCACGGTGCTTCCCTGCGTCTCGCCCTGACGGTTGCGAAATCCCTCGTAATATCCGAAGAAAAAGGTCTTGTCTTTGCGGATAGGGCCGCCGAATGTTCCGCCAAACTGATTTTGCTTGAGCGGTTCGGTGCTCGACGCGAAGTAATTGGTCGCATCGAATGCATCATTGCGCAGAAATTCCCAGAGAGAGCCGTGATAACTGTTGGTGCCGGAGCGCGTAATGATATTAGTCGTCGATCCCAGGGCGTCTCCGAATTCGGCGTTGGCGTTGTGGGTGAGAATTTTGAATTCGATGATCGAATCGAGGGGTGGTTTAAGGACGAAGCCTCCATCGACGCCGTTGAAGTTGTTGGCGCCGTCGATCAGGAAATTGTTGGACTCCGGCCGCTGGCCGTTGACGGCATAGGCCTGGCCGTCACGCAAAGAGCCTCCGGCTTCAGCGAGACCAGGAGTGAGCGGTACGACTCCGGGTTGCAGAAGGCCGAGCTGCGAGAAATTGCGGCCATTGAGGGGAAGCTCGAGAACATCGCGCTCATTGACAGTCTTGCCGAGGCTGCTCACTGTCGACTGAATCAGCTGAGCATCCGCCTGCACTTCCAGCTTCTGCGTTTCGGTGCCGAGCGCCAGACGCACCGGTACCGTGGCCGTCTCATTCACGTCGAGGACGATCCCCTGCTGAATGTAAGTCGAAAAGCCCTTGGCAGTAGCGTGCAGCGCGTAGTGACCGACAGGCAACTCCAGAAGAATGTACTCTCCCGAGCGACCGGTAACGGCGTTGCGGGTGAGCCCGGTCTCCAGTTGCGTAGCGGTCACGGAGGCGCCCTGAATGGTGGCGCCGCTAGGATCAAGAACGTTTCCGCGGATGCTTCCTGAGATCTGTTGAGCAGCGGCAGTACAGACCAGTAAAAGCGGCAGAACAACACTTTTCCAGCCAGACCTCTGATGACCCACGACTCCCCCGTACGATTCGCAGATGAGCATTCCCCGCAGAATCTCGCGGGAATGCGTTCAGATTTTCCGGGACCCCACGTCCGCAGAATGATGAGCAGCGAAACGTTAACGGAGCTTGCGAACAGAGACAATAACGCAAACACACTAGCGACTTGGGATAGATGCGATGGACCAGGCGCGACTCAATTCACTTCGAGGCGTAATCGCAATTCACGCGCGAGCATGTCGATGGTGCGAATTTTCTCCGCAGCGAGGCTGGGAATGTCGGGAACGGACATCGCCAGCTCACACGACAGAAGCATCGTCGTGAGCGTCTCACCCATTTCGCTTTGCATCCGCTCAGCGACGGCGCGGCGCGCAGATGCTTCCTCACGATTGCGGCGGTGTAGGGCCGAGCGCACTTCTCGTATGAGACGATCGAGCCCGGTCACGGCGAAGTTGATATATGCCGGATACGCCGTGCCCAGGTGTTCTATCATGTTGTCACTTTCCTCAGGCTCCGTTTCCAGCAGAAACTGATCGATGATCGCGGCTGAATACGCGTGTTCGCGCAGGCGCGTGGCAGCTTCCTGCGCGGTCTGGGCCCAATGCGTTTCCTGACTCGTGGCAGCATGTATAAGGGCAGCGACCTCTGGCCCTCGAGATTGGGGAGTGATGAGTAAGATCATGGCTTTTCAATAGCACTTTCGACGCCAAGACTGCTGCGTTGATATCTCGCCACTTAGCGGAATCTGCGATCCATATGTTTCCGGTTGTGGAACCTGCCGCCAACAGTGGAGTTCTGAATTGGGTCCGTGTCTATCATCCCTGCGCAGCATAGTCCTTCAGCTTGCGGTATAAGGTCGTCTTGCCGATGCCCAGCAGGCGCGCGGCTTGTAGTTTGTCGCCATTCAGTTCGGTGATGGCATTCAAGATCGTCTGCTTCTCGAGCTCCGCGATGGGAACGATCTTCAGATGACCGCTTCCATTCCCGTTCGAAGGCTCCGCCGCAGAGAGGTTAGCGATCTCACGAGGCAGATCGTTCGTATGGATCGCCGGACCGCTGGTAAAGGCGCAACTGCGCTCCAGGCAATTCTCCAGTTCGCGCACATTTCCCGGCCAATCGTAGGCGAGCATGGCCTTGAGGGCCTCGTCGCTCAGCACTTTTTCCTGCCCGGAAGAACGCGTCATGCGATCGAGAAAGTATCCGATGAGAAGCGGGACATCCTGCCGTCGCTCGCGTAACGGAGGGATACGCAGGCTCAGCACGTTTAGCCGGAAATAAAGATCACGGCGAAACGATCCTTGCGTCACCGCTTGCTCCAGATCCCGATTGGTTGCGGCCAGGATGCGAACGTTGATCGGCACGCGCCGAGTGCTACCCACAGGACGGATCTCCTTCTCCTGAATCGCACGCAGCATTTTGGCCTGGAGATCGACAGGAAGCTCACCCACCTCGTCCAGGAAGATCGTTCCTCCTTCGGCCATCGCCATCAGGCCATCTTTCGACTGATTCGCGCCAGTGAACGCACCCTTTACGTAACCAAAGAGTTCGCTCTCAATCAGGGTTGGAACCAGTGAGCCGCAGTCTACGGGGATAAAGGGTTTGTCGCGGAATGGTCCCCTGTAGTGAATCGAACGTGCAACCAACTCTTTGCCCGTGCCGCTTTCGCCCAGGATGAGGACGGGATGGATGCTGTTGGCCGCTTTGGCGATGATGCGATAGAGCTTCTCCATCTCCGGCGCACGCCCGACGATTCCACCAAACCCCTGTTTCGATTTCACTTTCTCGCGCAGAATCCGATTTTCCGATTTCAGCTTCAGGTGACTGGCCACGCGATCCAGCAGCAGCTTGAGTTCGTCGACACTAAACGGTTTTGTAACATAGTCGTACGCACCATTCTTCATCGCCTGCACCGCGGATTGCACCGTGCCGTAGCCGGTCACCACGATGACGATAGCGTCAGGACGGCGCTCCTTGATGCGACGCAGAGCATCCAAGCCCCCGGCGCCGGGCAGCCGTAGATCAAGCAGGACGGCGTCGAAGGCCTGCAGGTCGAGCATGCGATATGCCTGCTCGGCGGAATCGGCGATGTGCGCGGTGAAACCGAGAGACTGCGCCACTTCGCGACAAGCCTCGAGAATCGTTCGCTCGTCATCGATGATGAGAATGTTCAGGAAATTGGCGGGTTCGATCTGTGGTATCGAGGTGGCAATCGGGCTTAGAGCGGCTGACGTCATTGCATTATTCCTTTTCTTGAGATGAAAGTACGTCCTCGTGGTTGGGATAAGAACTGGGATCAGAACTCTGATGGGAAAAATCTTTCGCTTCCGGCGTCAGAAGGGGAAGCAGGACACTCACACGCGTCCCCTTGCCGAGTCTGCTGTCCACGTAAATCAATCCGGCGCTAGTCGTGACGATGTCGTGTACCGTCGAAAGGCCCAAGCCTGTGCCCTTACCCGCCTTCGTCGTGAAGAAAGGCTCGAAGATATGAGTTCGAACGGATTCAGGCATGCCGGGTCCGTTATCGGAGACCGAAAACAGAGCGCAGGGCAGTGACGGTGCATTGTCGCCGTCGAGTCCGTCGGGCAAAATCTGCACCTTACAGTTGCGAGTCTCTATCGAGATCTGCCCACCTTGGGGCATAGCGTCCCGCGAGTTCAGGACGAGATTCAAAAGGATCTGCTGAGCCTGGGAAGGATCCATGCTGACCAGTCCCAAGTCGGGATCGAGTTTGAATGTAAGTTCGAAGTTCTCGCCGATCAGACGCGAGAGCAGGTTGCGCATGCCCTCGACGATTTCGTTCAGACAAAGCAAGCGGACTTCTTCATTCGACGGGCGGGCAAGGGCCAGCAACTGCCGTACGATCCCCGTCGCCTGGAAGCCTGCCTTCCGAATCTCGTCGGCGTATTTCCACGCCTTATGGCCGGGATCGAGACTCGCCATCAGCAGGTCGCAACAGAGCAGCACGCCGGTCAGAAGATTGTTGAAATCATGGGCCACACCACCGGCGAGCCGTCCAATCGCTTCCAACCTCTGCGCCTGGCGGAGTCTCTGCTCGACTGAGGAAGCCAGCGGAGCCTCTTCCACAAGAGCAAGGAAACCACTGGCTTCGCCGTGCACGTTCCAGACTGTCCAGCGCACGGCGCGGCTCTCGATACCGCGGGTTCTGGTTTCAATCCGGAAGCTGTCGCGCCTCCCGGTCGATATAGCGGAAATCTCGCGCTCCACCTCAGCGCGCTGTTCGCTGTGCACCAAATCGACAAACCGGGAGGCCAGAAGATTGCCGGGCTTCAGGCCAAGAAGATCGACAGCTGCTGGATTGAAAGCGGTGATTATCCCGGCCGCCTGACAGAGCACAAACGCGTAGGGAGCATTTCCCAGAAGAGGAGGAAACTCCGATTCCGGCGCCTCGGGCATTCGCAAGAGTTCAGCTGTCGCACTCATAGTTCCTACTTTGCGGGAAACATGGGCGGAGCGGTGAGCGGGATCGCGCTCGCTGATACCTAAGTTTTCCCGAAATGGGAATCCGACATCTCATCCGTCGGCCCAACTCCCATTCCGGCTCACTATAGACACACGAGGCCGTGCAGGCTAAGTGCAGATGTCACTAAAACGGGAAATCTTCCTGTGGAAAACTAAAAAAAGTTGCTAACGGCTGGCTTGTGTCCGTTGCGGGGCAAGCAAAACGGGTTCCGTAAGCCGGAAAGTGAGCCGTCGTCCCTTTTCTAACCGCACGGTTGAGGGCGAGATGTCAGCGGCAGGACCTTGGCGGGCGAACAGGCTGGCGGTCTGAACAGGAACATCCACACCACCCATATGGACGGATTCGAGCGCGAGCCGAACGGATCCCCGCTCAGGCTTCATTTTGGAAATCCGCGCCGATTCCACTTTGCCAATGACGCTGGCACCACGCGGCAACATGGTATTGCCTTCGATCACGACCGCTTCGTCGACCATGGCCTGAAAGGAATCGTTGTCTTTGGCGTTTCCAGCGATGAGTGGATCTTTCAGGCGCACAGTAAGCAGCGTGCCAGCAGGAACACTCTGAGCATTGTGGAATGGCAGATCGCCTGGTTGGGGATGGACATCGTGCCCCACGACCTGTGAATCGCCTGGAGACGCTCCGACCGCCTGAAACGGAGTCTGGCTTTCCTGGCTGGTTCCTTCATCAGGCACACGGATCGTACGCGAACAAGCACAAGTCAGCACTAGGACCGACAAGGCGAGTCCCGTCAGACCTCGTGTCTTGCGAAACTCACCCATTCCATCCATATTTCGCGCCGGATCGCCCCAAAATGGAAGTGGCAACCCGAATACCAGATACAGTCTCATCAAATCAATGGCTTGGCGATGGCACTTTGGTAGTACGTATGTAGATTTTTCCTGAACTGGCGACAGAACCGGGAGGCCCTCTAGACAAAACAAAGCGGAGGGCAATTGTGCCCTCCGCCCGATACAGCGGTTGTATGGTAAGAACTACTGTTTCTTCACCGGCTTTTTGGTGGTGCTCTTCGCCGGCTTCTTAGCCGACTCGCGCCCGCCGATCAGACTCAACGCGTCCGTAGAGTTGAACGGGAACTGACGCACCGAGTTCTCGGTCTGGCCTGCAGAGCTCAACGTGACGTCCACACGGCGGTTGCTGGCCATACGGATGACATCGATTCTCGCCAAAGCTCTCTTTCGCTCTTCGGTCGTGAGATCCGAGTTCTGACCGATCGACTCTTTGACCTGGTCCGTAGTCAGGTTGCGTTCCGATCCAAAGGCCTTGGTATCGATGTCGGCCTCTGGAACACCCTGCTCCACCAGGAAGCTCTTGACCCTTGCGACACGACGCTCGGTGAGCGCCTGATTGAAGGCCGCGCTACCGCGGTGGTCGGCGTGACCTTCCAGCGTGAGATGCGCGTCTGGTTTGGCTTCAAGGTACTTCTTGAAGTCGGTGGCCATTCCCATCAGAGTCTGCTGCTGGCTCGCGAGCAATCCGCCGCTCGGATTCTTGGGCGTGGGTTGTGCCGTCGGGAAGTACACGCTGTGCAGTGCCAGGCGCGCTTCCAGAGCCTTATCCACCGGGGGAGGCGGCGGCGTTTGAATATTGATCTGCGTCGACGCTTGCGCGGTCAGCCCGCGAGAGTCGGTGCAGGTTGCCGTGACCGTAACTGAGCCCGGGGACATCCCGGAGGTATTCAGAGTCGCCGAGCTGCCGCTGCCGGAGACTGATCCCGAACTCGATGTCCAGTTCGCGACCGAGACGGGCACGCCATCCGGACTGGTGCAATTGCCGGCGAGGTTTACCGTTCCGCCCGGCACAAGGTCAGTCGGATTAGCGGACAAAGACATGGTCGGTGGATTCTTCGGCGGGAGCGGCTTTACGGTGTAGCTCGCGGAGCAACTCGCCTCGTTCCCCTTCTTCATCTTGGGATCGGTGACTTTTGCTGTCACAGAGTAATTCCCCGGCGCAACGTTGTTCGTGTCGATACTCGCCGTGGTGTCTTTGCCGGTGACCTGCCCGCCGGTACCACTCCAGCTATAAGTCACGGTGTGCTTCGGATTGAAGTTGCTAGGTGAAGCTGTAGCGGTGATCGGCTCGCCAACCATGACTTCCGTGGGCTGGACCGAGCATGAAGCGGCGGGTGGAACTGGCGCCGCTTCGCCCCATGTGAAGACTATGCCGGTGCGCAGTCTCACGCCCTCGGCCGAGACTCGCCGCAGATTCGGAAATTCTGGCGCAGCCAGACCGGCATAGTTATGCCGAGCCCAGACATAGTCCGCTTCGAAGACCCGCCAGGCAATCCTCTTGTTAATCGGCAGGTCCATGCCGCCGCCGAGAATCGCGCCGATGCCGTTGGAACCATTGCCGGCTGAATTCACAGACAGCCGGTTGTAGCTGAGCAGCGTGTGCACGAAAAAGTTGGCATCCTCCGCGCGCCACATAAAGCGCGGCCCCATCGAGGCCGTGGTCTCGTAGTTTCCGCTGTTCCAATTGTGTCCAAAATCAAATTCGGCGCCCCAATTCTTGTCGAAGTTGTACGTCAGGGCCGCGCCTAAGCCTTTGGGCATATCAGGTATTTTGTAAGGATTAGGATTGCTAGGGTCTCCAGTCATTGGAACGGTCGCGCCGGGATGTAGCCACTGGTATCCGGCGAAGAGGTCCCACTTCGGATATGCGTCACTCTGTGCGAAAGCCGAACCAGAAATCAGAACCACGCAGGAAATTGCAGCAATGAAAGCGGGAACTCTACAACGAAACCAACTTCTACTCCCCATCGTCATAAACCCTCCAGAATTAATTTGATCGCATCGATGCAACAATTGTTCATGGGATTGAATACTGTTAGGCCAGAGATGAACAGAACCTTACCGGGAAGCAAAAATTCTATCTCACGCGCCGCTAAAAACAAAAGCGTAGACTGGAAAATACCGTCGGCTGAACACGCCGTCCGTTGCCGTCTCAAAATGACATTAATAAGTTTGATTCCTGTACCGTACACTATCGGTGCACATTCCGGACCTTGCTGTCCGGCAACCGGCCGCGTATCGTGAAGATTCGAATGGGTCTTCCACGCATTATGAAAACGCAGTCGACCACAGCAAGAGCGAGCAGATGAGCCACGAAAAAGTACTGATCGTTGAAGACGAAGAGAACGAGCGTTCTGGCTTGGCCGAACTGGTCACGTCATGGGGATTCCGCGTGGAAACAGCCCAGGATGGAGCCGAGGGGTTAGAAAAAGCCACGCAGTGGTCGCCATCCATCGTGATTACCGATCTGAAAATGCCTCGCATGGGCGGCCTCGACCTCTTGGAGCGGTTGGCCGATCAGGCTCAAGCCATGGCAGTGATTTTGGTGACCGCGCAGGGAACGATCGACAGCGCCGTTCAGGCGATGCGGATGGGCGCTTACGACTACATTACGAAGCCGATCGACACCAATCGTCTGCGGACCATTCTCTCCAATGCCTCGGCCTTGCTGGGCACGCGCGCGGAACTCGAAGCTACAAGGCGACGACTGCGCGATACGGGATCGCTGGGTCGCCTCAGCGGAGCGTCGCGCAAGATGCAAGAGATTTTCCGGCTCATCGAAATGGTCTCCCCCAGCACAGCATCTGTGCTGATCACCGGGGCCAGCGGCACTGGAAAAGAATTGGTCGCCCGCACCATCCACGAACTCAGTCCGAGGAAAGATCGGCCTTTTGTTGCCATCAATTGCGCTGCGATTCCCGAAACATTGATGGAGAGCGAGATTTTCGGTCACGAAAAGGGCTCATTCACCGGAGCCCTCGAACGCCGGACCGGCTGCTTCGAACTGGCGGAAGGCGGAACGCTGCTGCTCGACGAAATCGGCGAAATGCCCGTCGGCACGCAGGCTAAGCTGCTTCGGGTGCTGGAAGATCGCAAGCTCCGTCGATTGGGAAGCAAGGTCGAGACAGCCGTTGATGTGCGTGTACTCGCTGCGACGAACAAAATTCCGGATGAAGCTGTGGCGCGGGGCGAACTACGCAGCGACCTTTACTACCGGTTGAATGTCTTCAACATTCACATGCCGCCGTTGCGTGAGCACAAGGAAGACGTCGCCGCGTTAGTGCAGTTGCTACTCGCAGAGATGAGCAACAAGCACGGCCGCAAGGTAACTGCCGTCAGCGAGGCTGTGCTCAATCAGTTCAACAACTACTCCTGGCCCGGAAATGTGCGCGAACTGCGCAACACGATTGAGCGAGCAGTCATCGTATGTGACACAGGTGTGGTTGAGACCAAGCACCTTCCTCCGGGATTCGGACAGGCTCCGCTTCGTACCGCGCCAAATGATCCGGATGCAGTTCGCCTGGGCGTGGGAACAACGGTCGAAGAAGCCGAGAAGATGCTGATCCTGAAAACGCTGGAAGCGACCAGCAACAATAAGACGCGAGCCGCGGAAATTCTCGGCATTAGCCTGAAGACCCTGCACAATAAGTTGAAGGAATATGGAAGTGCAGCGGCGGAGGCGACTCCTGGCAAGGAGGAAGTGCCGAGCAGCTAGACTACGGCAGTGCCGTAATGCCGTTTTAGTTCCTCATGCTTCGACGGAAAACCATCATCGTGCTGGTCATCACTCTCATGGTGGCCACAATGGTAACGGCGTTTTCCTATCTCTATATCTCCCTGATCCTTCGCTTGCGCATTGCCAGTGTCTACGACACGGCGACGAGCCTCACGCATCAACTCGCCTACGCGGCAGGAAATACCGTTCCCGACTTCAGCAGCACCAAGATCAATACCAGCGATCCTGTCGCTCTGAAGCGCGCTCTCACCGAATACGTGCAGACCGATGTGGACCTGAACAATTTGCTGCAGTCGGATCCGGGTGACTGGCGTTATATCTATGACGTCGCAATTGTCGACGTCAACGGAAGGGCGCTGCTGCATACCAATGAGAGCCTGGTCGGCAAGATAATTCCTCCGCGCCTTAACTTCGAGCAGGTCGTGCATGCCCGTTTTCAAGATCAAATCCGTCTCGTGTTTAGTCCCGCGACGGTTTACGACATTACATATCCGCTCGAATTGAATGGAGCCCCCTTTGGGATCGTGCGCATCGGCGTGCAAACCATCTTTCTGCGCAGCGAAGTGCAGACGCGGCTCATCCGGTCGGTCTACATCTCCGGCACTCTGATCCTGGTTTCCCTTTTCCTGGCAGCGGGCATTTCGAATCTTGCATTGGGACCGCTGAAGGAAATCAGCCGCAATCTCGACAGCGTAAGCGCCGGAGAAGCCGACCTCTATAGTCCCGAGGCAAAACACGACGAATATGGCCTGGTGAGCTTGAAGATCGCCAACCTCGGCCGCCAGATTCGCGACAGCAAGGAAATCTTCTCGGCCCTGAAAGACAACGTTGATCAGCTCATGTCAAAGCTGCAGGACGGCCTCATGCTTTTCGCGCGAGACTCGCGCGTCGTCCTGGTGAGCGCTCCCGTGGAAGGGTTCCTCGGACGTCCGCGCAGTGAATTATTGGGTCGCACGGTGCAAGAGGTATTCGACCGCAACTCTCTGCTTGGAACTGCCTTACTCGACGCTTTCGAACGCCGTCATTCGATTTCACAGCGCGAGTTCGACGTAGCGGGAGAGAAGCGGGTTCAGGTCTCGCTCGACTTCGTGCAGGAAAAATCCTCACAGATCGGCGCACTGCTGATCATGCGCGACACCGAACCTGTCCGGCGAATTGGCGATGAGATCGAGATGTCCCGACGCCTCTCGGCCAGCAGCCGGGTTACACGCGGCGTGGCTCATGAAGTGAAGAATCCGATCAACGCGATCGTGCTTCACCTTCAGCTTCTGCAGAACAAGCTCGCCCATCAGGAACCCGATACGCGCCGCCACATGGATATTATCGACAGCGAAATCCGGCGACTGGATCGCGTCGTGCAGACCTTGGTTGACTTCACCCGTCCGCGTGACCTGCACCTTGAAGAAGTCGACCTGCGGCGTTTGCTCGAAGACGTCGCGCAACTCGCCGCCCCCGATGCGGAACAGCACGGGGTCACGATTGAGCGGCACATGCCCGATACCCGGCTGCCGGTCAGAGTCGATACGGATCTGATGAAGCAAGCCGTCCTCAACGTCGTCATCAATGGAGTACAGGCCATGCCTCAGGGTGGGGTGCTGACGATTTCTGCTCGCCGCGAGAATGGAATCATGGTTGCCGAGGTTCAGGACCAAGGCGACGGTATCCCGAAAGACATGCACGAAAAGATTTTTGAACTTTATTTCACGACCAAGAGAGATGGCAGCGGGATTGGCCTGGCGCAGACTTATCAGATTCTTCAGTGGCACTACGGCTCCGTGGATTTTGAATCCGCCGAAACGAAAGGCACCGTATTTCGTTTTCAACTACCTGTCGCAGGACCTCCTCTCGAGCCGAGTTCCGACTACACCCATGAAAAGGCAGTCTCAAATCGTGGGGACTAGATGAAGTCATTCATTGGCGGAAGATTCGATGGCAGGCGGCCACTCTCAAGCGTAAGATGGACGGCTAGCTTCTATTCGACCACGGGACCCGCATGACTCTGGCCACCGCCATCCTGCTTTTGGGTATCTACTCCACGGGATTAAGTTCGCAGAACAACTCCGCGACCGTTCGGGGGACGCCCCAATCATCAACTCCTGCTACCTCCAGCACAAACGCTACCCAGGATCAGAACGGAGCAACAAACCAGCAAGCACCAGCGACGAATCCGCCGTCATCTGCGCAGTCGACGACATCTCCAAAACCTCGCACCACCAAGAAGCGGGTCCACAAAAAGCCGCCGTCTGTTGTCCCTTGTGACGCACCGACGGCAACAACTGCATCGAATGGGTCCAACCCGGCGCCCGAGCTGAATACTCCGGCGGCTGCGGACACCACACAAGGCTCCAGTACTGCCCCTGCGAAAAACTGTCCGCCGGAGAAGAAGACCATCGTCCGTCAGGGAGGGACGGCCGAACCGAGCATTCAGTTGGCAGGCAGCGATCAGGCTTCCCAGAAACGTAACGACGCCAATCAGATGTTGGGTTCGACTGAAGAGAATCTTAAGAAAATCGCTGAACTACAGCTCAGCGCAGCCCAGAAGGATACCGTCGCCCAGATTCGTCAGTTCGTGGATCAGTCGAAAGCCGCGTTGGCCGACGGCGATGTGGAACGTGGCAGGACACTCGCCTGGAAGGCCAAGCTGCTTTCCGATGACCTGGTCACGCCGCAGAAGTAATCCGCCTCAGGACGACCGCTATTTTCCCTTCGCTCGCGCACTATTCACTTTGGCAAGCAAATCCTGAGACATTGCCTGAAGCGGTCCCTGGATCTTCACGGCCTCGGTAAGCACTTCGCGCGCCTCGGTAAGTTTGTTCAACTTGCCGTAGGCGAATCCCAATCCATACAAGGCACGCGCGTACTGCTGCTCGTCCTGCCCTTTCAGCAGCGCGGATGCTTCTTTGAGCTCTGTGATTGCGGAGGTGGTCTTGTCCTGCTTGAGGTAGGCCCAGCCGATCGTGTCATGAGCCGCACCTGCCGCTGTTTTGTGCGATTTGTCGGCGTCCGGAGCATCGGCCTTCGAGACTTCGATTACCTTTTGCGCGTAAGTGACGGCCTTGGCGGCGCTGCCCGGCTTGTTGTCGTCTCCGTAGTAACTGGCGAGCAGCAACAGTGCTGGGACAGAGTTCGGATTTGTCGACAGAATCTTCTCGCCAAACGATACCAACCTCGCCTGATCGTTCAACTGTCCCGGTCCGAGCGTGTACATCGCATAGTTCGAGACCTGGTCCCCGAACTTGGAATCCGGAAAGGCGGCTGTGAACTTTTCAATCTCCGACATGCGACTCTTCGGGTCGGTCTCGGTGGTGATCACGTTGAATCCGCTGGTCTCCAGAAAATCGCAGTTGGTTTGGGACGCGGCCTTTTCCTGGTTCAACTTTTGGGCGAAGTCATCATCACTCACGCCCTCCGGCTTCGGCTGCTTGGCGATGGAATGGCAAATCTCCCCGCCTTTCGCTGCGTAATCGATCAGCTTGGCATTATTCTTGGCCTGCTGCGCGAGGCCGGTCTGGGAAACCAGAATATCGAGATTCCGCGGCGACGCTGCCAGTGCCTTGTCGCCATAGTCGAGCGCTTTGTCCAAGTCGCCATTCGCCTGGTACATCTGGGCCAGTTGCCAGTTGCCGTACGCTACGGCCTGCGGATTGGCAGAGAACTTCTGCACGAAATCCTGATACATCGCCAATTTCTTGGCGGCATCCTGCTCGCTCGAAATGGCTTGAAGAGCGTGATCTTCGTCGGTTCCCGCCGCAATCACAATGCGATCTACCTGGGCCCACAATTGAGAAAACGAGAATGCGAAAGAGAAAACTACAGACAGCCACCACGATCCCTTGCACCGTCTCATAGCCCGCCTCCGGCGTATACGCAGATGACTTGACTCCTGAGTAGCAGGCGAATCGTAGCGCCGAACGGGGCGCCGCGCAAGCACTGTCATCACAAGGCCTTCAGGGTTATCCACCACGGAGACACAGAGGCACGGAGAAAGCACTTGGGGCGTTGTACTCCGACCACAGGTTCGCCTTGTATCCCTGGATTTGTTTTCTCTGTGCCGCCGTGCCTCTGTGGTGGATTCGTCTTTCCTCCGCTAAAGTAGAAGGATGCGTAGCAGTTTTGGCCAGCGACCTTTGCGATTCGTCTTTGCCGCCAACCTGATTTCCATGGTGGGTAGCGGGATGAACTCCGCCGCGGTGGCCTGGTACATCCTGAAAGCCACGCATTCCGAAACCGCACTGGGGACTTTTGCCGTGCTGCAAACCCTTCCTGCGATGCTGATGCTTCCCTTCACCGGCGTGGTGATCGATCGCGAGGATCGCCGGCGGTTGGTCATGTGGCTGGATGCAGTCCGCGCCCTGATTATCGTGACCGTCGCGATTCTGGCGTTTCGCGAGCGCGTACAGGTCTGGCAACTCTACTTGATGAATACGCTCGTTGCGGCCGGCTTCTGGATGTTCTGGCCAACCATTACCGCGCTCATCCAGGAGCTCACGCCGGAAGAGCAGTTCGTCAAATCGAATACGTTTCTGCTTGCGGGCGTGCAAGGTGGATTTCTCATCGCTGGCGCGATCGTCGGCTTTATCTACGACCACATTGGCTTGGGTGGCGTGCTGATGCTCGACGTTTCGACGTACGTGGTCTCGTTCCTCTGCTATTTCGCAGTGCGCAAAGGACGGCACGTTGTGATTCGTCCGGAAGAACTGAAAGCCGAAATCCTGGCGGCTGAAACTCAATTCGGTCGTTTCTGGCGCGAAATGCGCGAGGGCCTGCATTTCTTGCGTGATCATCGCGCCGTTGTCATGCTCGGCATCAGTTGGGCGCTGTTTATCGGAGCCATGGTCACCGGTGTGGTAGTGACCCCGTCGCTAAGCGACCGCATATTCCACGCCGGAGCCAAGGGATACGGCTGGCTCAACGCTGGATGGGGTACGGGAGCCTTCATCAGCGCTCTTTACGCACCGCAGATGATTGCCCACTTCGGGGGACGTCGCGCCATCGCTTTCTCAATGGCCATTCTTTCGGTGTGCGTGGCTTTTGCCCCGATCTCGGGTTTCCTGTGGCTCGCAATCGCCACTTATTTTGTGATGGGCTCGGCGCGCGGCGTTGGCGGGGTCGCGATGAACACCAACCTGATGGAGATGGTCCCGAAGCATTTGATGGGACGCGTGCAGAATACGTTCTATTTTGCCGGAACTTTTCTGCAACTCGTGCTGGCCATCAGCGTCGGCACCGTCGCGCACAATGTCAGCCTGGTGGTCGCATTCGCCATTCTCGCCAGCGTCTACGGCCTGTCGTTCGTGGCGGCGAGTTGGCCGGTTGAAGCTGCTGTCCGCGAAGAAATTGCCGTGGATTAACCTTTTCTACCGCATAGGCACGGAGACACAGAGTAATAAGGAGAAATAACATCGATTGTTTGCGCTCTGTGGAGGCATTCAATCAGCAATCCGCAATCAACAATAGGAAACAACTTTTCTCCGCGCCTCAGTGTCTCCGTGGTAAAGAAATGCCTTCGGCTGTTATTCTTTCCATTTCGCCAAGGAGAGATATGTCCGCTGACTTGCAGGGCAAAAACGCTGTCGTCTTCGGAGTCGCAAACAAGCGCTCGATCGCCTGGTCCATCGCTACAGGGCTTCACGCGGCCGGCATGAAGCTCGCCATCACGTACCAGAACGAGCGCCTCGAGCAGGAGGCAAAAGACTTGATCCTGTCTCTGCCCGGGGCTGAAGCCTACATGTGCGACGTCTCGAAAGACGAAGAGATTGCCCGCCTCTTCGCCACACTGAAAGAGCGGCACGGTAAGCTCCACACGCTCGTGCATTCGGTGGCTTACGCACCAGCAGAAGAACTCAAAGGCGACTTCGTGAACACTTCACGTGAGGGATTTCGAGTGGCAATGGACGTCAGCGTCTATTCGCTGATTGCGGTGGCGCGCGCCGCGGCTCCCCTGATGACAGAAGGTGGCTCCGTCATCACCATGACCTACTACGCCTCGGAAAAAGTAGTGCCGCGTTATAACGTAATGGCCGTGGCTAAGGCAGCTCTCGAGTGCTCGGTCAGATATCTTGCTTACGAACTCGGCAAAGATAAAATCAGAGTGAACGCGATTTCTGCCGGCCCCATCAAAACCTTGGCGGCTCGGGGAATCGCCGGCTTCGGTGACATGTTGCGGGAACACGAGGAGCGCGCCCCGTTACGCCGGCGCGTAGAAGTAGAAGAGGTCGGACGCACCGGCGTTTTTCTTGCTTCCGACGGCAGCAGCGGCATTACCGGGGAAGTGATCTACGTGGACTGCGGCTATAACATCATGGGGTTCTGACTGCGGCTCTCGGTTCAGCGGGGCGCCAGACGCTAACTCTGATTTTCCGCCCGCTCTCTCCGTCCTGTTCAAGCGAGATCTCCACATCACGCTCCCGCACCAGCCGGGGAAATTTTTCTCCCCACTCGATCAGCAGAATGCTGTTCTCACTCCGCAGATCGTCCAGGGCGAGCGTGTCTAACTGCCGCGGAGTATCGATGCGATAGAGATCGATGTGATACAGATTGGTTCGCGGACCGCGATATTCGTGAATCAGGGTGAACGTGGGACTGGTAACGTCTTCCTCAGAAGCCGCGTCGAACGCCGCCGCAATTCCCTTCACGAGTGTGGTCTTGCCCGCTCCAAGGTTGCCGCGCAACAGCACCAGTTTGGGAGGAGTAAGCAAATCGGTAAGGGCCCGTCCGAACGCAATGGTTTCTTCAGGGGAACGCGTCGCAATCTCGCGCACCAATTCGTTCGCTTTAGTCTCGCCGGCCACACCAGCAGTATAAGGGCAACAGGAGTTCATCCGAAGGCGTGCTGAGGCAAGGCTGCTCTAGGCGATGCGTCGAGACCTGCGATCAGTAGGTCGAGAACGCGCTCGCCTTTAGTCCAAGCGTATTCCTGTCCACCACGTGATCGAGCGAGGTGCGTAGCCGGCGATGGTCGTCGTCCTCAAGCGCCACGAAGCGAAACGGCTGCAGCACGCTGTCAGCCAGCTTCTTCATAGGGCTGAGAACCTCGGCCATGCCGTGCACGGGGCCGGCTTGCGTCTGAAATGCAACTTCGACGAAGTCGCCCTGTCCCAGCGAGTGCGCCAGACACAGCAGGCCTCCGGTCACGGAGATGGTTTGGAGTTTAGCTTTGGTGCGGCGGCCGTCCTCGAGACGTATCGCAGCCAGGACGGAATCTCCTAGCTGGACTCGAGCCGCGCGCCGCGAAGGGTGCGGTTGGGGGAAGTGAGTCATAGGCCAACTGCACTATCGCACTACACGCTGTTGCGTAATAGATTACTGAGGCCCCTTGTCCGATTTCCGCTCTGCAAGCCGTGAGTGCAGAGATCCAAAGCCCCTGAACTGAATCAGTTAGAGAGTGTTTACTCTATGATTAATGTCCGAACAGACAGAGCTGCGCGCCTCTGCTTTTCGCGGCAAACGTGGCCATTTAGTATCTTGAGACGGGAATTCCTGAGGAGAAATATGTCGTCGATCGCATCCCTTGCCATTGTCCTTCCGCTCTTCTTGACAGCACTTTCCCTTGCACAGTCTTCTTCAGCAGCACCTCGCCCCCGGCTTCGCGTAGGGATCGTCGGCCTCGTGCACGGGCACGTTCGCGGATTCTTCGAATACTCGGGCAAGAGCCCGGAGATAGAGATTGTCGGCATCGCGGAACCCGACCCGCAACTGCTCTCCCAGGCCGGTGCGAAATACGGGATCGATCATTCGAAGCTATTTTCCAGCCTCGAAGAGATGATCGCCAAAGCTCATCCTCAGGCCGTGCTTGCCTACACGAACACCTACGACCACAGGAAGGTCGTGGAAACCTGCGCCCGCCATGGTGTGCACGTAATGATGGAGAAGCCGCTTGCCATCAGCTTCGAAGATGCACTCACCATGCAAAAAGCTGGGCAGGAAGGCCACATTCACGTGCTGGTGAATTACGAGACTTCCTGGTATCGAAGCAACTACGCTGCTTACGACCTGGTGCATGAAGGAGCCCTCGGGGACGTCCGAAAGGTAGTGGTTCACGACGGCCATGCGGGGCCGAAAGAAAGAGGTGTACAGCCGGAATTCCTCGCCTGGCTCATCGATCCGAAGCTCAATGGCGCCGGCGCGCTCTTCGACTTCGGATGCTATGGCGCCGATCTGATGACCTGGCTTATGGATGGGCAGCGGCCCCTGTCAGTCACGGCCGTGACGCAACAGATCAAACCGGAGATTTACTCGAAGGTCGACGACGAAGCCACCATCATCCTGACTTATCCCAAAGCACAGGCGATCATTCAGGCGTCGTGGAACTGGCCTTTCGACCGCAAAGACATGGAAGTCTACGGAAAGACGGGATACGCGATCACCGTCAAGCGCGACAACATCCGTATCCGCAGGGCCGGACAGGACGACGAAAAACAGGTCGCAGCCAAGCCAATTCCGGCGCCTTACGATGACTCGATGGCGTACCTGCGGGCCGTGGTTCTCGATGGTGCAAAGGAAGAGCCGCTATCGTCATTGGAGACAAACGTAACCGTGACCGAAATACTCGACGCAGCCCGGCGGTCGGCGGCGGAAGGAAAAACGATACATCTACCTCCGGTGAGATAACTCTGTTAAGCATCGCGGTAGAGACGTTGCTTGCAACGTCTCTGTCGGCAGCGTCGAAGCAGCCGGCAAGACGCGGCAAGCTGCGTCTCTACGGAAGGTGCTCAGCCTTCCCAGCCAGTGAACTTGTTCTCCGCAGTTGCTCGCGCCCGCTCGAACGCGTCCGGCAATCCTCGCAGCAGATCGGTAGCGACCAGCGAATGCTCTCCCACAATCTCGCACATCACATCGCCCGCCAGCCCGTGCAGATGCACGGCAGCGCAAACGGCCATCAGCACACTCTTCCGATTCTGCGCGATCATCGCCGCGACCATCCCCGTCAGGATATCGCCCGTGCCGCCGGTCGACATTCCCGGATTCCCCGTGGTATTCACCCAAGCTTCGCCGTCGGGCTGCACCACTAACGTGCGATGTCCCTTGAGCACGACGATCAATTCATGCTCACGTGCAAATTGTCTCGCTACGCCGAGTCGATCTTTCTGCACGTCAGCCGTTGAGCATCCCACCAGCCGCGCCATCTCACCGGGATGCGGTGTGATGACGAGCGTCCTGCCCGATCCGCTCAACTCCTTTGTGTGACCTTCGAAAGCATTGAGCCCATCGGCGTCGACAACCATAGGAATTTTCTGATGTGCGACCAGCGAGCGCACCAGCGTCGCGGTGTGCGGATCGCGCGAGATCCCTGGACCAATCGCGGCAACCGTCATGCTCTTGAGCAGTTCCTCGATTCGAACTCCTGCACTCGTGGCGATCGTGCCGGCATCTGTCTCGGTCAGCGGCTCCGTCATCAGTTCCGGATAAAATCCCGCAACATTAGCAAGCGCCGACTTCGCGGTGGCCACGGTCGAGAGCCCCGCGCCAGCGCGCAACGCCGCCATTCCAGCCATAGCCACAGACCCCGCTTTGCCGACGGATCCGCCCACCACGAGAACGTGCCCGTAAAGGCCCTTGTTTGAATCCGCGGGACGCGGTCCGATGAGCGGCGCAAACTCCCGCGCATGAATCAGGTTCAGGTGGAGCGACGAGACGATCGCCTCGTCCGGTGATCCGATATCTGCTACATAGGTTGGCCCTTCGCCCAGCATGCTGAATACGTGCGCCGGACGCGGCGCGGTAAAGGTGACAACCAAATCTGCTCGCGCGATGGTTCCCTGCTGCGAACCCATCGCATCGGCATCGGCACCCGAGGGAATATCGACTGCGATCACGTGCGCCTTGCTGGCATTGATCGCAGCAATTGCATCGGCGTACAGCCCAGTCACTGGAGGCTTAAATCCAGTACCGAGGATGGCATCGACGACAATGTCCGCAGACAGCAACGCCCGGCCCCGCTCACTCTTAAGCTCTTCCCTGGAACGCACAATGACGGCAGCCATCGGCAGCAGGCCGTACATCACGGCGGCATCGCCCTTCAACTCGGAAGGGTCAGCGAGCAGAATCACCTGAACCGGCTTCCCTCGGTCGTGCAGCAGCCTGGCGGCGACGAAGCCGTCCCCTCCGTTGTTTCCTTTTCCGCACACAACCAGAATCTTCTGATCGCCGCTGTGAGAGCGAAGCACAAACTCGGCCACGGCCGAACCCGCGTTCTCCATCAGGGTCAAAGAGGGCACGCCGAAGCGTTCGCTGGTGGCGCGGTCAATCTCCCGCATCTCTGCCGCACTTACAATTTTCATCGGAGTTCCATTTTCACGAAGAGGCAGCCGTCTGCTCAAGTTGGCGCAATTGTGCGGGCTCGCCCATCGCGATGAGGCAATCACCGGGTTCGATGCGCTCGTCGGGCGCGGGGTTGAAGCGCATGTCATCGTGGCGCTTGATGGCCAGCACAATCACCCCACGTTCCTGCCGGATGCGCGAACTCTCGATGGTCTTGCCGGAAAACATCGACTCCGGAGTAATGTGAATCTCGCCGATTTCGAGATCCATACCGAGATGCGTCGTCGCGGTATCGAGGAACGTGACAACATGGGGCCGCAGGAGTGATTGCGCGATGCGCTGCCCTGCAAACGAATAGGGTGAGACGACGGAATCGGCGCCCGCGGTCAGCAGATGTTTCTCAGCAGTATCTTCACTGGCTCGCGCAATAATCTTAAGATGTGGATTGAGTCCGCGTGCGGTAAGAACAATGTAGAGATTCGTTGCGTCTGTGGTAGTAGCAGCGATCAGTCCGGCGGCACGTTCGATCTGAGCCTGTCGCAACGTTTCCTCGAGTGTCGCATCCCCGGAAATGACCAGCCAACTCTCGGAGGCAAATCGTTGACGCTTTGCTTCAGCACTCTCGATGATCACGAACGGGGCCGGTTTCCGGGCCAATTCCCGTGCCACGCTGCGGCCCACGCGTCCCATGCCGCAAATGATGAAGTGGCCGTCGAGACGTCCGATTTCACGCTCCATGCGCCGCCTTCCGAAAAAGCTCTGCAGCTCGAATTCTAGCAAAGCCTGGCTCAGCGCCCCGACTCCCAACAACAGCAAGGAAACACCCGCAAGAATAATGAAGATGTTGAAGACGCGGCCAGCGTGCGAGAGCGGATGCACTTCCTGATACCCGATGGTCGTCAGCGTAGTGACGACCATGTAGAAGCCGTCGAACCACGGCCAGCCCTCGATATAGTGGTAGCCTCCGGTGCCGATCGCCATTACCAACATCAGCATCAACCCGATCGTGCGTAGATTGCGGAAGGCTTTCATGGAAGCAGTTGCCAGTGATCAGTGGCTAGTGGTCAGAAAACAAGCTGCCATCAAGCGGCGCATTTCAACGCTGCTCAGACCACTTTAGACCAACGACTATAAAGCAAAAAGACCCTCCGCGCCGTGCGGAGGGTCTCTGAAAACCAGACGAGTTCAATCCGCCATGGACGGCGCCGGCCTTCCGACTCTGCCATTGGCAACCTCATGCTGCACCTTGCTGTGCTTGCGCCCATAACCAAAGTAGATTCCCAGCCCAATGATCAGCCAGACGACCAACCGTAGTTGCGTCATCGGCGACAAGCCAATAATCAGCGCGGTCGAAAACAAAATCGCAAGAATCGGAACCAGCGGCACAAGTGGCGTTCGGAATGGGCGGTTCAACGCTGGATGAGTTCTGCGCATGACCCACACTCCAGCGCTAACCAGCACAAATGCCAGGAGTGTTCCGACGCTTGTCATCTCGTCCAAAACATTGAGTGGCACCATCATGGCCAGTATCGCGACAAAGAAGCCGACGACGATGGAGCTGATATAGGGCGTGCGGAAACGAGGATGGATTTTACTGGCCCACGGCCAGAGCAAGCCGTCGCGCGACATGGAGTAAAACACGCGCGATTGTCCCAGCAACATCACGAGCATGACGGTAGCGAGGCCCGCGATAGCGCCCAACTCGACCATGAAAGTCGCCCACTGCTGCCCGGTCACGCGGATGCCGACGACAACCGGATCCGGCACATTGAGTTCCTGGTAGGGAACCAAGTGCGTCAGCAACCCTGAAACCAGGATGTAAAGAACGGTGCAGATGACGAGCGAACCGAGAATGCCGAACGGCATGTCCTTCTTTGGATTCTTCGCTTCTTGTGCAGCAGTCGAAACCGCGTCAAACCCAATGTAAGCAAAAAACACAACTCCCGCGCCGCGCAAGATCCCGGACCATCCAAAGTGCCCTTTCTCACCTGTATTCGGCGGAATGAACGGATGCCAATGATTCGGCTGTCCATGATGGGATATAAGGAATGCACTCGCTAGCGCGATGAAAACGCAAACTACCGCGACTTTCAGAATCACAATCGCCGTTGTGAAGTTGGCCGACTCCTTAATACCGATAACCAGAATTGCTGTGATGGCGGCGATCACCAGGAAACCGATGTAGTCAAAGGTCAGGTGAACGTGCCTGCCAAACATCATGAAATCCGAGTGCGGAATAGGCGGTAGCCCCATGCCGATATCGTGCAGAAATGCGCGAAGGTGCCCGCTCCAACCCACGGCCACTGTGGCCGCGCCAAAGGCGTATTCCAGGATCAAGTCCCACCCGATAATCCACGCCACCAATTCACCCAATGTAGCGTAGGAATACGTGTAAGCACTGCCCGCAATCGGAATCATAGACGCGAACTCGGCGTAGCACAGTCCGGCAAAGGCGCATGCGATGCCTGCCAGGATGAAGGAGAACAAAATCGCGGGTCCCGCAAACTGCGCCGCAGCCTGTCCGGTGATGACGAAGATCCCAGCGCCGATGATCGCGCCGATACCAAGCGTAAGCAGGTTGAGCGGCCCAAGGGCGCGCCGCAGGCTGTGTTCGCCTGTCTCTTGAGACTCCTTCATCAATACTTCGATTGACTTGGTTGCCAGCAGCGTTGACATGCCTATGAGTTCTCCCAAGTACTCCGATTCTGCTGCTGCGGAAATGAGGTCCGCAGTGTGGAGGGCCGGATCACAGTCACTTTTCCGGCGTTCTCCCGGCGGCGATCGCTTGCACCCGGCTGTGCTTCTGACCGTAGGCAAAATACACGACGAGGCCGATGATCAACCAGATAATGAGCCGGGCCCAGTTCACCCATCCCAGCTTGTACATCATGTAGCCGTTGGAAATGACGCCAAGAATCGGAATCAGCGGCACCCAGGGCGTGCGGAAGGGCCTCGGTTGATTGGGATTCGTACGCCGCAAGACCATCACAGAAATCGATACGATCACAAAAGCCAGCAGGGTGCCGATGTTCACCATCTTCCCGATGTCGTCGATGGGAGTCACACTTCCTACCACAGCAGCCAGCAGCCCGACGAGGATTGTGTTCTTCCACGGAGTGCGGAATTTTGGATGGACAGCGGCGAAGAACTTTCTGGGTAGCAGGCCGTCATTCGCCATCGAGTAGAGCACCCGAGTCTGCCCCAGCAACATAACCAGCATGACGCTCGTCAGTCCGGCCAGAGCCCCGAGAGTAATGATGTGCGACGCTGTAGTAAGACCGCGGTCCAGGAAGGCCCGGGCGACCGGAGCTTCGATGTTGATCTGCTGCCAGTGCATCATTCCCGTCAGAACTCCGGCGACGGCGATGTATAAGACCGTGCAGATCGCCAGCGAAGCGATCATCCCAATCGGCAAGTCTCGTTGTGGATTCTTGGCCTCTTGTGCTGTCGTCGAAACCGCGTCGAATCCGATGTAAGCGAAGAAAATGTAAGCGGCACCCGCTCCGATTCCCGCGAACCCATGAGGCGCGTAAGAACTCCAGTCCGTTCCCCAGTTGCTAGCATTGATGTACCGTGCGCCCAGCGCGATGACGAACAGCACCACCGCTACCTTGACCGTGACGATCGTGGCATTGAATCGTGCGCTCTCTTTAATCCCTACCACCAGAATCGCGGTGATTACCAGCGCGATGATGAAAGCCGGTAGGTTGAAGCCGATTTCCATACCGAAGAGGTGCGGCGCACCCATCAATTGATGGGCTCGCTGCAACAATTCCGGAGACTGTGACGCTACGATCGCGCTTACCTTGTCGAGAAACCCCTGCGAGCCAGGTATCAGCGCGGAGTCAGAGGCCTGCGCCATCTGCCGCGCAACTATGTTTTCGGCGGTCTTCAGCGCAGTCCAGTGATCGTAGGCGAGCCACAGGGGCATCTTGATGTGGAAGATGTTCAGAAGTTCGATGAAGTGGTTCGACCAGCCTGAAGACACCGTGCTGGCGCCCATCGCGTATTCCAGCGTTAGGTCCCAGCCGATAATCCAAGCCAGCAATTCACCCAGCGTGGCGTATGCATACGTATAAGCGCTGCCCGCCAAGGGAATCATGGCAGCGAACTCCGCGTAGCAAAGACCGGCAAATGCGCATCCCAAACCCGAGAGTACGAATGAAAGAGTCAGGCCGGGACCCGCATACTGTGCCCCCAGGCCAACCATCACAAAGATGCCGGCGCCGATGATTGCCCCCACACCCAGCGCCGTGAGTTGAAAGACTCCCAAGGTCCGTTTAAGGCTATGTTCACCCGTCTCGCGTGCCTCTTCCATCAGCAGATTCAAAGGCTTGGTTGCCAGAAGGTTCGGCATTCGTTTCGATTTCTCCTGAGTGTCAGCAGTTATGCTCATGCGGACTTACTCCTCTGGGCACCCGCGCTGCGCGACCACGCATAATAGACCGGGATTCCCAGCAAGACCACGATCAGCCCTGGCCACGTGAACTGCGGTTTGTAGCGCAATAGTACGACATCGATGAATAAAGCCATCACAATATAAATGATGGGGAGCACCGGATACCCCACCGCTTTATAAGGCCGCGGCGCATTCGGATGTGTCTGCCGCAGCACAAACAGCCCCACAATCGTCAGGATGTAGAACACCAGCACCGCGAAGATGATGTAATCGAGAAGTTGTCCGTAGCTTCCCGAAATGCAGAGCACGCACGTCCACACCATCTGCACCATGAGTGAGATCGCGGGGGTCTTATAGGTGGGATGCAATTTGGCAACATTGCGAAAGAACAGCCCGTCTTTTGCCATGGCGTAATAGACGCGCGCCCCGGAAAGGATCAGGCCGTTCATGCAGCCAAAACTGGAAATCATGATGGCGGCCGCCATGAGTAGACCGCCGATAGAACCGAACATCTGCGTCATCACCGCCGTGCCTACCCGATCTTCCGCCGCGTGCGTGATCCCCCGGCCAAGGATATCCGCGGCGCCCTCTACCCCGTGGAGCGGCAATACGCTGAGATAAACGAAGTTGCAGGCGATATAGAGAGTGATGACAAGCCCAGTGCCGACGGCCAGCGAAATCGGCAGATTGCGGCTGGGATTCTTCACCTCTCCGGCTGTGAATGTAACGTTGTTCCAGGCATCCGCCGAAAACAGCGAGCCAACCTGCGCCACCGCAAGAATGGTCAAAGTACTGACCATCACGATCGGGCCGCCGACGCCAACCTGAACCGCATGCTGGGCGCCGAGTCCAGCGTTATGCCAGAAATTCCCGCCAAAGTTAGCCAACAGAGCTTGTGGGTTGCGCCCGAAGGCAAATCCGAGCGCTGCCAGCCCAAGCAGAGCGGAAACCTTCGCCGCGGTGAAGACATTCTGAATTGCCGCGCCAATCTTCAGTCCGAAAACATTGATGATGGAGAGGAAGATCACCAGCAGAATCGCCATCAGATTCTGCGTGTTGATGCCAACGTCCATGTTGCCAAGAACCATTGGACCAATCGGAATCGGCGGAACCTTCCAGAGATGAAGCAGCCAGTGCGTCGACCAAATCGATGGGACGAAGACTCCGAGGAATTTTCCGAATGCGACCCCAACCGCGGCGACCGTCCCAGTCTGAATAACCAGGAACAGAGTCCAACCGTATAGGAATCCCCAGAGCGGACCAAGCGCTTCGCGCAGGTAAACATACTGGCCACCGGCACGCGGCATCATCGCCGCCAGTTCGCCATAGCTGAGCGCAGCTACAATCGTCATGAATCCGGCGACGGCCCAGGCACCGATCAGCAAGGCTGGCGAACCAACTTCGCGACCGATCTCGGCCGACACAATGAAGATGCCGGAGCCGATCATCGACCCAATCACCAGCATGGTGGCGCTGGTCAGGCCCAGTCCCTGGACCAGTTCCTTATCCTGGTGGCTATGGATTTCCCAATCGCTGCCTGTGGATGGCTGCGTCGTTGTTGGTGTACTCAGGGCTCCTCCTGTGCGATCAGATCACGCCCGTCTACAGAACGGCAAAGGCACAGCCTCAGCCGTGCCATACAAGCATCCTACGAAATCGGGCTTTAACCCCTATGGCAGGCCTGATCTTGGTCACCCGACTTTACCCTAAGATGCGGAAAAATTCCTCTGCTGATTTCCGGGGATCCCGCAGCAGATCAGATATCACGGCCACCGAATCGGCCCCAGCCTCAATGACAGATGCCGCATTTGCCAGGGTAATGCCTCCGATGGCAACCAGCGGCTTTCGTGTCAAAGCTCGCGCCCGCCGCACTCCTTCAAGCCCAACCACCGGATCCGGCTTCTCTTTACTTGATGTGGTAAACACTGGGCCAATGGCCAGATAATCGGCCGAAGTCAGATCAGCCTCGCGCAACTGTTCAGGATTGTGCGTCGAAACGCCAAGCCACCGGTCCGGCCCAATCATGGCCCGCACCGATTCAGGCAAGAGATCGTCCTGTCCGACGTGCACGCCATCGAACTCCGCAGCAAGGCACAGGTCGGCACGGTCATTCATGATGAGCCGAACGGAACTCTCAATCCGAGCGGACCCGTCAGAATTTGGGTGCCCCACTTCTTCCTGATTTTGGGAGAAGTGGGGATTTTGATCTCGCGTGCTGAGGACTCTCTTCAGTTCCCGCGCCTGTTCCAACATCACACGCGCGTTCCCCGACTTGTTCCGATACTGGAAAAGCGTGCAGCCAGCGGCTACGAGTTCCTTCGCAACGGCAAGCATCGCTTCAGAATCCGGCAAGAAGCCGGCATCGAGAATCGCGTACAGCCGCGGAAGTGAAACCATGCGCTGCTTAATATATCTGGTTTATCGCGACAGCTCACAAATCCAATTCACTTCCCAGGTCTTGCCGCCATCCGGCGAGAAGGACTGCTCCATGCGAGCCGACTTCGGAGAAATGTTGAGCCAGAGGTAGCGCACCAGAATGGCGCGACCTTTGTACGGCTCCTGGTCAAAAAACTCGCCGCGATTGCCGGTGAAGCCGCCAACGACAGGAGGCAGGTCAATCGTCCCCTTATCGAGGTTGACGAGATAGATGCTCCACTGCCGCGTCTCGGGGTTATACAGCCGCAGCGTCTGCGCCTTGATGTGGAGCTTCTTATCGGTGCTGGTGACTTCGAACTGTTCGAAGTTTGCATTGCTGTCGAGGAGTTTGTGGTGGTTCGAAATGCCATCGTACTCGACCCAAACATTGGAGTTGTTCAGGCGGTCGGGAAGTCGGCGGACGTGAGCCGTCCAATCGCCGATTAGGAAATCAAAATCGTGCGACCCATCGCGCTGCGGCAGGTTTGCAGGATTGTCGCTGGTTTGGCTGTGAAGTGGGACAGCAAGCGCTACGCCGAGGAGGAGTAATGCAAACAGCGCGAGGCTGCAGGATTTCATAGCATTTCATCCTTTCAGGATGATCAGATGCGCAGGAAACGGTTTCGTTAGCAAAGGGAGCCCAGAGCACACCGTCCCACCGGACCATCGACGTGGAGGGCGCCTGAGAGCGAATTGGGTCAATGGCGCGGGAACATCCATCCCAATTGCAAGCGGGAGTGAAGCCAAAAAATAGAACCAATCGTTCCGATCGGCCACTACTTCCCGTTCTTCCCCAGAAATCTCTCGATGAATCCCGTGTCAAACTTCCCCGCCCGGAAATCCGGATCGGCCAGAATCTTGCGGTGCAGCGGGATCGTCGTGTATATGCCCTCGACGATAAACATCTCCAGCGCGCGTGCCATGCGCGAAATTGCTTCGTCGCGGTCCTTGGCGCGGACGATGAGTTTGGCGATCAGCGAATCGTAATATGGCGGAATCACGCCCTCGGCATAGGCGGCCGTATCGACGCGCACGCCTGTCCCGCCCGGCGGATGAAATGCCGTGATCTTGCCCGCCGACGGCGTGAACTTCTCCGGATGCTCCGCGTTGATGCGGCACTCAATCGAGTGTCCACGATGCACGATCGGCCCGTGCAGCACATCCGCCATCTTTGCGCCCGCCGCAATCATGATCTGGCTCTTGACCAAATCGACGTCCGTCACCATCTCGGTCACCGGATGCTCCACCTGAATGCGCGTGTTCATCTCGATGAAGTGCAGCTTGCGGTCCTGATCCATCAGGAATTCAATCGTTCCCGCATTCCAGTACCCGATCGCCGCCAGCGACTTGCACAAGACTTCACCGATCTGCTGGCGTAATTCCGGCGTCACCTGCGTCGAAGGCGACTCCTCCAGAAGCTTCTGGTGCCTTCTTTGGATCGAGCACTCACGCTCGCCCAAACTCACGACGCTGCCATGCTCGTCGGCCAGCACCTGAAACTCAATGTGTCGTGGATGCTCTACATATTTCTCCATGTAGAGATCGCCATTGCCAAACGCTCCCGCGGCTTCGGCCTGCGCCGCCTTATACAGCCCTGGCAATTCTTCTTCATTGCGGACGATACGCATTCCGCGGCCACCGCCTCCGGCAGAGGCCTTCACGATGACGGGAAATCCAACCTGCTTCGCCCACTCCAGAGCCTCGCCTTCGTTAGCGACGATTCCATCGGAGCCCGGCAGAATCGGCACGCCAGCCCTCTTCATCGCCGCGCGGGCCTTTTCCTTTTCACCCATCAGCCGCGTCACTTCCGGCCGCGGCCCGATGAATTTGATCCCGCTCATTTCGCAGACTTCGGCGAAGTTCGCGTTCTCGGCCAGCAAACCATATCCCGGATGTACGGCCTCGACATTCGCAATCTCAGCCGCGCTAATCACCGCCGGAATGTTGAGATAGCTGTGCGCCAGCTGCGGAGGGCCGATGCAGATGGCCTCGTCGGCGAAACGAACATGCAGCGAGTTGCGGTCGGCCTCGCTGTAAATAGCAACGGTGCGGACTCCGAGTTCCTTGCACGCGCAAATCACGCGCAGCGCAATCTCTCCGCGATTGGCAATCAGAATCTTCTTAAACATGAATTCAGCTTTCAGGCTCTCATAAAAAATTGTTGATTGTTGATTGATGATTGTTGAATGAAATCTGGGCTGATACGGATTTTCATTCGGCAATCAAAAATCAACAATCAACAATTTCTACGACGCGTGATCCAGATTCCGGATGCTGGACCAATCAGTAAGAGTGCACGCCAGGTGCTTCAACTTCACTTCTTCGGCCGGATTACAAACAATTCCTGGCCATACTCGATTGGCTGGCCATTGGTTGCAAGCTTCTTTACGATCTCCCCGGCAGCGTCCGATTCGATCTCGTTCAGCAACTTCATCGCCTCAACAATGCAAAGGACCTGTCCCACTTCCACTGTGTCCCCGACCTTAACGAACGGAGGCGCTCCCGGGGATGGGGCTTCGTAGAAAGTCCCAACGATCGGCGACTTGACGGGTTGCAGTCCTTCTTCCGGAGCCGGAGCAGCAGGGACGGGAGGAGCGGCTGCGGAACTCGCCGGAGGCGGCGCTGCACTCGCAGGCGCTGGACTCGGCGCTGGCGGCACCGCATAGTATCGCGGTTCCGCGTGCGAATGCACGATCGTATGCTCGCCGGCCCGCCTGATCTTGACCTTGACGTCGCCACGCTCGAGTTCGAACTCGGCGATATCCTTCTCGATTAAGAACTCGATTAGCTCTTTCAGCTCTTTTTGATTCATTCGTGTATGGTGGTGGGACCGTTTCTCTATCCCTGTCGCACCCGAAGGGCGCGACTACAAGCCGGGTGTGGATCCTTTCCCGGCTGACGTTCACTGGCTGAAGCCATGAAGACTAGACTGCTAAAAATGCCTTACTCGTCGGAGTCAGCACTTCACCCCCTCCGGCGGTGACTACTATCATGTCCTCGATCCTCACGCCCCATTTGCCGGGGAAGTATACCCCGGGCTCGATCGTGATGACCATCCCTGGCTGCAGGACTTCTTTTTGCCCGTCTGCCACGCGCGGGCTTTCGTGAATCTCAAGCCCTACACCGTGCCCGGTGGAATGAGTAAAGTACCGTCCTAACCCGGCTTTCCGCAATACCTTACGGGCCGCAGCGTCGACATCGCCGACCGCAATTCCCGGCCGCACTGCATCAATCGCGGCCTGTTGCGCCTCTCGCACTGCTTCATAAACCTTGCGAGCAGCGTCAGATACAGTGCCTACCCACACGGTGCGCGTCTGATCCGAACAATAACCTGAGAGTATAACACCGAAGTCACAGACCACGAACGCGCTCTGGGAGATGGCGGTCGCGGAGGCGCGCCCGTGGGGTAAAGCGGATCTGGGTCCAGAGGCAATGATCGTTTCGAACGACATGGCCTCAGCGCCACCCCGCCGGGCTGCCAGTTCCATCTCGGCGGCGACATCAACTTCCTTCATCCCCGGACGGAGAACCTCCAGCGCCCGGTCATAGATTTTGGCACCCAACTGCACCGCAGAGCGGATGAGTCCGATCTCCTCTTCGTCCTTGACCATGCGAAACCGTTCCACCATAGGCGGAGCATCTTTCAGCCGGACACCAGGAGGGCGGAACTGCGCCAGACGCTTCTTGTCGGCGATCGTAAAGTGCTCGGACTCCAGGCCGATGGTCCGGGTACGAGCGCGCTTGCGCCTCTGGACCAGAAATTCCCCAACAGCTGCCAGCGGCGCCTTGCGGGCAATCACCACTTTCGCGCCCTTCACCTCTTCGTGGGCCTGGGTGTCATAGCGCACGTCGGTGAAAAAGACGCTGCCCGTCTCCTCCACCAGCAAAAGGCCGGTGCTGCCGGTAAAGCCACACAGGTAACGGATGTTCGGGAGATGGCTGACAAGCAACCCATCGAACCGGGTCGTGGCAAGATGATCCCGGAGCTTCTGCTGCCGCGCCTGGAAGTTCATTGAAGGTGAGTTTATCAGGGACCGAAGCTACGAGCGATGAGCCCCGAGTTGGAAGCACAAGGGTTTAGGCTCGGGCTCGGGCTCGGGGCTCCTACCTCGCTCCAAACGCAAAACCGCCGGCCTGACAGGTTCTTCAGGCCGGCGGTTTAATTTTCTCAATCTCGCTGCAACTTCAGACTATGTCTGGATGATGCGCGGCGTGATGAAGAAGATCAGTTCCTGGTTCTGCGTGTTGACCTGCGTGTGCTTGAACAGGTTGCCCAAGAATGGAAGGCTGCCCAACAGCGGAACCTGCGAGACGTTGATCGAGTTCTGCGTCTGGATGACGCCGCCGATCACCACCGTGCCGCCGTCGGTCACCAGTACCTGCGTGGTTGCCTGCTGCGTAATCAGTTCGGGGTTGCCCTGCACTTCCTGACCGAAGTTCGGCGTGGTGTTTTCCACGTCGATGTTCAGGAAGATGGTGTTTTCCGAAGTGATCTGCGGAGTCACCGTCAAGCGCAGGAACGCGTCGACGTAGGTCACGGTCGGAGGACCTCCCAACTGCGCCTGCGTCACGATCGGTACCCGCACGCCCTGTTTCACCAGAGCCTGGATATTATTCTGCGTGACCACTCGCGGACGCGAGAGAACCTTCAGCAAGCCGCGCGACTCAGCCAGCGAAAGCTGGAAGTCGAGCCGTATGGTGTTGCTGGCGTTCAGGAACGTCAAACCGCTCGAAGGCTGCGTGACGCCCAGGTTCGAGAACAAGGGAATCGTGTTGCCAGTGCCGGATCCAGTCGCCGGGGTCGTAATGTAGCCCGGTGTCAATCCGCTCACGTTGGTGTTGGTCACACCGGCTGTTGAGTTGCCGCCGACGGCGCTGGTCCCATTGCCCCAGCCGAAGCCCATCTGCGTGCCGATGTCGCGGCCGAATTGCCGGGTCGCGGCAACGACGCGCGCTTCGATTTCGACTTCCTGCGTCTTGCGATCGAGTTGTGTAATAAGGCGATCCACGATTGGGATCACCTTCGGAATGTCGTTGATGATCACGGCGTTGGTGCGATCGTCGGAGACCACGTCACCACGCTGCGAGAGGAACTTCTTCACGGTGACGATGACGTCCTTGGCCTTGGCATAGCTCAGGAAGCGCGTCACTGAAACTTTTTCCACAGCCAGTGCTTCGGACTCGATCTGGGCGCGGCGGGCATCGGCTTCCTTCTTCAAGGTCTCGACCGTGGCGATGCGCAGGACGTTGCCCTCCAACTCGCGCGCCAGGTCGTTGTTCTTCAGCACGATGTCCAGTGCCTGATCCCACGGCACGTCATCGAGCACGATCGTCAGCGTGCCGTGCACGTTAGGATCGAGCACAACGTTCAGTCCGCTGATTTCGTGGATCAGGCGGAAGAAGTCTTTGAGGTCGACGTCTTTCAGGTTCACCGAGATCGGCTCGCCCGTGTAGCGCGGTCCGGCTGCGGCTCCCTGCTGACCCATCTGCGACTTCTGCTCCGCGGCCAGGTTCACGGCGGGCGTGATGCCCGTCGAGCTCTGTGCCGGGGTGGTGGCGCTCTGCGCCTGAGGAGTCGCGTGCATGCTTACGGGAAGCAGTTCAACGGCTGTCTTGTCCGAGAAGCGAGCGGCGGCTTCTTGCGCGCGTGCCGTCGGTTCGTCAGTCGCAGCGTCGGTCTTTGCTTCGTTCTTCGCCTGGTAAGAAGGCTCGACGAATACAAAGTCGCTCGGGGTCGACGAATTCTCGGCGGTCGGCTTGGCCGCGGGCTTGGTGTCAGCCTTGGGCAGCGAGCGGGCGTCGATCACGCGCGGCGAGAATGGGGACATCGGCTTGGTCGCCGGCGCCGTCGCATCTGCCGTCACGGTCTTCGACTCGGTCACGCTCTGGGCAACCGTATTGGCATGCAGCGTCAACACCAGCTTGCCCTCTGGCCCCGGAGTCAATTCGTAGGCGCAGGCTTTCTCGAGGTCAACGACCACACGCGTCGTCGGATGCGACTTGCCATCCTCACCGATGCGCACGTCCTTGACGCCGGCCGCGCTCACTGCGATCTTGGTCTGCCCAGTCGCCATTACAGTCTCGGGCAGATCGACCACCACGCGAGCGGGTGAGTCCAGCGTGCTGAGCTTCGGCGTCACTGCGCCGCTAGCTTTCATCTCGACCCGGATCGTGTCCGTGTCGCGGATTACGTTGACTCGATCGAGCTGGCTGGGCGTCTGGGCGGCCGCAGCCACCACCACCATCAGCAGCAACGATACGAACATGGTCACTTGTTGCTTTCGCATTTCGCCTCTCCCCACCCGCGGGCCTGGCCCGCGTGTCCTTCTTCCAACGTGAAATTCAGCTCTTACAGAAAAACTCTTCTTACACTGCCGGAGTAAAGATTCTCTTTACCACTTCGTGCGTTGACGTCTTGCCCAGCCGGTCCAGCACGGTCTCCTCGAAAACAACTGAATCGCCCGTGATCTTCACCACGTATCCGTTGAAAACTGGGTCGTTTTCCCGCAGGAAGTAAGCTTTGCCAATGTTGTTGGTGACGACTGCGATGAAGCCATTGTCAGATTTCACCACGCCGCGCAGGTTGATTCCGTTGATCTCCAGGCACTTCTTGCCTGTCGAACACCCTGAACCCGCCTGCTGCACCACTGGGCTGAAGAACGGATCGCGCTTCCCGTTCATGGCCCACTTCTTGTCGTCGGCCTTGGGCTTCGCCGGCTCGCCCGCCTTGGCAACAGGCACCAGCGCAACCGGAGCAGCCGCAACCGTCATAGCCTTAGCTGGAGCCGTCTTGGCTTCCTTGGTCTCGGTCTTAGGAGCACCAGCCTTGGGTGCAGCCGCTTTCGCGTCTGCAACCTTTGGAGCAGGAGTCGCTTTAGTCGTAGTCACGGTGGCCATTGCAGTCTTCGCCGTCGAAACGGGGACTGCTTTTGCCGGCGCCGGAGCGCTCTTCGCCGTAACTGGGGCTGCGGTCGGAGATCCACCCTGCGTATGCAGGATCAGTGCAAACTTGCCCGCCGGTCCCGACGATACGTCATAGGACAGTGCCTTTTCGAGATCCACCACAATGCTGGTAGTCGGCGGATTCTTGCCGTCCATGCCGATGCGAACGCCCTTGACCCCGCCGCTGCCTACCGGAATCTTGTTCTGCGAGGTGGCAATTACTGTTTCAGGCAGCTCGACCAGCACGCGCGCCGGAGAACTCAGCTTGCTCACCCGCGGCGTGACCGCGCTGCTCGAGCTGATCTCGATCTGGATATCGTTGCTGCCCGGCACTACGTTCACATGCTGCAGCTGATTATTCTGCTCGGAAGCGCTCTGCTGCTTTGCAGCGGGAGCCGCAGCCTTCGCGGAAGGTTTCGCTGCCGGAGCCGGATCCACCGAAATCGCCGCCGATCCGGGGATCACCGCCGGCTTGACGGCCGGGGCCGGAGCGCCTGGCGCGGGCTTCGCTGGTGCTGCCGAAACTCCGGCCGCACCCACTGCCGCGTTGCTATCGTTGGCCTGCTTCTGCTGCAGCGACTTCGCTACGCTGCGCGCGTTGTCGATGGCGTCCGGGTTTTGTCCCGCGGCCAGTACAGCCGCCGGCCCGCTCACCATCATTGCCATTGCCAGAATGCCTGTCGTCAGCTTCATAGCCATCCCTATTTCGCCGCCGTCGTCGCCGGTTTTGCCCCGGCGGCGGCTGCAGGAGGTTGCAGATCACGACTGAAATACGTCGTTGCCGTAAAAGTTGCGATTACACTCTCGTTGGGCGCGTACGAATAGGTACGCTTCGCCTTTGCGCCGCTCGGATTCTTCGTGGTCGACACCAGCAGGTTGCCCACGTTGACGATGCGCTCCAGCTTGCTCACCCGGTCGAAGAAATTGAGGGTCGAGTAGTAGGGCCCGTCCAGTTCCATCTCAAACGGAACTTCCGTGTAGTACTGCTGCGGCTTCACGTCTTTGGCCGTGTAGCGCCGCAGTTCGACGCCCGCCTTCTGGGCTTCGCCGTCCATCATGGTGATGAAGCCGTCGATCTGTTTCTCGTCGGGCACGATGCGCTGCTCGATTTCCAGCTGCTGTTTGAGCTCGGCCAGCTGCTGCTCAATCTGCTTCAGCTTCGGCCGGTACGACTCAAGCTCATTGTTTTCCCGGATCTTGTCTTCCAGGGCATGCTGTGCGGCCGCGTTCTTCTCGCTCTGCGTCTTGAACACGGTGTAGTACAGACCCGCCGACACAACTGCTCCGCCGACAATCACCACGGCCCACTGCTTGATGCCTGACAGTTCGCTAAAGTTCGCCATAGGTCCGCCTCTACGACTTTCCCTTCTCGCAGGTCAGGGTGAACTGAAACGCCTGCATTTCTTTGATCTGCTCGTCCTGAAAGGTCTCTTTGATCTCGACGTTCTTGAAGAATCCGGTCTTCTGCAGGTTGGCGATCAGGTTGGCCACGGCATCAGCGCTCAGCGCGGTGCCTTCCAGGTTCACGTTCGCCCCCTGGTCGTCCAGCCGGCTCAGCCATACGGCCTCGGTGTTGTTGATGGTTTCGCCCATCATCGCCATCAGGTTGACCGGACCCGTCTGCCCGTCCTGCAACTTCTTGATCACGTCAACGCGCCGCTGATAGTTGCTGGCTTGCGTCTCGCGTTCCAGAAAGCGGGCCTTCACATCGGCCAGTTCGTGATTCTTCAGTTGGGCCACTTTCATCTTGGCGTCAATTGCCTTGCCGAGATTGTCCAAGTGATACCAGTACATTAAGTTTCCCAAGCCGACGATCACCATAATCACCAGGATCTTCAGTTTGGGAGACCCCATGTCTCCCATTTCCATCGTAGGCATGACCGGGCTGCTGCCACCGCGTTTGCCCTTGCCTTTAGAGTTTTCGAGAAGGTTGATTTTGATCATAGGGATTCAAAGCTCCTCAGGGCCAAGCCCACTGCCACTGCCATCTGCCCGGGATTCTTTTCCACCAGTTCCGCCCCGAATCCTTCCGCCGGCGGAGTGACCCGCTGGAAAGGATTCAACAGCTCAACCGGCATCGAGAATTCCTGCCGCAACGCTTCCATCAGGCCCGGCACTTTCGAAGAACCGCCTGCCAGGTAGATCTTCTCGATATGCTCGCCTGCCGCGCTGGCGCGGAAGAAGTCGAACGTCTTCTGAATTTCCAGCACGATGATTTCGGTCACTTGCTGCAAGATCGGCTGCTTCGCGTCTTCGCTCACCGTGCCGACCTTGTTGCCCAGCTTCAGCGACTCGGCATCCTCAAAGCTCAGATCGAGTTCTTTCTGCAGAGAATCGGTGTACTGGTGCCCGCCTACGCTGACGTCGCGCGGGAACAACGGCGTCGTACCCTTGACGATGTTGATGTTCATCACGCTGGCGCCGAGGTTCAACAGCGCCACCACCTGTCCCGGCGCCGGCTGGTAGTTGTACTCGTAGCAGTTCTGCAGAGCCAACGCGTCAATGTCGACGATAGCCGGGGTGCGGCCTGCCATCGAGAGTACGTTGGTGTAGTTCAAAATCTTGTCCTTCTTGACCGCGACCAGAAGGACGTCCATCTGCGGGCTGCCCACTTCGTCAGAAAGAATCTGGTAGTCCAGGCTCACGTCGGCGAGATCGAAGGGAATGTGCTGCGCCGCCTCTTTCTCGATCGTCTCGGCTAGTTCCTGGTCGCTCATCGAGGGCAGCGAGATCTTCTTCACGATCACCGAGTGACCGCTCACCGCGGTGGCCACGGCCTTGGTCTTGATCAGGTTGTCGGCGAACAGCTTCGAAATCGCGCTCGATACCGTGCCCGAGTCCACGATCATGGAGTCGACGACGATGTCGGATGACAGCGGTTCCAGTCCGAGGTGCGCGACTTCAATCTGCCCACCCTTCTTCTTCAGCTCGACAGCCTTGATGCTCGAAGAGCCCACATCCAGACCAACAATCGATTTCGATCCGATTCCAAACATGTGCCCACCTTTGTGTGTGGCGCGGGCGTTCAGGCCCGCGACGTTTTGCCTAAAGTTTGCCCGCAGCCTGCGAAGCCGCCTTCGGCTTCCGCTTTGCCTGCGGTTCCATCTCGCTCGACTTCTCTTCCATCCACTGATCCAGCCGCGACTTCTTGAAGCGCCAGCGATTGCCTAGCTTGAACGCGGGAATCTTTTGTTCGCCAACGTACTTGTACAGAGTGTCCGGACTCACGCCCAGATATTGCGACGCCTGGCGAATGTTCATCACTTCTCGCGAGTCGGCCATAGTCCCTTTGCTCTCCCTGCCAACCTCTCCCTCCCGCTCGATCTCTCGGCCCCGCGGGATTCCTTTGGGAGACTTCCCTGCCCTGTCTATCGGCTCAGAGGCATTTCGTGTCCCGAGCATATATCAGCCCCGAAAAGCCTCGGCTCGGAGCGAATTTCCGCGTTTTGCCGCGTTTTTTGCCTGTTTCCTGGATTGCCTTCAGATACCCTCAGAACGGGATATCTATATATTGTGGGTCTATATTGAAGAAACGCTATATGTAGTAGACAAGGCTGAGGACATGTCCGGTACTCTCGATGCCGGTAACTGAAGTACTAGGCACGGTACGTTGGTACTATGTCGCTAGCCCAAACTGTTGTTTCCGCAGCTCTTTCCCGCGCACCGGACGTCGCGCTCTTGGCACTCCGCACCAACATTTCCTGCTGCTAATCTATGGATTCCACCCGGAGGAATGGTTTGCGCTATCTCGATCGTTTCCAACCTCTCGCTCTTTTCGTCATGCGCCTGTCCCTGGGCATCATCATGACCGCTCACGGCTACCAGAATGTCTTTCGCCATCTGCACGATCACGTGCATCTCGTCGCCGGTCTCGGCATGCCAGCCTGGCTGGGTTATGTCTCATCCTTTGCTGAGTTGCTTGGCGGATTGCTGGTTCTGGTCGGATTCTTCACCCGGCCTGCCGCCTTCGCCATCTGCATCGACATGATCGTCGCGATCGGCAAAGTGCACTGGCACAACGGACTCATGGGCGACCATGGATACGAATTCCCTCTCGCCCTCGCTACCCTGGCTTTTGCGTTGGTCTTTTTCGGCGCGGGCCCGATTGCCATCGACCATGTCCTACGCGGTGGTGGCACACCCAGCCGTTAACCCGCGCCTGTTGCCGCCTCCGGAGCACCCGAGCGCATGAAACTTTTTTCATCGTTCAGGGTTGGAACGCGTAGTCAATTCATCCCAGCAGGCCAGCCCCGCGGAAGCTCCTCTTCCTTTTTTGAGCTAGCGCGATTTGAATGTTCTTCGGGCTAGCAATTAAGATGAATGCTTGGGCTACATCCTTGCATCCAAACGGTTTGGCGGTGGCATCTTAATCGCCAGTACCGACCAATACAGGAGGTTCTCTTGAGAAAGTTCGCCTTCTTTGCCACGCTCTTTGCCGTATTTGCCTTCGCCACCGTCGCCTCGGCCCAGCAGGGCGACGCGATGTTCGGTTTCGGAACGCTCATGTCGTCGGGCTCCTGTAACAACAGCACAGGCCTTTGCCCGCAAAAAGGAGGCCTGTACCCCAACATCGGTGCGGACGTTATCTTCCACAAGCGCGTGGGTATCGCATTTGACGTAGCTTGGCGCGCAAGCCAAGGCAACTATGCTGGCATCGGACTGCCCTATCGCCCGATCCTTTACGATTTCAATGGTGTCTATCAGCCCCGGCTTAGCAAAAAGGTGGGAGCGGACTTATTCGGCGGAATCGGTTGGCAGAGCACCCGCTTCTACTCCGCCAACTACACCTGCACCTACTTCAGTTGCACGAATTACGCCAGCTCGAACCATTTCCTGATCGATGCAGGCGCCGGCCTCCGCTACTACTTTTGGGGACACGTATTTATACGTCCCGAAGTCCGTTACTATTACATTCACAACAACACCGTCGACTTTACATCCAACAGCGTTTTCCGCGCCGGGGGCTCGATCGGCTACACTATCGGGCCGGAGTAGAAATACTCTGACCATCGCATTCGACTCTGTGCCTCTCTGTGCCTCTGTGGACAAAAGCAAATTCACCACAGAGGTCACAGAGGCAGATCAGATGAACAATCTCGCTCACAGGGGGCAGGGTTGAGAAAGTTTCGTTCGCTCAAGTTCGTTCTCACTTTCTTATTTTTCGCCAGTTTCGCACTCGCTCAGGAACCTCAGGTGGACTTTGCCGGCGGAGGAAACACTCTCTGGTCGCCGAAAAACACCACGGCCTCCGAGGCCTTCTTGCCTCCCGCGGAAAAAGGTGGGCTCTACCCCAGTCTCAGCTTTCAATACCTCAACCAGAAAGATCGCGGCTTCAACATTGAGGGCGCCTTCCGCTACCACGAAGGCCTCTACAACAACTTCCAGTTCTACCGCCCCATCCTGATCGATGTGAATGGAGTCTATTCCCGGCGGCTCAGGCCCAAGACTCACGGCGACATCATGGCCGGACCCGGCATTCAGTCATTGCTCTTTTACGGCCAACGGGGCTGTGGCCTTAGCGCCGGAGGCTGTGTCGCCAACCTCAACAGCACTCATTTTCTGTTTCATGCCGGATTCGGCATCCGCTACTATGCGTGGCGTAACGTCTTTGTGCGCCCCGAAGCGCACTACTACTTCATCGTCAACAATCACGAATTCCACTCCGACAACGTCTTCCGCATTGGAGCTTCTGTCGGATACACATTCGGCCACCACTAGGATCTTTCGGCATTCGCGTTTCTCCAAAAATAAGGCAGCGTCTTGGGACGCTGCCTTTGTTTAATCCCGCTCGCGAAATTGATCCTACCGCATTGACAAGCAGACTTCCGCTTCGTGAATGGACTGATTCAAGTGCTCCAGCGATTTCGAGCGGTGTCCATCAAAATCATGCTCGGCGATTTCCAGTTCATGCTTGGCGGCGCGCATATGCTCTAACGCTTCGTCGATATGCGGATGCCGATCCGGAGTCGCTACCGGCGCCGGAACTGCCGGCACTGCGGCTACTGCGGGCGTCGGGGCTGCCGGAGCTTTCGGCCCGGCTGCTGCCGCCGCGAATGCCAGCGTGAAGAGAACTGTTGCCATGATCACCAGAGTCATGAACGCGACCTTCTTCATACTTCCTCCTCGTCCGAATTGCGGCTCGGACGCAACCGGTTATTTTCTGAATGCCACGGATACGCTCCACCCCAGGTTTGGAAGATCCCACACCGCGACATGGGCCAAGTATATCCGCTGGTTTCTAACCCCGAGAATTTCAAAGAGTTACTCTGAAGATGCGGATTTGCGCATAGTCCGTTTGCGCCACCATACCAGAGCGACACCCAGCACCACGCAGATCGCCACTGCCAGATCAAACCGCTTCAGGATGCGCTCAAGATGCTCCCAGTGTCGTCCAAACAGATATCCGCTACCCGAAATCACAATCACCCAGACCGCCGCGCCAAGAAAGTTGAACAGGAGGAACTTTTTCCAGGGCATCCGCAGAACACCAGCCATGGGTCCGGCAATGATCCTCATGCCGAATACGAACCGGGCAAAGAAGATTGTCGCCGCACCGTAGCGCGCGAACAGGCTCTCGCCGCGCTGTAGCGTCGCCTTTTGAATGCGGAAGACGTCCTGATAGCGGTCCAGCAGGCGTCGCCCACCATAGTAGCCGGCGGTGAAGCCCAGATTGTCTCCGACCGTGGCGGCAATCGTGGCGACTGCGATAATCCACGAAAGTTGAAGCTCGTGCTGCGAATAGGCCAGGAAACTGGCCAGCAGAAGAATCGTCTCGCCCGGAACCGGTATGCCGGTATTTTCCAGCAACAATGCCGCACCCACGGCCCAATATCCGTAGTGCACCACGGCATCCCGCAGGAAGTCGAGAATCGATTGGGTCATGAAGTTGAAAAGCCAGCGATCAGGAGTTAGGGCTCAGGGATCAGGCGGAGCCATGATTGCGTTGCATGTAAGAGACTCGATTGGTGCTGCATTTCCTTACCCCTGGCCCCTGAACCCTAGCCCCTAATCCCTGATCCCTGGTTTTAAGAACTGAATCAGCGCCCGATTGAATTCCTCCGGACACTCCTCGTAAGGAAGATGCCCGACTCCGGGAAACACGACTTGCTCAGCATTCGGAAAGTACTGCGCCAGCGGCTTCATCGACGAAAAGTAGACCGCTGGGTCTTTGTCCCCCCACATCAGAAGCGTAGGGATCGCGGAGAGTTTCGGCAACAACGCCTCCAACTCGCGGAGGTCGGCGCCCCAAGTGCTCACGATGCTGATCGCGTGATCAAACAATCCTGGGATCGCCAGAGGAGCCTTGTACCCCTCCAGGCTGTCGGACGGAATCCGGCGACGGTCGCCGAACATCCGGCCGTGCCAGTACGGATACAAGGAGGGGACGCGCTGCAGCACCGCCCCAACGATGACGGATCCAAACCTTGAACCGGCAAACGCCGCCAGCCAGCGGCCGTGCCCCGAATATGGATTCACTGGAGCTACCAGGACCAGGCTTCGCACCTGTAGCTTGCGAGTCCCCGCGCAATCTGCAGCCGCGCACATCGCCACCGCGCCCCCTCGCGAAGTGCCCAGCAAATCAAACGACGACAGCCCCAGCCTTTCGGCAAAACTGAGAACGCGGAGCGCCGTCGCCCGCATCGACTGGTCGATCTTCGGCCGGTCCGAGAATCCCGCACCTAGCATGTCTGGAGCGTACACAGTCCGGTACGGGGCGAGAGCGGGTATCGTGTAGCGCCAGGAAAATGAGTAGCCCAGCAACCCGTGCAGCAAAATCAGCGGTGGTCCCGACCCTGCCCTCAGGTAGCGCATCCCTGCGCCACCGAAATCCATGCGGCATTCCTCAATGCCTTCGCCGAGCGCGGGAATCGCCAACTCTAGGGAATCACTCATTGCCGGATCGACCCCGCCAAATTCTTCCTACGGCAGGACAACTCTTTCTCTACCCCCGCATTCTATGTAAATGAAACAACGCCTCTGTCGCTTCACTTTCGGGGAGCTTCGGCTCCCCACTTTTTTTCGTCCTCAGCGTTGTCATCCCGAGTCGGCTTGTCTTCTAGCCGAAGGGATCTAGGCGAAGCATTGCGCCTTTTGCGACGCAATAATCACGCATTCGGCTCGCTTCCCTGTTGGTACTCTATTCTGCTGATTTACGCTGCCTTCTTCCTTCCCTTCCCCAGCAACTTCTTCAGCACTCGAATCCCTTTGTCGATATGCTTCTCTTCCATCAAGAATGGAGGCAGGAACCGCACCACCGTGTCCTGTGTACTGTTGAACAGGACGCCCTCAGCCAGCGCCGCATCCACAATTGGACGCGCGGGGACCTCCAACTGAATCGCCTGAATGAACCCTCGCCCACGCACCCCAACCGCGGCCGCACGCTTCTCCACAACTTCCTTCAGTTGCTGCTGCAGGTACGCTCCCACCTTGTTGACGTTCTCCAGCAACTTCTCTTCCTCGAGAATCGCAAGATACTCCAGCGCCACGCGGCAGGCCAGCGGCCCGCCGCCGAAGGTCGTTCCATGTTGGCCGAACGAGATGGCCGTTGCGAATTCTTCCTTCGCGAGAAATGCTCCCAGCGGCAGTCCGGCGGCTATCGGTTTCGCGATTGCCACGATGTCCGGCGTCACTCCGAACGTCTGAAACGCAAAGACCGTTCCCGTGCGTCCCAGACCGCACTGAATCTCATCGAAGATCAGCGCCGCTTTGTGCCGATCCGCCAAAGCGCGGCATTCTTGCAAAAATTCCACCGAGCATTCGTGAATTCCTCCTTCGCCAAAAATCGGCTCCAATACGATGGCGCAGGTATTGTCGTTCACCGCATTGCGCAAGCTCTCAATGTCGTTCTGCTTTACAAACGTGACCTCTTCCAGCAGAGGCTCGAATCCCTTGCGGTGTTTTTCCTGCCCGGTGAGCGAAAGCGCCCCAAACGTGCGCCCGTGATACGACCCATCGAGCCCGACAAGTTTGCTTTTGGCCTCGCCGCCCGCGCGATGCCCCGCCAGGCGTGCCAGCTTGATCGATCCCTCGATCGCCTCGGTCCCGCTGTTCGAGAAAAAGGCGCGATTCAAGCCAGCGAGTGTGCACAACTTCTCGGCCAGCGGCCCCTGATACTCGTGGTAATAGAGATTCGACACGTGTAAGAGCTTCGCCGCCTGCTCCCGAATCGTCTTCACAATTCGGGGATGCGCGTGCCCCAACGCATTCACTCCCAGGCCTGACACAAAATCCAGGTAGCGCTTCCCTTCGATATCGAAGAGAAATACACCCTTCCCACGTTGCAGCACGACTGGATATCGGTTATAGGTCTGCAGTAAAAACTGCTTCTCACGTTCTGCGATCTGTTCAAAGGTATTCATAGGAAGACTCGATTGTAATGGAACGAGGACACTCCGTCTGCGACGAGAGCGTGAAGAAATATCTTGACTCGGCCCTCAGTCTGCAACAGCCACCAGTTCCACTGGTTCCAAGTTTCCTTTCATGATCGCCTCGTTGACGTTCTTCATCATGAAAGGCGCTTGCTCGCCCATTAAGAGTTGCACCCCAAGTACGGGCGCCGATCCCGAAGAGGCAATCGCCGCATTTCTTCTCTCGATGAACTCGACCGCAAACGGACGCCGCCCACGCTCATGTTCGGTGCGCAGGCCCGCCGCTTCGAGCGATTGCCGATAGTCTTCCACTCGAACCACAAAGCTCGTCTGTGAACTCGCCGCCCAGGGTAGCGGGAACTTCAATGCGGCATCTCCCGTGCGCACGATGTCGAATATTGCGAACCGCGCCCCGCGTTTCAATACGCGCGCTACTTCACGAAAGACTCCCGCTTTGTCCTGAATATTCATCCCCACATGAATCATGTATGCCCCGTCGAATGTGCCTGAGGCAAATGGCATCTCGAGCGCACTGCCCTGGCGGAAGTGCGCTTTCGCATCCAGTTTCAGCTTGCGCGTGAGACTGCGAGCTACCTGCACAAACTCTTCCGACAGATCGATCCCAGTAACCTCGCATCCGCGCTCCGCAAAATAACGGGCCGGACCACCCACCCCGCAGCCTACATCCAGCAGATGCATCCCGCTCTGCAGGTGCATGAATGCAGACAGGTCTTCAATCGCGTGCCGGCCTCCAATGTGAAAGTTATCCAACAGCGACAGGTCTTCGCTGCTGACCTGCTCAGGATTCTTGCCGGCACTTCGCAGCGCCGTAAAAATCTTCTCCTCCAGCATTCCCGGCGTGTAGTGCGCCGATACCTGCCGCTCAACGCTCATGATGTCCCCCGTTCTTGAAAACCGCCCCATCCCCCTACAAAGGGGAGTCGACAGCCACGTTGCGGTCAACCGCACATTCACACAGATGAACGAGCTTCTTGAAAGACTCAGGTCCCTTTTTCGACACGCAAAAAGCCGGTTACTGTTGCGGCTCACTGCGCATCTTAACGCTGCCCTGCGTCTCAGAGGAACGTTGTTCCCATGTGGAGAGCCTTGCAATTTGTAACGATAATTACTCTATCGGCCTCTTTGTGGACTCCCGCCGCCCAAACCTCCGACGATATCGAGACTCCCAAACACAAGGCCTGGGACATGCTGCAGAACGCCGCCACGTCCAAGCACACCGTGGAACGCACCAATGGTGTTCGTGCCCTCGGATTGCTCAAGGATGATGTGCGCGCCCGCCAAATCGCGGAAGATGCTCTCGCCGATGCCCAACCGGAGGTCCGCGCTGCGGCCGCGACCGCACTCGGTCAGATGCATGCCACTCAGTCCGTCCCCAAACTGCAGCATGCTTTGTCGGATTCAAAAGTCTCGGTCGTGATGTCCGCCGCCCACTCGCTCCGCGAACTTAAAGACAGCACCGACGCTTACGCTGTCTATTTCGACCTGCTTACTGGAAACCGCAAATCAGGAGACGGCCTCATCGCGCAGCAGTTAGCCACGCTCAAAAATCCAAAGGAATTGGCCAAGATTGGTTTTTCAGAGGGAATCGGCTACGTCCCCTTTGCCGGAATCGGCTGGGACGCATGGCGCACGATGCACAAGAAAGATCCCAACCCTGCGCGCGCCGTTGCCGCGACCTATCTCGCCCATGATCCCGACCCTGCGACAGGCAAGGCCCTGGCCCACGCGACTAACGACAAAGATTGGATCGTCCGCGCAGCGGCCATCGAAGCCATCGCGCAGAGGGGCGACCCGTCGTTACTGACCACCGTTGAATCGAAGTTTTCTGACCGGAATTCGAAGGTCCGCTACAGCGCCGCGGCTGCCGTCATCCGGCTAAGCGCCGCCGAACCGAACCACACCGCGAAGGCCCGCACTGAGCCTGGTCAATGAACCCCGCGTATACAAACCAATTCTCCTCACTCGTACCGCAAGGCCGTCATCGGATCGACGCCAAGCGCTCTCCTCGCCGGAGCTGAGCAGGCCAGGGCGGCGACGATCCCAAGCAAAACAGTCACTGCCAGGAGCAACATCGGATCGCGCGAACTTCCCTCCGCCCAGCGAGCCAGCACCTTGTTGAGCACGACGGTCAGCAGCAACCCAACTACGATCCCGCTGCCGACGCTGGCCGCTGCTGATTTGAATGCGATTTTCAGCACATGTCCGGGCTGCGCGCCAAGCGCGATGCGAATGCCGAACTCGTTCGTGCGCTGAGCCACCGAATAGGACACAACGCTATAGAGCCCCACCGCAGCCAGCGCCAACGCCAGTAGTGCGAATGCGCCAAACAGCCATGCCACAAGCTGCTCCTGTTCATACTCCGGTTGGCCCGAGATCCAATGCTGCAAATCCTGCACCTGCCCATTGATCTGCTGATCCGGATCGACCGAGTTCACCTGCATCCCAATCGCGTGCAACAGTTTCAGCGGCGAGGTGTCTGAGCGAACGAGAATCTGAGTCCATACCCTCATCGACAGCGTGTAAGGAACAAATATCTCCGGAAGAATCGGATTCCTCAATCCATCGTCTCTCTTGTCGGCAATGATCCCGACAATCTGCAGCCACGAATCCGCGCCCGGCGCGGCGAGCACGTACGGCGGGGCGTCTTTCAGTTCCGGAATCTTCAAGGATCGTCCGAGCGCATCGCCATTGGGGAAGTAGAGCCGCGCCATCGTCTGGTTGATGACGGCCACGTGTGCCGCATTGTGATTCTCCGTCTCGTCCCAGATTCTTCCCTGCGCCGTACCGATACGCAGAACGGGGAAATACCCCGGACTGACGAAGTTCACGCGTACCTTTTGCTCATCGCGATGGACTTGCCCGAGAATATCCACCGCCGTGCCCCACCCGTTGGAAGGCGGCGTTGCATTGCTGGACATCCCGGTCATGGTCACGCCCGCTACCGTGGCCGCCTTGCTGTGCAACTGTTCAAAATAAGCCCGACGCGCCGCCCAGGTCGGATACGCACCGTCGTGTACCGGGATACCCACCGACATCACATTGATGGGATCGTATCCAAGCGGCGTATGCACCAGATGCAGGAATCCTTCCATCGCGGCACCGGCTCCAGCCAGCATTAGCAGGGTCAACGCGGCTTGTGCGCCGATCAGCACGCTGTGCGTCATGCGGCCTTGCACAAGACCCACTATCTTTCGTGTGCTCGACTGCATTGTCTGGCTCACTTCCTGACGTGAAAGCTGCAGCGCCGGCCACAGGCCGAACAGAATTCCCGTCAGTAGCGCGACCACGACACTGAACAACAGCACCGTGACATTGATCTGGATAGCAGCTTCGTGCGGGAAGGAATATTTCGGAAGCAGCGCGACCATGATGGCCAGCGCGCGAAACGCGAACAATACACCAAGGCCCGCTCCGGCGAACGAGATCACCAGAGACTCAGTCAGCAATTGCCGGATCACTCGCAGTCGACTGGCCCCAATCGCCGTGCGAACGGCCATCTCATGTTGGCGCGCCGTACCTCGCGCCATCAGCAAGATTGAAACGTTGCCGCATCCGATTGCCAGCAGCAGCACGACTGCGCAGAACAACAGATACAAGGTTCCGCCCAGTCTCTTCACAAAGTCTTCATTCAGCCCGATTACCTCAAATCGAAAATGATCACTGGGGAAGTGTTTCGGCGACTCCTTGGCAAATTGCTCGATCAATGGAAACAATGCGGCGTTTGCCATCTGGTGCGTCACACCCGGTTTCAGACGGAGCCCCACGTAATATCCCGTCACCGGATCGTGTTTAACCTTCAACGGAAGATAGACATCCCCGTCATCCCAGGTGAAGCGCGGAGCCGCGACGCCCACGATCGTGTAATTCTTGCGAACCAGTTGCAGGGTTTTCCCGAGCACGGTTGGGTCAGAGTTGAAGTGCCGCTGCCAGAACTTGTATCCCAACACAACCACTGGCTCTGGCTCCTGGCCGTCAATGGCATCGGAGGGTACCAATCCCCGTCCCAGCGCCGCCGGAACCCCCATAAATACGAAGCCATTGGACGACATATAAACGCCCTGCACGTCCTCCGGCAGATCGTGGCCCGTCACCGTCAGATTCCAGTCGTCCGAAATGAATGCGTCTTCCACAACCGGCGACTTCCGGATTTCCTGCCACTGTGTCCCCGTCAGCCCAAATCCTCTCTCCTGATTTGCGCTGTCCCACAGCCGCATATGCGCCATGCGGTCCGGCGCGGCGTAAGGATAAGGGTTCATGAGAATCGCATACACGACGCTGAAAACAGCCGTCGTGGCGCCGATGCCGAGTGCGAGCGAGATGATCGCTGTTAAGGAGAAACCTGGACTTCGGAACAACTGTCGCAGGCTATAGCGGAAATCCTGAAGCAGAGTCTCCATGAGTTGTCTCCTCAGAAGAAGTCGAGGTGAGCTTGCATCTCTCACTCCAATACGTGGGCCCGCAACTCGCTCGATTTTCAGGGGAAAAGTTTGGGATGGATGTTTTGTTTCGTCCGTTCCCCGCGTGAGCTGTCCACCATTGGACAGACGCAGTAAGGACGAATCGGTAAGCTGAAATTTTCTGACTGCGGACTGCCGAGCGATCAGTACAGCGACTTCTCACCCTCCGACCGCGTCTTCCAACGCCGGTGGACCCACAGCCACTGCTCTGGATACTTCCGGACGTAGTCCTCAATGACCTTCGTGAACGTCTGTGTGTTCGCCACGATGTCGGCTGCCAGGTCGCCGGTGCGAATCAATTCCAGGGCCGGATCGAACCTCAGCCGGTACTTTCCCAGCGACTCGTCCCAGATCGTGAACCCTGGCACGACCGCCGCGTCTGTTCGCAAGGCAATTCTCGCGAGGCCGCTGGCCGTACATGCCTTGATGCCGAAGAAGTCCACGAACACTCCCTGCGGCGGAGTCATATTCGTATCCATCAGGATTCCCACCGTCTCGCCCGCCTTCATCGCCGCTAGCAACCCGCGCACGAAATCATCCTTTGGCACCACTTTGTTTCCGTGCATCGTGCGGTACTGCTGCAGCAACCGGTCCAGATACAGATTGTCCATCGGCCGCATCACGATGTTCACCCGGTGCCCGTGCAGCGAATGCGCGAAGGCCGAAAGCTCCCAGGCTCCGAAGTGCGCCGTCAGGAACAGCACGCCCTTGCCGCGCGCGTATGCCCGCTCGTAATTTTCCAGCGCGTCATATACAACCACCTCGTCCACGTTCTCTGGCGTGTATCGGGGAAATTGGCACAACTCGGCAAGTTGCCGCCCCAGCGACGTAAAAACGCCGCGCAGAATTTTCTTGCGCTCCGCCTCAGTTTTTTCGGGAAAGGCCATCTCCAGGTTGCGCATCCCCACTTGTCGCAAGCGGACGTGCAGCAGGTACACCAACTGCGCAATCCCAATCGCAACCGCCCGCGCGAGGGATCGCGGCAGAATGCCTATAATTTTGAGGAACGGCCACGCAGCCGCGTATTCAAGTTTCCGCCGCATCAGGGAATGCGTGACCGTATCACCACCGAAAATTATTTGTCAAAGAGAAGGTCATGTGGGAACAGCTTCCCTTCGGTTGTTCCAGGTTGACACATGTGGGGACAGCCGCCCCCGGCTGTCCGTCGAGCAACGCTCGACTGCTTTATTCTGCAACTAGTTCCGAATCATGCCTCTCAAACACCGCTGAGAGCGCAGCCGGAGAGCGTTCCGACATCGCGTGAATGTCCTGAATCAACGAATAAATGTTCGACGTCATCACCAGCAGATACCGCGTCAGCCCCGTCCCAGGATTCCAATAGGTATGCGGAGTTCCGCGGGGAACAAACACTGCCGATCCAGCCTTCGCCTCGACGACATCCTTCCCGACCCGCACACAGAGCGTACCTTCCAGCAGGTACCACGCCTCATCGTCATTGCGGTGGAGATGCAGAGGAGCGATCCAGCGCGGCGGTCCTGGTGAGCCTCCCGCATCCCTCCATTCGGCGATCACGAAATCAGCTCCGACGGAGCCGATGACCGTTCCAGCCAACGGAGGAGCAATCACAGGTGAACCCATAGCAGAGTCCTAAAACAAGAATCGGAATCCAAGCCGAAAAGTTGGCGGATCACAAAGCTGAAGGCGAAGCACCGACCCCTAGTCCCTAATCCCTAGCCCCTGCTTTTCTACTTCGCTGCTTCCTGCGCCCACTTCGCCAGCGAAGTCAGAAACTCATTCGCGCCCGCCGGAGGTTCCACTTCCCCGGTCAGCGACGCCTTCGGAGTGGCCATATGCCCATAGAACTCACGCGTTGAGTTCTTGTCCTGCTTCACCACAGCTCCATTCAGGCTGACGCCGGCAAACACACCACGCGCCCGCGAATAGGTCAACACTTGCGCCCGCAGCTTCCAGTCCGTATTTCCTTCGGCATGACGGCCTACGGGACCGGCCGCAACCGATGCATCCGCACCCAGCGCGAACTGGCTCGACAACAAGTGCTGCATGCCGTCATTGTTCATGATCAGCATGACCAGATCGACGGCCTGTCCGCCGATCTGAAATCCGAAGCTGCCACCTTGAATCGTGAAGAACGCAGGTGCGCTCCATCCTTTCGGCGTGCGGCAACTCGCCAGGCCGCGCCCATATTTCGCGCCAAAGATAAATCCGCCCTTCAGCATCGACGGTACGACCGCAACGCACTCCGCCTTGCCGAGAACCTCTTCCGGAATCCCCGAGTCCGGCGCCGACTGTATCGCAGTCAACACCTCCGCCGCAGCCTGCACCCGATCGCTAGCCTTGGAATCTTTCTGCTGCTCATCAGCAACAACAACGGAGCCGCACATCAACACGAGCAAGCCGAACAATGCCAACTTTTTCATGGGTCCCTCACCACAAAACCTTTTACTCGAATCTGTTACTTGGATTCTAAATGAGAAAAACCGAGTTGCATTGAGAGCCAGTACCACACTCGGTTCCCGCATTGTGGTTTGGCCAGAGGAAACAGTCGTACCAGGGCAGCTTTAGCGATGCCGTAAAAGGTCGAATACAGCACGGCTTAGCCGCTGAATTGTAGTGATTTAGATATGCGGTTGAAACTCACCGGGGCGGGATGGGACAAAAAAATGCGGGGCTGAAAGCAGTGACCCTAATCGCCACTCTCAACCCCGTCTCCCAGGTTCTGTGGTAGGTGAAGCGAGTATGGGGCAGGTCACCAAACCCAACAAGATTACGAAGGTAAGTAGTCCGAAGTTACGGTCAAACGCCGGGCAACAAGCTATGAGTCCCGTGATTTCAGCTGCTTTGCCCTTAATTCAAAAGACGTCTTCGAGCGGTTTGCCCGAAGCTCATAGCTCGCAGCTCGGCGCTCAACCTACTTCGTAGTGACCAGTGAATGGGTGATCGCGTGCACCGACAGCGCAATCCGGTTCTGCACTCCGACCTTGCGCATCAGCTTTGCCACGTGCGCTTTCACCGTACGCTCTTCAATTCCCAGCTGAGAGCCGATCTCTTTGTTCGAGCGTCCGGCCACCAGCATCTCCAGCACTTCTTTCTCGCGATCGGTGAATGTCACACGCCCAGCCGGGAAAATCCGCCCCGGCGCCGACGACACTCTCTCGATGAACATCGAAAGCACGCGCCGCGGAGCCCAAACTGATCCCTGGTTCACTATGCGAATCGCCTGCGCGAACTCTGCCGGTGTTGCCGCCTCATCTACGTAGCCCTTGGCCCCGGAAGCGATCGCCTTCAAAATGGTTTCTTCGTCGATGCCCGACCCGGTCACGATAATCCGCAAATCCGGTCGCGTCGCTTTCAGGCTGGCCATCACGTCGAAAAGGTTTTGCCCGGAACGATTGCCGAGCAGGATGAGATCGATACCTTGCAGCGTGCTGATCTCAGGCAGTGCCGCGGAGACGAGTTCGAACTCGGGCTCGGCATCGAACAATGCCCGGAACCCAACAAAGCGCAAAGGATCGCTTTCCACCACCGCGATTTTGATCACTGGTTTTCTGGCAACTGCTGCTTTCATAGTTTTCCCTGTAGGGCTAAATTCTTCTATTCAGCATAGTAATAATTCGTCGCAATGCAAAGAGAACGTGACCGAAGGGAAATTACGGGAGTAACATGGTTCTCGCCTGCAGAATGTCGGAAGTGGCCCTCGATCGTGCCTGCAAGGTGTTCGCGGGCGGTTGCTGTGGAATCGCGCGGCCCTTGGGGCCGCGTCAAACAGGGATTGAAGCGAGTTTTAAGCCGCTGTGGTCGTTTGGGCCGCAACCCATTCTGCGCGTGCCACAAGAGATTTTTCTCATACACGA